>Ga0209785_1000095_pt1 | contig 38856 bp, 35 predicted proteins | sample WorMetG1BERMUDA2_FD_187403 | JGI IMG/M metagenome (GOLD analysis project Ga0209785, IMG submission 187403) | Marine gutless worms symbiont microbial communities from Max Planck institute for Marine Microbiology, Germany - Inanidrilus... ...
GATACCGCAACGCTGAACCGCTCCGCCGCATCGCGATGGCTCAAGCCACCCTCAATCGCATCCACCACACGCTGCCGAAGATCAATCCCGTACGCCCAGCCCATGAAAACCTCCCTGGCTAAAAACAACAGGGCAGGGAATCAGACATCGGTTAAAAAGGATTCTACGTTCGTCAAATGTGCTCTAGGCCTGCGCGCCGAGCGCCAGGTGGCCGGCCAGCAGGGTGTGGATCGCGTGCTGCAGCGTCTCGGCGAACGGGCCATGGAAGCCGGTGAACTCCGGCCGGGCAAGGACGGCGGCGACGTTGGGCGCCGGGTTCGACATCGGCCACAGGCCGGCGACCAGGGCGAAGATCGCCTGGCCGGCGGCCATGCACGTTTCGATGCCCAGCGCCGGCGCAGCGGCGTGCAGGGCGTTGACCATGCGCGTGCCGATGGCGGTGATCTCGAGTTTCAAATCGTACAGACGTTCTTCCGAGATGTTGTGTTCCAGGGTCGAGGCGAGCACGCTGATCAACAGGCACAGCCGCGGCCGGGTGTCGAACTCGCCGGCCAGCGTGGCGGCGATGACGGCCATGTCGTTGCGCCCGGCCCGATAGGCCGGCTGCCGTTCCAGCGACTCCGCCATGTCCTGCATCTCGGCGATCAGCAGCCGGACCAGGATCTCCTCGCGGCTTTCGAAGTAGCGGTAGATGTTGGATTTGGCGCCGCCGATTTGGCCGGCAATCGCGGCGAGGCTGACCGCCTCCAGGCCGCCGGCGTCCAGCAGGTCGCGCGCGGCCTCCAGGATGGCCTGTCGCCGCTGTTCCTTCTGAGCCGGCCGGCGCGCACGCTGAAAACCCGCATCATTCATTAGGTGACCGCCGTTCTTTCACATTCAGGTGAGATTTCGACCCGGGTGTGTGATCTAGTTCACTGAAATTCATCATATAATATAGTGCCATTGGGGCCTGTCAAAAAGATTTGATTTGACTCTGACTCGCAATTCATCTTTTTAAGAGACTGATAGTCACTTATATGTAGGGGCAAACACCGTGACTCAATCCTTCACCCTGGACATCAATGGGCGAGCCGTCTCGGTGACGGCCGATCCCGACATGCCGCTGTTGTGGGTCCTGCGCGGCCTGCGCGACCTGGTCGGCCTGCGCGGCACCAAGTTCGGCTGCGGCATCGCATCCTGCGGCGCCTGCACCGTGCACATCGACGGCGAGGCGGTGCGTTCCTGTCAGACCCCCGTCAGCGACGTCGACGGCCGAGTGACCACGATCGAAGGCCTGGGCGGAAGCCCGGACGGTGGCGAGGACCTGTACGCGACGCAGAAGGCCTGGATCGCCGAGCAGGTGCCGCAATGCGGCTACTGCCAGTCCGGCCAGATCATGAGCGCCGCGGCCCTGCTCGCCGCCAATCCCGATCCCAGCGACGCCGACATCGACGAGGCGATGGCCGGTAACCTGTGCCGCTGCGGCAGCTACCCGCAGATCCGTGCCGCCATCAAGCGCGCGGCGCGCGAATTCCAGGGACCTGAGAACCGGGGAGAGAGCGTATGAACATCCGCAAGATCGCCCGCCGCACCTTCCTGATCGGCGCCGTCGCTGCCGCCGGCGGGGTCGCCGTCGGCTTCTATTACGTGCGCCGGCCGCACGATAACCCGCTGCTCGACGGCCTGGCCCACGACGAGCGCGCCTTCAACCCCTACGTCAAGATCGCCGCCGACGGCACCGTGACCATCTTCGTGCCGCGCGCCGAGATGGGACAGGGCGTGCAGACCACCTTGGCCGCCCTGGTCGCCGAGGAACTCGATGTCGAGCTGGACGCGGTGCAGATCAAGCACGGCCCGGCCGCCGCCGCCTACTACAACGGCGCCATGCTGGCCGAGGTGCCGGCCACCGCCGAGCCCGAGGACGGCGCCATGGCCAGCGTGATGAAGACCGTCACCGGCAGCGTCTCCAAGGTCCTCGGCCTGCAGGTCACCGGCGGCTCGTCGGCGACCCGCGACGCCTTCGACAAGATGCGCCACGCCGGCTGCGCCGCGCGGATGATGCTGGAGCGGGCCGCGGCGCAACGCTGGAACGTCGATGCCGCGCGCCTGGAGACCGAAAACGGCTTCGTCATCAACCCGGCGACCGGGCGCAAGCTGGGCTACGGCGAGCTCGCCGCCGAGGCGGCGCAGGTCGAGCCGCCGCGCGACATCGAGCTGCGGCCGAAGTCGCAGTGGCGCCTGCTCGGCAAGGCGCAGCCGCGCACCGACCTGCGCGGCAAGGTCACCGGCGTCGCCCGCTTCGGCATCGACGTCGACCTGCCCGACATGCTTTTCGGCACGGTCCGGATCAGCCCGCGCTTCGGCGCCAAGACCAAGAGCTTCGACGACACCGCGGCGCTGAAGGTCCCCGGCGTGCTGAAGATCGTGCCCATCGATACCACCTTCGGCGCCGGCTTCGGCGTCATCGCCGAGAACACCTGGGCCGCCTTCCGCGGCGCCGAGGCGCTGGAAGTCGAATGGCAGGACGCGGCCTATCCCGCCGATACCGCCGGCCTGATGGGGCTGATCGAGCAGGCGCTCGACGGCGAGGACGGTCACGTGCTGGCCGACGATGGCGACGCTGTGGCGGCGCTCGACGCGGCGCCCGCGGATCAGGTGATCCGCGCCGAATACCGCGTGCCCTACCTGGCCCATGCCTGCATGGAGCCGATGAACGCGACGGCGCAATGGACCGGCGGCAGGCTGGAGATCTGGGCGCCCAACCAGGGGCCGACCCTGGTGCGCATGGCGGTGGCGTCCGCGCTCGACATCGACGGCGACAACATCACCGTCAACACCACCCTGCTGGGCGGCGGTTTCGGCCGCCGTGCCGAGGTCGACTTCGCGCTCTACGCCGCCATCGTCGCACGTGCCGCCGGCGGCCGTCCGGTCAAGGTGACCTGGACGCGCGAGGAGGACACCCGTCACGACGCCTACCGCCCGGCTGCGATCGGCCGCTTCCGCGCCCGGATCGAGAAGGGCGCGGCGCCGAAAGTGATCCAGGCGCGCATCGCCGGCTCGTCGCCGACCCAGAGCATCATGGCGCGCACCTTCCCGGCGTTCTCGCCCGGCGGCAAGGACCCGTCGATCGGCGAAGGCAGCTTCGATCCGCCCTACGCCTTCACCGACCGCTTCGTCACCGAGGCGATCCCGGAGTGGCCGATCCCGGTCGGCTTCTGGCGCTCGGTCGGCTATTCCTACAACGGCTTCTTCCACGAGAGCTTCATGGACGAGATCGCCCACCGGTCCGGCATCGATCCGGTGAAGATGCGCCTCGAGCTGACCCAGCCCTGGCCGGCGGCGCACGGCGTGATCGCCAAGGTCGCCGAGATGGCGGACTGGGGCGCACCGCTGCCCGAAGGCAAGGGCAAGGGCGTCGCCTTCGTGTTCAGCTTCGGCACCTGGGTCGCCCAGGTGGTGCAGGTGGCTAACACCGAGGACGGCATCCTGATCGAGAAGGTCTGGTGCGCCGCCGATCCCGGCGAGGTGCTGGACCCGCGCATCTTCGCCACCCAGATGCAGTCGGGCATCATCTTCGGCCTCTCGTCCGCGATCGGCCAGGAAATCACCTTTGCTGACGGCGAGGTCGAGCAGGGCAATTTCGACAGCTATGACGCGGTGCGGCTGAACCAGTGCCCCGAGATCGAGGTCGCGCTGCTGCAGAACGCGGTGCGCATGGGCGGCGCCGGCGACGTCAGCCCAGGCCTGCGCGATCTCCAGTCCGTGCTCGGCGAACTCGGCGGCCAGGCTTTCGCGGTCGAAGCACTGCAGCCAGTTGAGGATGGTGCGCTCGCGGTCGGCCTCGAAGATGTCGTAGCGGTCGAGGTGGATCTTCTCGTCCGGATAGATGAAGGTTTGGGTGATCACGTGGTGCGGTTGCTCGGACCAGAAATCCGGCTCCTCGTGATATTCGTATCCGCGCACCTCCTCGATCCGCTCCAGATGCCGGTGCGACAGCAGGTCGAGCAGGAAGTGCCCGCCGTCGGCCAGCGATTTGCGCACCGTGGTCAATAACCGGCCCCGCTGCTCGCGATTGAGCGGGCAGAAGTCGAAGAAAATCAGCGTGACCAGATCGAATTTCCGTCCCGGGTCGAAATCCAGGTAGTCGGCCTGGCGGTAGTCGATGTCGAGCCGCCGGTGGCGTGCCTCGGTGCGCGCGTGTTCGAGCGCGACGTCGGAGAAATCGACACCGGTCACCGCCGCCCCGGCATGGGCGAATTCGGTAGTGTAGAGCCCCGGGCCGCAGCCCAGATCGAGGACCGATTTGCCGACGTCCAGGCCGAAGGTCTCGACGATCCAGGCGACCGAGCGGGCGAGGAACTCGGCGTTGCGCGAGGCCAGGTCGACCTTGTCGTCGAGGTGGATGGCCAGCATCTGCCGCGCCACGTGCGGATCGGTCCACAGCTCGGCTGTTGTCGATTCGGCGAACGGCACCGGCCGCCGGGAAATTTCGGACAGGCGGGCGAACAGCGGCGTCGGGCGTCGGAACATGCGGGACCTCGTGGCGGGGATGGAACCGTCCGCATACCCTTCGCGCCGGTTCAGGTCAACCCCTTAGGTTGAGGCCTATTTGTCGATGTTCTCCTCCAGGATGCGCGGGCCTTTGTGCCGGCCGCTCATCACCCAGCGTCCGGTCGGCGTGTTGCGGCCACCGCGGTAGAAGTATTTGATCATGGTGTAGCACAGGTGGAACTCACCCGGTGCCGTTTCCTCCGCCGTGGTCGCCTGGAACTGGTCCCACTCCTTGATCGTGGTTTCCGCGGTCGCGCCGGTGACCGTGCCGCGGACCTCGGTCTCGTAGGTCTTCTTGCGCCGCAGCGGCGAGTTGATGACCATGCGCGCGACCTTGCCGACGGTATCGTACTTGGGATTGGACAGCACCTCCTCGGCCGCCTCGACTATCGCGTCGGTGTGCTTGGCCGGTTTCGGCATGCGCACGCTGCCCAGCGCGATGACCACGTTCTTCTCGAAGGTCGCCAGGCCCTGCTCGATCGCCGCCCGGTCCTTGGCCAACGCGGCCAGCTTGGCCTCGTCGCCGGCGGCCTTGTAGGCCTTTTCGGCGATGTCGGCCTGGGCTAGGCCCTGCTTCAGTTTCGCCCGGTTGCGTTCGCCGCTCTCGCGCAGGTAGCGGTTGTCACGGTGGTTGGGGTTCTTGGGATCCCAGGTCGGGATCTGCTCGGCGATCTTGGCGGCCGTCGTGACCTCCAGCCCGACCCGCCGCGTGACGTCATCCAGCATCCTCTGGTAGTTCTCGCGGTTCTTGGAAATCCAGCTCTCCACCGAGCCCATGTCGCGAGGCGCGAATTGGGTGCCCTGGATAGAGGCGAGGAACTGCAGATCCTCGGTCAGCTGTTTGACCATGGCCGAGCCCCGCTCCATGAAGCCGACGATCTGTTCCGGTGCGGCATCCTGGGGCAGCGGCTCGGGCAGCACGTTGCGGGACGGAACTCGGGTGCGAACGTCGCCCAATTGCGCGTTGATCTTGTCCGGGTCCATCGCCGCGACCTGCGCCTTGCCGGCGTCGAGCCGCTTGTTCAGGGCGGCGTAGGCCTTGCGGATCTCGATGGCGACGTATCCCAGCGCCGGGTGGTCGACCGGGAACTCGAGCAGCTTCTGCCCTATCTGGCCGAGCTGCTGGTTGTAGAACACCACCGACGAGTTTTCGCGGTTCATGAACATGTTCGCCGGCGCCGCTTCGATCTCCTTGTGCATGGTGCCGACGAAATCGCGAATTTTCTCGAGGTCGTTCAGGTTCTTCGGCGACAGCCCGTCGGTTGGCATCACGCTCGGGTCCATGGCGGCGCGGGCGCGGGCGCGCTCGGCCAGCGGCGCGTGGCGCTGGCGCGCCTCCTTCCACAAGGGATGCTCCTTCTTCTTCGCCGACTCCAGTTTCGCGTCGGCCTCCTGCAGCGAGGCGATGACCTTGTCGGCGGCCGCCGTGTCGCCGAGCGACATGATCTTGATCGTGCGTTCGGCGGCGTCGATCAACTGCGCCGCCTCGACGGTGACCGGTTCGTCGCGGCCGGCATCTGCCGCCTCGGCGGCGGCGACCCGTGCCTTGGTGCGGTTGTCGGCAACCGCCTTCTCGACCGCGGCGTAGCCGTCGGATGCCTGTTTCCAGCGCGGGTGGTTCTTGTCGGCGGCGGCGCGGATCGGCAGCCGCTGCTTCTTCAACAGCTTGAGGATCTCGTTCTCCTCGCCGCTCAATCCCGGCTTCAGGTTGCCGGCCCGCTCGAGCAGTTTGTTGATCGCGGCCAGGGCCTCTTCGACGCGGGCATCGGGATGCTTGCCGCCGGCGGCTGGGGCCGCCGCCGCCGCGGCCGGAGCCTTGGCCGCCGGCGCGGTGCTGGCGTAGGCGGTGTCGTTGATCCGCTTCTCCAGCGCCGCGTACTGCTCGGACGCCTGTTTCCAGCGCGGATTCGCCTTGTCGGAGGTGGCGCGGATCGGCGTGCGCTGCTTCTTCAGTTCGCGCAGCAGCGCCTCGCCGGTCGATCTGTCGCCTTTCTGCAGGGTCGCGGCCTGGCTTTCGAGCCCGGCCATGGCGTCCAGCGCCGCTTCGATCCGCGGGTCGGGATGCTTGGCCGAGGCTGCCGGCGCCGGGGCCGGGGCGGCGGCCTTCGGTGCCGCCGCGGCGGCCGTGGCCGCGTAGGCGGCGTCGTTGATCCGCTGTTCCAGCACGGCGTACTGCTCGGACGCCTGCTTCCAGCGCGGGTGCGCCTTGTCGGAGGTGGCGCGGATCGGCGTGCGGTGTTTCTTGAGTTCGCGCATCAGCGCCTCGCCGGTCGAGCGGTCGCCCTTCTGCAGATTGGCGACCTGGCCTTCGATTCCGGCCATGGCGTCCAGCGCGGCCTCGATCCGGGGATCGGGGTGTTGGGACGGATCGACCGCTGGGGCGGCTGCAGGCGCCGCAGCTTTCGGCGCCGCCGCGGCGGTGGCCGCGTAGGCGGTGTCGTTGATCCGCTGTTCCAGCGCCGCGTATTGCTCTGACGCTTGTTTCCAGCGCGGATGTTCCTTGTCCGAGGCGGCGCGGATCGGCGTGCGCTGCTGTTTCAACTCGCGCAACAGCGCGTCGCCGGTCGACCGATCGCCTTTCTGCAGGGTGGCGACCTGACCTTCGATTTCGGCCATCGCCGCCAGCGCCTTCTCGATCCGCTGGTCAGGGTGCTTGGAGGGGTCGACCGCCGGCGCCGCGGCCTTCGCCGGGGCCGGGGCTTTCGCCGCCGCCGCGGGGGCGGCGTACATCTGATCCTGGATCGCCTTGTCGAGCGCCGCGTATCGCTCCGACGCCTGTTTCCAGCGCGGATGCTCCTTGTCCGAGGCGGCGCGGATCGGGGTGCGGTGCTTCTTCAGCTCGCGCAGGTATTCGTTGCCGGTGTCGCGGTCGCCCGGCGCCAGCTCGGCGACGGCCACTTCGATCACAGCCATGTCCTCCAATGCCGCCTCGATGCGCGGATCGGGGTGCTTGTTCGGATCGGCCGCCGGCGCCGCCGGCGCGGCCGCCTTCTTGGCCGGTGGCGGAGGTGCCGCCTCGCCCTTGGCCTTGGCGTCGAGCGTCGCGTTCAGGTAGTCGAACAGCTCCGTCGCTTCGGTGTATTCGGCGGCGTCGCGGGTCTTGCTGGAATCGAGCCGGGACTTGAACAGGCGCATGCGCCGCTTCAGGCGGTTGGCGCTGTTGCGGTCGCCCGGAGCGACGGCGTCGACCTGGGTCTTGAATTTCTTCATCTGGCCCAGGGTCTCGACCAGGATGCGGTCGGGCTCGGCGGCCCAGGCGGGGCCGGTCGAAGACACGACCGGGAACGCGGAAACGGCGAATGCGAGCGCGGCGACGGACAGGCCGCGGCGGATCGGGCGTAACGTCGGCATGGGGGCCTCCCTCCAGGTTTTGCCCTCATTTTTCATTTTTCCATTTCAAAATATCACGACCGACGGCAAGGCGCCTACCGGGTTCGGATTGCGGTCCCGTGCGAGAGTGCTTAATGGCTCTATCGAGATTTCCATAGTGGATCTTTTTATAGAGCCATTTCTCCCGTAAGAAGTGGACAACACGCCTCTTCAGCAGGAGTCCGCCGCCATGCCCGATACCGGCCTGACCGAGTTCCGTCCCAGCGTCTGCCCGCTGGACTGCCCCGATACCTGCAGCCTGAGCGTCGCCACCGACGGCGAACGCGTGCTCGAGGTACGCGGCTCCGACGACAATCCCTATACCGCCGGGGTCTTGTGCAGCAAGGTGATGCGCTCGTACCCCGAGTTCGTGCATGGCGACAACCGCCTGACCCGGCCGCTGAAGCGCACCGGGCCGCGCGGCTCGGGCCAATTCGCACCGATCAGCTGGGACGAGGCGATCGACCTGATCCACGACGGTTTCCAGGCGGCGATCGCCCGGCACGGGCCGCAGTCGGTGCTGCCGCTCAACTACGGCGGTCCGCACGGCGAGCTCGCCGCCGGTTCGATGGACCGGCGCTTCTTCCACAAGGTGGGCGCGTCCTTGCTCAACCGGGGGCCGCTGTGCGGCATCGTCCGCGGCAGCGCTTACGCCAGCCTGTTCGGCGGTGCGCCCGGCATGCTGCCCGAGCGGGCGGCCGAGTCCGACCTGGTCGTCGTCTGGGGCAGCAACACCACGGTCAGCTACCTGCACCTGGTCCGCGCCATCAAGGCGGCGCGCAAGCGAGGCGCCAAGCTGGTGGTGGTCGATCCGAAGCGGATCAAGATCGCCGAGCAGGCCGACCTGTTCCTGCAGGTACGCCCGGGCAGCGACCTGATCCTGGCCCAGGCCCTGGCCGCCGAGCTGGAACGGCGCGGTGCCTTCAATGACGCCTTCATCGCCGAGTGGGTGACCGGCTTCGATGCCTACATGGCCGAGGCGCGCAAGGTCACGCCCGAGCAGGCGATCGAGGCCAGCGGCATCGATGCCGACCAGTTCGCGCAGCTCGCCACCTGGTACGCGCAGGCCGAACGGGTCGGCCTCTCGGTCGGTAACGGCATGGAGCGGGGTCGCAGCGGCGGTTCGGCGATCAGATCGGTGATGGCGCTGCAGGCGCTGACCGGCAACCTCGGCCGCCGCGGCGCCGGCGTCATCGCCAAGCAGGGCCTGGCGGTACCGCGTACCACCGACAAGCTGCAACGGCCCGACCTGGTGCCCGAGGGCACACGGACGCTCAACATCGTCGACCTCGGCGCGCTGATGCTGGACGACACGCTGGATCCGCCGATCGCGGCAACCCTAATCTACAACCACAACCCGGTGGCGACGCATCCGGACCAGAACCGGCTGCGTAAGGCGTTCCTGCGCGCGGACCTGTTCATCGCCGGCCTCGACATCGCCATGACAGATTCGATGAAGTATTGCGACGTAGTGCTGCCGGCGACCAGCCACTTCGAGACCGCCGACCTGTATGGCTCGTACGGGCAGAGCTACCTGCAGCGGGCCGAGGCGGTGATCCCGCCCGTCGGCGAGGCGCTGCCCAATACCGAGGTGTTCCGCCGCCTGGCCGCGCGGTTCGGCTTCGACGATCCGATCTTCACCGCCAGCGACGCCGAGCTGATGGACGACGCGATGCAGCTCGACGGCGTCAAGCCGAGCGAGCTGCCGCTGGCCAGTTCGCTGCTGATGACCGCGCCGGACGGCGAGGACAAACTGATCTGCAACAACGTCGCCCCGGGCACCCCGTCGGGCAAGGTCGAGCTCTATTCGCCATGGCTGGAGGAGCGCTTCGGCTACGGCCTGCCGCGCTTCGAGCCGGTGGCCCGCGACCCGGCCTGGCCGCTGACCCTCATGTCGCCGTCGCCCTCGAAGCGGACAAACGCCACCTTCGGCGGCTGTTCCGAATCGCAAGGCATCAAGATCGTCGAGATCCATCCCGACGACGCGGCGGCGCGCGGCATCGAAACCGACGACGTCCTGCGGGAGTGGAACGACCTCGGCGAGACCCGGCTCAAGGCCGTGATCAGCGAGGCGATGCAGCCGGGCGTGCTGTACACGCCCAAGGGCACCTGGCTGGCGACCAGCGCCACCGGCCAGACGGTCAACGCGCTGATCAACATCGAGGTGCGCACCGACATCGAGGACGGCGCCTGCTACAACGAGACCTTCGTCGAGGTGGCCAAGACGGGCTGAAAATCGGACTCTCGGGCCGCTCCCGCGGCTGTGATTGGCGGTGAATTGAGGCCTGGCCTATATTCTCGGGAATTCAAACCCGAGAACCGAGAGGCCGCCATGAAAGCCCGACCGACCCGCCGCGCCGTCCTGTTCGCCCTGGCCCTGGCCGCGGCCCTGCCGTTGACCGCGCCCGCCGGTGCCGGCGAGATCAACGAGACCCGCTGGAGCGGCCTCGCCATCGAGGGCACCGACCCGGTCGCCTACTTCACCGAGGGCAAGGCGGTCGAGGGCTCGAAGAAGCTGACGGTCTACTGGAAGGAGGCGACCTGGCTGTTCGCCAGCGCCGAAAACAAGGCCAAGTTCGAGGCCGAGCCCGAGAAATACGCGCCGCAGTTCGGCGGCTACTGCGCCTGGGCCATGAGCCAGGGCTACACCGCCTCCATCGATCCCGAGGCCTGGAAGATCGTCGATGGCAAGCTCTACCTCAACTACTCGAAGAGCGTACAGCAGCAGTGGGCCGGCGACATCCCCGGCAACATCGCCAAGGGCGAGGCCAACTGGCCGGGCCTGCGCAAGGATCTGATCAACTGACCTGAAACCTCAGCGGCGTTTGACGAAAACGAAATCGCCGCCCTCGTGGCCGGCGTTGCGCACGTCCGAGAACTCGGGCGTCTGCTGCGCGTTGAGGATCACAGGGCGGCGCATCTTGACGAACAGTCGGGTGGCGTCGAGGATGCCGTCGTTGTCGCCGAGCGCATCGAGGAAGGCCTTGGCGAAGGGCGAATTGGCGCCGCCATTGTCGTCCACCACCGGCTCGAGTCCGCCCGAGGTCAGCGCCACCCGCGCCCGCTTGCGGGTGACGCGGGTCCAGTAGTTGTGGTCGCGCACGGGGTTCGCAACACCGGCGCTGCGCGTCAGTGTGCCTGAAAAGCAGCTGTCGGCGACGATCAACACATGCTTGGCCAGCAGCCCCTTCAGGGTGTCGGTGATGGTGGCGTTCGAGACCCAGCGTCTGCGCCGGTTTTCCTGGGCGTCGCGCGGCAGCCAGTAGCCGCGGTTGACGTCCTTGTCGAGCCAGCTGTGGTCGGCTTAGTAAATCAGCAGGTTGTCCTTCGGCCGCAGGGTTTCGCGTAGCTCGTCCAGCGCGTCGATGAGGTCGCCATGGCTGGCGTCAAACAAGCGGGTGACCGCGAAGCCGTAGTCGCGTTCGAGCAGGTTGGCGACGGCACGGGCGTCGGCCAGCGAAGTGCGCAGTTTCGGCAGGTGCTCGTAATCGGCGATGCCGATGACCAGGGCGTGATAGGTGCCGAGAGCAATGCCGCGTAGGGCATCGCCCAAAATCAACTCGCGGCGGCGGAAGCGGGCTTCTTCGGCGAAGCGACCGTTCGGATAACGGGTCAGGTATTGCTTGAATTCTCTCAACGTGCCGCCTTGGCGCACCGAGGCCCAGAGCTCGTTCTCTTCCTGCTCGGGCGTGCGCCTGGCCGCCGCTTCGGCGCGCGCCTGCTCCGCCGCCCGCAGATCCGCCAGATGGGCAAGCCGCGCCCGTGCCAGATCGACGAACAGGCCTTGCGGATATTTTTCCAGGTAGCCCTTGTAGGCCTCGTCCCGACCATCGGCTTGTGCAGTGTTCCACACCGCGATCTCGGCCCGCTGCGCCGTTGCCTTGTCCAAACTCTGCTGTCGCATCCGCGCGACCTCGGCGAAAGTGCCGTCGGGATACTTGTCGAGGTAGCGCTGCAATCCGGAGGCGTCCGGGCTGCCCTGTACCTGCTGCCAAAGCGCCAGTTCCGCCGCTGCCGCGTCGCGCGCGGCGGCCGCGTTCCGGGCCGCATCCGCTGCACGCGCGACTTCGGCCCGCGCTCTTTCAGCGACGCGTGCCGCCTCGGCCCGCGCAACTTCGGCGTCACGTGTCGCCCTGGCCCGCGCTGCTTCGGCTGCTCTTGCTGCCTGCGACTGCGCCGCTCGTTAATCGTTGGATGGCGCCGTGGGCACAACCGTGGCGACCGTGACGGGTGATCCTTCCCGGCGCAAGGTGACGCGCATGGAACAACCGTGCTGATATGTGTCTGACCAGGAGGACGGATCGAATCTACCGACGAAACGTTCCCCCTCGAACCGGCCCTTGAATTTTCCGCTGGCGTCGACTTGGTTGCGCGCGGTGCCCTGCAAAACCACCCAGTCGGCCCAGAAATTGACCCGACCTTCATCGTCGATGTCGCCCGCGAAAGCGTACTTGGTTCCGAGGTGAGTCACCGAACCAAGGAACCGTTTGTCCGTGACCTCGACACTGATCGGCAACTGCTTGAATCCACAACCGGTCTGGTTCCGGTGGTTGGTCAGCATTCCGATCCAGGTGTTCTCACCTCCCGGCGTGCTTTTCGCTGCCGATGCCGGCGCGACGGGAGTCTTCTCATTGCGCGCTGCTGTTTTGGGAGTTGCCGGTGAAGCGGTGGTGGTCGAACCGGCCTCCCGGCTCAACGCAACGTGAATCACGCAGATCGTTGAAAAGTCGCTCGTCATCGTTTCGGTATTGAACCGAGCGCTGAATCGATTTCCGGCAAATTGGCCATCGAACTTGCCCGACGCGTCCCCAGGCTGTTGGGTGCCGGCGTTCAGCACCGACCAATCGGTCCAGAAGTTCACCCGGCCATCAGCCTCGACATCACCTTTTATTTCGAAGCGCTGTCCGAAGACCCGGGATTCGGCGATGAACTTGCCGTCGACGACCCGCGCAATGAAGGGCATCCGATCAAATCCGCATTCGGTCAACTTGCCCTCTTCGGCAATGATCTCGCCTGACCATTGGCCATCGTAGTCCGAACCCAGGGCCTCGGCACGCGCAGCAGACAGGGCTATGAGCAAACAGGCGATCAGGCGAGCCTTCATTGCACAGATCCTTCGACAGGCATGCGGACAAAGCCTCACTGCGAACGATTATAAACAAAATCCGGAATATCAGGGAGTCTCGGGAATCTCGCGACAACGTCCAAGGCGGGCAAGACCCGGGTCCTCGTCCTCTGTGGGTTACGCCGCGGTCGCTCGGCCGCGCCGGGTCTCGCGGCGCAGGATGTACAGGCCGGCGGCGATGACGCAGGCGGCGCCGAGCAGGGTCCAGCCGTCGGGCAGGTCGCCGAACATCAGGAAACCCAGCAGTACCGCCCAGATCATCGAGGTGTATTTGAACGGCGCCACCAGCACCGCCTCGCCGAGGCGGAAGGCCTCGATCTGGAAATAGTAGGCGCCGGCGACCAGGGCGCCGCTGGCCGCCAGCACCCACAGGTCGGCAGCGCGCGGCACGACCCAGCCGAACGGCGCCGTGCACAGGCCGGCCAGCATCACCGCCGCCGAGGTGAAGAACAGCACCGCGACCGAGGACTCGCTCTGCGCCAGGCGCCGGGTGATCAGGTCCCGCGCGCTGCCGCACAGCGCCGCACCCAGCGGCAGCAGGATCGCCAGCTGCAGCGTCCCGGCCCCCCCGAACAGTGCTGTGGGCCGCACCATCACCAGCACGCCGATGAATCCGGCCAGCACCGCCATCCAGCGGCGCCAGCCGACCCGCTCGCCGAGCACAAGCGGGGCCAGCGCGGTGATGAACATCGGCCCGGTGAAGGTCACCGCCACGGCGTCGGCCAGGGGCAGGTGGCGCAGACCGTTGACGAACAGGAAGGCGCCGGCGATGACGCTGGCGCCGCGCAGTGCCTGGCCGCGCCAGTTGCGCACGCGCAGGCTGGAGATGCCGCCGTGGCGGTAGGCCAGCAGGGCGATCCACGGCGCCACGAACAGGCCGCGCACGAACAGCAGCTCGCCGACCGGGTAGCTGCCGGTCAGCGACTTGATCAGGCTGTCGTTCAGGGCCAGCAGCGCGACCCCGAGCAGCACGGCGGCGATGGCGCGGAACGGCTGCCCCGACGCAGGATCCGCGGCGGGTTGTTTCATCACCCGACACCGTGCCGCAATCATCTCGACGAGGCGAGACGTTTTTTCACCGCGACGATTCACCGCCGCCGCCCGCCGGGTTTGATTTTTATCAACGCGGTACCCGTCGGCGCGCCCTATCCTGCGGTCCTGCATCGGTGCTAACGTTTTCCTTGCGCGCCGCCACGTCGATGCCAAGCAACAACAACAAGCGGGAGACGGGCGCGCGAAGGAGGGGATCATGGGCGAGTCGACCAAGACCGATTCCGCGCCGGGCTGGCGCGAGACGCTGCAGCGTCGCCGCAAGGCCGCCTTCGCCGGTGGCGGCGAGGCCAAGATCGAGGCGCGGCGCGAGAAGGGCCTGATGAGCGCGCGCGACCGGCTGGACGCGCTGTTCCAGGAACGCACCTTCCAGGAGATCGGCGCCCACGCGCGGCATCGGGGCCGCCATTTCGGCATGGACAAGAAGGACCTGCCCGGCGACGCCGTGGTCGCCGGCACCGGATTCGTCAACAACCTGCCGGTGGCCGCTTTCAGCCAGGATTTCACGGTGCAGGGCGGCACGCTCGGCAAGGCGCACGCCGAGAAGATCGTCGACGTCATGACCTACGCCGAGAAGAACGGCGTGCCGGTGGTCGCGTTCAAGGACTCCGCCGGGGCGCGCATCCAGGAAGGGGTCGATGCCTTGTCCGGCTATGGCCGCGTGTTCTTCGAGAACGTGCGCCTGTCGGGCGTGGTGCCGCAGATTGCGGTGATCGCCGGCCCCTGCGCCGGCGGTGCGTCTTATTCGCCGGCCCTGATGGACTTCATCATCATGGTCGACAAGAACGCGCACATGTTCATCACCGGGCCGCAGGTGATCAAGTCGGTAACCGGACGCGATGTCAGCGTCGACGACATCGGTGCCGCCGCGGTGCACGCCACGGTCAACGGCAACGTCCATTTCGTCGCCCAGGACGACCAGCACGCGGTCGACCTGGTGCACCGGCTGCTCGACTATCTGCCGGCCAACAACGCCGAGGATCCGCCGCACCGGCCCTACGCCGACATCGAACTGGACGCCGAGACCGACCTCGACGACCTGGTCCCCGAGGATCCGTCCGAGCCGGTGGACACTGCCGCGATCATCGAACGGATTGCCGATCCGGGCAGCTTCCTGCAGGTGCACGAACTGTGGGCGCGCAACCTGATCGTCGGTTTCGCCCGCATCGCCGGCATCGTCGTCGGCATCGTCGCCAACCAGTCGATGCACATGGCCGGCACGCTGGACATCGACGCTTCGGACAAGGGCGCGCGCTTCGTTCGTTTCTGCAACGCCTTCAACATCCCGATCGTGACCCTGGTCGACGTGCCCGGCTTCCTGCCCGGCATCGAGCAGGAGCGCGGCGGCATCATCCGCCACGGCGCCAAGATGCTGTTCGCCTACGCCGCCGCCACGGTGCCGAAGCTGACGGTGATCATGCGCAAGGCCTACGGCGGGTCGTATCTGGCCATGTGCAGCCGCGAGATGGGCGCCGACGCGGTGTTCGCCTGGCCGATGGCCGAGATCGCGGTGATGGGCGCCGAGGGCGCGGTGAACATCCTCAACCGCAAGGAGCTGAAGGAGGCCGAGGATCCGAAGGCGCTGGCCAAGGACCTGGCGCGGCAGTACCGCGAGGAGTTCGCCTCGCCCTACCTGTCGGCCGGGCTGGGCTACGTCACCGACATCATCGCGCCGTCCGAGACCCGCGGCCAGCTGGCGCTGGAGCTGCGCAAGACCCTGGCCAAGCGCGAGGTGCGGCCACCGAAGAAGCATGGACTGATCCCGCTGTAGCGGCACCATCGAGGGGGAGGGGGAACTTTGGCAAGCGCGATCACGCAGTCCCTGATCATCTACGGCCTGGCGATCGTCGTCTCGATGCTGACGGCGGTGATGATCCGTGGCCTAGTCTGGGCCGTGTCCGCCGCCGGATCGCGGCACCGTGCCTCCGCAACCCCGGCCGCGCCGCCGCCGCCGCCGGTGCCGGCCGGACCGCCGGCGCACCACGTCGCCGCCATCACCGCCGCCATCGCGGCTATGGGCGGCAAGCACCGCATCGTCCACATCGAGCCGGCGCGCGGCACCCGCGCCTGGATCAGCGAGGGCCTGCTGCTGCAGCAGACCTCGCACACAACGAGATAGTGATTCGAACATGCTCTAGAGAGGAGCCGAGGGTATGACCACCAGAACTTTCCGCGTCACCGTCGACGGCACGCCCTACGAGGTCAGCGTCGAGGAAATCACCGAGGGCACCGACCGGTTGTATCCCGACCGCGGCGGCATGGCGCTGCCGGCGCAATCCGCCACCCCGGCCGCCCCGCCGGCGCCGGCCGCCCCGCCGACCAGTCAGGCCGCCGCCGGCGACGAGGTCAGCCCGCTCGCCGGCGTGGTCAACGAGATCCACGTCGCCGCCGGCCAGGCGGTCAACGAGGGCGACAAGCTGATCACCATCGAGGCGATGAAGATGAAATCAGCGGTGATCTGCCACGGCGGCGGCACCGTCGGCAAGATCCACGTCGACGTCGGCCAGGCGGTCGAGGCCGGCCAGGTGCTGGTCAGCATCTCCTAGTCCAGGAACGGAACGCACGCAAACATGAGCGACCTCGATTTCCTCAACCTGTTCCAGGGCATCGCCACGCTGGCGGCGGCGGACACGCCGGTGCTGCTGATGCGGCTGTTCCTGATCGCGCTGGGCGTGGCGCTGATCTATATGGGCCGCAAGGGTATCCTCGAGGCGCTGCTGATGATCCCGATGGGCCTGGGCATGGCGACGATCAACGCCAGCGTGCTGTTCCTGGAGGACAACAGGCCGGGCACCCTGTTCGTCGATCCGCTGGTCACCGAAACCAAAGAACTGATGACCATGCTGCAGGTCGACTGGCTGCAGCCGGTCTACACCCTGACCTTCTCCAACGGCCTGATCGCCTGCGTCGTGTTCATGGGCATCGGCGTGCTGCTCGACGTCGGCTTCGTCATGGCGCGGCCGTTCAAGTCGATGTTCATCGCGCTCTGCGCCGAGCTCGGCACCGTGATCGCCTTTCCGTTGGCGATCTGGATGGGGCTGCCGCTGAACGACGCCGCCGCCGCCGCCACCATCGGCGGGGCGGACGGCCCGATGATCCTGTTCGTCTCGCTGATCCTGTCCGACGACCTGTTCGTGCCGATCACCGTGGTCGCCTACCTGTACCTGGGGCTGACCTACGGCGGCTATCCGTACCTGATCCGGCTGATGGTGCCGCGCAAGCTGCGCGCCATCGAGATGCCGGCCGAGAAGCTGCCCGAGATCACGTCGGGCGAGAAGATCGCCTTCTGCGTCATCGCCTGCGTCGTCCTGTGTCTGCTGTTCCCGGTGGCGGCGCCGCTGTTCTTCTCGCTGTTTCTCGGCGTGATCGTGCGCGAGAGCGGGCTGGTCAACTTCGCCGAGGTGCTCAGCGGCCCGATGCTGTACGGCGCCACCCTGTTCCTCGGCCTGCTGCTGGGCGTGCTGTGCGAGGCCAACACCATCCTCAACCCGCGGGTCCTGACCCTGCTGGTGATCGGCATCCTGGCGCTGCTGTTCTCCGGCATCGGCGGCATCCTCGGCGGCTACGTGCTGTGGTACTTCAGCGGCGGCAAGTACAATCCCGTCATCGGCATCGCCGGCGTCAGCTGCATCCCGACGACGGCGAAAGTGGCGCAGAAGACGGTGACCGAGGCCAACCCGGACGCCGTCGTGCTGCCGCACGCGCTCGGCGCCAGCATCTCCGGCGTGATCACCTCGGCCATCTTCGCCGGCATCTTCATCACCCTGGTGCGCTAGCCCGGCGAAGGCGCTATGCTCCCGCTGAGAGAAAACAGGGAGCCCCGCGAATGGCCAAACACGAACTCCGCCTGTCCCGGCCGCAGCAGCCCGACACCCCGGTCACCGGCTGGCTGGCCGTCGGTTTCGGCCTGCTCGCCGTGTTCACCGTCGGCTGGCTGTTCACCCCGTTCGCCTTCGTGTTCAGCATCCTCGCCCTGGTGTTCGGCCAGATCAGCTGGGGCATCGCCGGCATGGTCCTGGCCCTGATCGGCTTCTTCACGTCGATCCCGCTGCTGCTGTTCTTCGGCCTCGGCGCGATCGCGGCGGCGCTGCCCTGGGGCGGGTAGGGCTCTAGTCTTTGTCCTTGTCCGCGCGCAGCGCCGGCAGGCCGACGCCCATGACCTGGAAGCCGCCGTCCGACGCGATCACCTGACCCGTCACATAGCTCGCCTTCTCCGAGCACAGGAAGGCGATCACCTGGGCGATCTCGTCCTCGGAGCCGTAGCGGTTGAGCGGGATGGCGTCGTGGTAGGCGGCGATGATCTCGGGCGAGTGCACGGCCATCGCCAGCTTGGTGCGCACCGGGCCCGGGGCGACGCAGTTGACGCGGATGCCGTGCTCGCCCAGCTCCGCCGCCTGCTGCTGGGTCAGGTGGTTGACCGCCGCCTTCGAGGTGCCGTAGGCGACCCGCAGGGTCGAGGCGCGCAGGCCCGAGATGCTGCCGACGTTGACGATGCAGCCCCGGGTCTTCTTCAGCGCCGCCATCGCCGCCTGCACGCACAGGAACACGCCGTCCAGGTTGGTCGCCACGACCTCGCGCCAACGCGCGAAGTCGGTCTCTTCGATCGGGCCGAAGTCGGCGACGCCGGCGTTGTTGACCAGGGCGTCGATGCGCCCGAAGCGGGTTTCGGTATCGGCGACCATGGCGTCGACCTGCTCGGGGATCGACACGTCGTAATCCAGCGCCAGGACGTTCTCCAGATCCCGCGCCGCCGTTTCCAGCTCGGCGCCGTCGCGGTCGACCATGGCGACGCGCCAGCCCTCGGTCAGGAACAGCCGGGTGGTGGCCAGGCCGATGCCGCGCGCGGCGCCGGTGACGATGGCGATCTTGTCCGTCATCCGCCGCTCCCGATGAACACCTGGTTCTGCAGCGCCTCGCCAGCGACCGCGCGGCGCAGATTGGCGGCGACGAACTGCCAGCGGCGCTCGTGCATGGCGTCGGACAGCGCGCTTTCGTGGGCGCTGAGGATGACGTTGTCCAGGTCCTGGAACGGATGCGCCGAGGGCCAGACCGGCGGCTGGTCGGGTTGCTGATAGTTGTACCAGACGTCGAGCACGGCGCCGCCGATGCGCTTTTCGCTCAGCGCCGCGAACAGCGCGTCCTCGTCGACGATGCGGCCGCGGGCGACATTGATCAGCACCCCGTCGGCTTTCATTTGCGCCAGCCGTTCGGCGTCGATCATGCCGATGGTCTCGTCGTTCATGTCACACGCGATGAGCACGAAATCGGAGGTCCGCAGCAGTTCGTCCAGCCGATCGGGCGTGCCCAGCCAGTCCAGTTCCTCGGGGCAGGGCTGGCGCGAGCGGCGCACGCCGCAGACCGTCATACCGAAGGCGCGGGCGCGCCGTGCGACCTCTTGTCCGATGTGGCCGTAGCCGACGATGCCGATGCGCCGGCCGCGCACCTCGCCGTGCGCGCGGCCGTCACCGGGTGACTTGCCGTCCCAGCCGAGGGCACGGAACCGCCTATCCATGTGGCGCAGACCGATGCACCATTCGAGCATACCCAGCATGACGTACTCGGCGATGGTCGATTCGTGCTCGAAGGTGTTGCACACCGGCACGCCGGCGGGCATGCGGTTGGGGCTGGTGAAGTCGTAGCCGGTCCAGGGAATCTGGAAGATCTTCAGCTCGGGCGCCTCGGGCCAGCGGGGCAGCGGGATGCCGCCGCCAACAATGCCATCGGCGCGGGCCGCCATCGGCGCGAACTCGGCCGGATCGTTGTTCGCCGGATCCCACACCAGCACCTCCCAGTCGTCGCCCAAACCGGCGACCAGCTTGGGCGCGTGCGGGACGGCGATGCGGCCTTGGACCAGGGCTGTGGGCATGTCGCTTGCCTCCGTTCAGTGCATGCTGGCGGTCAGGACGATGATGATGTAGTCGATGACGAAGGCGATGAACACGATTCCGGCCGCGGTGATTCCCGGCAGCTCGAGCGCGGTCCGGGTGATGAACCAGATGTAGAACAGGATCGCGCCGACGATGATCAGGTGCAGCGGTCCCGCCAACTCGCCGGGAATGATGCCGCCCAGCAGCAGGTAACTGATCGGCAGCATCACGGCCTGCTGGAGCACCGATGACCGGTTATAGGCGACCAGGAAGCGGAAAAAAAGCTTTCTGCGATCGAGGGCGTCGGCCAGGGGAATCATCACCAGCGGAAACGTGACCCAGGCGAGCACGTAACCGATCATCTCCACCGGATAAAAGCGTAGCGGTTCGATCGCGTCCGACGCCGTCACCATGTGGCGGCCGAACAGCAGCATCAGATAGAACGGCGCGATCAGAACGGCGGCGAAGAACGATTTCCAGAAGCCCGACAGCGTCGCATCGAAATACTCGATCGCGCTGGCGTCGCCACGCGCCAGCCTATAGGCGGCGTAGACGGCGGTGGCGACTTCGGTCTGGTTCGGCACGTCAGGAATCCGTGGTGAAATAGGAGTCCAGCACTCGGCGATAGATCCTCGCCAGCGATTCCAACTCGGCCACCGAAACGCTTTCGTCGACCTTGTGCGCCGCGTCCGAGTTCATGCCGAACTCGATCACCGGGCAGAAATCCTTGATGAAGCGGGCGTCCGAGGTGCCGCCGGTGGTGCTCAAGACTGGTGACACGCCGATTTCCGCCTGAACCGCGGCGACCAGGATCCCGCTCAGCGGCCCGGGCGGGGTGAGGAAGGATTCGCCCGATATGCGGATGCCCAAGTCATACTCGCCGCCGACCGAGTCGCAGTGGCCGCGCACCCAGTCGGCGACCTTCTCGCCGGTGTGCAGGTCATTGAAGCGGATGTTGTAGCGGGCGAAGCCCTCGGCCGGAATGACGTTGCCGGCGGCGTTGCCGACGTCCACCGTGGTCAGGGTCACGGTGCTGGGCGGAAAACGCTCGGAGCCGGCATCGAGCCGGTCGTTCTCGATCGCCGCCATCATTTGTACCAGCCGCGGCAGCGGATTGTCGGCCAGCTCGGGATAGGCCGAGTGGCCCTGCACCCCGCGCACGGTCAGATCGGCGTACATCGAGCCGCGCCGGCCGATCTTGGCCATCTCGCCGATGGTCGTCGGGTTGGTCGGCTCGCCGACCAAGCAGGCGTCCAGCGCCTCGCCCCGCTCCTGCATCCATCCCAGCACCTTCTTGGTGCCGTTGATCGACGGCCCTTCCTCGTCGCCGGTGATCAGCAGGCTGATCGAGCCGCCGAAATCGGCGCCATGGGTCTCGACGAAGCCGGCGGCGGCGGCGGCGAAGGCGGCGATCGCGCCCTTCATGTCGGCGGCGCCGCGGCCGGTCAGACGGCCGTCGCGGATCTCGGCGGCGAAGGGATCGACGGTCCAGGCGGCTTCGTCGCCAACCGGCACCACGTCGGTGTGCCCGGCGAAGCAGAAGTTGGGCGCGGTCGTGCCCAGACGGGCGTACAGGTTGTCGACGTCGGGCGTGCCCTCTTCGCTGAACACCATGCGGTTGCAGGCGAAGCCGAAACCTTCCAGCACCGCCTGCAGGTGATCGAGCGCGCCGGCGTCGACCGGCGTGATGCTCGGGCAGCGGATCAGCTCCTGGGCGAGGACGACCGGGTCGAGGGCCACGGGAAGGCTCCGATCAGTCGCGCAGCAGGTCGTTGATCGAGGTCTTCGAGCGGGTCTGCGCGTCGACCCGCTTGACGATCACGGCGCAGTACAGGCTCGGCCCCGGCGATCCGTCGGGCAAAGGTTTTCCAGGAAGATTGCCCGACACCACCACCGAATAGGCGGGGACTCTACCGATATGGATCTCGCCGGTGGTGCGGTCGACGATCTTGGTCGAGGCGCCGATGTAGACGCCCATGCTGAGCACGCTGCCTTCCTCGACGACCACGCCCTCGACCACCTCGGAGCGGGCGCCGATGAAGCAGTTGTCCTCGATGATCACCGGTCCAGCCTGCAGCGGCTCCAAAACGCCGCCGATGCCGACACCCCCCGACAGGTGCACGTCTTTGCCGATCTGCGCACACGACCCGACCGTGGCCCAGGTGTCGACCATGGTGCCCGAGGCGACGTGGGCGCCCAGGTTGACGAAGCTGGGCATCAGCACCACGCCCGGCGCGATGAAGGCCGACTTGCGCACGGTGCAGTTGGGCACGGCGCGGAAACCCGCCTCGCGGAAGCGGTTCTCGCCCCAGCCCTCGAACTTGCTCGGCACCTTGTCCCACCAGGTCGCGTCACCGGCGCCGCCCTTGATGACCTCCATGTCGTTGAGGCGGAAGCTGAGCAGCACCGCCTTCTTGAGCCACTGGTTGACCGTCCAGTCGCCGACGCCCTGCTGCTCGGCGACCCGGGCCTTGCCGGAATCCAGCAGTTCCAGGGCCTCGTTCACGGCCTCGCGGACCTCGCCGGTGGTGTCCAGTCCGATGGTGTCACGCGCCTCCCAGGTGGCGTCGATGGTGGTCTCAATGTCGCTGTAGCTCATGATGTCCCGTGGTGTCCGAAGGTGGGGGGAAGGGCCGTGGCAGAGGCCCGGAAATTCAGGCGCGGAGCATGTGCGGGAAGGGGAGGGATGTCAATATGACTGGCGGTTTTACGCCTGCGAGGCCGGTGCTATGCTCGGGGCGAATCCACGTAAAAGGTCGCCATGCTCGTCTTCGTCACCTGCCTCATGCATCCCGCCAACGCCAAATCCTACGCCACCGTCGGGCGGCTGTTGGCGCGGACGCTGCGCTCGCTTTGCGCGCAGACCTCGGATGCCTTCGAGGTGGTGTTGGTCTGCAACCAGGTGCCCCCCGGTATCGAGCCGCATCCCAAGGTGCATTTCGTCACCGTCGAGCATCCGCCGTGCGAGGGACAGGGCGAACGGGCCGCGGGCCTGCGCGCGAGCAACGTCGACCGCGGTTGCAAGCGGGCCATCGGGGTGGTTTATGCGCGGCGCTTCGATCCCGACTACATCATGCTGTGCGATGCCGACGACCTGGTCAGCAACCGGCTCGCCGCCTACGTCGAGCAGCACGCCGGCGGGCCGGGCTGGTTCGTCGAGCGCGGCCACATCCACCGCGAGGGGTCGGTGGTCAGTTTTCTGAAGCGCGGTTTCCACCAGGTCTGCGGCTCGAGCAACATCCTGCGCACCGACCTGCTCGAGCTGCCGGCGGAGCTGAGCGTGGACGCCAACCAGGACGACATCATGGCGGCGGTCGACCTCGCCTATCTGGTGCAGATCTTTGGCGGCCACAGCTTCGCTGTCGATCGATATGGTGACCGCGGGCTGCCGCTGGCACCGCTGCCGTTCCCGGGTGCGGTGTGGATTCACGGCACCGGCGAGAACACCTCCGGCATCAGGAACGCCGGAGCGGCCTGGACCCCGATCGGCGACGACTTGCGGCGGGAATTCGGCTTCGATGTCGATGCCGGCAACCAGGTACACTTCACCCTCCGGCTGTTGCGCGGCTGGCTGTGGTCGGTCTACGTGATGGTCCGCGAGGCGGCGTTTGCCGTGATTCGCCGGGCCTGATCGGCGAGTCAGCCCGCGACGCCGCGCAGCCAGCCGGCCAGATCGTCGGTCTGGTGGTGCACGTAGTCGATCGGCTGGCCCTCCGCCGTGCCGCTGGAGGCCCAGGGGCTGTCGCTGCGCACCCACACCGTGGTCATGCCGCGCTCGGCCGCCGGCTTGAGGTTGCGGGCGATGTCCTCGAGCATGACGCTGGTCGTGGGCGCGATGCCGAAGCGCTCGATCATGCGGTCGTAGGGCAGCGGATCGGGCTTGGGCAGGAAATCGGCGTGGTGGATGTCGAAGATGTCGTCGAAGTGGCGGGTCACGCCGAGGCGCTCGGTGATGCGGTCGGCGTGCGCCACCGAGGCGTTGGTGAAAATCACCTTGCGTCCGGGCAGGGCCTCGAGCGCCGCGTCCAGCGCCGGGTTCGGCTCGACCGGACTGACGTCGATGTCGTGCACGAATTCGAGGAACGGGTCGGGTTCCATGCCGTATACCGTCATCATGCCGCGCAGGGTGGTGCCGTGCTCGTGGAAGAAGCTCTTCTGGATCTTGCGCGCCTCGACGGGGTCCATCTTCAGATAGCCGGCGATGAAATCGGTCATGCGCCAGTCGATCTGGGTGAACACGTCGGCGGTCGGCGGGTAGAGCGTGTTGTCGAGATCGAAGACCCAGGTCTCGATCTCGTGCAGGGGCGCGCCATTGCCGGTTGGGGTCTCGGGCGTGGACATGGCAGTATTTGTGGTGATGGCGGCGGGCCAAGGCAAGGTCTTTCTGTCCGCCGGCGGCGAAAACGCGGGGAGGGGGGCTGTGATCCCGGTGGATGAGCCGGCACCAAACGACCGGGACTCGCCGATGACCGCCGGCCGCATCGCGGCGGCGGCGCTGCTCAGCCGCATCCTGGTGATCGCCGCCGCCTCGGCGATCGATGCCTGGCGCGGCGTCGAACGCGCCTGGTCCGAGGCCCTGTGCCAGTTCGACTGCGGCTGGTACCTGGCCCTGATCACCGGCGGCTACGATCTGGCGCCGCACGACCACGCCATGATGGACGCCGCCAACTGGGCTTTCTTCCCGGCCTATCCCCTGGCCGTGCGCGGGCTCGCCTGGGTCAGCGGCGGCGACCCGCTGATCGTCGCCACCCTGCTGAACAACTTGGCCTTCGTCGCCGCCGCGGTGCTGCTGTTCACCACCTATCGCGGCGTGATCGGCGACCGGGCCGCGGGCTGGGCGGCGTTGCTGTTCTGCGCCTCTCCGTTCACGCTGTACAACAGCTACCCGTATTCCGAGGCGCTGTTCAATCTGCTGTTCATCGCTTTCTTCGCGCTGGCGCTGAACCGGCGCTGGCTGGCCGCGGCGGCGGTGGGCGCGCTGGTCGCGGCGGCGCGGCCGCTGGGCGTGTTCGCGGTGTTCATCCTGTTGTTCATGTACCTGCGCGCACACGGCCTCGGCGCCACCTGGCGCGACCCGGATCGGCGCGCCGAACTGGCGGCGGCGGTGATGCTGGTGCCGCTGGGCCTGTTCGCCTTCATGTTCTTCCTGCACCAACACGTCGGCGACGCGCTGGCCTTCAAGCACGTGCAGATCGCCTGGGACCGGGAGATCGGCAATCCGCTGGCGACCCTGTACGCCGGCCTGCGCTGGGGCGACGGCTTCCAGCGCCACAACGCCCTGGCGGCGATCGCCGGGCTGGCGGTGGCCGCGTTCATGGCGCATCGGCGACTCCCCGCCGAGGCCTTCTTCCTAGCCCTGGCGGTGCTGATCCCGGCCGCGACCATGATGCAGTCGATGCCGCGCTTCGCCTTCGCCCTGTGGCTGCCCTATCTCGGCCTGGCGCTGCTGCTCGGCGGCCTGCGCCGCACCCGCCTCGTCGTGCTGGTCCTGCTGCTGCTGTCCTGGGGGTTCTATCTCGGCGGCTGGCTCGACGGTGTCAGGAGCCTGACATGACGCGCCTCCGTACGACCCTGCTGTGGTCGCTCTGTGGCCTGCTGGCGGCGTTCTACCTGTACGTCGGCTGGCTGACGCTGCACCCGCGGGTGTCCGACGAATACCGCCTCTACTACATCGAGCAATGGCTGAAATACCTGCCCAACAACGAGCTGACGACCGGTTACGGCAGCCTCGATGTCGGTTTCGGCGAGACCGTCGACTTCTCCCGCCCGGTGCCCTTCCTGTCGCGCCACTGGTCGGCGCTGCGGCCCTGGGGAGTGTGGTCGCGCGGAGCCGAGGGCGGCCTGGTGCTGCGGCTGGAGGACGGCGACTACGAGCGTGTGGAGATCGAACTGCAGGTGCGTCTGGCGCTGTTCGAGCAGCATCCACGGCAGCGGATCGAGGCCCGGGTCGGCGACACCCGGGTCGCCTCCTGGGACCAGCGGCTGGGCCAAGCGGCGACGGTGCTGCGCTTGACCGTGCCGCGCGAACTGATCGGCGAGGACCGCCTGCTCAGATTGGACTTCGCCTTTCCCGACGCGGTCGATACCCGCGCCGTCGGCGTGTCGGAGAACCGCCGCCTGATCGCGCTGGGGCTCGAACGCCTGACGATCCGGGCGCTCAGTCCCCCCGCTTGATCAGGGTGCCGGCGCCATGCTCGGTGAACAGTTCCAGCAGCACCGCGTGCGGCACCCGGCCGTCGATGATCACGGCGCCGTCGGTGCCGCTCTCGATCGCGTGCAGGCAGGTCTCGACCTTGGGGGTCATGCCGCCCTGGATGGTGCCATCGGCGATGGCGGTTCGCGCCTCGCCCGGGGTCATCTGCGCGATCAACTTGCCGTCCTTGTCCTTGACCCCCTCGACGTCCGTCAGCATCAAGAGCCGGCTGGCCGCCACCGCGCCGGCGACGGCGCCGGCGACCGTGTCGGCGTTGATGTTCAGGGTCTCGCCGGCCGGTCCCATGCCGATCGGCGCGATCACCGGGATGATGTCGGATTCCTCGAAGTAGTCGAGGATGTGCGGGCTGACCTCGCGCGGCTCGCCGACCAGGCCGAGATCGAGAATGCGCTCGATGTTACTCTCGGGGTCGCGCTTGGTGCGGCGCAGCTTGTCGGCGCGGATCAGGTTGGCGTCCCTGCCCGACAGGCCGACCGCCAAACCGCCGGCCTCGTTGATGGCCGAGACGATCTGCTTGTTGATCGACCCGGACAGAACCATTTCGACCACGTCGACGGTCTCCTGGTCGGTGACGCGCAGGCCGTCGATGAACTGGCTTTGGATCTTCATGCGCTCGAGCATGGCGCCGATCTGCGGGCCACCGCCGTGGACCACCACCGGGATCATGCCGACCTGGCGCAGCAGCACCACGTCGCGGGCGAACAGCTTCGCCAGCGACGCCTCGCCCATGGCGTGGCCGCCGTACTTGATGACCACCGTGCGCCCGGCGTAGCGGCGCATGTAGGGCAGGGCCTCGGACAGCGTCCGCGCCTGGTCCAGCCATTGGTCCTTGGTCTTGTTCGTATCGTCGCTCATGCCCGGAACCTACCCCCTTTTCGAATCCAGTGCCAGCGTCGCCAGGGCCGCGCGCAACTCGGCGATGCCATGGCTCTTGCTCGACGAGGTGGCCATCACGTCCGGGTGGGCGGCGACATGGGTGGCGGCCTCCTTCGCCGTCTCGGCGAGCAGCTTGTCGAGCGCGCCGGCGCCGATCTTGTCGGCCTTGGTCAGCACGATCTGATAGGAGACCGCGGCCTCGTCGAGCATGGTCATGATGCCGCGGTCGACCTTCTTGATGCCGTGGCGCGCGTCGATCAGCAGGCAGGCGCGGCGCAGCGACGCGCGGCCCTTGAGGTAGCTCTTGACCATGCGGGTCCAGCGGTCGACCTGGTCCTTGGGCGCCTTGGCGAAGCCGTAGCCGGGCAGGTCGGCGATCATCAGCCGGCTGCCCAGGTCGAAGAAGTTAATCTGCTGCGTGCGCCCAGGCGTGTTCGACGTCCGCGCCAGGCTCTTGCGCCCGGTGAGCGCGTTGATCAGGCTCGACTTGCCGACGTTGGAGCGTCCGGCGAAGGCGATTTCAGGCAGGTCGTCGTCGGGCACCTGCTTCAGCGCCGCCGCACCCAGCAGGAAGGTGCACTCGGCGGCGAACAGCAGGCGGCCGCGCTCGAGGTCGTCTTGGTCGGTGTTGTCGGCGTCGCTCATGGGTCCCTCGCCCAGGTCAGCCGGGGGGTACCTGGCCCCCCTACTTGACCCCCATGCGCATCATGATGACCTTCTGCTGGATGATCGACAGCGTGTTGTTCCAGGCCCAGTAGACCACCAGTCCGGCCGGGAAGCTGGCCAGCAGGAAGGTGAACATGATCGGCATGAACAGGAAGATCTTGGCCTGCACCGGATCCGGCGGCTGCGGGTTCAGGCGCTGCTGCAGGAACATGCTGCCGCCCATGATCAACGGCCAGATGCCGATCATCAGGAACTCGGGCGGGGTCCAGGGGATCAATCCGAACAGGTTGAAGATGGTCGTCGGGTCGGGCGCCGACAGATCCTGGATCCAGCCGAAGAACGGCGCGTGGCGCATCTCGATGGTGACGAACAGCACCTTGTAGAGGGCGAAGAACACCGGGATCTGGACCAGGATCGGCAGGCAGCCCGAGGCCGGATTGGCCTTCTCGCGCTTATAGAGGGCCATCATCTCCTGGTTCAGGCGGACCTTGTCCTCGCCGAACCGTTCGCGCAGCTTCAGCATCTCGGGCTGCAGTTTGCGCATCTTGCTCATCGACACGTAGGACTTGTTGGCCAGCGGATAGAAGGCCAGCTTGACGAACACGGTCAGCACCAGGATCGAGACGCCGAGGTTTCCGATGTAGTTGTTGATGTACAGCAGCAGCAGGAACAGCGGCTTGGTCAGCCAGTAGAACCAGCCGAAGTCAATGGCCAGGTCGAAGTTGACGATGCCCAGCTGCTCGGCGTAGGCGTCCAGCCTGTGCACCTCCTTGGCGCCGGCGAAGAGGTGGTTCTGCACCTGGCCTGAGGCACCGGCGGCGATGGTCACGCCGGCGCCCAGGAAGTCGGCCTGGTACTTGTCGGCGTTGCCCGGCGTGCTCTCGCGGCTGTGCAGGAAGCGGGTGCCGACCTGGGCCTTCTGGTCCGGCACCAGGGCGGTCAGCCAGTATTTGTCGGTGATGCCGATCCAGCCGCCGGTGGTCTGCTGCGCCTGCTGGCCGGTTTCCTGCAGGTCGTCGTAGTCGACTTCCTCGAGCACGCCGTCGAACACGCCGATCAGGCCCTCGTGCAGGATGTAGAAGCCGGTGGCGTCGGGTGTGCCACGGCGCGAGATCAGACCATAGGGATACAGCGTGACCGGGGCGCTGCCGCTGTTCACCACCTGCTGGGTGACGGTGAACATGTAATTGTCGTCGAGCGCGATGGTCCGCTTGAACACTTGACCGGTGCCATTGTCCCAGCTCAGCGTCACCGGTGCGCCGGGCTCCAGCATCTTGCGATCGGCGGTCCAGACGCTTTCCGCGTCCGGGACTTTGACGCTGTTGCCGTCGCTGGTCCAGCCGAAGGACGCGTAGTAACTCTGGTCCGAGCCCTTCGGCGACAGCAGCACGATTTCGGGGCTGTCCGGTTCCAGCTCTTCGCGGTAATTGGCCAGGGTCAGGTCGTCGATGTTGCCGCCCTTCAGCGCGATCGAGCCGTGCAGGCGCGGCGAATTGATCTTCACCCGCGGAGTCGCGGCGATCACGTCGTCACGCCTCTTCACCGCCGCATCAGGCGCGCCGCCGCCCGGGGCCGCCGGGGCCTGGGCGCCGCCGGGACTGGGCACCGCGGTGCCACCGGGCGCCGCAGGCGCGGTCGGAACCGTCGAGTCGCCGGGCTGGCCCGGCTGGATCTGCGCGGTTTCCGTGCCCGGCTCCGGCGTCGGGTACTTGATCGACATGTAGTACTGGAAGCCGAAGAGAATGGCGACCGACAGGACGATCGCCATGATCATGTTGCGGTTATCCATCAGCCGTCCCGACCCGTTCCTGTCTCAGTCTCTTGGTTTCCGAAATTCGGTTCAGTGCGCATGATGGCCGCATCCCCGCGCCGATTTGTCGTGGTCCTGGTCGCTTCCCGGGACAGGATCGTAACCCCAGCCGCCCCAGGGATGGCAGCGGCCGATGCGTCTGGCCGCCAGCCAGCCACCCTTGAGGACGCCGTGTCGGCTGATCGCCTCGATGGCGTACTGCGAGCAGGTCGGCTGATAGCGGCAGGAGCCGGGCAGATACGGCGAGATCAGGAGCTGATAGCCCCTGATGAGTCCGCGCATCGCCTGACTGGCCAGTTTCATGCCTTTTCCGGTCTCCCGGCCTCGTCCCTGTGCTCGTCCCCGCGGTCTTTCTCGCGGCCTTTATGGTGATTGGCGCCCCGATGCGCCTTGACCCGCCGCAGGGCCGCTTCCATGTCGCGCAGCAGGTCCGCGAACGGCCGCTCGATGGTCGCCGCCCGGCCGATCACGACAAAGTCGAAACCGGGCTTGGCATGGGCCGCCAGCACGCGGTCGGCGACCACGCGCAGGCGCCGCCGGGCCCGGTTGCGGGCAACCGCCTTGCCGACCTTCTTGCTGACCGTAAATCCCACCCGAAAACCGATCTCCGGCATCTCGTGCGAGACACCGTCCTTCCACGGCCGGGCTTGCAGGACAAGTCCCGGCATTGCCCACTTCCTCTTGGCGCCGGCGACGCGGAGGAATTCCGCGCGCCGTTTCAGGCGCGGGATGGCGGGAGGCATGGTCGGATCAGGCGGACAGGCGCTTGCGTCCCTTGGCGCGGCGGTTGGCCAGCACCCGGCGGCCACCCACGGTTGCCATCCGGGCCCGGAAACCGTGCCGGCGCTTGCGGACGAGTTTACTCGGCTGATACGTACGCTTCACGGGTCCACTCCAAAGCTTGACAAGGCCCGCTGTATAAGGACTTGGCGAGACGAAGTCAACGCCCGCGAGCCGTGATTCGGCGCTTTCCCGGCCGCCGACACGTTCCGTCCGGCGTACACAAAAAGGTCACGAAATGGTGACCGTCCGTCGGTCTCCGGCAGGTTGTCGAAATGCGGCACTCTGCCTTACTTTGTGGCTTACGCCGGAAAAACCGGCCACTCGAGGTAAAAAAGGGCGATAGACTGCGGATCATGGAGCGTGACGATCGGACCGACACGGAGCCCAAGGGCGGTTCCTTTTCGCCCTGGCGGCTGATTCCGCTGGCCGTGATCGTCGCCGGCCTGGTCGCCTTTTTCGCCATCGGCGGCGGCGAGTACCTGTCCTTCCAGGCGCTGAAGATGCACCGCGAGGACCTGTTGGCCTGGCGCGATGCCAACATGGTGGTGGCGATCGCCACTTTCATGGTGGTCTACGCCGTCGCGGTGGCCTTCTCGCTGCCCGGCGCGGTGTGGCTGACCCTGGGTGGCGCCTTCCTGTTCGGCACCTGGGCGGCGACGGTGATGATCGTGATCGCCGCCACCGTCGGCGCCACGGCGGTGTTCCTGGTCGCACGCTACGCGCTGGGCGATTTCCTGCGCGCCAGGGCCGGCCCGGCGATGAAGAAGATGGAGGACGGTTTCCGCGACAACGCGCTTTCCTACCTCCTCGTGCTGCGCCTGGTGCCGCTGTTCCCGTTCTGGCTGGTCAACCTGGTGCCGGCCTTCCTCGGGGTTTCGCTGGGTACCTACGTGATCGGCACCTTCCTCGGCATCATCCCCGGCACCTTCGTCTACTGCCTGGTCGGCAACGGATTGGGCGCGGTGTTCGACGTCGGCGGCGAGCCCAATCTGTCGATCATCTTCGAGCCACAGATCCTGGCCCCGATCGTCGGCCTCGCCGTTCTCTCGCTGATCCCCATCGTATATAAGAGACTCAAGCGCGGCTGAACGCGCCCGCCGGATCGGCCCAGCATGAAAAGCGACACTCTATGAGCAAGGATCTGAACGTCGACATCTGCGTCATCGGTGGCGGTTCGGGCGGCCTGTCGGTGGCCGCCGGCGCCTCGCAGATGGGCGCCTCGGTGGTGCTGGTGGAAAAGGGCCTGATGGGTGGCGACTGCCTCAATTTCGGCTGCGTGCCATCGAAGGCGCTGCTCGCCGCCGGGCACGCGGCGCAGGCGCACAACCACGGCGGCCCGTTCGGGGTCACCTACGGCGAGCCGACAATCGACGGCGCCGCCGTGTTCGATCATGTGCGTCAGACCGTCGACGGCATCGCGCCGCTGGATTCGGTCGAGCGGTTCGAAGGCCTCGGTGTCATCGTGATCCAGGACCACGCCCGCTTCACCGGGCCGCAGGAAATCGTGGCGGGCGAGACCCGGGTCAAGGCGCGGCGCGTCGTCGTCGCCACCGGCTCGGCGCCCTTCGTGCCGCCGATTCCGGGCCTCGATCAGGTGCCGTACCTGACCAACGAGACGGTGTTCACGCAGGACAGCTTGCCCGAACATTTGATCGTCATCGGCGGCGGCCCGATCGGCATCGAGATGGCGCAGGCGCACCGTCACCTGGGCTGCCGGGTGACCGTGCTGGAGCTGTTCACGATGATGCCCAAGGATGACGCCGAACTGGTCGACGTGGTGCGCCGGCAACTCGACGCCGACGGCCTCGACATCCGCGAGGGCGTCAAGATCGCCCGCGTCGAACCGGACGGCGACGGTGTCGCGGTGATCCTCGAGAGCGGGGACGGCGGCGAGGAGCGCATCGCCGGCTCGCGCCTGTTGGTCGCCACCGGCCGACGGCCGACCGTCGACGGCCTCGACCTGGAGAAAGCGGGTGTCGAGTATTCGCCCAAGGGCATCACGGTCGACGCCCGCCTGCGCACCAGCAACAAGAAGGTCTTCGCCATCGGCGACGTCACCGGCGGGCTGCAGTTCACCCACGTGTCCGGTTACCACGCCGGTGTGGTGATCAAGAACGCGCTCTTTCGCCTGCCGGCCAAGGCCGATCATTCGGTGATCCCCTGGGTCACCTACACCGCGCCCGAGCTGGCCCAGGTCGGCCTGACCGCGGACCAGGCCAAGGCGCAGCACGGCGACATCAAGGTCCTGCGCTGGCCCTTCGCCGAGAACGACCGGGCCCGGGCCGAGCGGACCATGGACGGCCTGATCAAGGCGGTGGTCACGCCCAAGGGCAAAGTCCTCGGCGCCGGCATCGTTGGCCCGCACGCCGGCGAACTGATCCAGCCCTGGGTCCTGGCCATGCACCAGAAGATCAAGATCGGCGCCATCGCGCAGATGATCTCGCCCTATCCGACCCTGGGCGAGGTCAGCAAGCGCGCCGCCGGCAGCTTTTACACCGCCAGCCTGTTCGGCGAGCGGACCAAGAAAGTGGTACGCTTTCTGGCGAGATTTGGATAACCGCCATGAACGTGCTGCACAGCCTGTCGGGCCGGCTGCTGGTGTTGACCATCGTGTTCGTGATGCTGGCCGAGTTCCTGATCTACGCGCCATCGATCTCGCGCTTCCGCAAGACCTACCTGGAAGAGCACATCGCCAAGGCGCAGCTGGCCACGCTCGCCCTCGAGGCGACGCCCGACAACATGGTCAGCCGCGATCTGGAGGACATGCTGCTGTTCCACGCCGAGGCCTATGCGATCGCGGTCGACCGGCCGGAGCGGCGCATGCTGGCGCTGAAGAAGGACATGCCTCCGGCGATCGATGTCGTGTTCGACCTGCGCGAAACGAGCTTTCCGACCTGGATCATGGATGCCTTCATGGTGCTGGCCCAGGACGAGAACCGGGTCATGCGGGTGATCGGCGAATCGACCAAGAACCCCGGCGTCGCCATCGAGGTGGTGATGGACGAGGCGCCGATGCGCGAGGCCATGCTCGGCTACTCGACGCGCATCCTGCAGCTCTCCATCGTGATCTCGCTGTTCACCGCCGGGCTGGTCTATTTGAGTCTGCAGTGGCTGATGGTGCGGCCGCTGCGCCGGGTCACGCGCAACATGACCCGCTTCCGCGCCAGCCCCGAGGACGAATCGCGCATCATCACGCCGAGCGACCGGCTCGACGAGATCGGCGTGGCCCAGCGCGAGCTCGCCGACATGCAGAGCGAGGTGCGCGCGGCGCTGCGCCAGAAGGGCCGGCTGGCGGCGCTCGGCTCGGCGGTGGCCAAAATCAATCACGATCTGCGCAACAGCCTGGCCACCGCGGTGCTGGTCTCGGACCGGCTGGCCTACATCGACGACCCCGAGGTCAAGAAGGTGACGCCGCGGCTGATAGACGCGATCAACCATGCCGTCGACATGTGCAGCCAGACGCTCGACTACGTCAGCGACACCCGCACCAGACTGGAGAAATCGCGCTTCCACCTGCAGGAAGTGATTGCCGAGGCGGCCGCCGCCCAGCGCGAGGCCTTCCCCGAGGCGGCATGGGACAACGCCGTGCCGTTCGAGATCGACCTGGAGGCCGACCGCGAGCTGCTGTTCCGCGCGCTCGGCAACCTGGCCCGCAACGCGCTCGAAGCCGGCGCCACGCAGCTGCGGGTCGAGGCCCGGCGGGGCGAGAACGAGATCGAGATCGACGTTTCCGACAACGGCCCCGGCCTGTCGGCGCGGGCCAAGGACAACCTGTTCAAGCCGTTCGCCGGCTCGGTGCGCAAGGGCGGCACCGGCCTCGGCCTGGTCATCGTGCGCGACATCCTGCGCGCCCACGGCGGCGGCGTCAGCCTGCTGCACACCGGCGAGGACGGCACCGCCTTCAGGCTGGTGCTACCGGCACGCAGCGGCTAGATATCGGCGCATGACCGACTGGAACCCCGGACAGTATCTGAAGTTCGCCGGCCCGCGCCTGCAACCGGCGTTGGATCTGATCGCGCGCGTACCGCTGGAAACCGTGGGCATTGTCCACGACCTCGGCTGCGGCCCCGGCAACGTCGCCCCGTTCCTGGCCGCGCGCTGGCCCGGCGCGCGCCTCGTCGGGGTCGATTCCTCGCCCGAGATGCTCGAGAAGGCGCGCGCCACCGGTGCCGAGGCCGATGGGTCGAGGGCGATCTCGCCACCTGGCAGAGCGAGGCGCCGGCCGAGCTGCTCTACTCCAATGCCGCCCTGCATTGGCTCGACGACCACGCCGCGGCGTTCCCGCGGTTGATGGGCATGCTGGCGCCGGGCGGGGTGCTGGCGGTGCAGATGCCGCACAACCACGCCGCACCCTCGCACGCGCTGATGGGCGTCGCCGCCGCCGCCGGCCCGTGGCGGGATCGTGCGGTGCCGGCCGACCGCAAGGACCCGATCGCCGATCCGGCCTTCTACTACGACGTGCTGGCGCCGCTCAGCGCCCGCCTGGAGATTTGGGAGACCGAGTACCTGCAGGTGCTCGACGGCGACAATCCGGTGGTCGAATACACCCGCTCGACCGGCCTGCGGCCGATCACCGACGCGCTGGAAGGGGACGACCTGGACGGCTTCATGGCCGAATACCGCCGCCTGATCGCGGAAGCCTATCCGCCGCGGGCCGACGGCAAGACCCTGTTCCCGTTCCGCCGCCTGTTCATCGTCGCGGTGGCGCCGGCCTAGACCCTATTTGCGCCGCGCCTTGCGGGTGGTCCGCGCCCGCGCGTTTTTCTCCAGGTGTTCCGCGATCTTGTCGGCGATGTCGAGCCCGGTCACCTTCTCGATGCCCTCCAGGCCCGGCGACGAGTTGACCTCCAGCACCTTCGGCCCGTCGTCGGCGCGCAGCATGTCGACGCCGGCTAGGCTCAGCCCCAGCGCCTTTGCCGCCTTGACCGCGGTCTCGCGCTCCTCCTTGCTGATGCGGATCCGGGTCGCCTTGCCGCCGCGGTGCAGGTTGGAGCGGAACTCGCCGGCGTCGGCCTGGCGCTTCATCGCCGCGATCACCCGGTTGCCCAGCACCAGGCAGCGGATGTCGGCGCCGCCGGCCTCCTTGATGAACTCCTGCACCAGGATGTTGGCGCGCAGGCCCTGGAAGGCGCCGAGCACGGATTCCGCCGCCTTCTTGGTTTCCGCCAGCACCACGCCGCGGCCCTGGGTACCTTCCAGCAGCTTCAGCACCAGCGGCGCGCCCTTGACGGACTTGATCAACTCGTCGGTCGCCTTGGGGCTGCGCGCGAAGCCGGTGATCGGCATGCCGATGCCGCTGCGCGCCAGCAGCTGGTGGGCGAACAGCTTGTCGCGCGAGCAGCCGATGGCGTGCGACGAGTTGAGGCAGTAGACGCCCATCATCTCGAACTGGCGCACCACCGCCATGCCGTAGAAGGTCACCGAGGCACCGATGCGCGGGATCACCGCGTCGAAGCCGATCAGCTTGCGCCCGTCGATGTGCACCTCGGGCGAGCGCGAGGTGATGTTCATGTAGCACTGGGTGGTGTTGATCACCTCGACCATGTGGTTGCGCGCCTCGGCGGCCTCGGCCAGGCGGCGGGTCGAGTAGTTGTCGGGCTCGCGGCTGAGGATCGCGATCTTCAGGTTGCGCTGGGTCCGCGGCAGCGGGAACTCCTCGTACAGGCTGTCGCTCAACTCGCCCTGGACGCAGGATTCGTTGGGATTGACGATGATCTTCCCGGTCAGCGCCTCGCGCCCGACCAGCATGCGGTACTGCATCGATTCCCGGTTGGTCAGCGACACCTCGATCGGCCAGGTCTCCCCGCCGACTTTGATCGAGGTCGCGATGACATAGCGCAACTCCGATTCGCCGTTCGAACTGACCACCGTGCGCTGGTCGATCAGCGGCGCCGAGCAGAACAGTTCGATGTCCGGGCGCTCGGGGATCGGATGCACGCCGAAGCGGACCCGGCGGTTGCCCTCGCGGCCGTAGGACTCGATGGCGAAGGCGTGCAGGCTCGAAGTCTTGGCACCGGTGTCGACCTTGGCCTTGATGGCGACCAGGCCGAGATCGGGCAGGGCGACCCATTCCTCCCAGCCGAAGACGATCTGGTTCATGCCTGCCGCTCCTTCACCGCTCGCAATGGGCCAAAACCCGATCCTGCCTTGCCGGGATGCGCCGATCAATCGCCAATTGCGACCCCCTCGCGGCGCGGATCGGCGCCGCCGAGCAGGCCGCCTGGGGTGACCTGGACGGCGTGCAGGCCGCTGGTCATGTCGCGCACCCGGACCTTGTGCCCGCGCGCCTCCAGCGCCGGCCGCAGCGCGGCGATTGGGCGGCCCTTCTCCAGGGTTGTGCTGCCGTTGCGGTTGACCACGTGGCCGAGGTCGATCGCCGCCTGCGCGTCCAGTTTCCAATCCAGCACGCCGATGATGGTCTGCGCGACGTAGCCGATGATGCTAGAGCCGCCGGGCGAGCCGACCGCCAGCAGCAGCTTGCCGTTGGGGCCGAACACCAGGGTCGGCGCCATCGAACTGCGCGGCCGCTTACCGGCGGCGGCGGCGTTGGCGATGGGGCGGCCGTCGCGCTCGGGACGGAAGGAGAAATCGGTCAACTGGTTGTTGAGCAGGAAGCCGCGCACCATCAGGCGCGAGCCGAACACGTTCTCGATGCTGGTGGTCATCGACACGGCGTTGCCGTTGCCATCCACGATGCTCATGTGCGTGGTCGACAGGCCCTTGGGTTGATCGTCCGGCGGCGGCGCCAGCCTGGCCTTCTTGCCCGGCGTGCCTGGCAGCGCCCGGCCGGGTAGGGCGCGCTCGAAAATACCGCGCGAGCGCTGACGCAGATAGCCGCGCTCGAGCAGGCCGGGCGGCGGCACGAAATCGGGATCGGCGAGGTAGGCGTTGCGGTCGGCGAAGGCCAACCGGCCGGCCTCGGCGATCAGGTGCGCGGCGCGCTCGGACCCCGGCGCCTCGGCCGCCATGTCGAAAGGTTCGAGCAGGCCGAGGATCTGCGCCACGGTGATGCCGCCCGAGGACGGCGGCGGCATGCCGCAGACCCGGTAGCCACGGTAGCGGGCGCAGACGGCGTCGCGCTTGACCGCGCGGTAGTCGGCCAGGTCGTCGGCACTCAGGCGGCCGGGTCGGCGCGGTGCCTCTTGCACGGCGGCGGCGATGTCGGCGGCCAGCGACCCGGTGTAGAAGGCATCGGCGCCGCCCTCGGCGACCAGGCGCAGCACCCGCGCCAGGTCGGGGTTGGTCTTGACCCGGCCGACCGCCAGGGGCACGCCGGCGGCATCGAAGAAGTAGGACGTGGTGACCGCCGAGGTCTTGAGGAAGCGGTCCTTGCCGATCAGCTTGTTCAGCCGCGGCGAGATGGCGAATCCCTTTTCCGACAGCTCGATCGCCGGCGCGAACAGGTCGCGCCAGGGCAGCCGGCCGTGTTCGCGGTGTGCCATCTCGAGCATGCGCAGCAGGCCCGGCGTGCCGACCGACAGGCCGCCGACGACGGCGTCGAAGAACTTCATGCGGGTGCCGTCGGGCTTGAGGAACATGTCCGGCGTCGCCGCCGCCGGTGCCGTCTCGCGGCCGTCGAAGGCGGCGACGCGGCCTGATTTGGCGTCGAAATGCAGCAGGAAGCCGCCGCCGCCGATGCCCGAGGATTGCGGTTCGACCAGGTTGAGCACCATCTGCGCCGCGATGGCGGCGTCGAGCGCCGAGCCGCCGGCGCGCAAAATACGCAAACCGGCGGCGGCGGCGTGCGGGTTGGCCACCGAAATCATGTGTTTTTTGGCGCTTGTTTTTCGCTTGTGCGAAATGGCCGTGGCGGCTTCCGGCGCGGCCCGGGCGTCGTCGCCCGATTGCGCCCGTGCGGAGTCCAATGCAAACAGAATTGAGAGGGTGAAGACGGCCGCCGCGATCGGAAGAACGACAAATTTCAAGCATGAAATAGGGGTGCCGAGGGCGGAACGGTACTGAATGCGCATTTCACACCTTTCGATCGTTATTTTAGTTCTAAAATAGCAAAAAGAAGAATATTTTTATTTTATTTTACCGACACTTGTCAAAGTCATTGCGAATCGATCTCAATTTCAAATGAAAAATTTGCGGCTGCAATGCAATACTCCACGTTGACTTCGATCAATAGATATTTTAATATTCAACCATCCTAAAGTACGCCCCCTCTCCCGATCCCAAGAGACCTGGTTATCGGCGGGCTGGGCTTCTCGCGTGCACGGGGGTCGACCAAAGGGGATTGCGAAATCGGGGGATTTCCTACCATCTGACGCGCGTCCGCGCGGTCGATTTTATTGCAGGTGCGAACGGCCCGCCGGGATTGTTCGCGACTTTGTTGTAACGGGGTTTGGTATGAACCAGGCGACAACTGCCCAACCAGTCGAATACTGCGAGGGCGTGGTCAAGAAGTTCACCATCGCGACCATATTCTGGGGCGTGATTGGCGTTCACCTGCCAGCCTTCGGCTCTCAGCAATGCGGTGATCCGCCGGTAGCCATATCGGCCATACTGGCCGGCCAAGCGGATGATCGCAGCTGTCAGTGCCTCTTCATCCTCCCTGCCGCGG
>Ga0209785_1000097_pt1 | contig 36489 bp, 29 predicted proteins | sample WorMetG1BERMUDA2_FD_187403 | JGI IMG/M metagenome (GOLD analysis project Ga0209785, IMG submission 187403) | Marine gutless worms symbiont microbial communities from Max Planck institute for Marine Microbiology, Germany - Inanidrilus... ...
ATCCTTCATCATCTTCGTCATGTCCTATGCTTGTCGTAGAGGGCTTCATGCCGCTCTGTATCCGTTCAGGCCTCATGCGAAGACGATGGCTGATCACACTCTAGCGCGGTCCATCACGACCAAGCCTTTGACGATCCAGCCACCGCCACTGCACGCCATGTTGAGGTGGCGTGCAGTGGCTCATTCTTCGCAGAAATAGCCGGGAGAATCATAAGACAAGCCTCAGGATCTCGTTTTTGGACAGATTGGCTTCCAGCCACAGGGCCAGGAAGGCTTCCCTGATCTTGCGCTGGATAGTGCGTTCATTTGACAGAAACAGGTTTTTGGCGAGCTGCTGGGTAATGGTCGATCCGCCCTGGACGACCGAATTCGCGCGCACATTTTCGGTCATCGCCCGGCCGAGCCCATAAAAATCGATGCCAAAATGTCCGAAAAACCGGCGGTCCTCCGTCGCCAGCACGGCCTTGATCAGGTGATCGGGCAGTTCATCGATCGGCACGGCGTTTTCATGGATGATGCCGCGGCGGCCGATCTCGTTGCCGTAGCGGTCGAGAAAGGTCACCGCGAAATCCGCCTGCTGCCGCCAATTGCCGCCGGTGGCCTCGAAAGCCGGCAGCGCCAGCGCCAGCAGAAAGACAGAAGCGGCCGTGCCGAGTGTCAGGGCTTCGCCCGCGATCTCCACCAGCGCCCGTCTGTGGCCGCCCACGCGAAAGCGGCGAAAGAAGACATGGATGTCCTCCCATACGGCGTCGGCGGAATGCCATGCCGACCACAGGCTGGAGTCGATCCAGGCATCCAGCCGCAGCAAAAGCTTGCGGCGTCCTTGTGGCTTTTTCGGCTGAGTGAACGGATCCTTCACCGGATGGTCCCGACTCTTGACTGTGCCGCGGGCAACGTCCAAAACGCCCGGAGCGTGGCCGTTCCGTCAGGCGGGGCGCCCGATATGTGTTGCCCATTTCGCGCCAAAGGACAAGAGTTGCTGCATAGGAAACAGCCGCAGGCCGACACGTCCGATCAGGTTCTCCCGGGCACTGAGCCGTTCTGGAAGACCACGGCGCTTGAGGACATGACGCCGGCGCAGTGGGAGAGCCTTTGCGACGGCTGTGGCCGCTGCTGCCTCAACAAGCTGGAAGACTGGGACACCGGTAAAATCGCCTGGACGAATGTCGCCTGCCGTCTGCTGGACACACACAGCTGCCGCTGCACCGACTATGACAACCGGCAGGCGGAAGTGCCGGAATGTATCGGGCTGACGCCGCAATCCGTTCGAACACTGACCTGGCTGCCGCCAAGCTGCGGCTACCGGTTGATTGTCGAGGGCCGCGACCTCTACTGGTGGCATCCGTTGGTCTCGGGCGATCCTGAAACGGTGCATATGGCCGGCGTCTCCGTCCGCGGCCGGACGGTTCCGGAGGAGGGTCTGGCGCTGGAGGCGTATGAGGACCACATCGTCGATTGGCCGTTCGAGCCGGTTGACGACTGAGGTCTGTCATGTCCGGCCGGTGAAACGGTGCGATCGTTCATTTCCGGTTCAGCGGTGCCGAGATAAACAGAGTAAGGGGCGATTTGCGACCGCGATTGATTTGGAGCTGTTGTCGTGGCCACATATGATGCAATGAAGAAGGACAGACCGGCGGCGACACCGCGCCGGAACGAGGTGAAGGCGGGAAAGACCGTGTTGACGAGACGGCACATGCTCGCCTGCCTTGCCACGCTGCCTTTGGCGCTGTCGGCGACGGGTGAAGCGGATGCGCAGAACGCCGACTGTTCGGCGGCGGTGCGGCGGGTTCTCGCCAGGACCAACGGTCAGTTGCTGTCGGTATCGGTGACGCAAAGCGGTGGCCGGCCGATGTGCCGGATTACCGTGCTTGCCAGTGACGGTGGCGGCGAGAGGCGTCGCAGAGTGACGGTGAATGAGAGGCCATGAGGCACAATCTCGGCAAACAGCGGGTCGTCGGCCATGCGTATCCTTGTTGTTGAAGACGACCGCGACCTGAACAGGCAGGTTTGCGAGGCGCTGGACGAGGCGGGCTATGTGGTCGATCGCGCTTTTGACGGCGCCGAAGGCCATTTTCTCGGCGATACGGAACCCTATGACGCCGTGATTCTCGATATCGGCCTGCCGGAGATGGATGGCATATCGGTTCTGGAAGCCTGGCGCGAGGCGGGCCGCACGATGCCGGTGCTGATTTTGACGGCACGCGATCGGTGGAGCGACAAGGTGGCGGGCATCGATGCGGGCGCCGACGACTATGTGGCAAAACCGTTCCATGTCGAGGAGGTGCTTGCCCGCATCCGCGCGCTCATCCGCCGGGCCGCGGGCCACGCCTCGTCACAGATCGTCTTGGGCCCGCTGAGCCTGGACACACGGAGCGCCAGGGCAACCGTCAATGGCACGGCGCTCAAACTGACCTCCCACGAGTTCCGGTTGTTGTCCTATCTGGTGCATCACGCCGGCAAGGTGGTGTCGCGCACGGAGCTGGTCGAACATATGTACGATCAGGATTTTGATCGGGATTCGAACACGATCGAAGTTTTTGTTGGCCGGCTGCGCAAGAAGCTCGGCGTCGACATGATCGAAACGATAAGAGGTCTCGGCTACCGCATCCAGGCACCCGACGATGGGTGATAGGGCCGGGCCGCCGCCTTCCCTGACGGTGCGTGTGTTGACGGTCGCCAGCCTCTGGGCTGTGATCGCGCTGTTCGTGATTGCGGTGCTGATCTCCACCCTCTACCGCAACGGGGCGGAACGCGGTTTTCGCGATGTGCTGCGGGCGCAGCTCTACAATCTCATCAATTCCATCTCAATCTCGGATGCCGGACGGCTCGAGGGCGTGCCGCAACTGGGCGACCTGCGCTTCAGCCAGCCGGGTTCCGGCTGGTACTGGATCGTCGACATCATCGATGGCGGCGATACGCAGCGTCTCGCCTCGGTGTCGCTCGGAAGCCGCACGGTGGCTGTCGCGGATGTCGCCGATGTGCCTTTCGACGCCCGTTACGAGCGGGTCTACCCCTCTGAAGACAGCCACGGCACAAGGGTCATGGTATCGGAAACTGAGGTGCTTTTGGGCGATGCGAGAGAAGTGGCGCGGTTTCGTGTCATCGGTAATCAGGCCGACGTCGACACCGATGTTTCGGCCTTTTCGCGCCAGCTCTTCCTGTTCCTGGCATTGTTCGGTATCGGCAGCCTGCTGGTCAACGCCATCGCCATCCTGTTCGGGCTGCAGCCCCTCGATCGCATCCGCCGGTCGCTGGAGGACATTCGCGCCGGCAAGACGGAAGCGCTGCAGGGTCGTTTTCCGCGCGAGATCGCGCCGCTGACCGGCGAGGTCAACGCACTCATTGAAAACAACCGCAGAATCGTCGAACGGGCACGCATGCAGGTCGGCAATCTGGCCCATTCGCTGAAAACGCCGATCGCAGTGTTGCTGAACGAAGCGCGCGCAATGGCGCCCGGCCAGGCGCGGCTGGTCGAGGAACAGGCCACCGCGATGCAGAACCAGGTGCAACACTATCTCGACCGTGCCCGCATCGCAGCGCAGCACAACTCGGTGCTGGTGCGCTGCGAGACGGCGCCGGTGCTGGAGCGGCTCGTGCGGGTGATGAAACGGCTGAAACCGGATGTCGATTTCGAACTCGTCGTTCCGGAGGATACACCGGATCTCGCGATGGAGCGGCACGATGTCGAGGAGATGCTGGGCAACGCGCTTGAGAACGCCGGCAAGTGGGCTCGCGACCGGGTGCGTGTTTGCGTCGAGACAACCGATGAAAGGCCATCCGACGATGCGGCGGTCGGTCGCGATTGGGTCTGTCTGAGCATCGAGGACAATGGGCCGGGCATGCCGGACGATCGGCTGGCGGAAGCGATGAAGCGCGGCAGGCGTCTCGATGAGAGCAAACCGGGCACCGGTTTGGGCTTGTCGATCATCAAGCAGATCGCGGCGGAATATAGGGGCGCGGTGCGGCTCGATCGTGCGCCGCTGGGCGGATTGCGGGTGCGGCTGACGCTACCGGTGGTGCTTCGTTAACCTCTCCGGCCGATGATGACCAAACCGCTGCCACAATGCGGCAATAAACCAGGAGCCTCGACCGTATTGCGGTCCGAGAGCGTGTCTTGTTTAGATTGAAGCATTTGATGGCGGAAAATCGGTCCAGTCGGCTAGGCGCGTCGCGCAGCGCGATGTGGTGCATCGGGCAAGCGGCGCAACAACGCCGATGCGCCGATTTCCCCCACCCGGGAAAGGAAGACGACATTGACATCCCACGGTGAAAGGGCCGGGCGATTTTGCTCTCTGGCGTCGTTGGCTTCCGCTTGTGGTGGGGAGGCACCACGGCGCGAAACCCGCCTAGCCCGAAACCAAAATCGCTCCAGTCAAATGCTTCAATCTAACCAAGACACGCTCTGGGGATAGAGTTATGAGAACAGGACTATTGTTGGCGGCAATCCTGTTGGCGGTGGCGGGCTGTGCGAACAGGACCGGCCAGTCCCAGCTTCTCAACGCATTTGTGCCGTCAGCACCGGGTAAAAACACGGTGATCACGGCGCTCAATGACGGCATTCTCGATCCGGCCGTGTCGGCCGGCCTGTCGTCGGGTGACCGGTTGCGCGCGCTCGAGGCCGAGTACCGGGCGCTGGAAATCGCATCGAGTGGACAGATCGTCGCATGGCAGGGGGTCGACGGTGACGTCTCCGGCGAGGTCTATGCCGCACAACCCTATGAGGTAGGGTCCCAGAATTGCAGGCAGTATGTGCATCGGCTGACCCTCAACGGGCAAGTGACCACATTCCGAGGAACAGCCTGCCGCAACACCGACGGCAGTTGGACGCCGCTTGTCTAGCTCCGCCATTTCGCTTAGATCAGAACAGGTCTAAAATAGTTCGGGGAAAGTGCCGTAAACGGCCGCCTCCAGCCCGGAAACCGCACAAGGGTCATATATTCAACCACGATGCTGTTCTGGATTTTGGCCGCCCTGATGACGGTGGCCGTCGCAATCGTTCTGCTGGTCCCGTTGGTCCGCCGCGCCGACGCCGGTGCGGATGAGCAGGATTTCGATATCGAGGTCTATCGGGACCAGTTGCGTGAAATCGAGCGCGACGTCGGGGACGCGCTGATATCGCCCGAGGAGGCGGAATTCGCCCGGGCGGAGGTCGGCCGCCGGCTTCTCAAGGCCTCCAAAAAGCAGGCGCGCAAAGCCACCACCTCCAGCCGAGCGGCGTGGATCGGCCGCGGCGCCATCATCGTGGTTCTGCCCTGTTTTGCGATCGTCGGATATCTTGCGGTCGGCAATCCCGGTTTGCCGGCGCAGCCGTTGGCCGCACGACAGAGTGCGGTCGCTCAGTCGGAGAATGGACAGAGCTTCGAGGTGTTGATCGCCGAGGCCGAAACCCATCTGGCGCGCAATCCGCAGGATGGACGCGGCTGGGACGTTCTGGCACCGATCTATATGCGGCTCGGCCGCTTGCCGCAGGCTGAGACCGCCTATCGCAACGCTATACGGCTCTTAGGTTCGACCGCTGCGCGTCAGGCGGGGCTCGGTCAAGTGCTCTTCGCCCAGGCCGGCGGGATCGTTACAGCGGAAGCGCAGAGCGCGTTTCAGGCGGTTCTGGAGTTCGAACCGGGCAATGTTTTTGCCGCCTATTTCCTAGCTCTCGGCCTGGCCCAGGAAGGCCGGACCGAGGAGGCGCGGCAGGCCTTTACTGAACTGGCCGAGGTGTCACCGCCGGACGCGCCCTGGATGCCGCTTGTCGAGCAGCAGTTGCAGCGTTTGCGCGGCCCTGATTCCGAGGACATCGCGGCCGCCATGGACATGGCGCCGGAGGATCGCCGGGAGATGATCGCCGGTATGGTGGCCAGCCTCGATGCCCGGCTACGGGAGGATCCAGACGATATCGAGGGTTGGCTGCGCCTAATTCGCTCCTACATGGTTTTGGGTCAGGTGGAGGAGGCCGGGCAGGCACTCGGCCGGGCGCGTGGCGCGTTTGCCGAGGGGTCGCCGCAACGGGAGGCGCTCCTGGAATTGGCTGCGAGGCTCGGGCTTGACGAAACAGGATCGATGCAATGACCCGAAAGCAGAAGAGATTGACGATTATCGGCGCAGGTGTCAGCGTCATCGGCGCCGCTGTGTTGCTGGTGCTTTTCGCGTTGCAGGACCAGATCGTCTATTTCCATTCGCCGACCGATGTCGTGGAGAAACAGGTGGCGCCCGGCACCCGCATTCGGCTCGGCGGCTTGGTGGCGCCGGAATCGGTGACGCGCGGCACGGGCACGGAAGTCGCTTTCGCAGTCGAGGATGCCGGCCATGTTGTCGATGTCAGCTATAACGGCATCCTGCCGGATCTGTTCCGCGAGGGCCAGGGTGTTGTCGTGGAGGGCGCTTTCCAGCCCGGCAGTGCGCGTTTTGTCGCCGATACGGTGCTTGCCAAACATGATGAAAACTACATGCCGAGGGAGGTGGCCGACAGTCTGAAAGAACAGGGCGTCTGGAAGGGCGCGGAGCAGCGATGATTGTCGAACTCGGTCACTATGCCCTGATCATGGCGCTGGCCACGGCGCTTCTGTCATCCGTGCTGCCGATCATCGGCGCCAAGCGGCACGACGAGGGCCTGATGGCTTTCGCTCCGGCGGCGGCGGTCGCCTGTTTCGTGCTCACCCTGTTTTCCTTCATCGCGTTGACGATCGCCTATGTCACTTCGGACTTTTCGGTCGCCAATGTGTGGCAGAACTCGCACTCGCTGAAACCCATGATCTATAAGGTTTCGGGCGTTTGGGGCAATCATGAGGGATCGATGCTGCTATGGATCCTGATCCTGGCCTTCTTCAGCGCGCTGGTGGCTTTCTTCGGCACCAATCTGCCGGCAACCCTGCGCGCCACCGTGCTGGCTGTGCAGGCCTGGATCGTATCGGCCTTTCTGCTGTTCATCCTCCTTACCTCGAACCCCTTCGCGCGGCTAAACCCGGCGCCGATCGAGGGGCGGGATCTCAATCCGATCCTTCAGGATATCGGGCTCGCGATCCATCCGCCGCTGCTCTATCTCGGCTATGTCGGCTTCTCGGTGTGTTTTTCCTTTGCGGTCGCCGCGCTGATCGAAGGCCGGATCGACGCTGCCTGGGCGCGCTGGGTGCGTCCGTGGACGCTGGCGGCGTGGACCGCGCTCACCGCCGGTATCGCCATGGGCTCCTATTGGGCCTATTACGAATTGGGCTGGGGCGGATGGTGGTTCTGGGATCCGGTCGAAAACGCCTCATTCATGCCCTGGCTTGCCGGCACGGCGCTGTTGCACTCCGCACTGGTGATGGAAAAACGCGAAGCACTGAAGATCTGGACCGTGCTGCTGGCGATCATGACATTCTCCCTGTCGCTGCTCGGCACGTTTCTGGTGCGGTCGGGCGTGCTTACCTCTGTGCACGCCTTCGCCACCGATCCGATGCGCGGGGTGTTTATTCTCGCCATCCTCGTCGTCTTCATCGGCGGCGCGTTTTTTCTGTTCGCTATGCGTGTCCAGACCCTGCGCCAGGGCGGCATTTTCGCGCCGATCTCGCGCGAGGGCGCGCTGGTCTTCAACAATCTGTTCCTGACCACGGCGACCGCGACAGTGTTTGTCGGAACGCTTTATCCGCTTGCCCTTGAAGCTGTCACCGGCGCCAAAATCTCGGTCGGCCCGCCTTTCTTCAACCTGACGTTCGGGCCATTGATGATCCCACTGTTGCTGGCGGTTCCCTTCGGACCGCTGCTGGCGTGGAAACGCGGCGATATATGGGCGGTATCGCAGAGGCTCTATTTCGCCGCCGGCCTGTCGCTGCTGACGGCGTTGGCAGTGATCTACTTCTCCACGGGCGCGCCGGTGTTCGCCGGCCTTGGTGTCGCCCTGGGTGTCTGGCTGATGGCGGGTGCCCTGACGGATCTTGCCACCCGGGCTGGGCTGGGCAAAGTGAAGCCGTCGGTGGCCTGGCTGCGTCTAAAGGGTCTGCCGCGATCGGCTTTCGGGACGGCCATGGCCCATTTCGGACTGGGCGTGACGGTGATCGGCATTGTCGTCGTCTCCGTATTCTCAACCGAAACCGTGCTGACGATGCGTCCCGGCGATACGGTCCGGTCCGGGCCTTTTGCGCTGCAGTTCGAGCGCCTGCAACCGCATCAGGGCCCCAATTATACCGAGTTGCAGGGCCGCTTCACCGTTTTGCGTGATGGCAATCCGGTCGCCGAACTTGTGCCTTCCAAGCGGGTCTATATGGCCCAACAGATGCCGACCACGGAGGCCGGTATCATGACGACGGGCGCCAGCCAGCTCTATGCAGCTTTGGGGGACGAGGTCGACGACGGCGGCACGGTGGTGCGTGTGTGGTGGAAGCCGTGGGTCACCTTTATCTGGATCGGCTCGATCATCATGACGGTCGGCGGGATCGTGTCGCTGACGGACCGGCGCCTGCGCATCGGCGCGCCGGCCGCCCGTAAAGCACCCGGGGCGGCCGTCGCCGTCAAGGCACAATGAGACGGTCGTTCGGTGTTTTGTGCACGCTCCTGGTGGTCATTGCGATGACCGCCGGTGCGGCCAGAGCCGTGGCGCCGGATGAGATTCTCGACGATCCGATGTTGGAGGAACGTGCCCGCGACATATCCGCCGGTCTGCGATGCATGGTCTGTCAGAACCAATCGATCGACGATTCGGACGCGGAATTGGCAAAGGATCTCAGGCTGCTTGTAAGGCAGCGCCTGGTCGAGGGCGACAGCGATGGCGAGGTCATCGATTACATTGTTTCGCGCTACGGCGAGTTCGTGCTGTTGAGGCCGCGCTTTTCGGCCCAGACTGTGCTGCTTTGGTCAATGCCGGCCATTGTCCTGTTGATCGGTTGCGCCGCACTGGTGGCCGGCCGGCGACGAAGCCGGACCGCACCGACCGTTCTTTCGGTGCAGGAACAATCCGAAATCGACAAAGTTTTACGCACGCGTGATCGCGATAGCTGATAACCTTTCTGCAAACGGCCCGTTCGGGTGGATTGTTTCGGGGAGAGCAGCGATGACGGCGACATCGATCAAGGCACAATTCGAGGGACACTCCGGCGCGCATCTGGCGGCCAGACTTGATCTGCCGGCTGGCACCGTGCGCGCTTATGCGCTGTTTGCGCACTGCTTTACCTGTTCGAAGGATATTGTCGCTGCCAAGCGCATTGCCGCGGAACTGTCACGCGCCGGCATCGCCGTGCTGCGTTTCGACTTTACCGGTCTCGGTGCGAGCGAAGGCGAATTTGCTTCCACCAACTTCTCCTCCAATGTCGCCGATCTGCAGTCCGCGGTCTCCTATCTGCGGGACAATTACGAGGCGCCCACCATCCTTATCGGCCACTCGCTCGGTGGCGCCGCGGTTTTGGCGGTTGCCGGCGACGTGCCGGAGGCGAAAGCCGTGGTGACAATCGGCGCGCCCAGCGACGCGGCACATGTGATCCACAATTTCGGCACGAAGCTGGAGGAGGTGGAAAGCCAGGGAGAGGCCGTCGTTCAACTGGCCGGCCGACCCTTCACCATTCGCAAGCAGTTTCTCGACGATGTGCGCGAGGCGGTGCTGGCCGATCGTATCGCCGCGATGCGCAAAGCACTGCTGGTGCTGCATTCGCCGATCGATCAGACTGTGGGAATCGAAAACGCCTCGGCGATTTTCGGCGCCGCCAAGCACCCCAAGAGCTTCGTCTCACTCGACAAGGCCGACCACCTTGTGACCCGGCCCGAGGACGCGGCCTATGCGGCATCGGTGATTGCAAGTTGGGCGTCGCGCTACCTGCGTCCCGACCAGCCACAGGGCGAAGAGGCGTTCGAAGCGGTCCGTGTGGCAGAAACCGGGCAAGGTAAGTTTCAGAACACCGTGCAGGCCGGCCGCCATCGCCTGTTCGCGGATGAACCGGTCAGCGTTGGCGGTCTGGATTCCGGCCCTTCACCCTACGACTTCCTCTCGGCGGCCCTGGCCGCCTGCACCTCGATGACACTGCGCATGTATGCCAACTTCAAAAAACTCGACCTGGGACGCGTCACGGTCGACGTATCGCATGCGAAGATCCATGCGACCGATTGTGCCGAATGCACTGAAAACGAGCGGGGAGGCGGCAAGGTCGACCGGTTCGAACGGATGATCGTCATCGAGGGTGCGGTGCCGCCGGCGCTTCGGGACAAGATCGAGGAGATTGCCGACAAATGTCCGGTGCACAAGACGCTTGAGAGCACGTCAAAGGTCGTCACGCGCGTCTCGCTTGAGCCATGATAGGTTGTCGGGCCACATCCGAAAACACCCTTTCCGCTAGCATTTTTGCTGGCTTTTTGGTCGAAAATATGGTTATCCGTACGCGCGTTACCGATATTTCAGTATTCGGTTGACGATTTGCGTTGGCAAGGGGGTATCTTGCGCAAATCGTGTTGCGAAACCGTTTAGGGGGCGGTTTGGCTATGCGATGGCTGCCGACGCAAGATTACAAATAATTCACGCTTTAGATAGGCGGCGGTAAGGTGGCATTATCTATCTCTTGAACAACTGCGCGCCGGTTGATTCCCGGTCGCAAACCAAGAAAAATTATAAGAGGACAGTATAGATGCCCACAAAGAATTCTCGAGCGGTTCGGATCGGCCTGCTAACCACGACTGCGGTGTTCGGTATGGCGGCCGTTATGGCGGTGACGGGTGTTCCCGCAAAGATCAAGACGGCCTATGCAGAGGCCGTCCGCGTCGAAGCCGCCGCCGTGCCCGGCTTTGCCGATGTGGTGGAGGCGGTGAAACCGGCGGTGGTATCGGTTCGCGTACGCGCCGACATCCGTCCGGTGTCGACGCAGGGTTTCGACATGCCCGGTCTGGACGACCTTCCCGAAGATAGTCCGATGCGCCGTTTCTTCGATCAGTTCGGCGATCGTGACCCGTTCAATTTTGGCGAGCGCTTCGGTCAGCGCGACAATCCCGACAATCCCGACAATCCCGTGCCGAACCTTCCGCGCCGCATCAACCCGGTTTCCCAGGGTTCGGGCTTTTTCATCACCGATGACGGATATGTCGTCACCAACAACCACGTCGTCGAAAATGGTAGCGAATTTTCGGTCATCCTGCACGACGGCACCGAGTTCGATGCCGAACTGGTGGGCAGGGACGCCCGGACGGATCTTGCCGTCCTCAAGGTCAAGGACGACCGGAAATTCACCTATGTCAGTTTTGACGATGATGACAGCACGCGCGTCGGTGACTGGGTGGTTGCTGTCGGCAATCCCTTCGGTCTCGGCGGCACGGTGACGGCCGGTATTGTTTCGGCGCGCGGACGCGATATCGGCGCCGGCCCCTATGACGATTTCCTGCAAGTGGATGCTGCCGTCAATCGCGGCAATTCCGGCGGTCCGACCTTCGATCTCGAAGGCCAGGTCATCGGCGTCAACACAGCCATCTTTTCGCCGTCCGGCGGCAATGTCGGCATCGCCTTTGCGATCCCTGCGGCGCTGGCCAAGGAAGTCGTGACCGAACTGATGGAAGAGGGCACCATCGAGCGCGGTTGGCTGGGTGTGCAGATTCAGCCGGTGACGGACGATATCGCCGAATCGCTTGGATTGGCGGAGGCCAAAGGCGCGCTGATCACCCAGCCACAGGACAACTCACCGGCCAGCAAAGCCGGGCTCCGCGCAGGTGACGTCGTCACCGCGGTGGACGGCGAAGCGGTCGAATCGCCGCGGGATCTCGCACGCAGGATCGCCGATGTCGAGCCGGGCGATGAAACCGACATTACCGTATGGCGCAACGGCGAGGCCGTCCGCGTCTCTGTCGAAATCGGCACCTTGGAAGAGCAGGCCCGCGCGACGGGCATCGTTCCGGAACCTTCGCCGCGCACCGATACCGACACGCTGAGTGAGTTCGGCCTGACCGTCGCGCCGGCGCCGGAGGGATCCGGACTGAGGATCGTTGCCGTCGAGTCGGACAGCGAAGCGGCAGAGCGCGGCATGCGCGAAGGCGACATTATCGTCGCAGTCAACAACATCGAGGTCAAAACGGCGGCCGATATCGACGCCGCCGTCAAGGATGCAACCGCGGCCGGCCGTAAGGCGGTGTTGTTTCAGTTAACCAACCAAGACAGCAGCAGGTTTGTAGCATTGCCTGTCGCTGTCGGGTGAGCAGATCGGGTGGGCGGTCATAAATGTCGCCCCCGGCCAACCGCCCGATTCTGTGGACAGCGGGTCTCCCATCGACCCGCTGTCACTCTTTCCAGGGACCGCTGAGGCGGGTACCGCGATGTCGGCTCATATTGAGATGACCTATTTTTCGCCGTCGGATTTACGTAGTATGCGCGACATGAAGATTCTGGTTGTGGAAGACGATCCGGAAGCGGCCGCCTATCTCGTCAAGGCGTTCACCGAGGCAGGCATCGTGACCGATCACGCCGGCGACGGCGATGTCGGCTATCACATGGCAACGGAGAACAATTACGATGTGATGGTGATCGACCGGATGCTGCCGAAGCGCGACGGACTGTCGATCGTTAGCGCCCTTCGTGCAAAATCCATCGACACGCCGGTGTTGATCCTGTCGGCGCTGGGCCAGGTGGACGATCGCGTCACGGGGCTGCGCGCCGGTGGAGACGATTACCTGCCCAAGCCCTATGCCTTTTCAGAGCTTCTCGCCCGCGTTGAGGTTCTCGGCCGGCGCAAGGGCTCGCGCGACAACGATACGGTCTATCGCGTCGGCGATCTGGAACTTGACCGGCTTGCCCATGAGGTGAACCGCGCCGGCAAGCGTATCACTCTTCAGCCGCGGGAATTCCGCCTGCTCGAATATCTGATGAAACATGCCGGCCAAGTGGTGACACGTACGATGTTGCTGGAGAATGTCTGGGACTATCATTTCGATCCCCAGACCAATGTCATCGACGTGCACATATCGAGGCTGCGCTCGAAAATCGAGAAGGGCTTCGACACCGCGCTGCTGCGCACTGTGCGCGGCGCCGGCTACATACTCAAAGCGGATAGCTAAAGCCACATGACCCGCCTCGCCGCTGCTTTGCGGACCACGGCGGTCAGGCTGTCGGTCCTTTATCTGGCGTTGTTCGCCATCTGCGCCGTTGTGCTGGTCTTCTACATTACGGCGTTGTTTTCCACGATCTCCAACCACCAGAGCAAGCTCCTGGTCGAGCAGGAACTGGAGATTCTCGGTAGCTTCTATCGGCGCGGCGGCATCACCCTGCTTGTCGACCATATCGACCGGCGCTCGCGCGAGCCCGGTGCCGGCCTCTACACCATCGCTGGCGCCGACGGCACGATCATCGGCGGCAATGTGCAAAGCCTGCAGGCCGGCGTTCTCGATCGGGAGGGCTGGACGGAGGCCCCGTTTCAATACCGCCGCTTCTACCAGGCCGCGGGAACACCCGGCCACAGGGCGCTGGCGGAAGTGATTATTCTGCCGAACGGGATGCGGCTCCTGGTCGGCCGTGACCTTGGGGAACTGACCAAGTTCCGTGTGCTGGTGCGCAATTCGCTCACCATGGCGCTTGGAATCATGGTTGTCGGGGCGCTGGTCATCTGGTTCGTCATCGGCCGGGGCGCGCTGAGCCGTATCGATCGCATGTCGCAGGCGACGCAGAAGATCATGGCTGGCGATCTGGCGCAAAGACTGCCAATGGGCGGTTCAAACGATGAATTCGACCGTCTGTCGGAATCGCTGAACATCATGCTGGACCGTATCCAGAAGCTGAATGAAGGGCTGCGTCAGGTTTCCGATAACATCGCTCATGATCTCAAGACGCCGCTGACCCGACTGCGCAACAAGGCCGAGGCGGCGCTGTTGGAGCATGGCGGTATCGATACCTATCGCGACGCCATGTTCGAAATCATCCATGAATCGGACCAGCTTATCCGCACATTCAACGCGCTTCTGATGATCTCTCGCGCCGAAGCCGGTTCGGCTGGTGCCGAGATGAACGCGCTGGACCTGTCGCAGATCGCCCATGACGCGGAAGAGCTTTACGAACCGGTGGCCGAGGACGAGGGTGTCACGCTGTCGGCGAGCATTGACGACGGCATCAAAGTGTGCGGCAATCGGGAACTGATCGGTCAGGCGCTCAGCAATCTGTTGGACAATGCCATCAAATATGCCGGCGACGCGGCGGAAAGTCCCAGGGTCGTCATCACATTGCACAAGGAGCCGGACGGCGTGGTTCTGAGCGTCAGCGACAACGGACCGGGGATTCCGGCCGCCAAAAGGAGCGATGTGGTGGAACGCTTCGTACGGCTGGATGAAAGCCGCAGCAAGCCCGGCACCGGTCTTGGGCTGAGCTTGGTGAAGGCGATCATGGGTATGCATGGCGGACAGCTCGTTCTTGCTTCAGGCAACCCGGGGAATGAAACAGGATTGACCGCGAGAATGGTCTTCACCAAAGCGGTCTAGGAACGTGGCGATGAGCACGGCGTTTTCGCAGTTGGTCAGTGGATCAGAGACACCGATCACGGCCTTGTCGCCGGAGGCGCGCGAGCAGGTATTGCGAGATCTTCTGGACGCGGTCGCGGACCTGCCCGCGTTCCGCGGTTTTCTGGAAACCGAATCGACCGCCCGTGAAATCCTGCTCGCGACACTCTCCCTTTCACCGTTTTTGCACGACATCGCTACCTGTCATCCCGAAAGCGCCTGGAGGGCGCTGACAAACCCGCCTTCGGATCTGATGGACGCGTTGGTCGGGCAGGCGCGGCAATCCTGGAAGGACAGTGACGGTCAGGATGCGGAAGTGATGAGGAGGCTGCGCTGCCTCAAGCGCGATATGGCCTTTTCGGTGGCGCTCTATGATCTATCGAGGCTTTTCGAGACCCGACGAATCACCGGTTGGCTCAGCGCGTTCGCGGCGGCGGCTCTGGCCTCGGCGGTGGATCATCTGCTTCTCGATGCCCATCGGGCCGGCAAGGTGGTGCTGGCCGATGTCGACGAACCCAGCACCGGGTCGGGCCTGACATTCATCGGCATGGGCAAGCTGGGTGCCGGCGAACTCAACTACTCGTCCGACATCGACCTGATTGCGATCTACGATCCCAACAGATCGGTCGTCGCCGATCCGGAGCAGGCATCGGAGGTCTTTTCGCGCCTGGTGCGCCGATTGGTTCGCATCATGCAGGAGCGCACCCGGGACGGTTACGTTTTCCGAACCGATTTGCGTCTGCGTCCCGATCCGGGGTCCACGCCGCTCGCGGTCTCCTACGACGCGGCCATGCTCTATTATGAGGGGCGCGGCCAGAACTGGGAACGCGCGGCCTTCATCAAGGCGCGATGCGTGGCCGGCGATCCGCAGACGGGCGCGACTTTCTGCCGAGAGTTGAGGCCGTTTATTTTCCGCAAATATCTCGATTACGGCACCATCGCCGACATTCACTCCATCAAACGACAAATCCATGCGCATCGGGGCCTTGGCGATATCGCCATCCGCGGCCACAACGTCAAACTCGGCCGGGGTGGTATACGGGAGATCGAGTTTTTTGTGCAGACCCAGCAGTTGATCGCCGGCGGCCGAATGCCGGAACTGCGGGTACGGGCCACCGAGGATGCGTTAAAGCGCCTTGCCGAGAACCGTTGGATCGATGCCGAAACCGAGACCTCCATGTTGCGCGCCTATTGGTTCCTGCGCGATCTCGAACATCGCATCCAGATGCGCCGTGACGAACAAAGCCATATCGTGCCCGAGGATGACGGCGCGTTACGCCAGATCGCGCTGATGATGGGCTTTGCCGACATAGCGCCCTTTTGCGAGGAACTGGCCGCCGTGCTCCGGCGGGTGGAGCGATACTACGCGGCGTTGTTCGAAAACGAGGCCGGATTGACGGCCGGAAGCGGCAATCTCGTTTTCACCGGGGACGACGACGATCCCAATACGCTGGAGACCCTGAGCAGCATGGGTTTCGAGCGTCCCTCCGATATCTCGCGGATCATCCGCAATTGGCATTATGGGCGTTCCCGCGCGACCCGTACCGCCGCCGCGCGCAAGTCGCTGACCGAACTGATGCCGCAATTGCTGCAAGCCTTCGCCGATACAGGCCGCGCCGACGAAACAGTGGTGCGCTTTGATGTTTTCCTGTCCGGGTTGCCTGCCGGGGTCCAACTGTTTTCGCTGCTGAGCAACAATACGAGGCTTCTGTCCCTGATCGTCAACATCATGGCTTCCGCGCCGCGGCTGGCGGAGGTGATCGGCAGGCGACCGCATGTGTTCGACGGCATGCTCGATCCGACTCTGCTGGCCGAACTCCCGACGCGGGCTTATCTGGGCAAGCGGCTGGACGAGTTTCTCGACGGCGATTTCGCCTATGAGGAGATTCTCGATCGCCTTCGCATCTTCGCGTCCGAGCAGAAATACCTCATTGGCGTGAGGCTGCTTGCCGGCCAGATCTCCGGCGCGCGCGCCGGCCGTGCTTTTTCGGATCTGGCCGCGCTGATCGTCGGCGTCGCCGCCAGGGCGGTCGAAACCGAATTGACAAAGGCCCATGGCCGGATCGCCGGCGGCCGCATCGCCATCGTCGGAATGGGCAAGCTCGGCAGCCTTGAAATGACCGCCGGATCGGACGTCGATATCATCCTGCTTTACAGCCATGATGACGACTGCATGGAATCGGACGGCCCAAAACCGCTCGACCCGCCGCGCTATTATGCACGGTTTACCCAGAGGCTGGTGGCAGCGCTGTCGGCGCCGACGGCCGAGGGCGTGCTCTATGAGGTGGATCTGCGCCTGCGCCCCTCAGGCAATAAAGGGCCGGTGGCGACAAGCATCCGGGCGTTCCGCAAATACCAGACCGAGCAGGCTTGGACCTGGGAGCATATGGCGCTGACCCGGGCGCGCATTGTTGCCGGCGACGCCTCGCTGCGACAGGAGGCCGAGGCGGTTTTCGCCGAGGTGCTGGACCGCGTCTATGACCGCGAGAAGACCGCATCGGACATTGCGGAGATGCGCCAGCGCGTTACAGCGGAAAAGCCGCCCTCGACGCTTTGGGATCTCAAACTTGCGCCGGGCGGCCTTCTCGATATCGAGTTTATTGCGCAATATCTCCGTCTACAGGCGGTCACCTTCGGCATCGATCCCGGCGGGGCCGGAACGCGCACGCGCGCCCTTCTGGACGTACTGGCCCCTCCGGTTGTCGGCGAAACCGCCGCCGTCATCCTGCAGGAAGCGCTATCGCTCTATACCGAGATATCGCAAATCACCCAGCTCTGCCTGGACGGCCCCTTCGACCCGGAGCGGGCGCCGGTGGCCTTTCGAGAGTTGCTGTTGCAAATGTGCGACTTTCCGAACATCGACATGCTCGAGGCCCATCTTGAGAGCACGGCCCGGTCGGTGCGCGAAATTTTCATTGGCCTCCTCGGCGAGCCGGGCGCACAGACCGCAACCGGGGAAGGCGCCAAAGGCACCATCTCCACGGGCTGATCCGCAACGTGCCCCGCCCGCAGGCGATGCGACGCTTCTGAGCTATTCAGACACCCGCCGGCAGCCGGACGCAGACGACCGTTCCAACGCCGGGCCGGGAGCGAAACCGCATTGCGCCGCCGTGCAAGGATACAAGGGCCTTGGAAATCGCAAGGCCGAGGCCGGAGCCGCCCTTGCTTTTGGAGAACTGATTCTGGACCTGCTCGAAGGGCTGTCCGATTGTCTTCATCGCGGCCGCAGGAATGCCGATGCCCGCATCGGCGATGGTGATCGTCACCGCGCCCGCGAGCCGGCGGGCGCGAACGGTCACACGGCCTCCATCCTCGGTGAATTTGACGGCGTTCGACAACAGGTTGATTATGACTTGCCGAACTGCGCACGCGTCGGCGACAAGCATGAGTTCGGGATCGATTCTGTGCTCCAGTGCCAGCGCCTTGCCCGGTACATCGACCGCGATCAGACGCAGCGTTTCCTCGATGACCGGCGCGATGTCGACCCGTTCACGCCGCAATCGCACACGCCCGGCTTCGATTTTCGCCATGTCGAGAATGTCGCTGACGACGCCAAGAAGGTGTTTCCCGGCGCCATTTATATCGGTCGCGTATTCGGCGTATTTCTCCGATCCGAGGGGGCCGAACAGGCGGTCCTGGAGGATCTCGGAAAACCCGATAATCGCGTTAAGCGGTGTTCTGAGCTCATGCGACATGTTGGCAAGGAATTCGGACTTGGCCCTGTTGGCCGCTTCCGCGCGGTCCCTTTCCGCGAGGTATTTGATGTTCAATTCGCCGAGCTCGACGGTCTTTTCTCTCAAGGTGGTGACGGCGTCCAGCAGTCGCTGGTCCGTTTCCTGCGACTTTTGTTCCAGCCGCAGTTGTTCGGTGACGTCCATGACCATGCCGATCAGGTGGTTGCCATCGGCGGCGACCTGACCGCGCGCCTTCAGCACGACATAATGACCGTCGGCGTGACGCATGCGGAACATGTGATCGATCGCGCTATCGCCTTGTGCGGACACCGCGCGGACCACCCGGTGCAAGCTCTCGTCGTCTGGATGCATCAGGTGATCGACTTCGCCAGGGGACATCACGCGGTCGCTTGGTCTCCGGCCGAGAATTTCATACATCGAGCGGGACCAGTAGAGACGGTCGCGGGCCAGATCCCAGTCCCACATCCCGCACCGTCCACGGGACAATGCCGCGTCGACGCGCTGATGGGTCTCGCGATAAATCGCGTCAGTATCCCGCGCACGGCAGACCTGGGCAAAATAGGCGTAGAGAATGACCAGCAGAACGCCCGATGTCGCAGCAAAAAGCGTGACATTGAGGGAAACTTCCTCGCGCCATGGATCGACGACCGCCGATCGCGGCGCGAGTGCCGTAACGGTTCCGCTATCGCCCGGAAGATGCGCCTGCGCGGCGTAATAATGTTTGCCCCGGTACTCGATGGTCTCCACACCGGCCCGCGCGCCGAATAGAAGCAGCGGCGATGCGCCGGGGAGCAACTGGTCGAGTGAGAGGCCGACATAGTCAGACCCATGCGCCGTTGCGGCGAAGACGCGGCCGGCAGGGTCGGCGACCAGGATGAAACGGCCGTCCGAGACCAGATGCGGTGGTAAGGCGTTGCCGATATCGGTCTCGACTCGCCAGCGTTGCCGCCCCACCACGGCGCTCACGTCCCGCGACAGCGTCGCGGCCGCTGTCATCGCTGTCATCGCGGTCGCCTGTTTGGCAACGTTTTCCAGCTGGCCGCGCTTTTCGATAAGCTCAGCGAAGTGCGCCGCCGCCAGGACAATCAAAAAGGCGATGATCACGATTGGAATGGACCGCTTTAGAATGGGCTCGGCCCTGATCAATCGCCGATAGGCCGGTCGGGCGAAGAGCCTGGCGTGTCCCGCCAGGTTCGCCTGCCACCCTGGCTCATCCCGCAAGCCGGACAGAATCTCCCCGTCAGCCGCGCCCGCATGCCGCGCCTCTGCCATGTGTCCCACCTTACAATTCTTAATTGACACGGGCGCCGCTGCCCGAATCTAGCCTAATGAATCAGAGGTGATTCGGCTTGTCCACCCCTTGGTTAAAACTTTTTTAATGCCTTCAAATTCAACGATTAATGGGCGAAGTGAGTCGGCTTCGCGTCATTTTGCACAGCACCTGCGGCCGACAAGCGATGCAAATCACCCTGTCGATCCAGCACCGGTCGGCGGGCAACGATCAGGCGTGTTGGCCGAGCGTGCGATCCGTGATGTCGCGGAGGTCGGGGGACAGGGAGGATTGCCGGGCGATGCTCTCGAGCGCCTGGCGGGCATGTTCGCGGCGCACCGGCTCTAACGACTGCCAGGAACGCATCGATGTCAGCAGGCGCGCGGCGATCTGAGGATTGGTCCTGTCCAGTTCAAGCACCTGTTCGGCGAGAAAACGGAACCCGCGTCCGTCCTGTGCGGCAAAGCCGGTCGGATTGCCGGCAGCGAAACTGCCGATCAACGCGCGGATGCGATTGGGATTGTCGGGCGTATAGTGTTTCGACGTCATCAGTTGCCTGATGGTGTCGAGGGTTGCGGCGCCAGGAATGGTTGCCTGTATGGCGAGCCATTTGTCTATGACCAGCGCATCGTCCGCAAAACGAAGCGCGAAGCGATCGAGCGCCGTGGCCGCTTGCGGTGTCGCGGCGAAATCATGGGCCAGGATGCGCAATGTGCCGCTCAGCACGGTCATATTGTCGGCCGCCTCGTGGGCCCTGAGGATCGCGTCCGCGTTACCGCCGGCCTTGGCCGCGTAGCCCAGCGCGACCAGATAGAGCGCCCGGCGTCCGGCACTTTGTGCGTCCGGAGCAAACGGGCCGGACGGTTTGAAGGTGGCGATGGTCTGCTCGAAATCGGCGGCCCCCGCCTCGGCCAGCGCCACAACGACACGCTCGCGGGCAAGATGGATCGCGTCAGGATCGACATCGGAACCGATCTCGCGGGCGATGTCGGCTTCGTCCGGCAAGGTAAGGGCCTGCGCGCGGAATGCGGGCTCGAGCGTGTCGTCTGCCAGCGCCGCCAGCAGGCTGTCGATCAGCATGGCGTCACCGCTGAAAGAGCCGCCATCGCGCGCGTTGCGGGTCGCCGCCGTCAGGTCCCGCATGGCGAGCTCGTTCAACGCCTGCCAGCGCGAAAACAGATCCGTCTCATGGCGCGCAAGATGCGCGAGCGCTTCGGCGGATTGGCCGAAACGCAGATTGACCGGCGCGGAGAAATCGCGATTCACCGATAGAACCGGTTCTTTCGAAAGGCCCGAGAATATCACCTCGTGTCTTCTCTCCCGGAGATTCAGCACGTCGTCGGTCGCGACGATGCCGGAGACGTCTCGAGGCGTGATGTCATCGCCGTTTCCATCGAACAATCCGATACGCAACGGAATATGCATCGGCCTTTTGTCGGGCTGGTCCGGCGTCGGCGACACGGACTGTTCGATTTCGGCGGTCAGCGTCTGGCCATCCGGATCGTAGCGGGTGCTGATCGTGATGAGAGGCGTTCCGGCTTGGCTGTACCAGATCGAAAACTGGCTGAGGTCGGCACCGGTCGCGTCCTCGAAACAGGCAAGAAAGTCCTCGACGGTCGCCGCCTCTCCGTCGTGCCGGGTGAAGTAGAGATCGAGGCCCTGTTTGAAATCGCGCGGTCCCAGGATGATGGTCAGCATGCGGATCACTTCGGAGCCCTTTTCATAGACCGTCGCGGTGTAGAAATTGCTGATCTCGCTATAGTGGTCCGGGCGGACCGGGTGGGCCAGCGGGCCGCCATCCTCGGGAAACTGATGCGCTTTGAGAAGCCGGACCTCGGCGATGCGCTTGACCGCACGCGAGCGCATGTCCGCACTGAACGCATGGTCGCGGTAAACGGTCAGACCCTCCTTGAGGCACAATTGAAACCAATCGCGGCAGGTGATGCGGTTGCCGGTCCAGTTGTGGAAATACTCATGCGCGATCACCGCTTCGATATGGGCATAGTCGACATCGGTCGCGGTTTGCGCGTCGGCCAGCACATATTTGTCGTTGAAGATGTTCAATCCCTTGTTTTCCATCGCCCCCATGTTGAAGTCGGAGACGGCGACGATCATGAAAATGTCGAGATCATATTCGCGTCCGAAGGTCTCTTCGTCCCATCGCATCGACCTTTTGAGCGCATCCATAGCATAGCCGGCCAACGGCTCTTTGCCGTGCTCCACGTAGATTTTCAGGCTGACCGGGCGGCCCGACCGGGTAATGAAACCGTCTTCCACGACGCCCAGATCGCCGGCGACCAGCGCGAACAGGTAGGACGGCTTGGGATGCGGATCGTGCCATTCGGCAAAATGCCAGACATCGTCGATTGTGCCGGTCCGAACCGGGTTTCCGTTGGATAACAGCAGCGGTGCTTCCGCGATGCGCGCCTCGAGGCGCGTGGTATAGATGGAGAGCACGTCGGGACGGTCGAGGAAATAGGTGATGCGGCGAAAGCCCTCCGCCTCGCATTGTGTGCAGTAGACACCGCTCGACCGATAAAGCCCCATCAGCTTGGTATTGGATTGCGGCGAAATCTCGGTTCGGATCTCCAGTTCGAACGCCCCCTCACCGGGCAGGTTGCGGATCTCCAGTCGGTCCGGGGTTGCGGTGACGTTGCCGGGGTCCGCAGCCTCTCCGTCGATTGTCAGGTCGAGGAAAGTCAGTTCGTCGCCGTCAAGCACCAATGGTGTGTCTGGCACGGTGCCATCCCGGCGGCTGACGGAAAGACGGCTGCTTACCACCGTCTTGTCCGGCGCCAGCCGGAACGTCAGATGCACGGTCTCGATCAGAAAGTCTGTGGGACGATAATCCTCGAGGCGAAATTGCTGTCCGGTTTCCGTCCTCATCATTATCCTGCTCTTTTCCTGTTGACCGTGCATAAGCTGTAATATCCCACCGGTGACTTGGTCAATCGCGACGGGACGCTCCGGTGGGCGGTCGCTTCACCGGCGCCAGGGCACGGATGACAGCATGGAGTTTGCGCCCTATAACCACGGGTGATTTGTGGGGCGCGCATGTCCCGAATTCCAAACAGACGGGCTCATTCATGAATATCGCACCACCGAAATTCGGCGTCGGCGCCTCTGTGCTTCGTAAGGAGGACGATGCCCTGATCCGCGGACAAGGCCGCTATACCGACGATTTCAAGCGCGATGGGCAGCTCTTCGGCTATGTGCTGCGCTCACCCTATGCGGCCGCCACCTTTGCGATCCATTCGATGGAGGAGGCGCGCAGCGCCCCCGGTGTTCACCTTGTGCTCTCTGCCGGCGATATCCCTGACCTGAATCCGCTGAAATGTAAAAGCGCGCTGCAGCAACCGGATGGCACCAGGCATCCGGTTCGCGAGTGCCCGATATTGTGTGACGGGCGTGTTCGCTATGTCGGCGATGCGGTGGCCTTCATCGTTGCCGACAGCATGGCCCAGGCGAAGGACGCCGCCGAGTTGATCGATATCGATTGGGATGCCCAACCTGCGGTATCGGCCGTGGCTGATGCCATCGCTGAGAATGCGCCGTTGGTCTGGCCCGAGTTGGATTCCAATGTGGCTTATCTTTTTGAGCAAGGCGATGCGGATGCCACAGAGGCAGCCTTTGCAAGCGCGCATCACGTCACCGAGATTCACTATGTGAACAACCGCCTGGTTTCCAACTATATGGAGCCGCGCGCGGCGCTTGCCGAGTGGGACGCCACCAGCGACAGCTTCACGCTGCTGGTCGGGTCCCAGGGTGTGCACCATATCCGCAACACTCTGGCGGACGACGTCTTCTCGATCGATCGGGACAGGATACGGGTCGTGACCGGCGACGTCGGCGGCGGTTTTGGCACCCGGATTTTCAACTACCGTGAATATCCGCTGGCCATGGAAGCGGCGCGGCGCACAGGGCGCCCGGTCAAGTGGATTTCGGATCGGTCGGAGCATTTCGTCGCCGATACGCATGGCCGCGACAATCTGGTGACGGCGCGCATGGCGATGGCCGCGGACGGGACATTTCTTGCCATGCGCATCGACGTCAAGGCGAATATGGGGGCTTATCTGAGTGCCTTCGGTCCGGGTGTTCCCACCTTCGGCGCGCTGATGGCGACCGGTGTCTATGATATCAAGGATCATCTGATGACCATCGAGGGCGTCTACACCCACACGACGCCGATCGATGCCTATCGCGGTGCCGGGCGGCCGGAGGCGGCGTTGCTGGTTGAGACATTGGTCGAGGCCTGCGCCCGCGACGTGGGCATCGATCCGATCGAACTGCGGCGGCGCAATTTCATCAAGCCAAAGCAGTTTCCGTACCGGACCTCGTCGAACCGGCTCTATGATGTCGGCGAGTTCGAGGGCCAGATGGATCTGGCGTTGCGCAATGCCGATGCGGCCGGCTTCGAGGACCGGGCTCATGAGGCGAAAACCCGTGGCAGGATTCGCGGGCTCGGCCTGTCGGTCTACATCGAGGCCTGTGCCTTCGCCGGCTCCGAGGCGGCGCATCTGCAGCTCAACGCGGACGGCACGATCACGCTTTTCATTGGCACCCAGTCGAACGGCCAGGGCCATGTGACCGCCTATAGCCAGTTCATCGCCGATAAGATCGGCATCGATTTCGACAAGATCATCATCCGCCAAGGCGATACGCAGGAGCTTGCCCGCGGCGGCGGCACCGGCGGGTCACGCTCCATTCCAATCGGCGGTCTTTCGGTGTCCGAGGCCAGCGAGACGCTGGCGCGGCAGATCCGTGAGGTCGCCGCCGACGCGCTCGAGGCGACGGTTGAGGATATCGAACTCGTCGCGGGCGAGGCGCGTATCGTCGGTACGGACCGCGTCATCAACTATGCGGCGATTGCTGCTGCGGCCGAGGACAAAGAGATGCTGAAGGCGGTCAGCGATGTTCGTCAGGACGAGGCGACCTATCCCAATGGCACCCATATCTGCGAAGTCGAAATCGATCCGGAGACTGGGCAGGTGATCATCGTCGGCTACACGATCGTCGACGATTACGGCGTAGTGGTCAATCCGCAACTGCTGGAAGGGCAGGTGCATGGCGGCGCGGTCCAGGGCATTGGACAGTGCCTGCTGGAGGGTACTGTCTATGGCGACGACGCGCAGCCGCTGACGGCGAGCCTGATGGACTATGCCATGCCGCGCGCCGACAATATGCCGTCCTTCAACTTTGCCACCCGCAACGTTCCGTCGACCACCAATCCGCTCGGCATCAAAGGAGCGGGAGAGGCCGGCACAATCGGCGCCTGCCCGGCCGTTCTGAATGCCATCGTCAACGCGCTCGACCGGGAATATGGCATTCGCGAGATCGCAATGCCGACGACACCCTATCGAGTGTGGTCCGCCATTCATGCTGCGAAAGCGGTCTGACCGAGCGGTGGCTTAGAGCGTATCTTGTTTAGATTGACGCATTTGACCGAGGCGATTTTGGTCGCTGGCTAGGCGGGTTTCGCGCCGTGGTGCCTCCCCACCACAAGCGGAAGCCAACGACGCCAGAGGGCAAAATCGCCCGGCCCTTTCACCGTCGATGTCAATGTCCTCTTCCTTTTCGGGGTGGGGAAAATCGGCCCATCGGCGTTGTTGCGCCACTTGCCCGATGCCCGGCATCGCGCTGCGCGACGCGCCTAGCCGACTGGACCGATTTTCCGCCATCAAATGCGTCAATCTAAACAAGATACGCTCTAAAGCCGTTCGTGTGCGTCCTCCTCCACGGCCACATCGACCCGCGGATCGAGTTCGTAGGTCTGCGGCGTCTGTGTACGCGGAATGGGAATCGCCTGAAAGTCGGTGCGTTCCTCGTCGTCGGCCTGTGGCCGGCGGAAAGTTCGGTAAAACGCATAGCTGCCGTAAAGGACGAAAGCCGTGCCGATGACGGCAAAGAGCGACGGTGAGCCGAAGCGGTCCATGGCCGCGCCCGCTATCAGCGGGCCGACCATTGTACCGACGCCGTAGATAATGAGCAGGCCGCCTGCCACCGTGACGAATTCGTCCGGCTCGGCGAAATCGTTCGCATGGGCAACGTTCAGCGCGTAGATCGGAAACAGCACCGATCCAAGCAGAAACACCGCCGCCAGAAAGACGTAGATGTTGCTTGTGCCGGCCGCGATCGCGATGGCGCAGAAAAAGGCGCCGATCGCGCCGGCGAATGTCATCATGTAGCGTCGGTCCACGCGGTCTGAATAACGGCCGAGCGGGATCTGGAACACCGCCCCTCCGACCATCGCCGCTGCCAGCATCGTTGCCCCTTGCGTGGTGGTCAGGCCGTTCTGCTCGGCAAAAACCGGCGCGAGATTGTGCCACGTGCCCGACACGATACCCGCCAGCAACGACCCGACAGCGGCGGCCGGCGATTTCAGATAGAGACCCTTGAGGTCGACGTTCACCTGGGTGAGCGGCTGCGGCGACTGGGCGCTCGACAACCCCGTCGGCATCAGCGCAAGGGCATAGATAATGGCGCAGACCATAAACAACGATGCCGCACCGGGGTCGCCGAACGGAACGATGAACTGCCCGGTCATGACCGCGATCATGGAGACCGCCATATAGACCGAGAAGACGGCGCCGCGCGTCTCGTTGGTGACACGCTCGTTCAGCCAACTCTCAATCACCATGTAGCCGCCGGCGATGGAGAAGCCGGCGATCCCGCGAAAGAAGATCCACGCCACACTGTTCAAGACCAGCGCGTGCATCAGCAGCGAGATCGACATCAGCGCCGCCAGCACTGCGAAAACGCGGATATGGCCGACACGCAGCACCAGCCGGGGTGTGATGATGCATCCGAGCGTGAAGGCAATGGCATAGCCGGTGGCGATCAGCGAAATCTGGAAGGTCGACCAGCCCTCCTGGACCGCTCGCAGCGGGATGAGGTATCCGGCCAGCCCCCCGGCGGCAAGCATGAAAAAGGCCGACATCAGAAGGCTGGCAACGGGTAGAATGCTGCTTCTCATGGAATCCGCTCTTGCACCGGACCGATTGAACCTGCTTGGGGGACGGATCGTGACGGATGCCGATTGGACGGGCATCACTATCCATCTTATCCGAACGTGTCACAAACTGATCGGAAACGCGTTTCCAATCGCGACATGCGCACGGGCCGACACGGCACAGGCTGACAATGCCTGGCTGAGGCGTGTCGCCCGGATTAAGACGATGGCCGGATCGGTCAGGTGGTGGCCGAAAGACCGCGTTTCAAGCCTGTTCGCCCGGTCCGGCGGTGTCAAGTCTGGCGCGGATATTGAGGAAATCCTGCCATGACAGTCGCTTATGGGCCGGATTGCGCAGAAGATAGGCCGGGTGAAGTGTCGGCATGGCCGGTATGCTGGTGTCGTTATTGGGATGGTAGCTCGACCAGGTGCCGCGGATCGACAGAATGCCGCGACTTGTGCCAAGCAGCGATTTGGTCGACACATTGCCCATCAACACCACGATCTTCGGATTGACCAGCGCCACGTGGCGCTCGATGAACGGCAGGCACAGAGCGATTTCAAGTGGTGTCGGCGTGCGGTTGCCCGGCGGCCGCCATGGAATGATGTTGGTGATATAGCTCGAGGTGCGGTCGAGCCCGATCGCATGCAGCATCTTGTCGAGCAATTGACCGGCGCGTCCGACAAAAGGCAGGCCCTGACGGTCCTCGTCGCGGCCGGGCGCCTCGCCGATGAACATCACCTCGGCTTCGGGATTTCCGTCGGCAAAAACGGTGTTGCGCGCGCCGGAGCGCAGATTGCACTCACGGAAACCCGCCAGGGCCTCGCGCAGGGCGTCGATGGTTTCGGCCGTATGTGCCGTTTGCCGCGCGTTTTCGACGGCGGCTTCGTTAGGGATCCGGGTCTGTGCCCCGCCGCCGGTAGCCGCCGGCGGCGGCGGCGTCCGCCCGGCAGAGCCCGCGGGTCCGACCGACTGGCGCTCCGGCGCAGCGGTCGGCTCTGGTTTCCGGGCCTTGGCCGCCTGCGTTTCGGCGAAACGGTCGATCGGTTGGTCGGCCAAAACGCAATCGACCCCGGCGGCGTCATAGAAATGAAGGATTTCCACGAGCGCATCGGCGGTCGCGTCATCGGCCGTGTCTTTGCCGGACATCGTCATGGGCCGACTTTAAACGTTTTGCGGAGTGGCCGAAACCGTCGGATTGTCCACAGGCAGCGCCTGCCCATGCAGAGCCGCGCGGCGGGGCGCTTTAGCGATGTTTGGCCAAAAGATCCAGTTTGGCACAAAGCACCTCGGCAGGCTGCCTCCGAAAACCGCATATGCTCCGAGACGACCTTTAGGGGTGCGACAATCAGCGGGTTGACCATTTATTGACGTTTACGTAAGAGTTAACAAAGCCATCCCACATGACAATGATTCTAAACGATTGCGCCACTTGGGTCGAAACGCTATGTGCGAAAGCGGTGGACATACAAGGCCGCCCTTTGTTTGCCGGAGGAATTGACTGATGAGCGACGATACCGAATTGCCCGAACGCGAAAGCATGGAGTTCGACATTGTGATCGTCGGCGCCGGGCCGGCGGGCCTGTCGGCCGCCATTCGGTTGAAGCAGCTCAATTCCGATCTTTCCGTCGTCGTGTTGGAAAAGGGCGGAGAGGTCGGTGCGCATATCCTGTCGGGTGCCGTTGTCGATCCGATCGGCATCGACAGGCTCCTGCCGGACTGGCGCGACGATCCTGATCACCCATTCAAGACTCCGGTCAAGGAGGATCACTTCCTTGTGCTCGGCCAAGCCGGCTCGGTGCGGCTGCCCAATTTCATGATGCCGCCGCTCATGAACAATCATGGCAACTACATCGTCTCGCTTGGCAATGTCTGTCGCTGGCTTGCGGGAAAGGCCGAGGAACTGGGCGTTGAGATCTATCCGGGATTTGCCGGTAGCGAGGTTCTCTACAATGATGACGGCGCCGTGATCGGCGTCGCCACGGGCGATATGGGCCTGAAGCGGGACGGCACGCCAGGACCGAATTACGAGCGTGGCATGGCGTTGCTCGGCAAATATGTGCTGATCGGCGAGGGGGTGCGCGGCTCGCTTGCCAAGCAGCTGATCGCGAAATTTTCCCTGGACGAGGGTCGAGACCCGCAGAAATTCGGCATCGGCGTCAAGGAGCTTTGGGAAGTCGATCCGGCCAAACACCGGCCCGGCCTGGTTCAACATTCCTTCGGCTGGCCGTTGGACTGGAAAACCGGCGGCGGTTCGTTCCTGTACCATCTGGGAGACAATCTTGTCGCGGTCGGTTTCGTGCTGCATCTCAACTATAAGAATCCCTATCTGTCGCCTTTCGAGGAGTTCCAGAGGTTCAAGACCCATCCGGCGATCCGGACGACCTTCGAGGGCGGCAAGCGTGTCTCCTACGGTGCACGCGCCATCACTGAGGGTGGTTGGCAATCCGTCCCCAAGCTGACCTTTCCGGGCGGCGCGCTGATCGGCTGTTCGGCGGGATTCCTGAACGTGCCGCGCATCAAGGGCTCTCACAACGCGATGCTGTCGGGCATGCTGGCCGCAGAGCATGCCGCCGCGGCGATCGCCGATGGCCGTTCCGGCGACGAGATCGACGGCTACGAGGCGGCATGGCGCGCCGGCGACATCGGCAAGGATCTGAAGCGTGTGCGCAATGTCAAACCGCTTTGGTCCAGGCTTGGTACCATCGGCGGCGTGATGGTCGGCGGCATCGACATGTGGATCAACACGCTGTTCGGCGGATGGTCGCCGCTGTCCACGCTCAAACACGGTAAGCCCGACTACGCCGCTCTGGAGCCGGCGTCGAAGCATAAGAAGATCGACTATCCCAAACCCGACGGTGTGCTGACATTCGACCGGCTTTCCTCTGTGTTCCTCTCCAACACCAATCATTCCGAGGACGAACCGGTTCACCTGCACCTGCTCAATCGGGGCCTTCAGGAAATCTCCGAATACGAGGTCTATGCCGGTCCGTCGACGCGTTATTGCCCGGCGGGCGTCTATGAATGGGTTACTGAAGACGGCAAGGAGCCGCGTTTCGTGATCAATGCGCAGAACTGCGTGCACTGCAAGACCTGCGACATCAAGGATCCCAATCAGAACATCAACTGGGTGCCGCCGCAGGGCGGCGAAGGTCCCGTCTACTAGGATATGTAAGCGCCGCGCTACGTCGGGCTGTTTTTTCACGCTACGGTACCCCAACGTCGCCGAGGGCCGGGGCGTGTCGCTGGCCGGAGGGCCGCATGCCGGTGGCGGAGTCGCGGCGCCGCCACATCGCCTCCTGGAGACAAATGCGCATGAGCATGACCAGATTCGCCCTCTTGTTTGTCGTCTTTATCGACATCATGGGACAGGGGCTGATGCTGCCGCTCGTCAGCGCGGTGCTGCTCGATCCGACAAAAGACTTCCTGCCGAAAGACATGGGCGAAACCGCCCGGGGCGTGCGCTTTGGGATCGTGATGGGTCTGTTTTACTTTTCCTGGTTTTTCGGCGCGGCTTTCATATCCAAACTGACGGACTATATCGGCCGAAAACCGGGGATCCTGATCTGTCTGGCCGGCACGTTCGCAGGCTATGTGCTGACGATCATCTCAGTATTGACCTCCAGCTTTTTTCTCCTGGCGCTGGGCAGGGCCGTTGCGGGCTTCACTGCAGGGAATCAGCCGATCGCGCAAGCGGCGCTTGTCGACCTGTCGAAAGACGATGAGGAGAAGACTCGCTATATGGGCTTCATTGTCGCGGCCGTTTCGGTCGGCCTTGTCACCGGCCCGATTATTATCGGGGTCCTGAGCGACCAAAGCCTGCTTGGCCGCTTTGCGTCGCTGGAGCTGCCGCTCTTTGTCGCGCTCGGGCTGGTTGTCATCAATATCGCTCTGATTCAGGTCTATTTCGCCGAAACGCTGAAGAAACGGCGCAAGATCGATTTCGGCATTTCGGAGGTGTTTTTGAACCTGCTGCGCATTGCACAGCATCCCGTCGTGCTGCGCATCAGCTTGGTTTATTTCTTTGCGATTTTGGGGCTGAACGCCTTTTTCATCTTTGTCGACAACTATCTCTACGCCCGTTTCACTTTCGGCACCGCGCAAAACAGCGCCATCATGATGGTGGCGGGCGGCTGCATGGGCCTGTCGAGCATTTTCCTTGTCGGCCCGGTTTCGACGCGCTTCCGTCAGGTGCCGATCATGGTCGCAACGATCCTTATTATGGCGACCTTCGTCGCCGCTTATCTCGTCAATCCGTTTGCTGATCTGTCTTATGCTCTCCTGGTGCCCATCATGGGTGCCTTCGCCATTTACTATCCGACCCTGCTGACCATGTACTCATCCGCCGTCGACGGCACCGACCAGGGATGGGTGATGGGCGTTGCCATTGCTTTGTTCACCCTGGGTTCGGGATCCGTTTCTCTGATCGGCGGCGCGTTGGAAGCCGTCGACCCCAGTCTGCCCTTCCTGATTTCGCTCGCTGCCTGCGCCATGGCGCTGCTGATGATTGCCATGTTCTGGAAAGGCGACGAGATTCGCGCCCTTGACCCGCACCGGGACTAGCGATTTGGGGCTTGGCCTTACTGGAAGGCTGGCTCGAAGAAACTGCGTAATTTGCGCGAGTGCATACGCTCGGTCGGCATGGCCGCCAGTTTTTCGACCGCCAAAATGCCGATCTTCAGGTGCTGATTGACCTGCTTGCGGTAGAAATCCGTCGCCATGCCGGGCAGTTTCAATTCGCCGTGAAGCGGTTTGTCGGAAACGCAGAGCAGCGTGCCGTACGGTACGCGAAAGCGGAAACCGTTGGCGGCGATGGTCGCCGACTCCATGTCGAGGGCGATCGCGCGGGATTGCGACAGTCGGTGCACGGGGCCGCTCTGGTCGCGCAGTTCCCAATTCCTGTTGTCAATCGTTGCCACCGTGCCGGTGCGCATGATTCGCTTTAGGTCGTATCCGTCGAGGCCGGTGATCTCAGCCACGGCTTCCTGCAGCGCGACCTGCACCTCGGCAAGTGCGGGAATCGGCACCCAGACGGGCAGATCCGAATCCAGCACATGGTCCTCGCGCACATAGGCATGCGCCAGCACATAGTCGCCGAGTTGCTGGCTGTTGCGCAGACCGGCACAGTGGCCGAGCATCAGCCAGGCGTGGGGCCGCAAAACCGCGATATGGTCGGTGATCGTCTTGGCGTTGGACGGGCCGACACCGATATTGACCATGGTGATGCCGCCGTGGTCTTTCCGTTTGAGATGATAGGCAGGCATCTGAGGCATCCTGACGGGCTCGCGATTGCCGCGCGGCGCAATGTCGCCCGCCATCATTATTCGGTTGCCAGGTTCGACAAAAGCCTCATATCCGCCGCCGCCATCTGCCATCAGTGTCTTGGCGTAGGCACAGAATTCATCGACATAGAACTGGTAATTCGTGAACAGCACGAAGTTCTGGAAGTGCTCAGCGGCGGTCGCCGTGTAGTGCGACAGGCGGGCAATGGAATAGTCGATCCGTTGTGCCGTAAAGGCGGCCAGAGGAAGGGGCCCGTCCGTGTCCGTGTCATAGGTGCCGTTGACAATCAGATCGTCGGTGTTGTTCAGGTCCGGCGCGTCGAATATGTCGCGGATGGGCGCCGAGATCGCCCCGGCGACCGACGCTTCGACATTGGTGTTGTCACCAAGCGCGAAGTGCAGCGGAATCGGTGTTTTCGACTCGCCGACGACGACGCTCAGATCGTGGTTCTTTATCAATAGGCCGAGTTGTTCTTCCAGGTAGGAGCGGAAAAGCTTGGGATGGGTGATCGTCGTCGCATAGGTGCCGGGTGCCGCGACATGCCCGTAGGAAAGACGGCTGTCGACATGCGAAAAGCTGGTGGTCGACACGCGCACTTCCGGATAGAAGGCGCGGTAGCGTTTGTTTTCAATCGGCGCGCCATTGCCGATCGCCAGAAATGCGTCCCGCAGAAATGTCGTGTTGCGTCGATAGAGCGCATCCAGTGCGGCGACCGCTTCCTTGGCGTTACCATAGGAAGCCTCCGGCACGGGCGGTGGTGTGATCAGATTGGAAGGGCTGTTTTGTTCGATTCTCGTGTCCATGCGCCACTATAGTCGAGCGACTGTGACATGGAAACGACTCCGTCGTCACAATTCGCAAAGCCGTTCACGGTCGGAAAGCGGGTTTGGTGTCAGCGGTTGCGCTGCAGGCTGACGAACAGGACCAGACCGGCGCCTTTCACCCCGGCGCCCGGACCCTGATGGCTGGCGGCCAGACCGGCGACCGGTCCAATGAACAGTGTGGCCATCAAAGCGATCCGCATGGCCATCAACAGGATCTGTGTTGTCTGGGCGATCATCTCCGCATCCTCTCGTCAGTGGCCCGTATAGCTATCGGCACCCTTATGGCGGATCGGTTCTGAACCGGCGCTGACGGCGCTGTTCATATCGCGTTCAGCCAGCCGAAACGCGCCGGCGACGCATCCGTGTTCTATTTTTGAGGCCTGTGCTCTATGTGTGGAGGGAGCGAAACGGAGAAACGCCATGACGACACAGGATACGCCGATCGAGCTGTACTACTGGCCGACGCCGAATGGCTGGAAAATCAGCGTTATGCTGGAGGAGTTGTCGGTCCCCTACACGGTCAAATACATCAATATCGGCCGCGGCGACCAGTTCGATCCCGAATTTCTCAAGATCGCGCCCAACAACCGGATGCCGGCCATCGTCGATCCGGAGGGACCTGGCGGCGCGCCGATTTCGGTATTTGAATCCGGTGCGATCCTGCAATATCTCGGCCGCAAATTCGGCCGTTTCTATCCCGCCGACGAGCGGGCGCGGGTGAGGGTGGAGGAGTTTCTGTTCTGGCAGATGGGCGGCCTCGGACCGATGGGCGGCCAGGCGCATCATTTCAGGCACTATGCGCCGGAAAAAATCCCCTATGCGATCGATCGCTACAGTGATGAATGCAACCGACTTTATGGGGTTATGAACAAGTGTCTGGCCGAGCGCGACTATCTCGCCGGCGATTATTCCATTGCCGACATGGCTTGCATCGGCTGGGTCATTCCTTACGAGCGCCAGGGCCAGTCGCTTGATGAGTTCCCCCACTTAAAGCGATGGTTCGAGGCGTTGATGGCGCGACCTGCGGTCCAGCGCGGCACCGCCCTGGGCAGGGCGGAACGGGAAAAGTCGAATATCGCCGCCGACAAGGAAGCCCAGCAGGTACTTTTTGGCCAGAGGGCGCGGGCTTAGCCGCGGCCGGGACAAGCCTATTTCTTGGTCCACTCCTGCGAGCGACAGAAAAGCCCGCCCAACACGCAACCGCTCATGGTCATGACGGTGCCTGAGATGGTTGCTTTGCCGTTATAGGTTCTGTCGTTGGCTGGATCGGTCACCTTGCCCTGATAGCGTTTGCCGGTATTGGTCAGTGCACCGATCTGCCGGCCGGCATACTGGCCGGTCTTTAAGGTCACGCAAAATCCATCGTCGCACGGGGCGATTTCGGCCGTCTGACCCCTCGCAGTCAGCCAGTCCCCGACGATCGGATCCTGGGCGAGCGCCTGCCCGCCAGCGCTGACGAGCACGATCAGCGCGATGAGCGTTCGCTTGTGCATGCGTCCATCCTTTTCCGTTCCGGACCGCGCTCGACGGTTCGGGTCTCCGCCGCCAACAGTGTGAGGCTCGCCTGCTTCGCATTATGCGTCTCTTACGGCAAGCTCTTCGACTGAAAATGACGCCTTGGTTATCAATTCCTTTCTGCGGTGCGCCCATCGCCGACAGGGCCTGTCCGCGCGAACGCCCTGAAACGCGGGCTTTCGGTGTTTAACAAAAGCTCAATTTTACCAATCATTTGGACTTTGTTCGCGGAGCATTAAGCATGCGGTTTAACGGCCGGTTCAAGTCCCGCCGGCAGAGTGGGAGCGCTCACACGAAACCGGAAATCCGGTCGCAGCCAGGCTTTCGGAAGCTTGACAGGGTCTCCTCTGGAATCGAGGCAACAGGGACGGTATCCATGGCGGATTTTGATTTTCTTCATCAACATACGGCGACGGTCGGCGGTGACGCCGAAGCCGATATATTTTGCGAAATGGGCGTCATGTACGCGCACGGGCGCGACTGCCCGCAGGACGATGTCGCTGCCCATAAATGGCTGAACATCGCCGCGATCAAGGGTTCGGAGCGGGCGGCGGCGCTGCGGGCGGAACTATCGCGCAACATGAGCAAACCGGATCTTGCCACCGCGTTACGCGCCGCGCGCAGGTGGATGACTCCGCATTGATCGCGGTTTAGCACTGCCGCCGCAGCGTGCTCGGATCTGGAAAACCTCAACCTTCGATTGATCACCTCCTGTCATTTGACTGGAGGTCAGAAAATGAACATCAAGAGCCTTCTTCTCGGCTCAGCTGCGGCCATGACCGCAGTCTCTGGCGCTTCGGCAGCCGATGCGATCATCGCCGCCGAGCCAGAGCCCGTTGAATATGTGCGCATCTGTGATGCGTTCGGATCGGGTTACTTCTTCATCCCGGGCACCGAGACCTGCCTGCGTTTGAGCGGTTATGCACGTTTCCGCGTATTCAGCGACGACGACGCCGACAGCTATTCGAGCTCGATCCGCGGTCGTTTGACCCTGGACGCCAAGGAAGACACGGAAATGGGCGAACTGCATGCCCGCCTTCGTTTCCAGGCGACCAGTACGTCACCGGTGGACAGCGATCCGGCAACGGGTCTCGACCAGGGTTATCTGCAACTCGGCGGCCTCTTCGCCGGTTACACGGAATCGGCCTGGGTGTACTCCACCAATGGCGGTGCGTCCGGCTTCGGTGTGTTCGGCATCTATGACGGCTACTATGGCTACCGTCAGAACAACATGCTGCAGTACCAGTTCAATGGCGACAGCTGGTTCGCAGCGGTCTCGCTTGAGGACAATGCCGATTCAACCACCTAGACGCCGGATATCGTCGGTCGTCTCGGCGGCGTCTTCAGCGGCGTCACCATCTTCGGTGTGCTTGCCTATGACGAAGCCAACGATGTGGGTAGCGAAGAGTTCGGTCTGAAACTCGGCCTGAACGCTGATATCGGCGCCAATGGCAACCTGATCGTTCAAGGTTATTATGCGTCAGGAGCGACCGTCTACGGCGCGACTATCGAAAAGGAAGTCGGCGGCTCCGACAGTTTGTTCACACCTGAGTGGTCGATCCTGGCTGGATACAACCAGGATGTGACGAGCGAAGTTCAGGTCTATGTCAACGGTCAGTACTTCTCCGATCTTTACAGCGCCGCGAACAGCAATACGGGCGCCAATGCTTGGAGCATCGGCGCTGGTGTCGGCTGGGAACCGGTCAATAACTTCAAAGTGACGGCCGAAGCGGATTACCTGGATATCGACGCTTCTTCCGGTATCGACTCTGACGATCTGGAAGAGTGGAGATTCGTGGTTGAACTGCGTCGCGACTTCTAAGATGCGTGTAACGGGATAGCGGTGGCCGGAGTGTCGCCGCTTTCATCAAAATTCGGGCGCTTGGCAGTCATCGACCGCCAAGCGCCCGTTCGTTTTGGGGAAACGATTTTTAACAACAGGGTAGGAGGCCATGGCTTGCAATCGAAAAGACAAAGGCAGGCATCAACATGGCGCAACAGGATCATGTCGGAAAAACTTATCGAACTGTGGGGGCTTTATGCAGATCTTCTGTGGGAGGAAGGAAAGCACAAGGAGGCCTGTCGGGCCTATGTGGACGAAATCCATCGTTATATGTTGACCTCGGGGTACCGATGCTATGACAACGCGCTTCTTGATGGACTGACCATCCATTTTCGACAGAAGGGCAACCGGAACTCGACGATAAACCGGAAATTTGCCAGTCTTTCCAAGATATTACGAAAGCATCACAGAAATGGCGGTCTCGCCAGTCTGCCGGATTTCAAGAAACTGCCGGAACGCAATGCGCGTATCCGGTTCCTCACCCACAAGGAAGAGGCGCAACTGCTTGACAGGTTGGAAGTCGAGGACGCGCGCTATCGGCAATTGTCGCGTTTCCTGGTGGAAACCGGCGCCCGGATCGGGGAGGCGCTGCAGCTCAACTGGTCCGATATCGAAAAGGACTATGCGACCTTCTGGGAAACCAAGTCCTATCGGCCGCGCACCATTCCGCTTAGCCTGCGTGCAAAGGACGCACTGCGTT
>Ga0209785_1000099_pt1 | contig 36039 bp, 39 predicted proteins | sample WorMetG1BERMUDA2_FD_187403 | JGI IMG/M metagenome (GOLD analysis project Ga0209785, IMG submission 187403) | Marine gutless worms symbiont microbial communities from Max Planck institute for Marine Microbiology, Germany - Inanidrilus... ...
GCCGGTGTGCGCTTCACCCTTTGCGTTCACCGCCAAATCACAGATCCATCATGGTTAAGCTATTGATTTGCCCATACTATCATGTGTGGCTATTGGTCTGAAGCGCCGTTCATCTGGGGAATGCGGGGTAAAGAACTGGAGCTCACATCTAGGGGTCTTCCCTTGTCGTTAGAATACTGGACGCGCTGTCCTCGCCTTTCAGTGTTTGCCTGGCCACAAGCTCGGCTGGGGCGTCCAGGAGATCGGCAAACGTCTGGGAAAACAAAATCGGTCTGTCGAATTTGCGGCAGAGGGCCTCGATGCGGGCCGCGACGTTTACAGCTTGCCCCAGGACCGTGAAGTCGATGCGTGTCAATGATCCAATGTTGCCATAAAGGACCTCGCCGACATGCATCCCGATACCGAAATGGAGATCGAGGGGCGGATCCGCCTCCCGCGCCGCTTGCAGGGCTTGCTGCCCGGCGGTCAAGGCGTTCTCGCACACTCGCGCCGCGTTCAGACTGTTGTCGGTCGGAAAAACAGCCAGGACCCCGTCGCCCATGAACTTGAGAATTTCACCTCCATTGGCTTCGACGGCGCCGGCAATGGCCTCAAAGTACCTATTTGCGAGGGCCAGGGCGGCCTCGGATCCAATGCGATTGTTGAGGCTGGTCCAGTCCCTGATGTCGCTGACGAGAATGGCCGCATTGATCTTCTCGATATGACCTCTGGTGATCTGACCGGCGAGCACGCGCTGACCGGTTCGTGCGCCCAGATATGCTTCGGCAACGGCGCGCGATATGTGCCGGAGACTGAACACCTCGATGATCGGGGCCAACACGGAAGCGATTTTGGTAAAATGGGCTAAGTCAACATTCGCGAAGCCTTCTTCGAAATCCGTTGCAATGACCATGATGGCGACTGCTCCGTCGGAAAACTCCAGCGGAAGACCAAAATAGTCCGTACAGCCACGTCTCTTGAGTTCGTGAAGAGACGTGTGATCGGTGTCCGGGAGTGCGGCGGTCAGACGCTTTCTGAAGGGTTCACGGGTTCGCCTGATGATCTCAAATGGACTGCCCTTATAGAAAGGCCGTCCTTCAAGTCCGTGTAGCGATTCGATTTGACTTTGGGATCTGGCTTCCCTCTCCCAAGTGGATGTGACGGCGGTTACGAGGGGATGGAGCGTCCGCATCGCCAGGCGAAGTCTCCACACGGGAGCCCCGGACGTCAGCATCCGGCGCCCGAGTTGCCCAACGAGATCGTCCAGATCCGCGGAAAACCGACCCTCGTCCAATACCCATTCGACGATGGGGTCCGCATCCCAATCCGATGCTCTGTCACTGCGTTTTCTTTCAGGCATGAACTTGAACTGAATGATGAGGAGCCGATTGTGCACTTATAGCTTGGTGTGAATGACTTGAACGAAACTTTCTCAGTCACGTGTCCTTCGATGCCGAGAAAAGCATGAAAAGGCTCATCCGAACTTCCGAGAGATCATTGACATCGGACAGCCGCCTGATGGCAACAAATAGCGCACTCTTGTCGTGCTTCATCGGCCGCGGATGTCGCACATGGTAAGGTCATTTGATGCGGTTCCGGGCTTGACGTTTGCCGCGGCAGCACCCGGCGGCCTGCATTGGAAGACCTTCATGAAGGCACGCATCTTGCGTCGTGTTCGACCGATATGGCCCACCCGAAAAGCTGTCGCCAAGCAAAACGCAATTCCGCTAGGACACCTGCCCGCTGTTGCTTGGAGCCAACGCGTCTCGAAGCAAAACCGGGAGAAATGCATCCTTGGCGCCTTGCAGCCGGTCGATGCCCCAGATTGCCTCGAATGTCACCTCGGCGGTCGCGAAATAGCTGATCGAGCCGAACAGTTGAATGGTGACCACGGTTTGCTCGTTCAGGGTCGATTGCCGCCACTGCGGCGTTGCGGCGACAAGCGCGACGCTGTCATCGAGGAAGCGCCTGAGATACCATTTCCGGCTGGTGCGGGCACGATCCAGATTGTCCAGCAATTCTCTCGCGATCAGGCGGGCATCGAGAGGCACCTCCTGCATGTGGCCATGCAGTTTTTCCAGATAGATGCGCAGTTTTTGTTCACCGGTGCCGGTGTGGGCGGCGACGGTTGCCATGATGGCTTCCAGACGCGCTGCAACACCCTCGAAGACCTCGCCATAAAGCGCCTCTTTGGTTCTGAAATGGTACAGAACCGATTGTTTTGTCAGGCCGAGTTCATCCGCAACATCGGCCAGGGAGACGCCGTAATACCCGCGCTGGGCAAACAGCCGGAGAGCCGTGTCGATGAATTTTTGCTTTGAAGAATTGTCCGGTCGGGCCATGTCCGCATCTTACCACGCTATTGACAACTTACCAGTCGTCAAGTAGGAACTTACCAATCGGTAAGTTGGAAAGGGAGGACCGCATGTCCGTGCACATCGAGAAAGACGGCGATGTCTGGACCATCGTCAACGACCGCCCCGAGGCGCGCAATGCCGTCGACACTGACCACGCGGTCGCTCTGGTCGAAGCCTTTCGTGAATTTGACGACGGTGCGGCCAAGGTCGCCGTGTTCTGGGGCAAAGGCGGGCATTTCTGCGCCGGCTGGGACCTGAAACTGGCCGCAAGCCTTCAGGATCCGGAGAAGCGCGAAGCCTATTTCGATACGCTTGCCTTTCCCGTCGGCCACGCCCCGTCAGAGCGCGGGCCGCTCGGACCCTCGCGTATGGAACTGTCCAAACCCGTCATCGCTGCGATCGAAGGTGCTGCTGTGGCGGGCGGTATGGAACTGGCGCTCTGGTGCGACATTCGCGTGATGGCCGAAACCGCCTTTCAAGGCGTGTTTTGCCGGCGATGGGGCATCACCCTGATGGACGGCGGTTCGGTCCGCCTGCCGCGCCTTGTGGGGCAGGGACGAGCGCTCGAAATCGCACTGACGGACCGCAAGGTGCAGGCGGAGGAGTGCGAGCGCATCGGGCTTTGCGAAAAAGTGGTGCCAGAGGGTGAAGCCCGCGATGCCGCCGAGGCGATGGCACGCGAAATCGCCCGTTTCCCGCAAGAGGCGGTGCGGGCCGACCGCCGCTCGATCATCGAAACGCGCGGCATGGCTGTGCGCGACGGGTTGAAAGTGGAGTTTGCGAACGGGCTCGAGGCGATCCGGCGTGAAGGCACGGCAGGCGCCGCGCGTTTCCGCGACGGCGCCGGCCGCCACGGCTATTTCGAAAACATCTGAGGAGAGCAACGTCATGGAACGCAGCACGGAAATCTCTCTCCTGGAAGAGCTGCAAGGGTTGAAGGACAGCGGCCGGTTCTTCCTCGATGAGACGGTCCACTCATCGCCGATCACGCGCTACGCGGATGCGGGACGCTTTGAGGCCGAGGTGACAGACATTTTCCGCAAGACGCCGCTGATTGCCGCCCATGCGAGCGAGTTGCCGGAACCGGGCAGCTTTCTGACGCGCCGCGTCGCCGGGCTGCCTGTTCTCATGACTCGCGACAGGCAAGGAGCGGCCCACGCCTTTCTGAACGTGTGCCGCCACCGGGGCGCGCGGCTGGTGGACGCGCCGAGCGGATGCAAGCACGTTTTCTCCTGCCCCTACCACGCTTGGACATACAGCAGCACGGGCGCGTTGCGTGGTGTGCCGCATCAGAAGCCGGGCTTCCCCGGCATCGATCGCACGGAGTATGGCCTCAAGCGCCTTCCTGCCGCGGAGCGGCTGGGGCTTGTCTGGATCGTTGCAGATCCGGAGGCCGCGCCGGATTTCGATGCGCATGTCGCGCCCATCGCCGATGACTTTGCCTGGTTCGGCATGGAACAACTCGGCGTCGCCCGCAGCTAGACCACGGAGAAGCGTGCCAACTGGAAGCTGCTTGTCGAAGGCGGTATCGAGGCCTATCACTTCAAGGTCGCGCATAAAGCGACCATCGGCCCGCATTTCCTCGACAACCTGTCGAGCTATCAGTGGCTCGGTCCGCATATGCGCTCGGTTCTGCCGCGCGAATCGCTGCCCAAGCTTGCGGGGGTGCCGCATGAGGAATGGTCCATTCGCGATCACGCCAACGTTCTCTACACCCTGTTTCCGCTCGACCAGTTTCTGTTGATGCAGGACCACGTTGCCTGGATCGCACTGCGTCCCGTGGCTTGCGATCGCACCGAAATTCGCCTGACGACACTCGCACCGCGCGGGGAGATCACGCCGGAGCGTAAGAAGCACTGGGCGCGCAATCACGCCATCACCACCGCGACGCTCGAGGAGGATTTCGACCTCAACGAAGCTGTGCAGGACGGCGTTGACAGCGGCGCCAACCAGGCCCACACCTTCGGTCGTTATGAAGGCGCGCTCCACAGTTTCAATCGGCAAGTCGAAGCAAAGCTGGGTCGGTGATCGGCCTTCTGTTGCCGCGGTCGCTGAGGACACCGTCGTGGCGTGCTTCGGGTGGTTGTTGCACCGATGTATCTGAGGTACCTGTTGCTGCAAGACGCGTGAGGGTGCCCGGTGGACGTTTTGAGCATGAAGACGGCTATTCTGTTCGACTGCGAATTTGTTTGCCTGGAAGGCTCTCAACGGCGGTACTGGTGCGCGGCCCATGACCCCGACCCGGTGATCGCTCAAATCGGCGCGGCGAAGCTTGGCCTGGAAGGCGATTTCCCGATCCTCGACACTTTCATGGCCTATGTCGTGCCAGTGGACCGATACGGCCGCAGATACCCGCTCGATCCTTTTTTCACCAAGCTGACGGGGATCACGGAAGCAGCGATACAGGCCGAGGGCATCATGTTGCGGGATGCCCTGCAGCGCGTCGATCGCTTCTCCCAGGGCGCGCGGTTCTGGTCCTGGGGCAAGGACGAACTGAATATGGTCGCAATCAGTTGCTATGTGGCGGGAATTCAGCCCTCAATACCGGCTCATCGGTTTGACAACGCGGTGAAACTTCTCTTGGCGGCCGGGATGCCGATTGAGGATCTGGCGAGGACGCCGAGCAGCAAGCTTGCCGACTACTATGGTGTCGAGCACCCGCCTCTGCGTGGCCACGATGCCCGCGACGATGCCCTGTCCGTCGCGTATGCGCTGCAACATCTCCTGACGGTCGGGAAGCTGGACCCGGAAGTCTTCGACCGTTCGCCTTGAGGCTGTCGCGGTTCACTTCGCCAGAAGGCGGCTGCCGCTTTCAACGGGGCTTCAGCGCCGGCAAATCGCGATGACGTTGTCGATGACCTCTGCCGTTTGACCGGACGGGCCGCGCGCCGTGCTTTTGATTGGTAAGGCGGGCTTGTGCGCCTATGTTTGACGCAGGAGGAGCCGCTGCCCCTGTTGTGGAACGGTGGTTTGCTGGCTCTGGCAGCGATGAAAGTAGGCTGTAACATGTCCACATCACGGGAGCGGCTGAACGGGACGAACAAAGTCTTTCCTCTGGAAGGGAAGCGAGTCTTTGTCGCCGGCCATCGCGGGATGGTCGGTTCGGCTTTGGTTCGCCGGCTCAAATCGGAAAACTGCTCGATACTTACGGTCGGCCGGTCAAATGTTGACCTGCGGAACCAGGCGGCGGTGTTCGCCCATCTCCAGGAGACGCGGCCGGATGCCACTGTTCTTGCGGCAGGGCGGGTCGGTGGAATCTTGGCTAATGATGCTTATCCGGCAGAATTCCTCCATGATAATCTGGCCATTGAGACAAATGTCATCCAGGGGTCATTCGAGGCCGGTGTGAAACGGCTTCTGTTTCTCGGGTCGTCTTGCATCTACCCAAAACAGGCCAGGCAACCGATGCGAGAGGAGGCTTTGCTCACCGGGCCACTGGAACCTACCAACGAGTGGTATGCCGTCGCAAAAATAGCCGGCCTCAAACTATGCGAGGCCTATCGGCGACAGTATGGTGTCGACTATGTTTCGGCCATTCCGTGCAATCTGTATGGTCCTGGGGACAATTTCGACCCTCAGAAAAGCCACGTGATTCCGGCGCTGATCCGCAAGGTCCAAATCGCAAGAGCGACCGGGCAACGGCAACTGCGGATATGGGGTTCGGGTCGACCAAAACGGGAATTCCTTCATGTCGATGACGCCGCTGACGCGTTGGTGTGGCTCCTGCAAAGATACTCAGAAGATCTTCACATCAATGTTGGCTCAGGTGAAGATTTGGCGATCACGGATCTCGCCGCGCTTATCGCCGATATCGCCGGGCTGGATGCGACCATCGTAAACGATCCGAGCAAACCCGACGGCACCCTGCGCAAGCTCATGGACGTCAGCCGTTTGTTCGCGACCGGCTGGCGACCAAGATACACCTTGCGGGAGGGTATTCTCCACACTTACGGCTGGTTCGAGGAGTGTGAAAGGACCGGAGAGGTGCGGCTCGGCTAACCAATAGACGACGTCCTCCAAGCTTTGTTTGAAAGGCGTTGCCCGGTTATGCCTTGTGAAAAATGCAGGATCCATCTTTGATCGCGGTTACCGATATGCTGACGCAGCAAGAAGCATGCAGCCACAGCGAAAACGATTGGCTTACGCAGAAAATAGCGATAGAAAACGCAAAAATCTTGACAAGGATCGACGATGCAAAACCGGTATATCTTGAATGCACCTACTTTTGCGAGTGAGACGTTTCCCAACGAAGTAATTGTTCTCGACACGACGAACGGGACCTACTACGCGTTGACTGGAAACGCCCCGCAAGCTTGGTCTCCGTTGATCCAGGGGCAACCGTTGCAGGATGTTGCAAACATAGTCGCCGAACTCACGGGAGCATCTGTTGATCAGGTCCGAAGCGATTTGGATGTGTTTATCGCGGACATGATGTGCGAAAACGTGCTGGTCGCTCGTCCGAGCGAAACCGTATCCGAAGCGGCGGTACTGTCCAGTTCGATGGAAGTAGAACCAGCCTACACAGGCTTTGTTTGGGAGAAGCACGTCGACCTTGATGAACTCCTGGTGCTTGATCCAATCCATGAGGTAGACCCCGACAAGGGTTGGCCGCATGCTGGCTAGGACCTTGCGATCCGGTCCCCAAAATGCACAGGCTCTCTATTCGTGGTTGGATGACGAAGTTGCAACGCAGGACTGCGGGATCAGCCATGACTGGGCCTTCGGTGAAAACCGGATCCGTGTGCGCGTGTTCGGCGCGAACAGATCTCCCTATATCCGCGCGCTTGAGCCGTTTGCCGGAACAGCGGCGCGGCAGGTGGCGTTCACAATAGATGTCATCGACGCCGGGGCCTGCGGCGTGCCCTGGCCCGGCGTCCGGTTTGAGAAAGCGGATTTCGGTCGCAATCAGCGTTTGCCGGGGTGGTCCGACACGAATTTTACCTGCTTTGCGTTGCGTGTCGAAAAGGGGATTGCGGTAGCTGATTTCGGTGCAAGCCGCGCGATTGTCTGGCTTCCGTCGTTGAATAGGCTTCCAGGATTCGAACGCGCCGCACCATTTCGCTGGCTTGCGGAGGGGTTTGCCGCCCGACGAGGACAGTGCCTTTTGCATTGCGCGTCCATCGGGGCCAATGGAAAGGCCGTGTTGATCGTTGGGTCGGGCGGTGCCGGCAAATCGACACTGGCGCTGTCGGCCCTGAGCGCAGGTTGGGACTATTTCGGCGACGACTACGCTCTTGTTTCGGCGGAACAACGACCGCGCGCCTGGCGCATCTACCGCAGTGCGAAATGGGTGCGGCAGGGCCCGGTGTTGCCGGACTGGATCGACCCTGAAGCCGGCGAAGCAGCCGATGCGGTGGATCACAAGCGCATGCTGTTTTTGGCCGCTGAGCACTCCGCGCTTTTCACGCGATCCGGCCAGGTCAAGGCGCTGGTCCGACCGCGGATCGATGCAGATGCGACATCCCCCCGGATTAAGCTCGGCCACCCTACGACAATTGCGATGAGCGCCGTTCGATCGACCATCTGCCAGACCGAAGTCCCCGGCGCGCCGAGCTTTGGTCTGCTGTCGCGGATCGCTCGACTCAGATCCTGCTATGAGCTACGTCTATCGCCTGATACGCGCGCCAACCTGGATACGCTGCGGCTCTGCCTTCAGGGGACAGCATGAACGGGAAGCCATGGCTGAGTGTAATTGTCTCCCTAGGTAAACCGAAATATCTTTCGGAAGCGCTCGCCAGCTTGAAAGAGCAGCCTGATTCGACGGGTATACAGGTGTTTGTTGTCGATGACGGGAGCCATCCGATGGCTCGTCCGATCGTTCAGGCACATCTTCCACGGGCGTGCCTTCTGTCCCGGGCCCGGCACTCGCCGGCCGCAGTCCTAAAGGCCGGACTGGAGCAGGCCCGGGCTCCGTTCATCGGGTTTTTGAACGCGGACGATCGTGCAGTCCCGGGTGGGCTGGATCGTCTTCGCAGAGCATTGGATGCCGCCCCGGGCGTTGTCGCCGCGCAGGGCACCGTGCGCCGATTTCAACGCGACCAGCACCCTGGGCCATCCTTTCTCGGGTATAATCTGGGCGCTTTGATGGTGCGCCGCGCCGCACTGGAAAAACTGGGCGGCCTCAATCCGATGTTGTGGAAAGGTGAGGACGTTGATCTCTTTGCACGCGTCCGACAATCAGGGTGGCCGGTTCTGACCATTGCTGATCCGGTTCTTCATTATCGCAACGCGGTCTCACTGGCGGACCCGGACGTCCTGCGTTGCCGAATTGGATTGATCCGCGCCCATCGGCAGAATCGATCGCAACCGCTGGCGGAGACAGGGATCGCCAAAGGCCCCATCACCGTCGCACTGGTGGTCAAAGACGGCATGCCCAAGCTTGTTGAGGCGGTGAAAAGCCTCCGCGGGCAGACATCTCCGCCTGACAGGATCATTGCTGTGGTCGGCGCCTCGGAGGATGGGACAACGGAGTGGCTTGCCGAACAGGCAGACATTGAGGTCGTTCCGCAAACGGGTGCCGGCCTGGCGCAGGCCCGCAACCAGGCGGTCGGGCATGTCGACCGGGGTTGGCTTGCCTTCTTGGATCACGACGATCTCTGGGCTCCGGAAAAACTCGCCCGCCAGCGGCGACTGGCGGGGCTGGTCTCAGGCCCGAGCGCGTGTCTATGCCACTTTGTCACCGAGAGCGGCGACGGCCAGGCTGAAAGCCCGAGGGTTGGCTGGACGCCCAGCGCGCTTTTCGCGCATGTGGACGTGTTTCGACACATCGGCCCGTTCGACGCTAGCTTGGGCCTGGCGTGCGACACGGATTGGTTCCGCAGGCTCCGGCTTAGCCGCCTGCCTTGCCTGTTAACGGCATCGGCACTCATGACCAAGACGCGCCACGGCTCGAATCTGAGTGCAGACCCCAGCCGAAACCGCGCCGCGCTATTCGCTATGTTGGCGCGGCACCGCAAGCACGCCTCAGCTGGATGAAACTGGTTCACTTAGTGCCTGCTTTGAAAGCCGGCGGGGCGATCCAGGCGCTGAGGGGCCTGATGAACCGCCTGGATGATATGCAGCACACCGTGTTGGCGTTGGACGGCGCCGTGCGCGGAGATGTTTTGGTTTCGTTGCTTCGAACCGGCGCGCGCGTTCTGCGCGCCCCGGACCATGTGCAGGTGAGGGATGCCGTCGACGCCGCGGATGTCGTGCTGGTGCACTACTACAATCATCCCCTTCTGTTGCGGCTGCTAGCGGCAGGTCTGACACAGGCACGCTGGGTTGTCTGGTACCAAGTTCTTGGCCGCGGGCTGCCGCAGGTCTTTTACCCTGACCGCCTGGATGAAGGCGTTTGGTGCGTCTTTACCGCAGCGCCGCAGAAAACGTGGGGCCGGCCGGGTCCGGTGATACCAGGCATGGTCGACTCGGCCTTTTTCGACCTTGCCCGAGTGCCCCATGCGGGTCTCGTCATCGACTACATCGGCAGCGCCAACGTCGCGAAACTGCATCCGGGGTCAATCCGTTTTCTCTCGCCGCTGCAGGGCGAGGGCCTGCGCATTCGCTTTCATGGCGGCCCTCTCGGTGATGCGATGCGGGAAGATCTGGCAAGGGCCGCCAACGCTCGCTGCTTCGAGATAGGCGGGTTTGCGCAAGACGTGCCAGGCCTGCTGGCCACGTCCGATATCTTCATCACGCCAATGGCGCCGGAAAGTTACGCGAGCAGCGACCTGAGCCTTCAGGAGGCCATGCATGCCGGACTGCCGTCGGTCGTTTTAGGCGAAAACGGATCCGCCGACATGATCACGCATGGGCATGACGGGCTGGTGGTGCAGACTGGCGCGGCGTTCACTGCCGCGTTGCAACGCCTGTGCGATGATGCGGCTCTCCGGCACCGGTTGGGGCAGGCGGCGCGCGCCACGGCCGTTTCCCGCTTTGACCCGGTCCGCAATGCAGCACGCATGCGCGATGTGCTTGCGGCCCGCGCGAAAACGCCAAGGTCGGACTTCGGGTTCGCGTCAAAGCCGGATCTGAAGCCGGCGGTCGTTTATCTCATGTCGCAGGGATGGGTCGAGGCCGGGGCGGTGGCGGCGGTTTCAGGCTGGAGTGCGGGACGGCGCAGCGATCTGGAGCGCTTCGCCATTGGCCTGAGCAAAGTCGGAGCCCAGGTCGAGGGCGGCTTGATTCACTGGCGCAACACATTCCCGGATGATGTCGTCCTGCGCTGGATGACCGGCGTGTGGATGCATGCGGCTGGCGATAATGAAACCGCAAAGGCAGAGTTCGCCGCCGCCGGGGAACCCGATGCGACCGCCGGAGGAGGGCAGCACCGGTGAACGATGCGTTCCGCCCACTCTTTCCTGTGTCCGGCAGCAGCGCGTTTCTTTTGCTCACCGTTTTGATGGGCGAGGACGAGCAGGCGCGCGCTGTGTGGGAGCGCTGGTGTGACAGCTACCAATTTGATGATCTCGACCCACCCAGCCTTCGCCTGATGATGACCGCGTTGCCCAGACTAGAGCGGCTGGGTGTTCCGGTCGCCGACCAACCGCGGATAAGGGGCCTGCGTCGACGCAGCTACTGTATTAATGCGATGCTCTGGCGTGCCACCCGCCTCTTGACCACTGTGTTGGGGGCGGAAGGCATCCCGGCGATGCTGATCAAGGGCTTACCCCTGTCCGTCGACTTTTTCGAACCCGGCGAGCGCTACAGCGCCGATGCCGACGTGTTGGTTCGACGGGCCGATTATGCACGGGCGCAGGCGATCTTGGAACACCGGCCGGAATTTGCCCGCCATAACCCGAAGCATGCCGCTGATCCCGATTTTGATGCGGGAGAGATCTGGTGCGTTGGATCTTCGCAAATCGATCTTCATGCGCGCCCCTGTCACGAATACACGCTTGCCGAAACGGCGGAAAACAGGCTTTGGGCGCGGGCCCGGCCAATCACTGGCCTGCCATATCGCGAAGACTGGGATTTTCCGCCCTTGATGCCCGCTCCGGAGGACCTCATCCTGCAACAGGCGGTGCATCTCACCCGTCGCGACAGACAGCCCTATGTCTTTGTGGATATGGTCCGCACCCTGGCGCGCCATGGCCACGATTTGAACTGGGACGCCATCATTAACGACGCTATCGCCAATCGTATGGCGCTGCGGCTCGGTCTGGTGCTGGGGTACTTGGTCGACAATTTTGAAGTCAATGTTCCCCGTTGGACAATTGAACGGCTGCAGGACCGGGTGGTGTCGTTCGAAACGCATGAGATGACGCTCGTGCTTTCGGATACACGCTGGAACAGCCTTATCTGGTACTGGTTTCTCTTTTGCAGACGCGAGAGATCCACGGATGGAGCGCTGCGTAATGCAGTCCGGTTTCCAAGATATTTGTATCGGGCGCGCGGTCGTCCCGGCGCCGCCGAGACGGCGCGACAGGTGACGGGGTTTTTGAGCCGGGCGCTGAACAGAAGGCTTTAGCACAGCAACCGATCGGCAACGGGCGGAAGACAGTTCCCCTCAAAATCTCTAGGTTTTTCGGCTTTATCGCCCATTTCGGAGCGGTTTTCTGGCAAGTTTCGCCAATCTGCGAAACGGTCAAAGGAGTGCCAGGCCACCGATACGTCAGCCGCGCCGACGAACGCCGACCCGGCTCAATTGTCTCGCGGCCTTCCTGGTGTCTGAGACGCCTCGGTTTCCAGCATCGCGCCCCTGAGCCGAGTCAGAAACGCTTGCGGGTCCGCGTCCCATGCCCGCAGGAGCCCGTGGCGGGGTTCGCCGTCTTCGAATCGGCTGCCCCAACGGCTGAGTTCCATCAACACGGGCGCCAGATCGACGCCCTTGGTCGTCAATCGATAGATCTGGCTCCGTCCGTCCTCGGGATCGCGTCGGCTCGTGACAATCCCCGAAGCCTGAAGCGTCCTCAACCGGCTAGCCAGGATGTTGGTCGCGATCCCTTCCTCGGAGGATTGGAAATCCTTGTAGGTTCTGGCACCGGCAAACATCAAATCCCGCACGATCAGCAAAGACCAACGGTCTCCCAGGACCTCAAGCGCGGCATTGATGGGACAGGAGGAACGGTGGTTCCGATGTGTTTCGGTCATGGGAGATCTTAGGCATTTAGCTTGCACTTTGCAAGTGAATATGCTTGTCTCATACGGATGACACGAAGTCCTTCATCAACGGCCAAGGCCGGTGCTGTCGCCTCGCCGCGGCAATCAGGCGTTGCGCCGTGACGGCTGCCATGCCGATGAAGGGGCGATAACCTTGACCGTTGAAAGGAGCCCGTTCGATGACGTCTTCTGAGAAAGCCCCGTCCGACGGGCCCGCCTTCACCGAAACGATGCAGATCGGCATCGTCGTTCCCGATGTCGAGGCCGCGGTCCGCAGGTATCAGGATGTCTATGGCATTGGCGGGTGGCGGATCATGGATATCGGTTCCGAAAACGCCGAGGACGTGCGCCTGCATGGCCGGCCGGTCGCATGGAAATCCAAGATCGCCATCACCATGGTCGGCACGGTCATGTGGGAACTGATCCAGCCGGTCGATGAGGACGACCTGTTCGGACGTTTTCTGGCCGAACGCGGCGGCATCGGCGGCGTGCACCACATCGCCGTCAGTACGCCGGATTTCCAGAAGATAGTGCAGGATCACAATGAGCGCGGCAACGAATCCATCTTGAGCGGCCGCTTCAGCGGCGTGGAGGTCCACTATCTCGACACCGAGCGCGAACTCGGAGTGATTCTTGAGGTCTTCAGCGGGATTCCCGATGGCATCGAGAAACCCGGCGCCAAGGGATGAAGGGCGCAGACGCCCAGTGCTGCCGTTCGTGGCCAGCGCAGCTTACATCCGGGTCGAGCCCAATGTGCTCATTCGATGGGGTGCAGCGAGTTTCCAGTTTCGTGCTGCTGTTGCCGACTTCTCCGTATCCCTGCCAGCAGGGTGCGAACGGCGAAGCGGATAAGCTCCTCAGCTTCTTGATCTTTTATCATTTCTAAAGCGACAAGGCCGTGCATCGCTGCCCAAAGTGTCCTCGCGGCATAGCTGATTTGGGCTGCGTCCGCGTTTTGCGGAGCTGCCCGCATCAACGCATTTCCGAAAAGATCAAATGCATGGAGCGACTGTTCCCGAAAACGTTGATCGCGGTCGTCCAAGAGGTCGAGACGAAACATAATCACGGTATGTCCAGGATCGTGTACGCCCATCTCGACGTAAGTCTGGCACATAGCGACCACCCGGTCTTCGGGATCACTCGAGGTGGCCGCTGCCAACTCGAGTTGGGTTGCCAGTTTGCTGAACCCCTCGGTCGCGATAGCCGTTAGAAGGCCTTTGGCATTGCCGAAATGGTGCGAAGGTGCCGCGACCGCCACGCCAGCACGCCGTGCAACTTCACGCATGCTGAATCCGTCGATCCCCTTCTCGGCCAGGAGCTTGGCACCTTCATTGATCAAAGTCTTGGGAAGGTTGCCGTGATGGTAGGTTTCGCGCGTTTGAGCTTCAGATGTCATGTCATCCACCAAAACACAGATTGAGTATTGACTCAATCTGATCATTGATCATATTGAGTTTGAACAATGATCAGATTGGAGGTCTGCATGAGGCGCGTATTTCAAATCACACTGTTGGTGGTCGCATTTGTTCCCTTCGCGCTCGGCGCAATGACGCTTTTCGAAGGTGCGGTTCGTTTCGTGACTGAGGATGTGGTGACCGCCAAACTCGACAGTCAAATTCGGTTTTCGGCCGTTAGATCCATGCTACCGTTTTTCTTGACGATATGGATTGTGCGCAATTTGGATCATGCTGGGTCTGTCCTGGTGGTCATCTTGGGGGCCACAGCGGCCGGTGGACTTGCCCGCATCGTTTCGGCGACTCAATACGGCTTGCCAGAGCCTGCGATGGCCGGTGTGATTGTCTTCGAAATCGCAGTGCTCTTGTTCATTCCATGGTATCGCGTGGTTGTCGGCCGGGCAGAGAATGAAGCCGTTGCCTGAAAACGATATCGGGTGTCCGGTCACACCAAAGGTGCCGCTCCCGCCTCTTGCTGACTGTCCGGTGCCTATGCCGGCGTCTCTATCGCGGCCTTCAATCGCTCTCGAATGGAGTTGACGGTCTCGATGGTCGCGCGCAGGTCTTCCTCGGACATGTCGAGCGCTTCCAGAACACAGGCCGGGACGTCGGCGGCCTCTTGCTTCAGAGCCTTGCCCTTGTCCGTCAGCGCCACCCGTACCTGGCGTTCGTCCTTCGCATCCCGCCGACGCCGGACGAAGCCCGACTCCTCAAGCCGTTTCAGAAGCGGCGTCAACGTGTTCGACTTCAGATCGAGGGCCGCGCCGATCTCGCCCACCGCGCGCTCGTCCCGATCCCACAGCAGCATCATGACCAGATATTGCGGATAGGTCAGTCCCAGCCCCTCCAGCAGCGGGCGGTAGAATTGATTGAAGCTGTGTCCGGTCGCGTAGATCGCGAAACACAAAAGATCTTGAAGCGCGGCGTCTCTGTCCTGCATCGGCATCTTCTCCTTTCCGAGCAAATTAAGTCGTGCACGATTTGATCGCAAGGCGTTGACTCCGCCGATTGATCATCTTATATCGGCTTCGATTAAATCGTGCACGATTAAATCGCTATAGAGAGAAATGACTATGCGCAGTCCATACACGCCATTCGAACTGACCCGCCGCGGTCTGCTTGCAGCCTCCGGCTTGGCCGCACTCGGCCTTGCCCGGCCGTCCCGCGGCGCGGCGCAACCTTCCAACACCGTTACAGGAGATCTGAAAATGACAACGTTCACCACGTCCGACGGAACCGAAATCTTCTACAAGGATTGGGGTTCCGGACAGCCCATTGTTTTCTCGCATGGCTGGCCGCTTTCGGCCGACGCCTGGGATGCGCAGATGCTCTTTTTCGCGCAAAAGGGCTATCGCGTCATCGCCCATGACCGGCGCGGCCACGGCCGTTCGGCCCAGCCGTTCGAGGGCAACAACATGGATCGCTATGCCGATGACCTGGCCGAGCTGCTCGACCATCTCGATCTGCGCAATGCCGTCATGATCGGCCACTCCACCGGTGGCGGCGAGGTTGCCCGCTATATCGGCCGTCATGGCAATGCCCGCGTTGCCAAAGTGGTGCTGGTCGGTGCCGTGCCGCCGATCATGTTGAAATCGGCGGCGAATCCGAACGGCACGCCGATCGAGGTCTTCGACAGCATCCGCGCCGGTGTCGCGAACAACCGATCACAATTCTATCAGGACCTGACGCCGCCGTTCTACGGTTTCAACCGCGACGGCGTCGAAGACAGCCAGGGTCTGCGCGACAGCTTCTGGTTTCAGGGCATGGCTGGCGGCATCAAAGGCCAATATGACTGCATCCACGAATTCTCCGAGGTCGACTATACCGACGATCTGAAAGCGATCGACGTGCCGACCCTGGTGATCCACGGCGATGACGATCAGATCGTGCCGATTGAAGCTTCCGGCGCGCTGAGCGCCGGGATCATCGAAAACGCGACATTGAACGTGTTCGAAGGCGGCTCGCACGGCCTGGCACAGACCGAGCCGGAGAAGTTCAACGCGGCCGTTGAGGCCTTCGTCAAAGGCTAGCCGGGCGCGGGGCGGCCTGATGTCGGCCATCGGCCGCCCCTCGAAACGCACGGCCAGCACCGGATGGGCTGTCGGTTGGAAATGCTGGTCTGAGGTGCGCCGGCATGGCCGGGCTTTGTGATGGTGGCGGCTCTCGCTGCGTGATCATCAACGATGACAAAGCAGGTCGCTTCGGCACCGTTCATAGTGGCCGCTTTCGAGAGGTTCAGATGGCTATTGCTTTGGCACAGGATCTGGGAAGAGCTGCTCCATCTCCCGATGGGATCGCAGAACCGCCACCGGGACCTTTGGACCGTACTGGTCAATGTTCCTTTCGAAGATAGGAGCGTGTGTCCGCTCGAAGTTCCAGATATAGGATAAAAACGCGCGGTCAGGCAGCCGTTCCGGGCACCCGTTGGCCATGTCAGAACGCACGGATCCATAATGGCGCGCCGCGCGACGGATAACACCCATGAGGGCAACGCGTCGGGCAACACGCACCCAGAAGACGAGATCGGCGCGTGGCAATCGCAGGTCAAAACTCGACGGGTTGCTTCCGTCCATGACCCAGCGCTCGTTTTCGACGAGGCGGCCAATGAGGCTGCGCTGTTCCTGCCGATCACGCGATTGCCATCCTGGCAGCCAAAAGACCTCGCGATCCAAGGAGCGGTACGCCAGGTCGAAGTGATCGGCGATCCTGCGGGAGAGGGTCGTCTTTCCACCGCCAGAGCAACCAATGACAAGAACCCTGTTGGCACGAACCAGCGCCCGAGCGGCGTCGGCCGTTGAAATGTAATTCGGCATTCCTGTTCATCCTTGATGACGTCATGTCGTGGCCAAGCTACTGATCGTTTGGGATGCAGCGCAGGTCCGAGGGGCTGGCGACCCCCTGGATATACGGACTGGGTTCACATCTCACCGGTCAGCGACAGCACGGCCGCCTTCAAGGTCGCCACCAACGACTGCACATGGTCGAGGTCTTCGCCCTCGTGTTTGATGCCATTCATAGCGTTTTGCACGAAATCGGCCAGCAGCGTGTGGTCCGATCCGGCGGACGAAAGCCGACTGTCGTAGGGCGCAAACAGACCCGCGAGCATGTCGCGCGTGCGTTTTCCCACTTCCAGAAGTTCCGCGCGCCCCTCGGCATTGACACCGCGATCGAGATCCTGCGCGTCGGGGGAGCCGTGGAGCATCTGCCAGGAAGACACGACAAAATGGGCAAACAGGATGTCGAGCTTTTCGGACAGGGTTTCGACACCCGCCCATTCGGCCTGCACCGTCTGCCGTAGACTGTCCGCATAGAAGCGGATCGTGCCCCGGAGCAAGGCATCCTTGTTCGGGAAAACATTGTAGAGCGTCTGGCGCACCAGATCCGCCTCCTGCGCGACATCGTTCATCGTCGCGCGCTTCACCCCGTACCGGGCGAAGACCCGCAGAGCCGCTTCGGCGATCACTTTTTCCTTCTCGGTCATGACGGCATATTGACATCTCGCGTCCTTTTGTCAATATACGACAAATAGACAAAATTTGTCCAAAAGCGACCATCAGAAAGGAAGCCCCATGGCCGATCGCAACGCATTCGGATTTGAAACCACCACGGACGAGGTGCTCGACGGCTTCGACCTTTCGGACAGACTGATCCTGGTCACCGGCGGTTCGTCCGGTCTGGGCGCGGAAGCCGCCCGTGCCTTCGCCGCGAAAGGCGCGCGTGTCGTCATCACGGCCCGCGACCTCGACAAGGCCGCCGGGGTAATCGCCGGAATCAAGCAGGACACCGGCGCCGAGATCGATGTGGAAGAGCTCGAACTGGGCAATCTCGCGGCGATCCGGGACTTTGCGGATCGCATCAACGGCCGCGGCGAGACGATCGACATCCTCTTGAACAATGCCGGTGTGATGGCGTGTCCGCCGGCCGAAACCGATGACGGTTTCGAATTGCAGTTCGGATCGAACCATCTCGGCCATTTCCTGATGACCAACCTGATTGCGCAATCCATCGCCGATGGCGGACGGATCGTGAATCTCAGCTCGTCCGGTCACAATTTTCCGCCCGTTGTCTTCGAGGACATCCATTTCAAGGAGCGCGACTACAACAAATGGCTTGCCTATGGGCAGGCCAAGACCGCCAATGCGCTGTTTGCCGTGGAGCTGAACAAGCGCCTAGCCGGCCGCGGGATCGAGGCCTTTTCCGTCCACCCCGGCGCGATCCTGACCGATCTTGCCCGCCATATGACGGAAGAGGATTGGAAGATGTTCGAGGAACGCCAGGCGGCTGGCACCCTGGTGCCCAAGACCGTCGAGCAGGGAGCGGCCACCGGCGTCTATGCCTGCACGGCGCCGGAGATCGCCGGCCGCGGCGGCGCCTATCTGGCCGATTGCCGGATCGCCGAGGTGACCGAGGACGGCGATCAGTACACGACCGTCAAACCCTATGCCGTCGACCCGGACCTGGCCGAGCGCCTCTGGACGGTCTCCGAAGAGATGGTGGGGCAACGCTTCCGCCACTGATGCCGATTGCAGGACAACGGTGGCAGGCCGCCGGTCCCGGCTGTGACGCACGACGCCGATGCAGGCCGCGCCGCCCCTGTCAATCCGCCTCCGCCTCAATCGCCTCCATGTCCTCGTCCGACAGCCCGAAATGATGGCCGATTTCGTGGATGAGGACGTGGCGGACGATCGCGTCGAGGGTCTCTTCGCGCTCGATCCAGTATTCGAGGATGGCACGGCGGTAGAGCCAGATCCGGTTCGGCATCTGGCCGGTGCGGACTTCGCTGGCGCCCTGCGCCATGCCAACCCCCTCGAACAGGCCGAGCAGGTCGTAGGGGCTGGCAAGGTCGAGCGACCTTAGAACGTCGTCTTCGGCATATTCGGCAACGCTGATCTGGATGTCGTCGCACAGGCTGCGGAACGCCGCCGGCAGCCCGTCAAAGGCCGCGCGTCCGAGCGCTTCGAAATCCTCCAGCGAGGGTGACAGGCGGTCGGTCCAGGGCGATGCGGGTTCCATCAGGTCTTTGTCCGTTGTTCAGCGCGCTATCGTGACGGGAGTTTAGCGGGTTCCAGGCCCGGATAAACCGGCTCGTATCACGCGCTGCGCGCGCCCGCCACATCGGTCCGCCCTGCGGCCGAAAGCCAGGACCAGCATGGTCACGGACGGCCGGTCAATCCCCAATATGTCCATCTGGCCCGCACCCTGGAGCGTCAATCGTGCGGTGCCTGAGAGCCCGCTATGGGCGTTGGCAGGCGACCGTCGAATGGTCGGGAAGGCCGCGACCGGGAGCGCCTGCAAAAACGGATATTCTAATCGGGAAGCCTGACGGTCAGTTCCAGTTCGACCTGCAGGTCAGGGGCGGCCAGGGCCGCAACGCCGACGCCGGTGAGGCTGGGCTGCGCGCCGTCGAACAGCTCCAGCAGCGGCGGGACGGCCTGTTCAAGCCTTTCCGGATTGAGATCGGTCACAAAACAGCGTGCGATGACGATATCCTGCGGGGTCGCGCCGAGCGCATCCAAAGCGGCCTTTGCATTGGCCGCCGCGATCCTCGTCTGCTCGACGAGGTCGTCCGGAACAGGCGCGCCATCGGGACGCCAGGCAACCTGGCCGGAGACATAGGCCATGCGGCCCGGTTCGACGATGGAGATCTGGGAATATCCCAATTCCGCGGCATCCGGCAGCGAAGGGGGGTTCATCCGGGTGATGGGCTGTGTCATAAGTCTCACTCACATTGATCAAGTTAATGCTAAAATCGTAAGAGAAGTCTCTACATATGTAGAGATCCGAAATCAATGGAAAAACCCGCCCGTCGCGAGGCTATTTTGAACGGCGTCATCGAGCTGCTCGCAGCCTGGGGTCTCGAAGGCGTGACGCATCGTGCGGTGGACGCCGTGGCGGGGCTGCCGCAGGGCTCCTCTTCCTATTATTTCCCCAGGAAGGCTTTGCTTCTCACGGCCGCATCGCGGCATCTTGCGGCGCTTCTGGAAAAGGACTGCGACGCGCTGCAGGTGGGCTTTGCCGAAACGGCGGCGAAGCACGGGCTGGACGCGGCGATAGACTATGTCGCGGAGGAGCTCGTGACCTATACGGACGAGTCCCGGCATCTGTTTCTTGCACGCATGGAGCTCACCATGGCGGCAGCGCGCCGCGATGACCTTGCCGATGTCGGCGAGCAGCTGACCGCGGCGGCACGTCGGCCCATCGCGTTTTTCCTGACACTGATCTCCGACGGGCGCGCCGATGTCCCGATCGAGACCTGTGCCGGGCTGATTGACGGGATTTCATTGATGTATGCCACTGGCCAGGGGCCGAAGCCAACCACCGATCAGGTGGCGGCCGTGTTCCGCTCGATCCTCTGAGCGCCGGCCGCTCAGGGCGTGCGGCACGGCAGTACGCTGTCCGACATCAGGGTTCGAGCGGCTCCATATCCTCGCTGCGCACCACCAGCACCGACTGTTTGGCGTGGCGCACGACGCGGGCGGCGTTAGGGCCGAGCAGATAGTCTTTCAGCGCCGGGCGGTGCGAGCCGATGACGATGAGATCGGCCTTGCAGGTGTCGGCCGCCGCCAGAATCTCCTCATAGATGTTGCCATGGGCGACGATGTGCTGAACGCGGATGCCCTCCGGGATGTGTTTCTTGGTAAAGGCGTGCAGCGCATCGGTCGCATGTGCGATCATGTCATGCTCGTGGTCGGGCGGAAAGAAGCTGCCGACGATGCTCTTGCCGTAATCGGGCACCACGCAGACCACGTGCACCGTATCGCTCGCGGCCGTGACCTCCAGCGCCGCGTTGACGACGTGGACCGAGGAGGCCTCGTCACCGAGATCGACCGTGGCCAGGATATGTTTGAACATGTTCATCGATCACACTCCCTGTTCGACCGCTGCCGGGCTTTCGGCATCGCGCCGGCGGCGCTGCAGTGCGAAAATCAGGGCAAGCAGCGCCAGCGCCGGAATGAAGAACAGATATTTCGACGGCTGCGGCGCCGGCACCAGCAGTTCCGCGATCACCTGGTCGAAATCGAAACCGGCGGCCTGTGCCTTGGAATCGAAGACCGCATTGTCAACCAGCATCTGGCCGCCGTCGTCGAACAGCTCCAGCCCGAAGGCCTCCAGCCGTTCCTCGCCGGTCGGCTCGTCGCCGACATCGATGATCATGGTCAGCCGGATCGGATCGCCGACATCGTCGAGCCCGTCGACGATGGCGCGCAACTCGCTGCCCGCTTCGGCCGCACCCATGACCTCGACAATCTCGGTCGGATCGACATTCTCATAGGGCGGCACAATGTAATCCATCCAGAAGCCCGGGCGGAACAGGGTAAAGGCGATCAGCAGCAGCGCGAGCGACTCCCACAACCGCGAACGGGCGATGAAGAAGCCCTGTGAGCCTGCCGTAAAGATCAACATTGCCGCAGTCGCGATGACAAAGACCAGGGTACCTTGCCACCAGGTCACGTCGATCAGCAGCAGATCGGTGTTGAAGATGAACAGGAACGGCAAAAGTGCGGTCCGCAGCGAATAGAAGAAGGCGACGAAGCCGGTACGGATCGGATCGCCGCCCGACACCGCCGCCGCCGCGAAGGAGGCAAGCCCGACGGGCGGCGTCACATCGGCCATAATGCCGAAATAGAACACGAAGAGATGCACCGCAATCAGCGGCACGATCAGACCGTTCTGCTGGCCGAGCGCGACGATCACCGGCGCCAGCAGCGACGACACCACGATATAGTTCGCCGTGGTCGGCAGGCCCATGCCGAGGATCAGACTCAGGATCGCCGTGAAGATCAGGATCAGCGTGATCTGGCCCTGCGACAGGAACTCGACCAGGGCGGCGAGCACCGAGCCGACGCCGGTTTGCGACACCGTGCCGACGATGATGCCGGCGGCGGCCGTGGCGATGCCTATGCCGATCATGTTGCGGGCGCCGGCGATCATGCCGTCGATCAGCTCGTGAAAGCCGCGCGCAACGGTGCCGGCCTGGCTTTCGCCGCGGAACAGGGCGAAGAGCGGACGCTGGGTGATCAGGATGAAGATCATGAAGGTCGTCGCCCAGAACGCCGACAGCGACGGCGACAGCCGCTGCACCATCAGGCACCAGATCAGCACCAGCACCGGCAGCAGGAAATGCAGGCCGGATTTGACCGTTGGGCCGGGCTCGGGCAGCCGCACCACCGGCTCGTTCGGGTCATCGAGTTCAAGTTCCGGATAGCGCGAACAGAACCGCACCAAGCCGACATAGGCGAGCGCCAGGAGCACGGCGATGATCCACGGCGTGGCCTCGCCCGCCAGCGCACCGACGGTCTGGACCAGGTAGAAAATGCCGAAGGCGCCGATCACCGTGGTGCCGAGCACCATAGCGCCGGTGGAGATCACCCGGGCGCGGCCGTCTTCGTCCAGCCGTCGACCGAGCACGGCGAAGACGGTGAAGATGATCGCCAGCACGACGGCGACGGCGAGCAGCCGGTCATCGGCCTCGCGCAACGCTTCGAAGGCCTCGAACAGATAGTAGATCGCGCTCGCAGCGGCCAGGATGACCGCCATGGTGATGCCGAAGGAAATCAGCCCCCAGGCCAGCGGCTTCGGCTTGCTGGCCCGGTCGAGCCCGGCCATGCCCTGCTTCTTGGCTTCCAGATGGACGATATAGACGAGCGCGATATAGGAGATGACCGCCGGCACGAAGGCGTGCTTGACCACCTCGAAATAGGAGATGCCGATATATTCGACCATCAGGAAGGCCGCAGCACCCATCACCGGCGGCATGATCTGGCCGTTGACGGAGGAGGCCACCTCGACGGCGCCCGCCTTTTCCGGCGAGAAGCCGACGCGGCGCATCATCGGAATGGTGAAGGTTCCGGTGGTCACCACATTGGCGATCGACGAGCCGGAGATCAGCCCGGTCATGCCGGAGGCGACGACGGCGGCCTTTGCCGGCCCGCCGCTGAAATGGCCCATCAGCGAGAAAGCCACCTTGATGAAATAATTGCCGGCGCCGGCGCGGTCGAGCAGCGCGCCGAAAAGCACGAAGAGAAAGACGAGATCGGTCGACACACCGAGCGCGATGCCGAACACGCCTTCCGTCGACAGCCATTGATGGTAGGCGACAGCGTTGAAGCTCGCGCCCTTCCAGGCGAGAATGCCTGGCGCGTAAGGGCCGAGGAATGTGTAGCCCAGAAAGATGATGGCGACGATCATCAGCGGCGGTCCGAGCGCCCGGCGGGTCGCTTCGAGCAGCAGCACGATGCCGAGCACCGAGACGATGACGTCCAACTGGTTCGGATTATTGGGCCGGTCCGACAGCCGGGTCCCGAAGATCGAATCGATCAATTCGGTGTCGAAAACGAAGAGATAAAGTGCGCAGCAGGCGGCTGCGATGGCAAGCACCCAGTCGGCGCGCGGAATCGTGCGCCGCGGCGACGAGCGAAAGGCCGGATAGGCGAGATAGGCCAGGAAAAGCGCGAAGGCGAGGTGGATCGGCCGCGCCTCGCCGCTCGAAAACACCCCGAACTGCAGCACGTAGGGCAGGGGCGAGGCGATCCAGACCTGGAAGATCGACCACACAAGCGCGGTGCCGGCGAGCAGCAGGGCGACGGAATGGTTGTCCGGCTTGCGTCCGCCGGTATCCGTCTGGGCGACGAGATCTTCCAGTTCCTGGTCGCTGAGTTTCGTCGATTCCCTGTCGTTATGTGTCATTGGACCGTCCCCCAAAATGCCGATCGGTATGACAGGAGCGGGCCGAAGCCCGCCCCCGGAAGAAGCGCCGGAGTTACATCCAGCCGCGTTCCTTGTAATATCTGACCGCACCGTCATGGATCGGCGCCGACAGATTGTTGGTGATCATGTCTTCTTCGTTGAGATTGGCGAAGGCCGGATGCATTTTCTTGAACCGGTCGAAATTCTCAAACACCGCCTTGGTGATCTCATAGACCACGTCGTCCGGCGTGTTGGCCGACGACACGAAGGTGGCGCCGACGCCGAAGGTGGTCACGTCGTCATCCGTACCGGCATACATGCCGCCCGGAATGGTCGCCATGGCGTAGAAGTCGTTGTCTGCGGCGAGCCCCTTGGCGGCGTCGTTGTCGACATTGATCAACTTGGACTCGCATGAGGTCGTCGCTTCCTTGATCGAGCCGTTGGGATGGCCGACGGTGAAGACGATGGCGTCGACCTTGTTGTCGCACAGCGCAGCGGACTGTTCGGAGGATTTCAGCTCCGAAGCAAGTGCGAAATCGTCCATGGTCCAGCCCATCTTGTCCATCAGCACTTCCATCGTGCCACGCTGTCCGGACCCCGGATTGCCGATATTGACCCGCTTGCCTTTCAGGTCGTCGATCGAGTCGATGCCGGAATCGGCACGGGCGACCACGGTGAAGGGCTCTGGATGCACTGAAAAGACGGCGCGCAGACCCTCGAACTTGCCGTCCGGGAACTTGTCCGGCGCGGTGCCGTTATAGGCGTGGTACTGCCAGTCGGACTGGGCGACGCCGAGATCGAGATCGCCGGTGCGGATGCCGTTGATATTGGCCACTGAGCCGCCGGTCGTATGGGTGCATTTAATCTCGTGATCGCGGGTGCCGCGATTGACGAGGCGGCAGATGGCGCCGCCGACCTGATAGTAGACGCCGGTCTGGCCGCCGGTGCCGATGGTGATGAATTTTTCCTGGGCCAATGCCGTGCCACCCATTGCGGTGGTCACCAGCACGGCCGTCGCCGCCAGCATATTACGCGATAACATCATTTTGTCTCCCTGGTTGATGTTGGCTTTGTCACCGGCCAGTATTCGCCAAGCCGGTGATTGTTCCTCTCCACCTCCTTCAGCCGTTGCGCCGCCTGTGTGCCGGCGCGTCGGATGACCATGCCCATCAGCGCTTCCAGAAGAACCAGCGTGGCCACGTGGGAGGAGAAGAATTGCGGGCTCTCGGTGGGAACGATGAAGCTCTGCGAGGCGTATCGGAAAGCCGGGCAGAACATCGAATCCGAGATCACGACGACATAGGCGCCGGCTTCATGGGCGATCTGCGTCGCGTCGACCGAGCGTTGCGCATAGGGGTTTTTCATCACGATCAGCAGCGCGTCGCGCTGCTCCAGGCCGGTCAGCGCGGTCGCCAGCGACACGCCGTTCTGGCCGACCACCTGCCAGGTGGAAAATGCCAGATTGGCGAGATAGCCGAAATATTGCGCAAAGCCGACCGATGCCAACGAGCCGGCGATGAACACGCGCTCGGACGCGACCAGCCGGTCGGCGACGCGGCGTAACGCTACAATGTCCAACGCCTTGGCGAAATCGTCGATGTTGCGGATGGCCGAGGCCGACTGCTGCAGGGCAAATGGCGTGCCGTCGTCGTCCTCGTCGGCGGCGATCTGCATCAGACTGGCTTTTTCGGCGAAGCTGAAGCTGCGGTCTTTGATCTCGTTGCGGCACAATTCCCGCATTTCCTCATAGGAATTGAGACCGAGCGCCCGCGCCAGCCGCGAATAAGTGGGCGGGTTCAGATCGCTGCTGGCGGCAACGGCCCGCAGCGACCGACTAGCGACATCGTGGCAGTGGCCGACCACATAGTCGGCCGCAGTCCGCAACCGCGGGCTCAACGTCTCGTAGCGCTGGGTGATGAGATCATTGATGGAAACCCGCTTTTCCACCCCGGTCCCCTTGGAGTTCGGACATTGAAACACACCGTTCCAAATAAATCGGAGGTTGTCAATCAATGAAACATTTGTATCATCACTTTATGATGCAGACCGGCGTCGGCCCGGACGCTGCGTCCCGGCGGGCGTTGCGCTCGGTCGCCGTCCAGTCGACGTTTCGGTTTGCCAGCGTGTTGAAAAGGCCGACTCTTCTGAAAACACTCCCATTGATCATGGTGGCGCCCAACGGGGCCCGGCGCGGCAAGCCCGATCATCCGGCCCTGCCGGTGACGATCGCCGAAACGGTGGCCGCCGCCAAGGCGTGTTTCGCGGAAGGGGCCGGGGCGCTGCATGCCCATGTCCGCGACCGCGACGGCACCCACACGCTCGATGCCGGGCTTTATCGTGAGTTGATCGCGGAGATGGCGCGGGCCGTGCCGGCCATGGCGGTGCAGATCACCACCGAGGCGGTTGGCCGCTACACGCCGGCCGAGCAGCGCCGCCTGGTGCGCGCGGTGCGGCCACGGGCCGTGTCCGTGGCGCTGCGCGAAATGCTGCCGGACCGGTCGGAGATTGCGGCCGCGCGCCGTTTCTATCGCTTTTGCGCGGATGAAGGCATCGCCGTGCAGCATATTCTTTACACGCCGGAGGAGGTGCAGCGGCTGTTCGACCATGTCCGCGATGGCACCATTCCGGCCGGACCGCTGCAACTGCTGTTCGTTCTCGGCCGTTACACGTCAGGCCAAGAGAGCGCGGTCAGTGACCTCAATCCGTTCCTGGCTGCTTTGGCGGAGGCACCGGCCGCGGCGGATCGCATAGACTGGGCGCTCTGCGCCTTCGGTGTGGCAGAGACCGACTGCCTCGTCGAAGCCGTTCGCCGCGGCGGCAAGGCCCGCATCGGTTTCGAGAACAGCCTGTGGCACAGCGACGGCCGGCGCGCCGCCGACAACGCGGCGCGGGTGCGTGCGCTCCGTCGGGCGCTCGATGCGCTTTTCGCAGGTCGCTGATTGCGGCGCCCGCTCGGTTCGTCAACGGAATCGCGATGCCGGCTGGACCTGGGCCCGAGCCGCCCTACTCTTTAGAACCATTGTACTTTGCGTCACGGTTTGGTTTCCGGGCAGCGCCCGAGATTGGCGCGGCTGTTTGGGTGCCGAAGCGCGCGGAAACAGGACGATCAATATCTCAATCTGGCACAGAACATAGAAGGAGGTTTCTATGGTTCAGTTCAAGGTGAATGGCGTCGACAGGACATTGGATGTCGAACCCGATATGCCGCTGTTGTGGGCGTTGCGGGACGAATTGAAACTCACCGGCACGAAATTCGGTTGCGGCGTCGCCTCCTGCGGCGCCTGCACCGTGCATGTGGACGGCGTTGCGACACGCGCCTGCATCACTTTCGTCGAGGATGTCGACGGTGCGGAGATCACTACGATCGAAGGGATCGACGGTGGGACCGCGGCGGCGGTGCAGGCGGCGTGGGCGGAGCTGAACGTGCCGCAATGCGGCTATTGCCAGTCCGGTCAGATCATGTCTGCGTCGGCGCTGCTTGCCGAAAACGCCAGGCCCGGAGATGCGGATATCGACGCCGCCATGGAAGGCAATATCTGCCGCTGCGCCAGCTATGCGCGCATCCGAAAGGCGATCCATCGCGCTGCCGAACTGATGGAGGCCTGATATGCTGCACTATCTCAAGACACCGTTGGAAACCGCCAGACCGACACGGCGCGGCTTTCTCAAACTCTCCGCCGGCGCGGCTGGTGGCCTGCTGCTGGGCGGCCTGATCCCGTCCATCGCCGGCGCCGCCGCGGATGGCGCGGACGGCATGGCGATGCCCTTCGTGCGCGTGACGCCCGACAACCGGGTGATCGTCATCGTCAAGCATCTCGACAAGGGCCAGGGCACCGCGACGGGGCTGGCGACGCTTGTCGCCGAGGAGATCGACGCCGCTGCCGATCAGGTTGAAGCCGAATTCGCGCCCTCCGATCCGGAGGTCTACAAGAACCTGTTGTTCGGTCTGCAAGGCACCGGCGGCTCCACGGCGATCGCCAATTCCTTCCAGCAATATCGCGAGGCCGGCGCCACCGCCCGGGCGATGCTGGTCGAGGCGGCAGCGCGGACATGGAACGTGCCGGCCGAAAGCGTGCGCTGCGAAAACGGCATGCTGACGTCCGGCGGCAACAGCGCCACGTTCGGCGAGATGGCGCCGGCTGCGGCCACGATGGCGGTTCCCGCGTCGGTGACGTTGAAGACGCCGGATCAGTGGCGCTATATCGGCAAGGATTTTCCCCGCGTCGACATGCCGAAAAAGACCCACGGCTCGGTCGGCCTTTACGGCATGGACGTGCAGCAGGACGGCGCGCTGGTCGCGATCACCGCCCGGCCGCCCCGTTTCGGCGGCACGGTCGCCGCGGTCGATGCGGCTGCGGCGCTGGCGGTCGACGGTGTGGTCGATGTCATCGTCATTCCGCAAGGGGTGGTGGTGATCGCCGACAACAGTTGGCGCGCCATGCAGGGCCGCGACGCGCTCTCGATTGAATGGGACTTTTCCGCTGCCGAAAACCGCGGCACCGACACCCTGCTTGCCGAATATCGGGCGCTCGCCGACACGCCGGGCACCGTCGCCGTCGACCGGGGCGACGCGGCCGCCGGCCTTTCCGGCGCCGCGACCATGGTGGAGGCGGACTATGTGTTTCCCTATCTCGCCCACGCGCCGATGGAGCCGCTCAACGTCACGGTGCTGTTCGACGGCGAGACCGCGACGTTCTGGACCGGCTCGCAATTGCAGACGGTCGACCACAATGTCGCCGCCGCGGTGCTTGGCCTCGATCCCTCCAAAGTGTTCATCAACACCACCTGGGGTGGCGGTTCCTTCGGCCGGCGAGCGATTGCTGACTCCCATTACGTGGCCGAGGCGGCGGTGATCGGTCAGGCCTGGCTTGCCAAGACCGGCAGCGCACGGCCGATCAAGCTGATCTACAACAGGGAGGACGATATCAGAGGCGGTTATTATCGGCCGATGCATGTCCACCGGGTGCGCGCCGGGCTGGACGCCGAGGGCAATATCGCCGGATGGCAGCACCGGATCGTTGGTCAGGGTCTGCTGATCGGCACGCCGTTCGAGGCCTTCGCGGTGCATAACGGCGTCGACCATTCCTCGGTGGAGGGCGCGGCCGACACCACCTACAGTCTCGCCGATTTCCATGTCGACGTGCATCATCCCGATGTCGGTGTGCCGGTGCTGTGGTGGCGCGCGGTCGACCATACCCACACGGCCTATGTGATGGAAACCATGATGGACGAGCTGGCTGAAGCCGCCGGTCAGGACCCGGTGGCCTTCCGCCTGAGCTATCTGCGCGACGATCCGCGGCTTGCCAATGTGTTGGAACTGGCGGCCGAGAAGGCCGGTTGGTCGGGTCCTGCACCGGATGGCCGCAGCCGTGGCGTCGCCGTGCATAAGAGCTTCAACTCCTATGTCGCCGAAGTGGCCGAGGTCAGCTTGCGCGACGATGGTACCATCAAAGTCGAGAAGGTCGTCTGTGCGGTCGATTGCGGCGTGCCGGTCAATCCGGACAACATCAAGGCACAGATCGAGGGCGGCCTCGGTTACGGCCTGTCGGCGGTGCTGCGCGAGGAGATCACGCTCACCGATGGCGAGGTCGACCAGTGGAACTTCCCCGACTATATGCCGCTGCGCATCACCGACATGCCCGAGGTCGAGGTGCATATCGTCGCCTCGCGGGAAGCGCCGACCGGCGTCGGCGAGCCCGGCACGCCGCCGATCGGTCCGGCCGTCGCCAACGCGGTCTACCGGGCGACTGGCCAGCGCATCCGCGAACTGCCCTTCACCAGGCACGGGCTGGTTTACTAAGCCGGCTGGCGGTGTGCGCAACCAACACCCCTCCCTTTCCCACAGAAGGGAAAGGGAGGGGTCCGTCGGGAGCACTCCCATGACATCAACGTAGCGCTTACGAAGAGGACTATTTTGACCGCAAGGGGCGGAATGAATTTCGTGACAGACGAAGACCAAGTACGAGCGGCATCAGAAGAATTCTATGCCGCGTTGAACCGAATGCTTGCTGGGAACGCCAGCTCGTTGGGAGACATCTGGCTGCAAAGCTCTACTGTGACGACAATGCACCCGATTGGCGGGCGGGAAGTCGGATGGAAACAGGTCAGACAGTCCTTTGAGCAAGTGGCTCAGAAAAGCACGGGTGGTCGCGTGGAAATGACGGACCGGTTAATTCGGATTTTCGGCGATGTCGCTTACGAACTGGGCGTGGAGGTTGCGCAGTTTTCGATTGCCGGCGAACCGCTAAGCTTGAATTCTCGTATAACAAACATCTATCACCGGGAGGGTGAAGATTGGAAGATCGTCCATCATCATGGTGACAAATCGCCAGGGATATTCGAGGCGCTCAACCGTTAATAGACATCCGACGGTTTTTCCTGTCGCATCGCGGTTCTCAGTGCATGACGCTGTGCGTCCGGAAGATATCCGTCGGACGACCCTCAACTGACGCTTCGTTCCTGTTACGTCCAGCAGGTATCGCACCTGACCCCGGCTATGGTCTTTTCGTGTGAGCTACGTAACCGGGATAGACCCCCCCTGTGAGATTGGCGATCCCGACAGGATTCGAACCTGTGACCCTCAGATTAGGAATCTGATGCTCTATCCTGCTGAGCTACGGGACCGTCCAGCGCCTTGCATAGCAAAAGGCGGTGTGAATGGGAACGGAAAGTTCGGCGTCCGCTGCCTTTCGCTCAGGCCGCCATCAGGGTCGACAGATGCGACCCTCGGGCGCGCAGGAACGCCTCCAGCCGTTTCGGATAATCGGCCGGTACCGCGGCGATGACCGACGGGCGCGCCGATACCGCGTCGCGCCAGGCCAGCGCCTTGGGCAGGTTCTCCATCAAGCCGAAATCGCCGATGCTGTCGAAGACGTCGAGATAGCGGAAGATCGTGCCCCAGACGCCGTCGATCATATGGAAGCGCTCGCCGGCGAAGAACGGGCCGATGATCTCCGGCTCGACGCGTTCAAATTGCCGACGCAGGGCGGCGCGCTTTTGCGCGAAGGCGTCCGCATCCGGCGCGTTATAAAAGCCGCCGATGGCACTCAGCGTTTCGGAGCCGAAGGCGATCCAGGCGCGGTGACGCGCTCTCTCCAGCGCGCCTTCGGGGTGCAGCGCACCCGGTGTCGTTTCGTCCAGATATTCGGCGATCACCTGACTTTCGAACAATACGGCATTGCCCGTTTGCAGCACCGGCACCCGGCCGAGCGGCGACAGCGCAAGAAACCAGCGGGGCTTGTCGGAAAGGTCGATGGCGGTGCGGCGGTGGGCAATGTCTTTTTCCGCAAGAACGATCGCCGCGCGCTGCACATAAGGACAAAGGTGATGGCTGATGAGATGTGGTTCGGGCACAGAAGCCTCCTATAGATGCGATTGCATCTATATTGGATCTGATGACTTGAAAGTCAATGCAGTTGCATGTATTTTGTTTCCATGACAACACCGTCCGCTATCACCGTCGATGCCTGGGTGTGCCTTTTGCGGGCGCAGGAAACCGCCCTTGCCACGGTCGAACGGGCCCTGAAACGGGCCGGTCTGCCGCCGCTGGCCTGGTACGATGTGCTGCTCGAACTGGAACGCGGCGGCACGGACGGTCTGCGTCCCTTCGAATTGCAGGCAGCGCTCCTGCTGCCGCAATATGGAGTCTCCCGGCTGCTCGACCGCATGGAGAAAGCCGGCTATCTGCAAAAAACCGATTGTCCTGGCGACGGGCGCGGCCAGGTGCTGATCTTGACGGAGGCCGGCCGGGCGGTGCGGGCCGCCATGTGGCCTGTCTACGGTGCTGCGATACAAGACGCCATCGGCGACCGCTTGACGCCCGGCGAGGCACGCATCCTGACGCGTATCCTCGGCAAGCTCTCGCCGCCGCATGGCGGCAGGACTTGAACCCGTGGCTGCGACGTGAGTTAATCCCGGGCAAAGCCGATTAACAGATCAGCAAAAACTTCCTGATATCCGTCACCGGTTTCTTAGCGTATCTTGTTTAGATTGGCGCATCTGATTTTCCCACCCCGAAAGGAAAGAGGATGTTAAAACCGCACGGTGAATGGGCCGGGCGATTTTGCCCCCTGGCGTCGTTGGCTTCCGCTTGTGGTGGGGTGGCACCACGGCGCGAAACCCGCCTAGCCAGCGACCAAAATCGCTCCGGTCAAATGCGTCAATCTAAACAAGATACGCTCTAGCCCAGCGGCTGCGAGGCTTTCCATGTCCGAAACCATCACCGTCGATCTTGTCAGCGACACCGCGACCAAACCGACCCGGGCAATGCGCCGTGCCATGGCCGACGCGCCGGTCGGCGACGAGCAGCGCCGCGAGGACCCGACCGTCAATGCATTGAACGAGCGCGTGGCCGACCTGCTCGGCCAGGAGGCTGCCCTGTTCCTGCCGTCGGGCACGATGTGCAACCAGATCGCGATCGCCACCCATTGCCGGGCGGGCGACGAGATCATCGCGGCGCAGGGCGCCCATATCGACGGCGCGGAAGGGGCGGGCGCCGCCGTGTTCGCCGGCAGCTTCGTCAACCGCATCGCCTCTCCGCGCGGCATCTTCACCGGCGATGACGTCCGGGCGGCTGTGCGTGCCCGACACCCCAAGTTCCCCCGCACCAGGCTGGTGGAGGTCGAACAGACCAACAACCGCGGCGGCGGTGCGGTCTGGCCGCGGCAGGCGATCGTGTCGGTGGTCGAGGCGGCACGCGCGCATGGGCTGCTTCTGCACATGGACGGCGCGCGGCTGATGAACGCGGCGGTGGCATCGGGCGAGCCGGCCCGCTCCTATGCTGGCTCATTCGATTCGGTCTGGCTCGATCTGTCCAAGGGGCTCGGCTGTCCGGTCGGCGGGGTGCTTGCCGGCTCGCGGGATTTCATTGCCGAGGCCGATATCTGGAAACACCGCTTCGGCGGCGCCATGCGGCAGGCCGGCATTCTGGCCGCTGCCGGGCTCTATGCGCTCGACCATCATGTCGACAGGCTTGCCGAGGACCACGCCAACGCGCGCCGTCTGGCGTCGCGTCTTGCCGCCTTGCCCGGTGTCCGCCTTGACCCGTCGGTGGTCGAGACCAATATCGTATTCATCGATGTCGGTGCGAACGGCCTTTCAGCACCCGCAATCGGCGAGGCAATGCTGCGACACGGCATTCGTCTGCATATCCAGAGCGAACGCCGTATCCGTGCCGTCACGCATCTGGATATCGCCGCAAGCGATGTCGACAGGACAGCCGACCTGCTGGAAAGCATGCTCTCCGGCCAATAGTTGGCTTGATGGATTTAAATCTGCGGGTCGCACGTTTGATAATTTGCCGGCAAGCGATTATAGTGCGATCGAAGGGGACCCGCATGAATGCTACAGGAACCAGGCAGTTTGTGCTGCCGGATCTGCATCTGTCTTCGTTGCCGACAGGGCAGGTGAAGGATGTGGTCGATGCGCTCGGCAATATGATTGCTCGCGGCGATTTTCCGGCCGGCGAGCGCATCCCGATGGAGCCCGATCTCGCCGAACAGTTCGCCGTGTCGCGCACGGTGGTGCGTGAGGCGGTCAAGGTTCTGTCCGGCAAAGGCATGGTACGCACGGCGCGGCGTTATGGCTCGAGCGTCTGTCCATTCGACGAATGGAACCTGCTCGATCCCGACGTTATCGGATGGCATGGACCGGACACTGCGATGGCGCAGCGCGTCTATGCCGACTCGACCAGAATGCGCTGCATTGTCGAGCCGGAAGCCGCGGCGCTCGCCGCCGAAAACGCCTCGAAGGAGCAGCGGCTCACCATCCTCGCGGCGGCGCGTGGCATCAACAAGGAACCGGATGGATTGGCGGGCATGCTCGCCGCCGACTTCGTCTTCCACGCGACCATTCTGAAAGCAAGCGACAATATCATGCTGGTCCAGCTGCGCGGCCTGATCCTGGCGCTGCTTAAATTCACCTATGCGGCCGGCGGTTCGGTCATAGCGGATGAAGCGGTGTCCCGACAAAGCCATATCGGCGTGGCCGAGGCCATCGCCGTCGGCGACGGTGATGCGGCACGCACGCTGATGCGCGCCATGCTGGATTTGAACATCGCCATTGCCGAAAGGATGAAGCGCCGCGCTTGATTTGGCGCGGGCTCGGCGCACACGGATCTATATCATTGGCAGGAAGGGTCCATGTGCTGCGCCGGGACCCCGGGGCTGGGCGTCACGCTTCGTCCGGATCATCTGGCGGAATATCCGTCCGAGGCGAAGCACCTGCCGGTTTGCACAGGGCTGATGGTTCCTATGCACCCTTTAAGAGCGGGATGCGCTCTTCGGGGTCCCTGGCGCAGGGGCGGTTTCAGAGGCGCCGGCACCCTGAAACCGCGGATCGACCAGTTAGCCGGGGACAGTTCCGGCCTGCGGTTTCCTGGTCGGCTTCTTTGCTGTTGCTTCGTGTTTCGTGGCGCCGTCTTCTTCGTCGCTCCAGAACTGATAAGCACCATAGAGCAGCACGGCGATCACCGAACCACCGATAAGCAGGACAATGGCTTCCAACAATGACACGTTTGTTCTCCCAAGACTCGAGGGATTGGATCAACACACACTAATGGGCGGCTACGAACCGACGTTCGACGACTTCGATTTGGTCGCGCAGCTTCAGTTTCATTTTTTTCAGCGCACGCACCCTCAGGCTGTCGGGGCGCGGCCGGCTCTGTTCGCCGTGGATTTTGGCTTCAATGATGCCCAGGCGGGCATAGAGGGCTTTGAGACGGTTCTGCATGTGTTTCCTCCTTGCATCCAAAAATATAGGAGGGCGTTTTGACCGCACAAATTGATTGTGCCGATGCCTGCAATAGATGATTCCTATTGCGCGGCGCCGCGGCGATATCCGGGGTTCAATTTGGAAGACTGAAATCAGTGCGCAAGGCCGCATAAACGAGCCGACCGGCCGAGGCATATGGCGAAAGCCCTGACACGTTCGGCATTGCGAGGGGAGGCGCAACTGAAAGCTTAGCCGAGCATCGATATGCGGGGGAAAGGCCGGCCTTCAGCGGCAGCGATTGACTGGAGGCAATCGGCGGTCCTGATCAACCCGTCGCCATTTCTATCGCCAGTCGAATCAGGTCATCGCCTATGTAAAGATCGACCGCTTTGCGCCCATTTTCAGCAACCATGATTCCGTAACAGACTTTGTGAAGCGTTTCGGGATCGTCAAGGTCGATGCTTGCCGTGACCGACGCGATCTGCCCGTTGGTGGCTTGCAGAATGTTGGCCGCATGCCGATCCGGATTGTTGCGGTCTTCCGAGGGCGCCCATCTGTCGCTCAATTCCAGGAGCGTCGAGACGCCATGTTTTTTCTTGTATGAGATGAGGTTCTTCGCCATCGCACGAATACCCCATTTCATCTCTATGAACTGGTGGAACTTGGTGTCCATCTGCTCGCTTGCCGGTCGCAGGCCATCCCACGGTGTGTCATCACGCACAAGGTTTCCTGGATTGTTGTTCCGGATGCCCCGAGGCGCACCTTCTCCGACTCCCAGATTGGGACTGGAGTTCGGGGCGATGCCGTCAGTATCGTTGTTAGGGGCGTCCCAGCCTGAGTGAGCGGGATTTGCGTTGAGCAATCTGCCCCGACGCAGGGCGGTGACAACGGTTTCGCGCGCGTCTTTTCCATCTGGGATAAAGTCGAAGAACGTGGCCGGGTCATAGGAGCCTTCGAATTCGAAAACCGGACCGTTGGAGTCGCGAATCTCGAAATGCAGATGTGGACGGGTATAGTTTGACGGCGCATCTCTCGGGGCCCTTCCGTCCGCTATCCAACGCCCCATCAATGTGCCGGACGCCCCCAGCGTTCCAAGCCGTGTCCCTGCCGTTACCGGACCCGGTCTGACGTCGATTGTGTCCAAATGTGCATATCTGGAGAAGTATCCGTTATCGTGGTCGATATCGATCATAAAGCCGTAATTGCCTGTCTCCCTGTATCGATCCGGCGTGTTGCGAAAGCGATTGCCACCCACGACAAATCCGTCCGCTATGGCATGTACCGGTGTCCCGACCACATTGAAAACATCGATGCCGGCGTGAGACCGGCTCCCATTTTGACGTATGTTTTCGCCCCAATAGGCCGTTCCACCTCCGATTCTGCCAGAGACGGGAAACATGAAAACCGGTGCATTCGGATCGGAGATGGCCGGGTCGGGATCGGGCGGGTCTAGTCTTGCCACAAGCTGGCCATACACTGCGGTCTCGAATTCGAGTCCGGGGTCGCCGTGTTCGAGCGCGTCATCGAAAAAATCCGCCCAATGGACCATCTCATGAAGGATGACCGCTTCGATGAGTCTCTCGGCCGCCGGTTCCTCGAAGCGACGTTCATAGGACCGCGCAATGTCGTCGGCCACAATGATTGTCTGGCATTCGGAATTCGCGGATTTCAACAATGACGGTCTGCTCGATCTGTTCATCGCCAAGGGCAATGTCGAACGGATGCCGGAATTCGCCGCCTTCGATCCGGACAATCTGCTGCTCGGCCAACAT
>Ga0209785_1000108_pt1 | contig 33298 bp, 19 predicted proteins | sample WorMetG1BERMUDA2_FD_187403 | JGI IMG/M metagenome (GOLD analysis project Ga0209785, IMG submission 187403) | Marine gutless worms symbiont microbial communities from Max Planck institute for Marine Microbiology, Germany - Inanidrilus... ...
CAGCGGCTGCACTCAGCGCTGGCCTATCGCTCACCGGACGAATTCGAAGCCCATGCACAAAAACCAACCACGGATCACAAACCGAACTGTCACCAATTAACGTGACTCAAAAAAGGGGGTCAGTCCATTACTAAATCCCTTATTTTCGTCTTGGGCTTGCCATGGCTCGTCTCGCCCGCATTGTCGTTCCCGGCCTCCCGCATCATGTGACCCAAAGGGGCAACCGGCGAGAGCCCACTTTTTTCGAAGACGGCGACTATGCGCTGTATCTGGATTTGCTTGTCGACAGCAGCGCCCGCAAATAGGGATTAAGTAAACTGTCACCGTAATTCGTGATTTACCGTAATTTCGGAATCCGCTGGAATGTCGGCGCTTGATTGTCGACCCGCAAGCGTCCAACATGTTTTGACGGCTGACCCCCGGTCGAAACGAAGGGCATTCTGTAGTTGCGCACCACGGCCACACTTTCCGATCCGGATCAGTCGACACAGGGCGGGACCAAGAAGCCGACGATCCGTCATGTTCTGGCGGCCGGCGCCATCGGCAATGTTCTCGAGTGGTTCGATTTTGCCCTATACGGCTATCTTGCCCAATACATCGCAACGCGGTTCTTTCCTTCGACGGATCCGCTGAGTTCGCTTCTGGCCGTGTATGGCGCCTTTGCCGCCGGCTATCTCGCCCGTCCGCTGGGCGCGATGGTTTTCGGTCAGATCGGCGACACGCTCGGGCGCAAGAATGTTCTGACATTGTCCGTGACGCTGATGGGGATCAGCACGGTCGGCATCGCCTTTCTGCCGACCTACGACCAGATCGGCCCGGCGGCCGGCGTGCTTCTTGTCCTGCTCCGCGTGTTTCAGGGCGTGTCGGTCGGCGGCGAATTCACCGGATCGATCGTGTTCATCGCCGAGCACGCGCCGGCCGAACGCCGCGGCCTTTTTACAAGCACGTCCAATTTCGGCTGCGTGGTCGGGTTTCTTCTGGGGTCCGGCCTGGCGGCGCTGTTGTCCAACATCTATTCCGACGAACAAATGTCGGATGGCGTCTGGCGCTTCGCGTTTCTCTCCGGAATCATCATCATGGCCATAGGGCTCGTTCTCAGACGGTCCCTGACCGTGCCGGAGCGGATCGACACAGTCGAAAAGGGCTTGTCGCCGGTGCTGGCCGCGTTCCGATTTCACTGGAAGGACATCCTGCGGGTCGCCGGACTGGCTCTGTCCGCCAATGTCGGGTTTTACATCATGTTTGTGTTCGCGGTCTCCTATCTGACCGATCAGATGCATGTGTCGACGGCGAAGGCGATGGACATCAACACCATCGCCCTCATCGTCATTGCGCTGGTCGTGCCCATCGGCGGGGTGTTGGCGGACCGCTTCGGCAGAAAGCCCGTTCTTCTGGCCTTCAATATCGCCCTTCTCGTCGCCGCCTATCCGCTTTTTCTTCTCGTCCATCACCAGGCGGCGTCGCTGATCCTGTTGGGCCAGGCGGGCTTTGCGCTGATCATCGGCATCCTGTTTGGCGCCAATCCTGCGACGATGGCCGAGATCACGTCGAAAGCGGTCCGGGTCAGCGTTCTTTCGATCGGCTATAATGTGGCGCTGGCGATCTTCGGCGGGACGGCGCCGGCGGTGGCTGCCTATCTGATAGAGCGCACGTCGGACGATATGTCCCCGGCTTTCTACATGATGATCTTCGCGCTGATGGCGATCGCGGCGACGCTGTCCTTCCGCGAAACCTCCAGGCGGAAAATCATCTGACCAGCCTGCAGCAGACGCTTGGTTCGTCCCAGCCCCGTGGAACGACCGCCTATGCACGGACGCCGGCATTTCCCCAGCGGCCGGGATCGTCCGTTCTCACGCTGAAAATCGCGCTTGGCCGGCTGTCAAATCCATTGATCAAGGCAGATTTATCTGCCACGACACGCCGAAGCGGTCGTTCAGCCAGGCGTGTTTTCTAGCGAAGCCATAATCATCGGGTGGCATCAGGAACGTGCCCGCCTCACCGAGCTTCCCAACGATGGAATCGAACTGATTCTCGTCTTCGCATGTGATGAAAAACGATGTGGCGGGGCTGAATGTGAAGGCATGTTCGATCGGGCTGTCGAAAAAACGCACATGTTGCCCGGCCAAATCCATGATCGCTTGATAAATGGTTCCTTCGGGGCCATCGCTGTCTTTGCCGTATCGTTCGACAGAGAGAATTTCGCTGTTCGGAATGGCGTCGAGATAGAGCGCCATCGCTTCTTCGGCTTTGCCCTCAAACATCAAAAACGGCATGATCGAAACGGTCATGTGGCCAGCCTCCCGCATATCCTTTGCCAATGCCACGGCCCGGTCAGCCGGGCGCCTCCATCGGACCCATTCCGGCCAGATCGGCGACGATGAGATAGCAGCTCAAGGCGATCCATGTGGAGACCAGCAGCCAGAACAGGAGCGGATTGGCGCGACGGCTCAGACGTTCGACAAAAAACGTCTCGCCGCTGCGAAGCGCCGGAATCGTCCAGAGAATGAAGAGCACGCCCCACACCCAGTATTGGTCGAACAGCACGGCGGTGTAGATGACCAACAGTCCGAGAACCGTTTTCCACTTTAGGGACGCGGACCGGGAGGACGGATCGGCTGGGGTCTCCCGTTGCCGCGTTTCAGCCTCGCGGACAAAGAACGCGGCGCCGTCGCGGTCTTTCGCCAGGACCGTCGGCCGGCCGAAACCGTCGTCTTCATGGACAATCTCACCGCCGTTCTTCTCGACGTCCGCCTTCGCCTTGCGCAGATCGGATACGGCGAAATGGACACCCCAGAACTGGTAAGGCCCGCGGATCTCATCGGCGAGTTCCTGGATGTCGGCCACCGCGGCGCCGCGCGCATTGCGGATGCCGATGGCGCCGGGCCGCATCGGATCTTCCGAGATGCGCCAGTCGAACAGCGCCTCGTAAAAACCTTTCACGGCGTCCGCATCCGAGACGTAGAGCGCACCCCAAACCATGTGTCCGGGCCGCTCCCCGGCCGGCCTCGGTTTCAGGCCAGAGCCCTCGTAGACCGTGAAACCGGCCCCGAGCGGGTCGCGTATAAGGGCGATCTTTTCGTCCGGCGAGAAAGCGGTGGGTCCGACCTCCACTTTCCCTCCGGTGCGGCGCGCCTGTTCGCAGGCGGCCTCAACGCTGTCGACCGCGATATATGGCATCCAGAAGCTCGGAAGGCCGATCTTGCGGAACGTTTCCGGCATCTCGAAGATGCCCGACGCCTCGCCGGCGGGCGTCGAAGCGACCTCATAGGGCGACCCGTCCGGCTGGGTCAGCCGATGATAGGTCCAGCCGAAGAGCCGGGTATAGAAATCCTTGGCTTCGGCAGCGCGAAACGCCGACAGATCACACCAGACAAGATCGCCTTTCGCCATGTTATCGGCTCCGTTCGGTTCCATCGTCTAGCAGCATCCACCGTTCGGGTACGACGTTGGAGAGGGGTTGGGTGGGATCGTGTGGGACACGGGCGCCTGTTCTATCGGAACGCCGCCTCGCAGATCATGCACGCAAGGCAAACGCAAAACGCTGGAAACCAGCGAAGGCAGAGCCTAAGCTCGACGCGTTCGCGGGCCGACAGCGCGGCCGTCAAACCGATCCGTTTGAAGATCGAAAGTCATCACAACGCGCTGACTCGTCGAAAGCCATGCAATGATCGATATCGCGCTGGTCGCCGTTTATCTCGCCGCCATTCTCGTTTTCGGGCTTCTATACGGCGCCAGGACTTCCACGTTCGAAGGCTATGCCGTCGCCGGCCGCTCCTACGGACCGATGGTGGTTTTCGCAACGCTTTCGGCATCGTTCATCGGCGGTGGCTTCTCCATCGGCAATGCGGAAAAGGTCTTTCTGTTTGGTATCGCCAACATCGTTGCCCTGTGGGGCTTCAGCGCCAAGGAGATCCTGGTCGCGCGCTATCTGGCGCCCCGCATGAACCGTTTTCAGGACGCGGTCTCGGTCGGCGACATCATGGCGACGAATTTCGGCCGGACCGGCAGATTGATCAGCGGCGTCTTTTCGTTGCTTTTGTGCTGCGGCATCGTCGGCGCGCAGATCGGCGCGATCGGCGCCGTCTTCAATGTGTTCCTGGGGTTGAGCATCCCGCTCGGGGTAGCGATCGGATGCGGCATTGTCATCGTCTATACCACGGTCGGCGGCATGCGCGCGGTGGTGTTGACGGACATTCTCCAGTTCCTTGTCCTGTCGGTCGGTATCCCGCTGGTGCTGGTTTTCGGCGTCATCTATGTCGGTGGTGTCGACGGTCTCGTAGTGGCCGTGCCGCCCGATCGGTGGACGTTGCCCGGGCCGCATTATTCGTGGATCGGCGTTATCGCGCTGTTCCTGGCGTTTCTGCTCGGCGAAACGCTGGTTCCGCCCTACGTCCAGCGTCTGCTGATCGGGCGCAACGCCGCGGCGGTGGCGCGCGGGACGATGCTGTCGGGCCTGTTTTCCATTCCCTTCTTCGCGATTTCCAGCCTGATCGGCCTCGTCGCCCTGGCGCTTGATCCCGCGATGCCGGCAAACCTGGCCCTGCCGCAGGTCGTCATGACCGTCATGCCGCCGGTGCTGAAGGGTTTTGTGATCGCGGGCATTATCTCGGTCGTCATGTCTTCGGCGGATTCGTTCCTGAACGCCGCGGCGGTCGCCTCCGTCAACGATATCGCCCGGCCGTTGTGGCCGAAGCAGATAGCAAAGGGCGGCGCGCTGCTGATGGCGCGCGTCGTCACGCTTGTCGTCGGCATCGGCGCCGTGGTGTTCGCGCTGACGATCGAAAGTCTGCTCGATATTCTGCTCATCGCCTACACCTATTGGGCACCGGTCATGGTCGTGCCGCTTGCGGCGACCATTTTCGGCGTTCGCCGGTCGATCCGGGCCTTTGTCGCCGCGGCTGTCGCTGGCGTCGTCACCGCTTTCGCCTGGAACCTGCTCCTGGGCAAACCCGCCGAAATCGAAGGCTTTGTCGTCGGTGTCCTCGTCAACGGCGCGATCTTCATGCTGGCGCGCTCCGGTGGGTGGGCGACAAGCCGGCGCGCGGTTGCCAGGAAGTGAGTGGATCTCATGTCGCTGACACGTTGCGGTCCGATACAATGGTGACCGTGGCGCACAAATCCGTCATTCCTGCACCGCTCGTTGTTCCAAACGGCGAGCGGACAGCTTCCACGAACGCCCCGGTCTGTGGATCGTTTCGACGCGATCGTCGGCAAGGCGCTTGGTGTCGGACGGAACAAACAGAGAGTCCCGGCGTCTTTTACAACGATTGACGCGATAGCGATCGTCGGCCTTCCCAAAGGCGCGGTCGGCAACGGGCCCGATTCCCGACGCGGAAAGAAACACTCTTTACAAACCGCGCGGTCGGTTTGTATAGTAACGGAACGATGATTTTCGATAAGGGACTGCTGCTCGTGAAAACAGGTTCAACCGAACGGATCAGGGACGCCGAGCGCACGATCCGGCTTTTGAAGCAGGCGACAAAAGCGCAACTGATCGACCGGGGCTTTGCCGGGCTATCGATTCAAGCGATTCTGGAAGAAGCCGGCGTGTCCAAGGGGGCGCTGTTTCATCACTATCCGACCAAGGACCATCTGGTCGCGGCTGCGTTCGAGGACGTCCTGATCGAACTTGCCGCCAAGCTGCATGAGGCGGGCCGGCAATTGCGGGCGGGCCGGTTGACAAAGCGCACCTTTCTTCAAGTCGCAACGGAGACCGTGGAAAGCGATCTCTTCATCGGTTGCATGGAGATCGCACTCGCGAATCGAGCCGAATATGCGCTCAGCGAACATGTGGCCGATGCGATCGGCACGTGGCGGGAAGCGCTGTTTCGTTTCTGGGATGAGACTTTCGAGCTTCCGGACAGCACGCCGGAAGAGGTCCGCGTTCACTGGGCGCTCGCATCGAACGCGCTTCGCGGGCATGCATTTTCGTTTTCATTTGGCGGAACGCAGGAGGCCCGGGCCCGGCACTATGACGGGTTTTTGCGGATTTTTTTGAACGAAGCGCTCGTCCGCCCGCCGGACCCGCAAGGCAATACGCTTACCGACATCGCATCAGGGAGAAGATGATGACGAGATATATGACCACCGTGCTGGCAGCGTTCCTTGCCAGCACGGCTGTGCAGCCTCTCCAGGCGCGCGACAGCATACAGGCTGCGACCTGGATTCCGCCAAGCCACCAGGTGTCGCGCTATCTCTTTGACTATTGGGCCGACCGGGTGGCCGAGCGTTCGGACGGGTCGCTCATCGTGAATGTCGATCTCGGATCCTTGATGGTGTCGCCGCGCGGTGCAATGGCCGAGTTGGCTGACGGGATTGTCGATGTCACAAGTCACGTGGCGCAGTACACGCCGACCGAACTGGCGCTCTCCAACGCCTTGGAGGAACTGGGCATGCGGTATTCGGACCCGCGGGTCATGATCGCCGCGTCGACCGACTTTGGCGTCAACGCGCCGGAGATGCGGTCCGAGTGGGCGCGCAACGGGATCGTTTTCGGGGCGGGCTATGTGACTGCGCTCTACAAACTCGTGTGCAACCGGCCCGTCAAAACGCTCGATGACATGCAGGGCGCGAAACTGCGGCTGCCGGGGCGGGCACCGGCGGACTGGGCCAATTCCACCGGCGCAGTCACCGTCGCGCTCAATGCGAACGAGCAATATGGCGCGCTGGACAAAGGTGCGTTGACATGCACGACAACGACAATGGCGGACGCCTATAATCGCAAGCTGTTCGAGGTCGCGACCCACGTCACCGACCTGCCGATCACCCTGTTCTGGGCCGGCTTCGGCTGGGCCTACAACCCAGCGGCTTGGGCCGATCTGACGGTCGGTCAGCGTCAGACGGTGCTCGACGCCGGCGCGGATGCGATCGCAGCCTACGTCGCTCGCGCGCTCAATCGGGAAGAAGACGAAGCCCGCGGCAAACTGGCCGCCGAAGGCGTCACCTTCCATCAACCGGGCGCATTGCTGACAGCTTCGATCGAAGCGTTTCGCGCCAAACAATCCGAGGTCGCAGTTGGGGTCGCGCAACAGGCGTTCGGCATTGAGAACGCGGAAGACCTCGTGGGCCGCTTCCAGGCCACGGTCGAGAAATGGGAAACCCTGTTGTCCTCGGTCCCGGTCGAGGATGAAGCGGCCTTTGCAGGTTTGTTGCGGTCGGAGATTTTCGACAAGATCGACCTGACTGCCTATCCGGCAGATTAGGGAATGTGGCGCCGCGCCTCTTGCGCGGGTCGCGATTTGACACGGTGTTGATCTTGCCCGTCTTCAAAACGCTGGCCGAGCGGTTGGCGGCCTTGCAGCTTGCCATCGCAGGACTGGCGGTCCTGGCGATACTGGGAAATATCTCCGTCGATGTCTTTCTGCGAGCCGCTTTCAATGCGCCCTTCAGTTCGACGATTGAAATCGTGTCCTTCTATTGCATGGTCCCGCTGGCGTTTCTGCCGATCGCAACCCTGGAAATCACTGACGGGCATATCCGTACCGATCTCTTCTACCGGCTGTTCCCGCGCGGAGGCCAAATTGTGGCCGATGTCCTGTCAGCGATTCTGACGATCGGAATCTACAGTCTGCTGAGTTGGGTCACGTTCAAGCAGGCGGTCGTTTCAACCGGTTCCGGCGAACTCGCCATGGGTGTTGCGTTGCTACCGATATGGCCGGTGCGCTGGGTGCTGCCCTTCGCCTTTGCGACGAGCGCCGCCATTGCGCTTTTCATGGTCGTGCTGCATCTGACGGGGCGGAACGGACGTGATTGAGCAATTGTTGCCGATGGCGATCGTTTTTGCCGTCCTTCTGGCGCTGATTGCCATCCGTGTTCCGCTCGGGCTTGCTCTGATCACAGTGTCGTTTCTCGGCATCGCCTATGAGACGAGCCTGCGCGCCGCCATTGGCTCCATCGGGCGGCTGCCCTACGAACTCGCGACGAACTGGAGCTTCTCAGCGGTTCCGATGTTTCTGCTCATGGGCTACATCGCCGCCGAGACGGGCCTGACCAAAGGGCTGTTTGCCGCGTCACGTGCCCTTCTGGCCCGCCTGCCTGGAGCATTGGCCTGCGCCAGCGTTCTGGCAAGCGCGCTGTTTGCGGCCGCATCGGGATCGTCCGTCGCGACGGCGGCGGCGATGTCGCGCATCGCGATCCCTGAAATGCTGCGTCGCAGATACGATGAGGGCCTGGCGTGCGGGACCGTCGCGGCGTCGGGTACGCTGGGATCGCTGATTCCGCCAAGCATTCTGATGATTCTCTACGGGGTGTATGCCGATGTCTCGATCGGCGGGTTGTTTCTCGCCGGCGTGCTGCCGGGGCTGCTCTCCGTCGTGATCTATATCGGGATGATTGTCACGCGATGCAGGATTACGCCCGCTCTGGCGGGCGGTGGGTTGGAGAAGCCGGACGCGCCGCCGGACCGAACCGCTATTGTCTGGTCGATCCTGCCGCTCCCGCTCCTGATCGGGATCGTCATGGGCAGCATATCGCTGGGCATCGCCACGCCGACGGAAGCCGGCGCTCTGGGTGCGGCGGGCGCCATTTTGATTGCTGTGCTTACGGGCAACTTCCGCTGGTCGGCCTTCCGGGTTGCCCTGAAGCAGTCGGCCTTGTCTTTTGCGGCCATTTTCATCATCGTCGCCGGTGGTGCGCTTTTGACCCGCTACGTCGCGGTGGCTGGTATCAGCGGTCCGCTGCGCGATCTGTTCACCACAAGTGCGGCGGGCCCGATCATGCTGCTGATCGTCATCTGCGCGCTTTACATCATCCTTGGCATGTTCCTCGATCGGATTGCTGCTGCTGACGGCGCCTTTGATCCTGCCGATTGCCGTGGCTCTGGACATGGATCTGATTTGGTTCGGGATTATCTTGATCAAGCTGCTGGAAATCGGCCTCATTACCCCGCCGGTCGGGCTCAACATCTTCGTTATTCACAGCGTGCTCGCCGGACGGGTCGAACTGTCGCCGATCCTTCGAGGGGTGACCTGGTTCATCGCCATGGACCTCCTGACGCTGGCGCTCCTGATCGCATTCCCGGCGATCACGCTGTGGCTCCCCCGATCCATCATGTGAGAACCGACATGGACATCAAAGAGACCTTCGCGAAACCGACGACCGACGAAATGCACCGGAGGCTCGTCCGGCTGCAGTCCGCCATGGATGCGGCCGGCCATGTGGCATATGTCATGGCCGATCCGGCAAACGTTCTGTGGTTGACGAATTTCGCAAACTACGTTCACGAGCGTCCTTTCATCCTGATCGTTCCAGCGACCGGACGACCGACGTTCCTCGTGCCTCGGCTGGAGCTCGACCATGTCGAACACCGCGTCGTCGGAGACGTGGACTGCGTCACGTATCCCGAGTTCCCCGCGCCGGAAGGCAAAGGCTGGCGGGACGTCTTTACCGGATTGCTGCCAGCGGGGGTCGGACCGATTGCCATCGAACCCACGATGCCGCTGATGATTGCCCATGCGGTCGGCTCACGGGGCCAGATATCGACACGGGTCGATGAACTTCGCGCCGTTAAGACGGACTACGAACTGAGCCGTATCGCCTATGCCTGCCGGGTCCTGAGCGAAGCCCATGACGTGCTGCTGGCGATGGCCTGTCCCGGTCTCTCGCAACGCGACATCAATGCGTCCGTTGGCACGGCACTTCTTGAAAACCTGGTTGCGAACGATCCAAACCTCAACCCTTTCGCAACGGCGATCCATACGATGGTCCAGAATGCGGCGGCATCGCACGACCCGCATAATTTCTCCGACCTCGACATGACGCTGGCGGTCGGCGGGCCGAATGTTTCGGTCTTCAATGCCGTCCTGAACGGCTACGGCGCGGAAATCGAGCGCACGTTTTTTCTGGGCAATGTGCCGGAAGCCGCGCGCAAGCCTTTCGACGTTATGATGGAAGCGCGGCAATCGGTCTTCGCCATGACGAGGCCCGGCGCGGTGATGAGTGACATCGATCGTGTTTCAAACGAGATTTTCCGCAAGCACGGATTCGATGATGCCAGGCGACACCGGGCCGGGCATGGAATCGGTGTCACCGCGCATGAGGGCCCGTTCCTGGCGGAAGGCGAATTCGAGGAGATCCGTGTCGGCATGGTATTCACCATCGAGCCCGGGATCTATTGTCCCGGTCTCGGAGGTTTCCGCCACTCCGATACGGTCGTGACGACGGAAACCGGCCTGTTGCAACTGACCCGCGGTCCGCAGGACCTTCGGGCATTGATCTTGTAAAACGCATACGCGCCGTGTGGGGCTTCGCCGTCGCAAAGGGGCCCGCATGCGCGGTGCGTCGATAATACCCTCGTTTGAAGCGTCGACACATTGCTCGTCAAGATTGACCGGCTCCGAACCCTGGCCTATCGTCGGGAAAGATGCGGATACATGTTTATGCCTCGCTTCGCCTGCACGGACCACAACTGGAGGAACACGATGATCCGTCATACAACACCGGCTTTTGTCTCGGAGTTTTGTCCTGGCCGCCTGTCTGAGCGCAAGTGTCGCGCACGGTCAGGACCTGCTTTACGCGCCCGGGGAGGGCGTGTTCAGTTGGGATGCCTATGAGGCCTTCGCCGCAGATCACGACTATTCCGGCGAAACGCTGACCATCACTGGCGCGTCCACTGGCGAAGACAAGATCAAGCAGGAGAATCTGTTTGCCTATTTCGCCGAAGCGACGGGGGCCGAGCTCAACTTCTCCGGCTCCGAAAGCTTCGAGCAGGATATCGTCATCGGCGTCCAGGCCGGCTCGCCGCCCGATATCGCCATGTTCCCGCAGCCCGGGCTCGCCCGCGACCTTGCCGCGCGCGGCGCGATCGTGCCGCTGTCGGAAGACACCGCGGATTGGTTCAAGGAGAACTTCGCCGCCGGTGAATCCTGGGCGGAACTTGCGAATTTCGAGGGCGCCGACGGCACGAAGCGCATTTTCGGCATGTTCTTCGGCACCGACGTCAAGTCGCTCGTCTGGTATGTGCCGGAAGCCTTCGAGGAGTCCGGTTACGAGATACCGGAGACGCTGGAGGAGCTGAAGGCGCTCACCGAGCAGATCGTCGCCGATGGCGAGACGCCGTGGTGCATCGGTCTCGGCTCCGGCGCCGCGACCGGCTGGCCGGCCACCGACTGGGTGGAGGATATGGTTCTGCGCACGCAGCCGCCGGAAATCTACGACGCCTGGGTGGCCCACGAGATTCCGTTCGACCATCCGGCCATTGTCGGTGCGATCGATGAATTCGGCTGGTTCAGCCGCAACGACGCCTTCGTCGCCGGCGGCGCCAGCGCGGTCGCCACCACCGATTTCCGCGACAGTCCCGACGGGCTCTTCGAGTTCCCGCCGGACTGCTACATGCATAAACAGGCGAGCTTCATTCCCAATTTCTTCCCCGAGGACGTCGAGGTCGGCGTCGATGTCGACTTCTTCTATTTCCCGGCCTATGAGGGCAAGGATCTGGGCCGCCCGATCCTCGGCTCCGGCGGGCTTGTGACGGTCATGCAGGACCGACCGGTTGCCCACGCCTTCGTCGAGTTCCTCAAAACGCCCTTCGCGCACGAGATCTCCGTTTCGCAGGGCCAGTTCCTGACACCGCATCTGAAGGCGAATCTCGACGCCTATCCGTCACAGACCCAGCGTGATCTTGGAGAGATCCTGACTGGCGCGACCACGTTACGCTTCGACGGTTCGGACCTGATGCCCGGTGAGATCGGCACCAACGCCTTCTGGACCGGCATGGTCGATTACACGACCGGTTCCGAGGCCGCGGATGTCGCCGCGGCGATCGAGGAGCGCTGGTCGTCGATTAGATAAAGGGTGATTGTCGATGAGATGAAGGGTGATTGTCGGCGCGCCGCAGGCGCGCTGACGGCCTTCTATTGACTTTCGCCCGCGGCCTTTTGCGCCCGGGTGAGAACGATGCTTCCCGACACCGCGCGGGCGCCGGGCTCGACCGCCAGGCAGGTCATCCGGTCGGCGGCCTCGATGTCGCAGGACCAGACCGTGGTATCGTCGACATCGCCGAGGACGATCCGGCCATCCGCATAGGAGACTGCGCCGACGACATCGAAGGTCTTTTTCTCCACGATCCGCTCGTTTACGTGATAGCCGGCCGACGCGCCCGGAACATATGTCTCGGTCATGGTGACAAAAAGCGCCGGATGGTGGGAATCGTCGATCACAACGTCGATCTCCAGTTCGTCCGGGACGCTGACCGTCTCGCGATGGAAAAAGATAAACTTGCCCTTCTCTGCGGTCCAATGTCCGCCGGCCTTGAAATCGTCTGCCGCGCTCGCCGGCATCAGGCCCGTCGCCTGGCCGGCGCACAGGGCGACAAGGATAAGGATCAGTCTCATCGGCATGGTTGCCTCTTTTTTCTTCAATTGCGTGTGTTGGTGACGAAATCGTCGATCGGGCCCCAATGGTTGCGCCAGTCGGGTTTTCCCAATCCGTGCGGCCAGGGGGCGACCTCTCTGGCGTAGTAGTAGACGAGGCCGGTCAGCAGCGGGAACTCGGCGCGCACCGAGCGGAAGGCTCTGTCCCATTCGGCGATGTAGTCCCTGTCGCCCGTATAGCCGAGTTCGGCGACGACGATCGGCTTGCCGAAATGGGCGGCGCGATCATAATCCGGCTTGAAAATGTCGATGAAAGTTCTGTCGTGGCCGGCCACGTAGCGGTCATAGGGCTGGTAGCCGTAGACCGAGAAGCCGACCACGTCGACCCACTTGCTTCCCGGATAATAGGCGTCGAGCTGGTTCGGACCCAAGGGCGACCACATGTAGCGGAGCTTGGTCGAAACCGATTTGCACACGCCGATCATCCGGCGATAGGCGCGGACATAATCCTGCGGCCGCCAGTTTGACCAGGGATACCGTCTCGTATGATGGTTCATCTCATGGGCGAAACGCACCGTGACGTCGCTCTTCAACCCGTCGAACACGCGGCAGAGGCGCGCCATGGTCGCGTCGAAGCGCCCGCTGAAAATGCCCTCCCGTAACTCGGCCTTGGTGATCTCGTTTCGCGCGTTCCACGTCCACGGCTCCAGTGTGATCTGCAGCGACCGCCCGCGCTGCCGCGCGTAGTCGTCGACATGATGCAGATGCGCGAGGTCGCTGCCGTGCCAGGGCATGAAGATGTGCTCGATGTCGATCTCGCGCCGTTCGGAAAAGGCTTCCCGCGGATCGTAGACACCGAATTCGAACCTTTCCGTCGAGCCATCGGCCAGAGCGCCGGAGATGCCGGCGGCGAGGAAGAACGCGCCCACCGACAGCCGGGTGAGCCCTGATCGTAACCGTTTCGTCGCGTGCATGATCGCTGCTCCTCGTCGTCGGCGTACCGTGCCTCGAAGTCACCCATCGGTGGGCGTCAGCTAAGGCCGTATCGCCGATCGGAGGAACTGTCGGAAATACCGGCCCGCCGGCAAAAACATGACAGGTGCGGTTTCGGGCGTCGGCGCACGTCCATCCCGGTATCGCGGCGGTTTCCCGACAGCGCCAGGTTCCGGGCCAAACTCCGGTATCGGCAGTTTCGCCGACGAAACCTGTCAATCAAGACAGTTTCGGCGGCGCCGATCATAAGAAAGCATGGCGCGCAAACGGGAGACCGCGAGCATTCCATGCGGCGGACCGCCGGGGGCCTTGCACCGGTTCGGTGCGGGGCTCCCGGTAACTCGGGAAACGCATTCAACCTGTTGTTTTCCATAACCAAACCTGTCAATCGCGACAGTTTCGAACACTCCGGCCAAAAGAAATGATCGGCGCGCAACTGGGAGACCGACGGCGTGCCACACAAAAATCATGATCAGGGATCGGCTGTTGGATCAGCGTCCATCCCATTCCGGAACCGTGCAACGGACACCTCACCAGACAGCGACCGTGCGAGCATCGTTCGGCGGACCCTGCAGCGCCTGCGGTGCGGTTCGGCGCTGACTGGGTTGGCGCTGCTTGCCGCGCCGGTGCCGCCGGCGCTGGCGGAGTGCTCGACATCCGGCACGGTCGTTACCTGTACGGGCGATCTGAGCGCAGGTGTTTACCAGGAGTTCGATGGCGGCGGCACGGAGACCCAGACGGTAACCGTCCGGGATCTGACCGCCGATGTGGGCCAAGAGGGCGTCACCTTTTACGATCCGGGGACCCCCGCCAGCAGCACGGGCGGCACCGGCGTCACCGGGGCAAATCTGTCGGTCACCATCGCCACATCGCCCTATGCCATCGACAGCGGTGCCGACGGCGTGGAAGTGGGCTCGGAAGGCGGCGACGGCAAAACCGGCGCGTCGAAAACCACCGGCAGCGGCAACGCCACCGGCGGCGCGGGCGGATCGGGCGCCCTCGCTGGCACGGTTGCGTTAATGCTGGAAGACGGCGCGGTCACCACCAGCGGCGGCACGGCGGTCTCGGTGGTAAGTTTGGGCGGCAGCGGTGGCATGGGTGGCAGCGGCACCGGCGGCGTCTACGGCAACGGCTATGGCGGTGTCGGCGGCATCGGCGGCGATGGCGGGACCGTCAGTTTCGACGCCGCCGGCGACGCTGTCCAGATTCAGACCAGCGGCGATGCCTCGCGGGCGATTACCGGGTTCAGCCGGGGCGGCAATGGCGGGACCGGCGGCACCGGCTGGTCGCCGAATATCATTGCCCGCGGCGGTGCGGCCGGCACGGGCGGCGACGGCCGGGATGTGACGATCGGCCTTTCGGCCGACGGTTCGGTCGTCGCCACGTCGGGCGACAGCGCCAATGCGATCTCGGCCGAAAGCCGCGGTGGTTCGGGCGGGACCGGCGGCACGGCCAATGCCGTGCAATTCGGCGATGCCTATGGCGGCGATGGCGGTGCCGGCGGCGCGGGCGGGACCGTGACTGTCGATGTGGTTGCGGACCTGACGACGCTGGGCGATGCCTCGCAAGCGATCTTCGCGAAAAGCTATGGTGGCCGTGGCGGCGATGGCGGCAGCGCCAGCGGCGGGCGCGGCACCGGCGGCGCCAATCTGGGCGGCGGTGCGGCCGGCGCGGCCTCGGTGACGTTCGGTGGAACGATCACGACCTCCGGGGACGAGGCCAACGGGATCCTGGCTCAAAGCGTCGGCGGGTTTTCCGGCGACGAAGCCGACATCAGCGGTCTGGTGGCCTATGGCGCGGACAGCCAAAGCGCCGGCGGCGGCGACGATGTCAACGTCACCGTCAGATCCGGTGCCACGATCGCAACCGCCGGCGCCTCGGCTGACGGCATTTTCGCGCAGAGCCAGGGCGGCGGCGGCGGCAAGGGGTCGACACAGGTCAATGTCGTCGCGCTCGGCGGCAGCGGCCTTGCCGCCGGCGACGGCGGCACGGTCATCGTCGAAAGCTTCGGCGAAAGCATCATGACGTCCGGCGAACGGTCGCGGGCGGTCCACGCGTCCAGCGGCGGCGGCACCGGGGGCGATTCAGGCAATGCCTACGGCATCGTCAGCATCGGCTCGTCCGGCGGGCTGGGCGGCGCCGGCGGGGAGGTGTCGGTGACCAACACCGCGGCGCTGACGACGACGGGCGATTATTCGGAGGCGTTCTTTGCCACCAGTGTGGGCGGCGGCGCCGGCGCCGGCCACTCGACCGTCGGGATCGTGGCGGTCGGCGGCGACGGCGGTCAAGGCGGCCACGGCGGTTCGGTGACCGCCGCGCACAGCGGCGGCGACATTTTGACAACGGGCGAAAGCGCTGACGGCATCTTTTTGCAAAGCGTCGGCGGCGGCGGCGGCAAGTCCTCCAGCCAATACTCCATCTCGGCGGGCGTGTCGGTCGCGATCGGCGGTCGCGGCGGCGAGGCATCCGATGGCGCGGACGTTACCTTCGACGATGGCGGCGAGGGCGGCTACACCATCTCCACCGAGGGCGACAAATCCTATGGCATATTCGCTCAGAGCGCGGGTGGCGGCGGCGGCCGCGCCGGCAAGAACATATCGGCATCGGGCAGTCCCGTTCTGTCGATTGCCGTCGGTGCCGCCGGTGATGGTGGCGGCGGCGGCGACGGTGGCGCGGTGTCGCTGACCGCCAGCGGCGACGTCTCGACCAAGGGCGTCGCCTCCACGGCCATTTCCGTCCAAAGCATCGGCAATGGCGGCGGCGCCGTCGGAACGGTCGTCGCCGCTGCCGCTTCGACCAAATTCGGCTTCGAGTTGGCGTTGGGCGCCACCGGCGGCGATGGCGGCGACGGCGGCACCGTAACCGTGCGCTCCGATGGCGCGCTAAGCACGGAAGGAAAGACTGCGCATGGCATCGAAGCGCTGAGCATCGGCGACGGCGGGGGGAGCGGCGGAACCACGATTGCCGCAGGTCTCCAGACCACTGCGGCCGTGGCGGTCGGCTCATCCGGCGGCGGCGGCGGCGATGGCGCAGCGGTGGTCGTGACCGGTTCAGGCGCGATTCAGACCGGCGGCGACAATGCCAAGGGCATCCTGGCGCAGTCGATCGGTGGCGGCGGTGGCAACTCTGGCACGACCGTGGCTTCCGACGTCGGAATCAACCGGTTTGAGGCCAGCGTGGGCGTTGGCGGTTCCGGCGGCAACGGCGGCGATGGCGGAACGGTGAATGTCGACTATTCCGGCGACATCACCACGCTGGGCGCGTCGGCAACGGGACTGCATGCGCAAAGCATCAGCAGAGGCGGCGGCAACGCGGATTTGACGATCGGTGCCGGTGTCGCGGGTAAGGAAGCCCTCAGCGTTGCCGTCAGCGTGGGCGGTTCCGGCGGGTCGGGCGGCAACGCCGACGCCGTCAGTGTGACATCGCGCGGTGCGATCAGCACGGCCGGCAAAAGCGCCGAGGGAATCCGGGCCGAGAGCATCGGCGGGTCGGGCGGCAACGCGGTCGGCACGATCGCCGCTGCCGGCGCGTCCGGTTTCACCTTCCTCAATCAGCCGTCCAGGTCGATCAGCGTGTCCGTCGGCGGTTCCGGCGGCGATGGCGGAACCGCGGGCAAGGTCAATGTGATCAATGAGGGGGCGGTCACCACAACGGGCGAACGATCGTCGGGCATCGTTGCGCTGTCGCAGGGCGGCGCCGGCGGCAAGGGCGCCTTCTCCGGCGCCGTCACCGGCTGGGCGCTTCAGGACCTGCAGGTCGCGATCGGCGGCAGTGGCGGCGGCGGCAACGTCGCGTCCGACGCATCGGTCGAGAACCGCGGCGTCGTGACCACGTCCGGCGACTACGCCTCCGGCATCAAAGCCACCAGCCAGGGCGGTGACGGCGGCGATGCCGGCCTGACCTTCACCGGCGGGCTCACCATCTCCAAGTTCCTGCTCGCCGGTTTTCGTGGCAATGTGTCGGTGCAGATCGGCGGCGACGGCGGCGGCGGAAACACGGCGGGCGCGGTCAATGTCGTCAACGCCAACAGTGTGGCGACAAGCGGCTATTATGCGCACGGCATCAATGCGGAAAGCCTTGGCGGAACCGGCGGCACCGCGGCGGTCGGTAACACCGACTGGCTCCCGGACACCGGCAATGACGAAGTCGACTCCGTGCTGGAGGAAATCGTTTCCGTTGGCGGCACGATCTACACCTCCACGCAGATTTACAACCGCTTCACGGTCGCGGTCGGCGGCAACGGCGGTGCCGCGGGCGACGGCGGCTCCGTCGCAGTGACCAACAGCGGGACGGTGACGACGGCCGGAGACAGCGCCCACGGCATCCTGGCTCAAAGTGTCGGCGGCGGCGGCGGCAACGGCGGCGACGCCACCAACTCGATCATCTCGCTGTTCACGCTTGGCGGCGATGGCACCGCCACCGGCGTCGGCGGTGCGGTGTCGGTGAAGAGCGACGGCGATATCGAGACCGCTGGCAATCAGGCGATGGGCATTTTCGCGCAAAGCACGGGCGGTTCCGGCGGTACGGCGGGCACGGTCGGCAGCATCCTTGCCAAGGAATACGGCTCCAACGCCATTGTCTTCGGTTTGCCGATTGGCGGTTCCGATTCCGACGATTACCTCGAAAACGCCGGCGGCGATGTGACGGTTGAGACGACGGGCGCGATCACCACCACCGGCGCGAACGGGCACGGCATTTTCGTGCAGAGCGTCGGCGGCGGCGGCGGCGCGCGTGAAGCGTCGTCAGGCGACGAGGCCGATCCCGACGATCTCGGTCAGGTCGGCAGTTCCGGCTTTGCCGGGTCCGGCGGCGACGTCACCGTCCGGGCGCTGGGCGATATCACGGTCACGGGCGAGGATTCCGTCGGCATTTTCGCGCAAAGCGCCGCCGGGGCCTACGGCGATGGCGGCACGGTCACCATCGAGGTCGGCGGCGACATCTACGCATCGGGCGACGGCAGCCGCGCGATCATGGCGTCGGCATCCGCCGTGAACCCGATCGACCAGGGCGTCAACATGAACATCACCGTCAATGAGGGCGCGTCGGTTCGCACCGGGCCCGACGGCGGCGAGACGATCGCCCTGTTCTATGGCGAAAACCCCTTCAACTCGGGAAACGCGACCAACAGCCTGACCAATTACGGCCTGATCGAAAGCAGCGAGATTCTGGACGAAATCGACCCACAGGCCTCCTATGTCGTGCGGTTCGAGGATGTCCTGGAATCGGCGGATCTCGACCGGTACGAGCTGGCCGACATGAATGCGGGACCGTTGGCCATCGACAATTACGGCATCATGAACGGCTCTGTCGCGCTTGCGGACGGGCAGCCGAACGCTGTCGACAACCGGGAGGGGGCGACGCTCGGCCTCGGTTACGACTACGACCTCGGCAGCGCCGGCAGCTTGACAAACAGCGGCACGATGTCGGCGGCGACCAAGGGCACAGTCGGCCGTTCCGTCGTCACCGCGCCCACGGTCGTCCAGTCCGACACCGGCGTGCTGTGGGTCGATATCGACCACAGGGCGCAGACCGCCGACTATATCGCGTTCGAGACATCGGGTGTCAGCGCGGTCATGGCCGGAAAGGTCACCGCCGACGTCGATAGACCGCTTTTCGTGCCGTTCGGCGCTCGCGGTACGGTGCCGATCCTCTATGCCGGCGACGGTTCCATCGACATCACCGATCTGACCGTCGACAGCACCCTGTTCGCCAAATACACGCTGGAGAAGACCGCGGAGGACACGGCGGAGACCGTCACGCTGTCCTATACTGTCTGGTTCGATTCGCCGGGTTTCGATCTCGGTTCGGGCCACCGCGATTTCGGCGGCTATCTCGGCGGCCTCGTCGACAGCCGTCGCGGCGAATTGGAGAGCGGCGAGGGCGGCCGGCATGCCTGGGTCGAGGGCATCATCGATCAGCTTGTCACCACGACCTCGACCGATGTCTATCTCGGCTACACGCCGGACTTCTACTTCGCGCCGATCAACACCAGCTTCACCTCGAACCTGGCCTTCACCGACGCCCTGCTCGGCTGTCCCGACAATCTGCTGGACGACGGTATCGGCGCGGCGCGCGACGGTACCGAAACGGCCCGCGACGGCGCCTGCCGCTGGTTCCAGGCCACCGGCCGCAGCACCGACCGCAACCCGTCGAGCGGCTACGGCGCCTATTCCGAAGAGGCCTTCGCCTTCGCCGGCGGCTTCCAGACCGAAATCCGCGACAACCTGCTCGGCGGCCTCGCCGCGTCCTACGAAACCTCCTCCCTCGACGGCAATCTCAACTCCAACGGCAGCGCCGACCGCTTCCAACTCGGCGGGGTGCTGAAGACCGACAGGCAGGGCTGGACCCTGGCCTCGTCGCTGTCGGGCGGCGTCATGCTCAGCGACCTCAACCGCGAGATCATCGTGCCGGAGACCGGCAGCACCTTCGCGCAGGCCTCGCCGCAGACCAGCTTCGTCTCGGCGGCACTGTCGGCGGAACGGGTCTTCCAGATGGGCAATGCCTATCTGAAACCGTCGCTCAGCGCGGGCGTGACCTATCTGCACCAGAACGGTTTCGACGAGACCGGAGTGGACCTTTACGGCATGCAGGTGGGCTCGGCCAATGTGACGACCTACTGGGCCAATCCGGCACTTGAGATCGGCACCGACATCGCCGGGGCCAAGCACAGCACGCGGGCCTTCCTGCGGGCCGGCGTGTTGTTGTCCGACAGCGCCGGCGACGATCTCGACGTGGCCTTCCTGGCCGATCCGGGCGACGGCTTCACCATCGCCGACGACCAGCCGCGCGCGCTGGCCGACCTGTCGGCCGGTCTGGAGATGCAGCTTCGCGACAACATCTCCTTGCGCTTCAACGGCGGCGCGTTGTTCGGCGATGACTACGTCTCCTATGGCGGCAACGCACGGATCAGCTTCGGATTCTAGGCCGGTCGGTCTTCGGTCGCGGTCTTGCCCGAGACATCCGCGTCGGCAATACGGCCAATGATATCGAGGACCCGCTCCGCCAGCCCGGCTTGCCCGCCGGGCTCATCATCGACATCGATGCGACCGTCGATCAGCAAAGTGGCGAGGCCGTGGGCGAGCGACCAGATGGCGATGCCGAGCGTCTCGGCTGCTTCCAGGTCCTGACGGCCTTGTCGCGGATTCAACAGCGTGACCGCCTCGAAACACCGGGTTGCCGCAGCGTTGACCGCATCCGCGAGTTCGGGAAACGCCTCCGGGTCGGCGTAGCGCGGGCCGAACATTAGCCGGTAGAGCGCCGGCCGCTCGCAGGCGAAGCCGACATAGGCCATGCCGATCGCGCGCGACTTCAAAGGACCGGTCTCTTCCTTTGAAACGGCGTCGTCGATCGCCGCCACAAGATCGCGGAACCCTGTCACGGCAACAGCCGCAAGCAGGGCGTCCTTCTTGTCGAAATGGCGATAGGGCGCCATGTGCGATACGCCCGCTGCGGCTGCCACCCTCCGCAATGACAGCGCATCGACGCCTTCCTTTTCCAGAAGGTCGCCGGCGACGCGAAGCAGTTCCGATTTCAGCGGAGCCATGTGGGTCTGCGATTCTGTTCCCATAAGGCAAGAGACTATCACAAAAGCAGTTTACACTGTAAGCGCACTGGTTTAGTATACAGTGTAAACAAAGCTCTGCTCGAGATTCGACGGCATCCACCGGGACGCATGATGAAAACCTATCTGCTTGTGAATGTCGCGTTGCTCTCCCTGCCGCTTTATCTGCTGCTGGCCTGGCTTGTCTCGCCGCCCGTCGGCGCGGCGGTGGCGCTGGCCTATGCCGTTGGCTGGTCCGCCGTCACGCGCGGCCTCAAAGCGCCGCCGGTGTTCGAATCCGCGCTGATCGCGGGCCTTCTGGTGGTTCTCCTCGACCGGCTCATCGGGCCGGCGCCGCGCATCGACCAGGCCAATGGCGCGCTTCTGTTATGCCTGGCCCTCGGCGCTGCCGTCAGCGTTGTCATCCGCAAGCCCTGGACGGCCACATTTTCGGCCGCCGAATATGGCGGGGCCAGCCGCACACCGCTGTTCCTGGCGGTCAATATGGCGATGTCGGCGATCTGGGCCGTGCTGTTCGCCTGGCTCGGCGTTGCGGCGATCGTGGAGGCGCCGCCGTTCGCCACCTGGGCGCCGGTGGTTCTCGGTGCCGTGATCTCGGTGTTCCTGCCGAAACTCATCGTCACTGTCAGCCTCAGGCGGGCGGCCGCCGGCGACCGGCGCAACGATTGGAAGGCCCCGGATTTCCCGAAAGCCTCGGCCGGCGGGACGGCCGACGATGCGGTCTGCGATGTCGCGGTGATCGGTGCCGGGCTCGGCGGGCTGACGGCCGCCGCTCTGCTTGCACAACAGGGGCTGAAAGTGTCTGTCTTCGAGCAGCATGTCGTGCCCGGCGGCTTCGCCCATACATGGCTGCGCCGGGCCCGCACACGCGATCCCGAGACCGGCGGCAAGCTGGTCTTTCGTTTCGATTCCGGTGTGCACGATATCTCCGGCTGGCATGCGGGCGGCACGGTGCGCACGATGTTCGAGCGCCTTGGCATCGCCGAGGACATGGAATGGAAACGCCTGGATCACCGCTATATGATAGACGGGAAAGCGCTGACGGTTTCCAGGGACTGGCGACAATATGTCGATGATCTGGCCGCCCTCCATCCGCAATCGGCCGACGGTATCCGTGCCCTGTTTCAAGACATTCGTGCCGTCTATGACGGCATGTATGCGAATAGTGCGGAGCGGGGCGGCGTTCCGGGCGCACCGACCACGCCGGAAGGGCTGATGGCCTTTGCCAAAGACCATCCGCTCGCCGTCGAATGGATGGAGCGTCCCTGGGTCGAATTCGTCGGCCGTCATGTGCGCGATGAAGCCGTGCTGAAATGGGTCAATCTGCTCAGTGGCTATATCACCGATGCGCCGGACAGCGTGCGGGTCGACCAGATGGTGCCGATCTATGGCTATTACTTCAAGGGTGGCCATTATCCGGTCGGTGGGTCGGGCGCCGTGGCCGATAGTCTCGCCGCCGCGATTGAGCGGTGCGGCGGCACGGTCCATTTGAGGACGAACGTGCTGAAAATCGCGACGGATAAGGGCGCCGCCACCGGGCTCGTCGTTGCGGACCGCGGTGGCGCCGAGCGCCGTATCCGGGCCGGCGCGGTTGTCTGCAATGCGGATCTGCGCCTGATGCTGGATCGGCTTTTGGACGACCGATCGGTCGCGGCGCGGCTGGAGGCGCAGGCCGGACCGGTGCGACCGGCCTGTTCGGCGCTCGCCACGCATCTCGGGCTGCGCGGCGATCTCGACCTGCCACCCATCCTGCATATGGAGGACGGCGAGGACGGCGTCGGGCTGATCATTCCTTCGGCGGTGGATGCGGGCTGCGCGCCGCAGGGCTATACAACGATGGAGGTGATCCGGCTCATCGATCCGGCGGAGGCGCGGACATGGTTCCCGGATGGCGGCGAGGGCTTCTCCGACACTCTCGCGGCCTATCGGCGGTCACCCGCCTATCGGCAGCGCAAGCGGGCCGCGGCCGATCGCCTGCTCGCCAGCGCGCGGCGCGTGGTTCCCGATATCGACGAGCGCATCGTCTATCGCGCCGATGCCAGCCCGGTGACGTTCGCCCGCTACAGTTGGACCGCCGATGGCGCGATCTACGGCATCCGCGGTGGCGACGCGACGGTTCCGACCAAGACCCCGCTGCGCAATCTGGTTCTTGCCGGCGCGGCCACCCACGGTCCCGGTGTCGAAGCGGTGGTGATGTCTGGCGCCCATGCGGCCGAGGCGCTCCTGCCCGGCCTTTTGCGTGCCGCCGGCGACCAACCCCATGAGGCTAAGAGCCCATTCGGGAGTTAACGATTGGTTTGGCGCAGCCAGTTTTGGCGCTTTTTGCCGGAAGGCCGACTGACAGGCACCCAGCCTGCGGCGTCGTCCTTCCATCAAAAACCCCTCAAAACAGGCTCAACCAAACCAGTCGTTAATTCCCGAATGGGCTCTAAGGTGCCGGAACGGGCAACCGCCGCCTGACCGCAATGCTTCCTGTCGCGCCGGCGCCGCCGCTCCGGCCTGGATTTGCCGCGGTGCGGCGCTATGTCCCTTGTCGCGGAACCGAAAAGGCTGGGGGACGGACAATCATGCGAGACAACCATCGACAGCCATGGCTGGCTCTGACGAACCGCCTTGGTCAGGCGGGCAACCGGACGGTGGATCGTTCGGCGTTTGTCAGAGCGCTTTTCCTGCCGATCCTGCTCATGATGAGTTGGATCCACAGCGCGGCGGCCCAGCAGAATGCGCCGCCCGAGGTCGACACGGCCTTGCCGCTGACCCGGGCCATCGTCGATTTCGATCTCTACACCGGACAGTTCCAGGCCGTGCAGCGGGTCACGGTCCAGGCGCGCGTGTCCGGCTACCTCAAGACCATCCATTTCGAGGAAGGCGCGATGGTCGAGGCCGGCGATCTGTTGTTCGAGATCGACCCGCGACCGTTCCAGGCGGAACTGGAACAGGCGGAAGCGCGGCTGCAGGTGGCCAACGCCGCGCAACGCCTGGCGACCGTCAACAACGAGCGCGCCGCCGAATTGTTGCGGCGCAATGTCGGCTCCGAGGCCGATGCCGACACCAGACAGGCCGAGTTTTCCCGGGCCGTTGCCGATGTCGCCTTTGCCGAGGCCGTCGTCGCGGCGGCGCGGCTCAATCTGGCGTTCACGCGCATTGAAGCGCCGATCGGCGGGCGGATTTCGTCGATCGACATCGATGTCGGCAATCTGGTGACCACCAACAGCGTGCTGACGCGGATCGTGTCGCTCAACCCGATCGAATTCCGCTTCACGGCGCCGGAGGAAGCCTATCTGCGCTATCAGCGCCTGTCGCAACGCCATCTGCGTCCGGCGTCGCGCGACGATGCCAACACGGTGTCGGTGCGGCTGTCGGACGAGGATCATTGGGACCGGAAGGGCCAGATGAGTTTCATCGACAATGCGCTCGATCCGAATTCCGGCACGATCGAGGGCCGCGCCCTGTTCGACAATGGCGATTTCTTTCTGACACCCGGCGTCTACGGCCGGCTGCGACTGCCGGCCTCGGAGCGCTATGAGGCGGTGCTCATTCCCGACAGCGCCGTCGTGTCCGACCTTGCCAACAAAATCGTCTATGTCGTCGGCGACGGCAATGTGGTTGAGGCGCGGGTCGTGGATCTGGGGCCGTTTCACGAAAACATGCGCGTTGTGCGCGGCGGGCTCGGGCCCGGGGAGCGCATCGTCGTGCGCGGCCTGCAGCGCGTGCGGCCCGGCCAGCCGGTGACGCCCGACGACATCGAACTGCAATTGCGCATCGATTAGGCGAGAGGGCGATACCATGCGGTTTTCCCGCTTCTTCATCGACCGGCCGAACTTCGCCAGCGTCCTGTCCATCCTTATCGTGCTGATCGGCGCGGTGTCCTATGTCGCGCTGCCGGTGACACAATATCCGGAGATCGCGCCGCCGACGATCCAGGTCACGGCGAGTTATCCTGGGGCGTCGGCCGAAGTGGTCGCGGACACGGTGGCGACGCCGATCGAACAGGAAATCAACGGCGTCGAAGGCATGCTCTATATGCTGAGCCAGGCCACCGCCGACGGACAGTTGACGATTACCGTCACCTTCGCGCTCGGCACCGATCTCGACGAGGCCCAGGTGCTGGTGCAAAACCGCGTGGCGATCGCCGAGCCGCGCCTGCCGGAAACCGTGCGGCGGCTCGGGGTGACGACCCGTCAGAACTCGCCGGATCTGATGATGGTCGTTCATCTGATTTCGCCCGACTCTTCGCGCGACCAGCTTTACATCTCCAATTACGCGACGACCCAGATTGTCGACCGGCTGGCTCGGATCAACGGCGTTGGCGAGGTCACCGTGTTCGGCGAGCGCGCCTATTCCATGCGAATCTGGCTGGACCCGAACCGTATGGCGGCGCGCAACCTGTCGGCGGGCGAAGTCGTGTCGGCCCTGCGCGTGAACAACCTGCAGGTTGCCTCCGGCATCATCAACCAGACGCCGGTGCCGGAGCCCGGCGCTTTTCAGCTCAATGTCGAGACCCAGGGCCGGCTGGTCGAACCCTCATCCTTCGAGGAGATCGTCATCCGCACCGACGCGAACGGCCGCCAGACGCGGCTCAGCGATGTCGGACGGGTCGAACTGGGTGCGCAGTCCTATACCACCAACGGCTATCTCGACGGCAACAACGCGCTGCCGATTGCCATCTTCCAACGGCCGGGCTCCAACGCGCTGGAAACCGCGGCCGCCGTGATGGAGGAGATGGAGCGTGTGTCACGGGATTTCCCGTCGGGGCTTGCCTACGACATCATCTACAATCCGACTGAGTTTATCGAAGAATCGGTGAACGCCGTCTATCTCACCATCGCCGAGGCGGTGTTGCTCGTCGTCCTGGTCGTGGTCATTTTCCTGCAATCGGGGCGCGCCTCGATCATCCCGATCCTGGCGATCCCGATATCGCTGATCGGCACGTTTTTCGTGATGGCCGCCTTCGGCTTTTCGCTCAACAATTTGACGCTGTTCGGGCTGGTGCTCGCCATCGGTATCGTGGTCGATGACGCCATCGTCGTGGTCGAGAACGTCGAGCGCTATATCGAGGAGGGTTTTTCGCCACGGGAGGCGGCCTATAAGACGATGGACGAGGTGTCGGGCGCGCTGATTGCGATCGGGCTCGTCCTGTCCGCGGTGTTCGTGCCGGCGGCCTTCATCGAAGGCATCACCGGCCAGTTCTTTCGGCAATTCGCCATCACCATCGCCGCGGCGACGCTGATCTCCGTCTTTGTGTCTCTGACTCTCTCGCCGGCACTCGCCGCCATTCTGTTGCAGTCGAAAGAAGAAAAGGAACGTCCGCCGCAAAGCGCCGTCGGCCGCTTCATGCACCGGTTGACCTGGCCGCTGCGGATGATCGGCCGTGGCTTCAACTGGGGCTTCGACCGGCTGGCCAAGGGCTACGGCATCACCGTGCGCGCCATGGTGCGGGTGACGACGATCGTGCTGCTCGTCTATTGCGGGCTGCTCTATCTGACCGGCTATCAGTTCGTCAACGCGCCGCGCGGCTTTATTCCGGATCAGGATCAGGGCTATCTGATCGCCGTGGTGCAGTTGCCGCCGGGCGCTTCGCTCGACCGCACCGACAGTGTCATCGCCGAGGCCGAACGCCGTCTGCTCGACATCGATGGCGTGTCGCACACGGTGGCCTTTTCGGGCCTCGATGGCGGCACCTTCACGCTAGCGCCGAATGCCGGGGCGATCTTCGTCGTGCTCGATCCGTTCGACGAGCGCACCAGCCGGGGGCTGACCGCGGACGCCATTCTGGGGCAGGGTTTTGGCGCGGTGCAATCGTTGCTCGACGCCAACGTGTTCATCATCGCGCCGCCGCCCGTGCGCGGCATCGGCAATGCCGGCGGTTGGAAACTCTATGTGCAGGACGTGCGCGGCCGCGGCCTGGCAGCGCTGGAGGAAGCGGTCAACGAATTGGCGCTGTCCGCCAACGGCACCGGCGATCTTGCCGCGGTCTTCAGCCTGTTCAATACCCGCACGCCGAAGCTCTATGCCGACATCGACCGGGTCAAAGCGCAGCAGATCGGCGTGCCGCCGCAGGAGATTTTCGAGACGCTGGAAGTGTTTCTCGGCTCTGCCTTCGTCAACGACTTCAACTTTCTCGGCCGCACCTATCGCGTTACCGCGCAGGCCGACGGCCTTTATCGCGACACGGCCTCCGACATCTCCCGGCTGCAGACGCGCTCCAGTTCCGGCAGCATGGTGCCGCTCGGCTCGGTGGTGACGCTCGAAGACACGACCGGCCCCTATCGCGTGGCGCGCTATAATCTCTATCCGGCCGCCGCCATCCAGGGCGCGACGGCGCCCGGTGTCTCGACCGGCCAGGCGATTGGCGCGATGGAGGCGCTGCTCGACGACCGGCTGCCCACCGGCTTCCAATATGAGTGGACCGAACTGGCGCTGCAGGAGAAAGAGGGCGGCAACACCGCCACCTTCGCCTTCCTGTTTGCGGTGGTGTTCGTCTTCCTGCTGCTTGCCGCACAATATGAAAGCTGGACGACGCCGCTGGCGGTGATCCTGATCGTTCCGATGTGTTTGCTCGCGGGCATTACCGGCATTCTGTGGCGCGGCATGGACGTTAATATTCTGGTCCAGATCGGCTTCATCGTGCTCGTCGGTCTTGCCTCGAAGAACGCGATCCTGATCGTCGAATTCGCCCGGCAGGCAGAAGAGCGCGGCCTGGACAAGCGTGCCGCCGCGGCCGAAGCCGCGCGGTTGCGCCTGCGTCCGATCCTGATGACCTCTTTTGCTTTTATTCTCGGCGTCGTGCCGCTGGTGCTTGCGGCGGGTGCCGGCGCCGAAATGCGCCAGTCGCTCGGTACGGCGGTGTTCTTCGGGATGCTGGGCGTGACCCTGTTCGGCCTGCTCTTCACCCCGGTCTTCTACGTGGTGACACGGCAACTTGCCGATGTGTTCCGGCGAAAGCGGCCGGCCGCCGAAGCGGATACGCCGGGCGGCTGACGAGGCTGCAGCTCAGCGCATGGAAGCCTGCTCGGTGCCGAGGACCGCGTCCGCCGGTTCGGTGGTCTCCTCGGTCATGACCGTCCGCGCCGCCTCGTCGCTCATCAGCAGCAGTGCGGCCTGGTCGGCGGCATCGCGGAAGGGTTCGAGCACCAGATCCGCGCCCCGGCTCAACAACCGCTCGGCATCCGATCCGCCATGGGCGGTCACGGCGATACGGCCGGTAAAACCGGCAGCGTGCAGCGCCTCGATCATGCCGATGCGCCCGTCCTCATGGGTAATGCCGGTCTCGTGTTCGGGCACTGCCGACACTGCCCAGCGAGCGCCGGCAAGCGGCAGCGCCGCCGCCAGTTCGGGATCGGTGGCATCGCCATAGACGACATCGAGGCCCCGGCTGCGCCATTGCCGAAGCACTTCCGGATTGAAGTCGATGCCGAGCACCGAGCAGCCCTGTTTGTGCAGCCGGCTGGTGATCGCGCTGCCATAGCGCCCCAGGCCGAAGAGCAGCACGTCATAGTGTTTGTGCTTTTGCGTGGCCTGGATCGTCTCGCGCCAGGTGTTGCGGCGTTCGAACGGCCCGAGCAGAGGTTCCAGCCTGGCATAGAGCATGTGCGAATAGGTGATCATATAGGTCGACAGCGAAATGGTGATCAGCCCGACCAGGGTCACGAGCCCCAGCGAATCGGTGCTGACATGGCCGATCGAGACACCCATTGTCATGAAGATGAGCGAGAACTCGCTGATCTGCGCAACGGTCAGCCCGGCGAGAAAACCCGTGCGCTTGCGATAGCCCATCGCGCCCATGATGATCAGCACGATCAGCGGATTGCCGATCAGCACGAAGACCGAAAACACCACCGCAGCCGGAATCTGCGCGCCGATCAGCGACAGGTCGAGATGAATGCCAAGCGCGATGAAGAAGAACAGAAGCAGGAAATCGCGCAGCGGCGACAGCCGCGCCGCCATGGCCTCGCGCAGCCGGGTAGACGCCAGCGACACGCCGGCGAGCAGCCCGCCCAGTTCCATGCTCAGGCCGAGCAGGTCGCCGACGGCGGCGAACAGGGCGGCCCAGCCAATGGCGAAGCAGACCAGCAGTTCCGGCGCCCGCGCCAGACGCTCCACCAGCATATCGGCGGCATAGCGGATGAACAGGCCGACGAAGGCGAGCATGGCGAAGCCCGAAGCGAAGATCATCGCGATATCGGTGACCGCACTGCCACCGCGCGCGCCGACACCGACGGCTGCCAGCACGATCATCGCCAGCACGACGACAAGATCCTGGACGATCAGGAAACCGAGCGCGATGCGGCCGTGCAGCGAGTCGATCTCGCGCTTGTCCGACAACAGTTTGACGATGATGATCGTGCTGGAGAAGGTCAGCGCCACGGCGATATAGAGGCTGGTCACGGCATCGAAACCGAGCGCCACACCGATGCCGAAACCGATGATCGAGGTGAAGGCGACCTGGCCGAGACCGGTCATCAGTGCCACCGTCCCGAGCGTGCGCACCAGCTTGAGGTCGAGCTTGAGGCCGACGAGGAACAGAAGCACGGCGATGCCGAGCTCGGCCAGAAGATTGATGTGTTCGTCGGATTGCGCCAGGCCCAGCACCGAGGGACCGGCCAGAATGCCGACGGCGATGAAGCTGACGATCAGGGGCTGACGCAGCATCACGCCGATCAGCCCGACGCCGGCCGCCAGCACCAGGAGGGCGGCGATTTCGTAGAACACCGAGTGTGAGACGATTTCCAGCATCAGCGTGCCCGTCGGCTTGCCGACGCCTTTCCTTGGTTGCTCTGTTCACCGGCGGCGGCGCCCGTCAGGCGCATGCGCACGGTCTTTTCCAGTTCGAGGATGACGAACAGGGCGATACCGACCCCGATGATTTCCATCCCGTGCACGAGGTCCACCGGCCGCGTATCGAAAAAGGCCTCCATGAACGGCGCATAGGTGAAGATGAGCTGCAGAGCGGTGACCACCCCGACGGCAATCAGCACCGCGCGCGTGCCCTGGATGCCTTTCAGCGTCAACGATGGCGCACGCAGATAGCGCACGCTGAACAGATAGAAGATCTCCATGACGACCAGCGTGTTGACGGCGTAGGTGCGGGCTTCCTCGAGTGTCGCGCCGTTCGCCCGGGTCCAGGCAAAAATGCCGAAAATGCCGGTGACGAAGAGCAGTGACACGAAGACGATGCGCCAGACCAGAAAACCCGACAGCATCGGGGCGCCGGCCGGCCGCGGCGGGCGGCGCATCACATCCGTCTCGGTCGGCTCGAAGGCGAGCGCGATGGCGAGACCCACGGAACTGACCATATTGACCCAAAGGATCTGAAGCGGTGTGATTGGCAGCGTGTAGCCCAGAAGGATCGCCGCGATGATGGCGAAGGATTCGCCGCCATTGACCGGCAGCAGGAAGACGATCGCCTTCTTCAAATTGTCATAAACCGTCCGCCCTTCCCTGACGGCGGCGGCGATAGAGGCGAAATTGTCGTCGGCCAGCACCATTTCGGCCGCCTCCTTCGCCGCTTCCGTGCCGTTGCCACCCATCGCGATGCCGACATCGGCGCGCTTCAGCGCCGGCGCGTCGTTCACGCCGTCGCCGGTCATGGCGACCACTTGGCCATCGGCCTGCAGCGCTCGAACGAGACGCAGTTTGTGCTCGGGGCTGGTGCGGGCAAAGACATCGACCTTGGCGGCGCGTTGGCGCAGTGCCGTCTCGTCGAGCGTGTCGATGTCGTTGCCGGTCAGCACTGCGTCATGATTGGCGAGGCCGAGTTGTGCGGCGATCGCCCGCGCCGTGCCGCCGTGGTCGCCGGTGATCATCTTGACGCGGATGCCGGCGCTGCGGCATTCGACCACCGCCTCAACCGCCTCCTGTCGTGGCGGATCGATGAGGCCGAACAGACCAAGCAGCGTCAGACCGGTGTCGACATCGCTGAAGGTGAGATCCTGATGTCCGCTTTCCACCGGCCTGAAAGCGACCGCCAGGACCCGCTGGCCCTCAGCCGCCATCTGGTCGATGCGCCTGTGCCAGTAGCCGGCGTCGAGCGGTTCGTCGCCGTCATGGCCGCGCTGGCGGGCGCACATCTGAACGACGCGCTCCGGTGCCCCTTTCAGGTAGACGAAACCCTCACCCGTATGGCTGTGATGCAGCGTTGCCATAAAACGATGCTCCGCGTCGAAAGGGATCTCGTCGGTGCGCGGATGGGATTTGGTTTCCTGCACCGGGTCGAGCCCGGCTTTGATGCCTGCGACCAGCAGCGCGCCCTCCATCGGATCGCCCGCGACCGTCCACTCTCCGTCACGCTCGCTCAGGTTCGAATCGTTGCACAGGACGGCCGAATGGATGATCTGGGACAACAGCACCCGCTGATCGGGGAGGACCTCGCGGCCGTCAAGGCTGAAGCCGCCGCGCGGCGCGTAGCCGATACCGCCGACCTCGAAGAGGTGCGACGCGGTGGCGATCGACCGCACCGTCATTTCATTGCGGGTCAAGGTGCCTGTTTTGTCCGAGCAGATGATCGACACCGAACCCAGCGTTTCGACCGCCGGCAGACGCCGAATGATGGCGTTGCGTTCCGCCATCCGCTGCACGCCGATGGCAAGCGTGACGGTGAGGATTGCCGGCAGGCCCTCCGGAATGGCGGCGACGGCGAGGCCGACCACCACCATGAACATCTCCACCGGCGCGAAACCGCGCAGCGTGATGCCAAACGCGAAAACCAGGCTCGCGATCAGCAGAATGGCGCCGGTCAGCCAGCGCGCAAAGACATCCATCTGCCGCAACAGCGGCGTGGAAAGCTGACGCACTTCGGTCAGCAGGCCGCTGATCCGTCCGATCTCGGTATGCACGCCGGTTTCGACGACAACGCCCATGCCCTGGCCGGCGGCCACGAGCGTGCCGGCATAGGCCATAGAGGTGCGGTCGCCGAGCGGGGCGTCGACGGCGACCGGGCCGACCGCCTTGTCGACCGGTACCGACTCGCCGGTAAGCGCCGCCTCTTGCAGGCGCAGTCCCTTGACGCGGACCAGGCGCATGTCGGCGGGCACCTTGTCGCCCGGTTCGAGAATCGCCAGATCGCCCGGAATCAGATCCTCCGCTGACACCGACAGGCGCCGGCCGTCGCGCAACACGGTGGCGCGCGGCGACAGCATCTGCCGGATCGCCTGCAGCGAGCGTTCCGCTTTGCCCTCCTGCACGAAGCCGATGGTGGCGTTGACCACGGCGACGGCGAGAATGACATAGGTATCGACCCAATGTCCGAGCGCCGCGGTCAGGGCCGCCGCCCCGAGCAGGATATAGATCAGTAAGTTGTTGAAATGGCTGAGAAAGCGAATAACGGCGCTGCGCCGCGCCGGTGCCGGAAGCCGGTTGGGTCCGTACTTTGCCAAACGTGCCTGCACCTCTGCTTCGGAGAGGCCGGTGGGGCTTCCCTGACGCTCGGCCATGGCGGTGTCGGCCGTTGTCGCGTGCCAATGGAGGCCCTTGTCCGGCTCGCTTGCCGATTGGGCAGCCTTCTGATGTCGTTTGACGACCGTCTTTTCCATCTCATGCCTTTTCGATGTCGTGCTTTTCGGAGCGGGGGCGGTCGCCGTGCGACGCCCTGCAAGGCGAAGGGATCAGTCTTTCCGCTGCCGTTGCGGCAGCGTCGCATGCGCGTTGACGAATGCCTCCAGATCCTTGGCCGCCACGCGAAATTCGCGGCCGAGCCGGACCGCCCGCAATTCGCCTGCATGGATCCAGTTGCGGATCGTGGCCTCGCTGATCTTGAGAAGTTCGGCAATCTCATGAATGGTGAAGAATGGTTTGCTGAGCATGGCCAAGCCTCTTTGAACGCGGGTCAACGGCAATGAGCATTGTTCAGCGCGTTTTGCATGTCATTGACCGGGATCAATTTCATGCTGCGGCAATAGGGTCAAAGATTTGGACCACAATAGCGGCGCAAACATGTGGTGGGTCCGGCCGGGACCGGTCAGACAACAGCAATGGAGTTGAAGTGGTGAAGACATTCGTGATGGCGACGGACCTGTCGGCCCGGTCCGACCGCGCGCTCGCTCGCGCCTTGGCGCTGGCGCGCGAGCAGGCGGCGCATCTGACCGTCGTCCATGTGGTCGACGACGCGCTGCCGGCATCGGTGGCCGACGCACAGGCCACGTCGGCAAGGTCGGCGATCCGCGCCCATGTCCAAGACCTGACGGGCGGGGACAGCGAGACCGTTTCGGTCGCCATTGTCTTCGGCCGGGCTTTCTCCGGCATTCTGGAGGTGGCCGAAAAGGCCGAGGCCGAAATGATCGTTCTCGGCACGCATCGCGAGGATTCCTTTAACACCCATATCCCGGATGTGCCCTGTTTCGTCAAAAGCCGCCCGATCGACGGCGACAATCGAAACGCGCTGCTGATGAAGCTCGACAAGTTCCGCCATTTCCATATCCCGGCCGACGACACACCTTTC
>Ga0209785_1000109_pt1 | contig 32624 bp, 27 predicted proteins | sample WorMetG1BERMUDA2_FD_187403 | JGI IMG/M metagenome (GOLD analysis project Ga0209785, IMG submission 187403) | Marine gutless worms symbiont microbial communities from Max Planck institute for Marine Microbiology, Germany - Inanidrilus... ...
GCAGAAAACGCCGGCGGATCTGGCACGGGAGATCGCGCGCTGTCACGATATGACCGACAAGCCGTTCGGCGTGAACCTCACCTTCTTGCCGAGCGTGAGTACGCCGGACTATCCGGGCTATATCGACTCATAATTTGGAAGCCTTAATCCGCCTTGGCCCCGAATCAGAGATTCGTCAACATAGCGCCGAGACCGTTGAAGTCAGAACTGGAAGCCCCGGATCGGCGAGTCTCAACGGGCGGAAGTCGCCTTGCCTATGCCAACACGATCACGTCGGACGTTTCATCATGGCAATATCCGGATTGGATCTGCAGAGCATGAAATGTTCTCATAGAATAATTCTGCTTATTTTAATATGTAAACATTATTATAATATTTTACGATAATTAGAAATAAATTTAATATTTGATAATTGGAAAAGTTTTTTAGAAATATTATACTCTTTTAATTTCATAAACGGGTGGAATTCCATTTTTGAAGAAGTAGTTACATGCTTCATTCACCGCTCAAGGCGAAAACACTTCGTTGCAGTATGAGGCAACGCAATCTATGGTCGCCGTCGTTTTGGAGATCGCAAAGACAGGTCCGAGAGTTTCGGGACGCCGCTGCGTTCGGAGAGAAACTGTACCTTTCGGCCTCAACCCCAGTTGGTTGCGCAAACCAAAGCGAGATCCGTTATCAGCTGGAGCCGTACATCGTTCCATTTGCCGATTTTGGTCAGTGGAACGGAAAACGGGTTCTTGAGATAGGCGTGGGGCTCGGTGCGGATCATCAAAAATTCGCTGAAGCAGGCGCTGAACTGGTCAGGGTTGACCTGACGGAAAGGGTCATCAAGCATACCCGGGAACGACTTGCGCAGCGTCGCTTACAGTCCGATCTGCGGATTGGCGATGCGGAAAACCTGGGCTTCTCCGATGGTCAGTTCGACCTCGTATACTCATAGGGAGTCATTCATCACAGTCCGGACATCGCGAGGGCGGCGCATGAAATTGCGCGCGTTCTCAAGCCCGGAGGTCGGTTCAGGGTGACGATCTACAATAAGTACTCGATGGTCGGTATTTTGCTGTGGGTGGGTTATGGCTTGATGGCCGATCGCCCGCTCGCACCTCTTTCAGAGACCTATGCGCAATACTTGGAAAGCCCCGGCACCCAAGGCCTATACAAAACAGGAAGCCGCCGAGTTCTTTTCCGGGTGCGAAGACATCAGAATAGAAACGGTGCTGACGCGTGGGGATCTGCTGGAAGGCGAAGCGGGACAAAGGCATGCGGGACTGGCTCTGTTGTTGGCGCGCGCCCCGTGGCCACGCGCAATCATCCGTTGGCTGTTTCCGCAGCGGGGTTTACTCATGCTCATTAGCGGTCAAAAGCCCGGGTCTTGAGAATGAGCAGAAACAAGACACGCCGGTTCCGATAGCGAACTGCTTCCGCAGCCGTTTCGACAGTCAGGTGACTATTGGATTTCATAACGAGTGGCGCGGGATCTCGCGCGTTGCCGCCAAAGTGGCCTCTTGAACAGCCCGGCCGTAATACATTGCGACTCCAGATTTCCAAAGGCGTCGGCTTGGCGTTGAGCATCAAAGAAAAGGCGCAACAAGAGTTCCCGGAACCAGGTGAGCGGAAGCGCGACGTTTTACCCGGTTGCGGCCAGGATGACGTTGACGGCCTCGCTGTGCTGTTTAAAATCGCGTCTCATGACGACTTCCCGCGTTCGGTCACCGTGCGGCCCCCTCGACAGGACCGAGCGGCGATAGGTGAGTGATTCCGGCCGTCGCCACCTCCGGCGAAGCATGCCCCGCGGGAGCTCGCGCACCGGCAATCCGGGATCAACCGTCAAGTGATGACCATCTCGGAACAAACTGTGGTAAACAAGCCGAAGCTTGCGTATATGGAACCTGTTTCGCTTCTCATATGGTCTTTTTTGCCGGGGCGGTGTTTTTGGTACTAGGTGTTGAGATGGAGGGGTCTCTCCCCAAAAGACGGATTGGCGGGCGCGGCGGGGAATCCGGTATCATTAGATGGATCAAGCACAATAGCGGCCGAGTCAGATACCAGCTCGGGATCGGCGTTGTCGTATCATGTGTTGTTCCGGTGATGATGCGCTGGGATATTGGATTGGCAGAAAAAGCCGCAATTGCATCGCAATGGAATTCTTTTGTGGCGACTGTTTTGGCGGTCGTTTCGGCCTACTTCGTGGTTCGCCGCCTGAAGCGGTATCCCGGCGTCGCCGGCATGTCGTTCATACTCCCGACCTTCACTGTTACCTTCGCCATCGCGCTGTTTGTCTTTGCTTTTCTGCGTTTGGACTATTCACGCCTGTTTCTCCTTGTGAGTTTTGTGAATGCCCAAATCTGGTTCCATCTGGTTTATCTGGTCTCCAGCAGAGCCAACAAGCTCACCTTTGCCGTCGTGCCCGGCGGCAATGCCGGCCGCTTGGCCGACATCCAAAGCGTAGACTGGTGGTTCCTCGACAAGCCCGCGCTCGAGGGAGAGGCGCCCAGCGGTGTGGCGGCCGATTTGCGCGCCGATCTCGGCGACAAGTGGGAGGCGTTCATTGCCGAGATCGCCATAAGCGGTATCCCGGTATACCACTACAAACAGATCCGTGAGACGCTGACCGGTCAGGTTCAGATCGAGCATCTTTCGGAAAACAATCTCGGTTCGCTTCTGCCGGATTTCGTCTATCTCCGGTTCAAGCAGTTGATTGATTTTGTGGCCGCAATGTTGTTGTTTCCGGTGCTCTTACCCATCTTTGTGGTCATCGGTATCTGCATAAAGCTCGACAGCAAAGGGCCTGTTTTTTTTCGCCAGCGGCGAATGGGGTTTCGCGGAACCATGTTCCAAGTCTGGAAATTCCGCTCCATGATCCACGATGGTCCGACACAACCGATGAACCGGGCCGTGGCAATCACACAAACAGCCGACCCGCGAATCACCCGATTTGGCGCGTTCTTGAGACGAACGCGGCTGGACGAGCTGCCGCAGATCTTCAACATCTTGAGAGGCGAGATGAGTTGGATCGGACCGAGACCGGAGGCGGTTTCGCTGTCCCATTGGTATGAAAGCGAGTTGCCGTTCTATCGCTACCGCCAAATCGTCCGGCCCGGGATCACCGGGTGGGCGCAAGTCAATCAGGGACACGTTGCCAACGTGGATGATGTTCGCAGCAAGCTTCACTATGATTTCTACTACATCAAGAACTTCTCGGTCTGGCTCGATATTCTCATCGTCATGCGCACAATCGTCACGATCCTCACCGGTTTCGGTGCCCGGTAAAGGACTTCGGTCCGTAAGAGCGTACCCTGGCAGGCGTCACTTGAGGCCGGCGACCGGCCAACATGCAAATCGCGGGAAATCCCGGTCGTCCATTGGGCTACGCTACACGCGGAACGTGATGTCGATTCGGCTTCGCGCGCATTCGGTTATCAATTTGATAAGATTGCTGTGACAGCCTCGCAACAGATGCTTGAAAAATGCCGTAGGGGTGTTGCAACGAGCTTCGACACCGACTATCGCTTGAGCACGTATGAATTTAACCTGATTGAGACGGGATCATGATCTTGCCAACGCGTTCGATTTCTTATCTATCGATATTGGTTGTGCTTGGGGCAGTGGTCGGCAAAAGTGCATTTGCGGAGGAGCAGGATACCTGCTCTTGCCTCGTCCCCAACGGCGGCGCGGGAAGCGTGGCCGCGTCAATTGAAAGTATGACCGGTACGGTTATGGTGTCGAGACCGGCAGGATTTACCCTGGCGGAGAAAGGCGTTGAGCTCGGCGTGGGGAGCCGTGTTATCGTCGGGGCTCGGTCCGAGGCCGTAATATCCGCAGGAACGACGTGCAGGCTTGCCGTGCCAGAGAACACGGATGTATCTCTGATGCCGCAGGAAGATGCGATCTGTGTAAAACTTCACAAGCCGTTGGAAGCGATCGCGGCAAACGCGTCGCCGACTGGTGTGACCTATGCGGATCGTACGCTCGGGTCAGCCGAGAGTGTGTTCGCACCGGCGCCGGCCGCGGCAGCCGCAACCGGGGGTGCGTCGGCCACTACCGTAACGATCATTAGCACCACGGTTATTGTGGGGGGAACTGCTGGTGTGGGCGCAGCGACAAACACCCCCGTATCAGAGTGACGTCCGCTGCGGAACGCGATTGCCGGTTAAGAGAACAACGGTGAGTGTAATCCGTTACTCGTTTTCGGCAAAGCTGTTATAAAAGTGGTTCATGCACGCTGTGTGGAACGGATTTTGTCTGTTTCGACGATCGGCATCTTAGCGAAGACCAGGATGCGGATGGTAGTAGGTTGCGTGGTGGTTCGCTCTGCAAATCCTTGACATATCGATAATCGATGTCGCGCGCATCCAATATCGATTGCCGCTTCGGATGTACGTATCAAAAGGGCCTGGCACTATGTTTAATTTACCTGATTTCATGGTCTTGGTTATCTGGTCCTTCTGATGGGTATGCCGCTTCCAGGGTTGGCGCCGAGGCGGTAGATTGGCGCGAGCGGATCTCGGACGTGACCGAAAAGGAGATTTAGGAGGAATAGCTTCGGAAGGGACACGCAGTGTCAGGTCCGACCTTTAGCTTGACTACAATGCATGCACATGCGACTCCGAAGGAACAGTGATGCCGCCGGGAAGCGCTAAAGCCGCGGTTTAACCATGGGGTCGGCGGCGAGGCTATTTCATGCGGGCTCACTACGGTACGGAGTGATGACCGCAGCGTCGGGTCGCACGTGGCGTAGCCTGGCGAACAAGAAAGAGCAATCCGGGGAGGAGCGTTAGTATGCGCCTCTCAACGTTCGATCGGGAGAAGTTGACAATGAGGATCATTATGGCCTTGCGCGCGCAGCCGTTTGCTCGCCTGTCGCCATTGATTCTCTTATGCCTCGGTTTGGCCGCATGCGGCGGCAACAGCGCATCAACGAGTGCTTTGGGAATCGCGGACCCGTCTGAACTACCTGCGGAGAATAGCGGAGCGGCAGGAGACAATCTTCGACTGGTTTCCACGCTCCCCGCGCCGCCACCGACCGAGGATGGCTCTTTTCAGACGATCGCCGAAAACGACCTGCTGAAAGTAGAGGTGTTTCAGGTGAGCCAACTTAACCGAACGGTCGAGGTGGATTCGCGTGGGCAAATCTCGCTGCCCTTGATTGGAGAGGTTGAGGCCGCAGGTCTCTCTCCGCGCGGCTTGGAAAAGCGGATTGAGGACCTCTACGGCGCCAACTATCTGCAGGCGCCGGAGGTCACGGTCTTTGTGGAGGAATCGGATAGCCAGCGCGTTACGATCAACAGTGATGCGGGACGTTCGGGTGTCTATCCTGTGACGGCTTCATCGACACTCCTCAATACGATCTCTCAGGCCGGCGGACTGGGAAACGTCGCCGACCAGTCGAGAATCTATGTTTTTCGGGACTACGGCAGCGAAAAACTTGTCGCCCAATACAATGTCAAAAACATTCGTTTGGGAGTAGATCCCGATCCTCGGATATATGGTGGCGATGTTGTGATCGTGTTTGCCTCATCAAGGAAAGTTGCAATGAGAAACCTGCGTGAGATGTTGGGTCTGGCGACCGCAACGCGCCCATTTGTACCCTGATCAAAAATTGCGATTACATAACACCAGAAATGCTAGTAACTGGTCGTAATTCCTTGCGAGGCGATTATGCTGGATAGGAACAGCCCCAATAGCCCGAGTCACGTGATTAAACCCGGTTACCAGTCACATGTGACCGGAACCTACGGGCCGTGGCAGGACGAGAACCGATACGGTCTCGATGATGAAGGTACGGGCCACGGATTCGGACCTGTCGATATAATACGCTATCTTTTCAAGTATCGCTGGCTCGTGGCCATTGCGGTGGTTCTTGGAGTAATGGCCGGTTTCGTTGTGACTTGGATGCAAACGCCGCAATACCAAGCGTCCGTCAAGATCGAGGTCACACCGCCGTCGGCCAAGGTCTTTCAAGACCTGGAGGTGGTGTCTCAGAGCGCCGATGCTCGCAGTCTTTTCACTGAAATGGAAAAGCTGAAAACGCGCGCGCTTGCACAGCGGGTCGTTTTTGCGCTTGGATTGGCCGACAATCCGGACTTCCTGTTTCCCGCGCCGCATTTTGCTTTGTCCAATCTCTTCGCCCGTGCGTTTGGGCGCGACCTTGACCATAATATCCGAAACTACTCACCCGAACGGCGTGAAGCGATTGCGGTAAACCGCGTGCGCGGCAACATCAGTGTCCGCCGGATAGGCGCCACCAACATCTTAAGCATATCGTATCGCAATCAGAACCGGGAATTGTCCAGTCAGGTGGCAAACCAGATTGCCGAAAGCTTCATCAATGAGAGGATAGACCAGACGAGCGAAACATCCGATTTGGCGCGCCAGTTTGTTGTGGAACAGGTGGCACAGGTAAAGGACCAGTTGCAGACTTCAGAACGGGCTTTGGTGGAATACGCCAAGCAGGAAGGCGTTACGCTGACCGGCGACGAAACATCACTCATCGCGTCGCAGATCGCGCAAATCAACACGGCTTTGTCCCAGGCCATACAGGAGCGCCTCAACTACAGTCGCCTCGCGAGACAGATTGAGGCCGGTAGAGGCGCCAGTTTGCCGCAAGTGCTCGAAAGCGATGGCATTCAAAAGCTCAATGAGAATCTGGCGAATCTAAGTGCGGAGTACCGGCAGAAGCTCGCCATGTTCAAGCCCGGTTTTCCGGAGATGCAGCAGTTGCAGGCGCGCATCACGGAACTGAGAAGTCAGATTGAAGGAGCCACGGAAGTCGTTACAACCAGTATTCTGCTGAAAGAAAGAGAAGCCATTGAAAAAGAGGCAGATCTTCGTTCGAAGCTCACCGAACTCGAAGCCGAGCAAGTTGCTTTCCAGGACAAAAACATTGAGTACACAATCCTGAAGCGGGAGGTGGACTCGAACCGGTCCCACTATGACAGCCTGATTGGAAAGCTAAACCAAATCGGTGTCGGTTCGGAATTGAAGCAGAGAAATGCCGTCATCATCGATGCTGCAGCCCCGCCTGGTGGTCCGTTTGCGCCCAGACTCTCGTCGAATATGACACAGTCCCTGTTGTTCTTTATAATCGCAGTTGCGGCGATCATCTACCTGCTTGAATTGCTGCACAACACCTTCTCCAGTCCGGATCAGCTCGAAACGTCGCTGAAGGTTCTGGTTCTGGGTGTCGTGCCGAAAGCGAGCGAAAACGAAATCGCCGATCAACTTTCGGATCCGAAATCCGCATTGTCGGAAGCCTACCGCTCGTTGCGCACATCCCTCCAGTTTACCGGCGTCGATGGATGCCCGCGTTCCATTTTGGTCACCAGTTCCGGGCCGGCTGAAGGAAAGTCCACCACGGCATTCAAACTGGCTCGGGATTTCGGAGCCGTCGGCATGCAAGTCCTGTTGATCGACGCGGATCTGCGAAAACCGAGCATGCACTATTTCTTTGGCACCGACAATCTGATCGGACTATCCAATTTGCTGACGAACACCGCGCGGCGAGAGGATTGGAAACGATTGTTTCGCCGCACGCGCTTTTCCAACCTGACGCTTTTGACCGCCGGCACAATTCCGCCAAACCCGGCCGAACTTCTATCCTCCGCCAAAATGACAATGCTCTACCAGGCCTGCATTGCCCGATACGACGTCGTGATCATCGACGGCCCGCCGGTGATGGGGCTGTCCGACGCGCCGATTTTGACCCGGCTGGTCGAGGGTGCGTTGTTTGTTGTGTCAGCAAATCAGATCCCTCGCAATACCGCCGTTACGGCCTTGAAGCGCTTGCGAATGGTCGGCGGGCAGGTTTTTGGTGCGGCTTTTTCCAAATTTGTTCCGAAGACTTTCGAATACAATAACTATAACTATCGTTATATGGCGGAACAGAGTGTATACGGTGACAATCAGATTGAGTTGACGGATGGCACTCGTGACAGGAAACAAGTTGTCTCCAAAAACATCGTTGAAACAATTCTCGTTCGGATGCGTCGCGCTGGTCACATTCTGCGCGGTCGCCTTGACGGGATTTAGCCACTATTTCCAGGCAACTGATCCTGCGTTGGCGACCCGCATCAATCCGTTCAATGTCAGCGCGCGCATGCTTCTGTTGGACCGGGAACTGTCTGACGGACAAGCCGACCAGACCCAAGAACTCACCGATTTTGCCAGGAAAACCATTCAGTACGCACCAATTCAGGCGTCCGCTTTCGCGCAGCTCGGCGAGATACACCATAAACAAGGTGACGATACGACCGCAGATGCGCTGTTTGATGTCGCATTGACGCTGTCCGAAACCGAAGGCCTCGCTCTGCAGCGGACGATGGTGAGGTCAATGGAGGAGGGCGACTACGCGCGGGCTATGCGCAAATTCGACATTTTGATGCGGCGATGGCCGCACGAATCGCGCGCGTTTGCACCCATTATTCCCATCCTGCTGCGGCAAGCCGATGGATACGATGAAGCGCTATCGCTGCTAAAAACGACACCGCCATGGCGTCAATGGTTTCTTCAACATCTCAATCAAGACGTCAGTACGGTTGATCTGGCGTATCGTTTTCAGCTTGACCTCCATGCTGTCGTGTCGGACCGAGACTATCCGGAAATAGCGAACGCCATAACCGGACTGCTCAACGCAAAAAGGTATGATCTCGCATATCGTTTGTTTCTCCTGACACAAACCGAAGAAGATAGACTGTACAACCGCTATATGTTCAACGGATCGTTCGCGTTGGCGTTGAACGACAGACCATTCAACTGGGCATTGAAGCGCGAAGCCGGATCCCATGTTTCGCGCAAGACGCTTAACAACACTGACGGGCAGGAATTCGCCCTCTCGATACGGTTTATGGACAAGCCCGTGAAGCGAGTTGGCACAAATCAACTCGTAAACGTCCCGACCGGTCGATATCGTTTTTCGGTCGATCTTGGCGCCACCCGCCTAAAGGCGCCGAAGGGACTTTATTGGCAAATTACTTGCCTGAATCCGGTAAGAAAAGCACTCGCGACATTGGATATTCCGGCGGGGCAATATCAGCTAAAAACGCTTGAGACCGAGTTTGCAGTCGTTGAGGGCGAATGCGGCGGCATCCTGAATCTGACGATAGAGACGGATCTCGTAGCTGAAAGCTTTCGCTATCGATATTCTGGCGAATTGACCGTTTATGACGTCTCGCTGACGAGCCTTTCTCTATGACCTTAACGCCGCGATCCGACACCGACAAGTACCTGCTCGCTGTTCCGCTGCTGATGGCACTTGTTCCTGGGGGCGGCACAAGGGCCGGGCTCATTACCGATACAGTCACGCAACTTGTCGCGGTTCTCGCATCATCCATTGTGATTATGCGCAATATGGATCGGCCAATTGATCGCAGAGCCTTTTGGTTCCTGGTCTGTGTGACAGGCGGGTTCGTTCTGCAGCTACTGCCAATCTCTTCAGAACTGACCCGTTCCACACAGGGCATTTTGCCGGATGTGCCGCCCGACGTATTGACGGATTTCGAGGGCCGGACCTTGTCGCTTGACGTCAGCCGCACAATGGAGGTTGCCGTCTATTTCCTGACACTCAGCTTCTTTTTTGCTGCTGTGACGAAGCTGCGTGTCGACCAGGTTTTCTCGCTCATTCCGTTCTTTCTCGTCGGCGTCGTCATCAACCTGGCAGCAGGGTCGATCCAATACTCGTTTTCGGGCCAGGCATCGGTGAGGGGCCTATTCCCCTACGATCTCAATGCCGGCTTCTTTGTCAATACAAACCATTTCTCAAGCCTGATCTTCATCTCGATACCCATCGCGTTCGCCTATTTCCTCAAGATCAACCGGCCATTGCTCTTGATTGCTTATGTTATGTGCGCGCTTTTGATCTTGCTCGCTGCCGGTTCTTTGGCCGGTGTTCTCATAGGTTTTGCGATCGCCGCGTTGAGCGTCGTTACACTGCTTCAACGGCATCATATCGGGATACTGCTGGTCATAAGCGGCGCGGCGTTGGCTGGCGTTTACGGTGTTGCCGTCTGGACGAGAATCCGTTCGGAACAGTTTCATCTTGGGTTCGGTCGCTGGGAGTTCGCACGCACCACATGGGAGGGAATACGAGATAATTTTCCTTTCGGGATCGGTTACGGAAACTTCGTGACCGGCTATCCAAGCTACGAAAAAAGCAGCATGATATTCCACAGGTATGTTAATCATGCCCACAACGACTACCTGGAATTGCTGTTTGAAGGCGGGGTGTTTGCCGCGGCCGCCCTTTTTGCGTTTTTCGTGATCCTATTCTGGAGAACTTTGGAAACGCTGTCGTCGCCGCTCCACCGTGCTACCGCGCTGGCTGTGATTTTTGTTCTTGTGCACTCGGTTGCCGACTACCCTTTGCGCACATTGGCGATTGGCTTCTCGTTTACGCTGTTCCTTGGATTGCTGTTTCACAGGGGACCGGAAAGGCCTGGGAAACCGCCGGCGGGCGAGGCGCGTCTAGAGGTTGATGGTAAGGTTGTCGTGGTACCGCTCACTGGCAGCAATTGATGCTTTTTGGACGAATCGACCAAATCGTCAAATTGCCGGAAGGCTCTTTTGTCGGCCGTGACGTATTGCGATTTCAGATTGGTACAGATTACAGTCTGTCGTTGAGCAGGCAAGCAAACAGGCACGACAAAAGCTGCCTGAACCAGTTGAGCAGGCGCGTGAAGTTGTAACCGGCTGCGGTCAGGATGGCGTTGACGGCATCTCACTAACAGTGGGCAAGGTAGTTGCGGTTCATTCGGTGTTCGGCCTTGATGTGGCCGATGACCGGCTCGATGGCCGAGCGCCTTCGCATCTGGCGCTTGATTGCCAGCGTGACACGACGCTTCTGGCCGGCGGTGAAGACCCTGAACTTGTGGCTCTGCGGAGCGTTGTGGCCGCGGTATCCGGCATCGGCCAGAATGTGCTTGATCTCGTTGCCGAGGGGCTCTTCCATATCCGGGATCACCGTTGCCAGGGTATGGCCGTCATAGGCATTACCGGGCAGCGCCATGGCATGCAGGGCAAACTGGCCGCCCTTTGAGCGCTTCATCGTGGTCGCCACCGACACCTTCACGCCGAACTCATAAGGCGCATGGGACTTGCCCTTGCCGATGCACTCGACCTCCGGCGCACGCAGGCTGTAGATCTTGCGACCACGCTGGCGCTGCTTCTGCTCAAGGACGGCTGAGGCCTGATAGAGCGGCCACTTGAAGATCGTTTTCAGTTCCTCATCACCCTTGATCTGGCGGGCAATGTCGCGCCTGGTGCGGCCCAGATAGGTTTTAAGCTGGACACCCGCAAGAACCTCGCCAATTCAGTTTGATTGTGATTCATTGTGCACACGGAGGTGCTGCGATGAATCCTGAAAGCCTGTTTTCGTTGTCTGATCACCTTGAGCGGATGCGCGAGGATGGCGATACGCTTGAGGCGCTCGATGCGACCGTTGATTTTGAGTATTTCCGAACCTGGCTGGTCGAAGGGCTCGGCTATGGCGACGGCTCGAAGGGTGGTCGTCCACCGTTTGATCCGGTGTCGATGTTCAAGGTTCTGATCGTGCAGACACAGCACAATCTCTCCGATGCCAAGATGGAGTTCATGATCCGGGACCGTCTGTCCTGGATGCGGTTTTTCGGCTTCGAACTGGGCGGTGCCATGCCCGATGAGAACACGATCCGGCACTTCCGCAACCGGATGAGCGAAACGGGCACACTTAAGCGGGTGATGAAGGCGTTTGACTGGCAACTTCACAAGAAGGGTTACATCCCGATGTCGGGTCAGATCGTCGACGCCACACTGGTTCCGGCACCCAAGCAGCGCAATACGGAAGATGAGAAGGCGGCAATCAAGGATGGCAAGACGTCCGACGAGATCTGGCCGGACCATCCAGCCAAGGCGGCACAGAAAGAGACGGATGCACGCTGGACGCTCAAGATCGGTTCCAAGGTCCGTTATCGGCCCGACGGCACGCCACTTCCACAGATCGCCCTGCCGGTGTTCGGCTACAAGTCCCACATCTGCATTGATCGGCGGTTCGGCTTCATCCGGCAAGCGACGGTGACATCGGCGGCCGCGGCCGAAGGCCTGCAACTCAGACATCTCATCGACCGGCAGAACACGGCTGGCGACGTCTGGGCCGACAGTGCCTATCGCTCACGCAGCAACGAGAAGTGGCTGGCCCGCAACATGATGACGAGCCGCATTCATCGCCGCAAGCCGGCGGGCAAGCCGATGCCGGAAAGAAGCGCCAGAGCCAATGCGAAAAAGTCCTCAGTGCGCGCCGCCGTCGAGCACGTCTTTGCCCACCAGAAGAACCGCTACGGCCTGTTCATCCGCACGATCGGGCTGGCCCGCGCCCAGGCCAAACTGATGTTGGCCAATCTGGCTTACAATTTCGACCGCTTGATCTTCCATGAACGACGATGTGCAACAGGATAGGTGCGCCCGAAACCGGGCAAAAAGGTCGGAAATGGTCTCAAATCGCCCCGCAGCCGCCGAAAAACAAAGAATACCGTCCGGCAAACCGCTCTCGAAACACAAACATCAAAACACAAACATCAAAACACAATGGGTTTTTGCTGGTGTCCAGCTTGTTCAGGGCCTTGCCGGCCCGCTTGAATTGCTTGGCGTGGGCATAGCGCTGATGCCGGATCAGCGCCGTCTTACCAACCCGCACATAGCTCTGACGCAGGTCAAGGCCGACCAGCTTCGACAGCCGTACAAGCCGTTCGCGCGCTCTGTGGATCAGCTTGGCATCCGTCGGGAACATCACGTCCTTCGGCTGCACCGCCGTGTCGACGATCACCCGCCTTGTATCCTGCGGTTTCATCGCCCCGGTCTTGACTGCAATCACAAGGCTTTCCTGCAGGAGCGTCTTGATGCGCTCCTCGCCCATGCGCTGACGCCAGCGCGTCATCGACGAGCGATCGAACGGCAACTCGTGGCGGAAGAACGCCTCGCCGCAAAGATACTGGTAATACGGGTTCTCCACCCATCGGGCACACAACGCCTCGTCCGACAGGTCGAAGGTGTATTTGAGGATCGCCAGGCCCGCCATCAACCGGGTTGGCAGCGGTGGTTTGCCGGGACCGTCCGAATAGACCTCGCCGGACCGCTGTTCCAGAACCGGCCAGTCGATCGCTTGCGCCAACCGCACCAGTTCATGCTTCATGTTGAGGATTTGATCGAGCCTGGACCGGAACAGATCCTGTTCTGCGGTCTCTCGCCGCTCTCGTGGCCTGGACATGGGCATCACCTCGCTTGACCGCCGTCAAAGCCAGTGAATCATGTTTCCAGCGTCGGTGAAACCACAAAACCAAATTGCAAGAAAAGTGTCCAAAACGACCCGATATCTTGCAATTCCCAAACCAAAATATCGACAAATCAGAAAACATTATCAACAGGTTGACGATAAATCACGGCCGACTCTTTTCCGCACGTGTCGCCCACATACAGAAAATCAGACGGTCCGGACAAAAGCACGTGGAACCATTTGAGCACGAGCACAAAAAAGACACCGTATGCGGTTCAGTTTCGATGAATGTTCATTATTTGTTCTCACTCCTAATACCAACGGTCATTTGGTTTGACCTGTATGTGGCCAATTTCGCGTTCCGATTGAGGTGATTGCCTGGGGCTGTTCCATCAGCCTGTTCCAGGCGTCGCAGGCGGCATCGATAATGGCGTCGTGGTTTTCGAAGATGCGGTTGGAAAGCCAGTTTGACCGCAGATATTGCCAGACGTTCTCGACCGGGTTCAGCTCCGGCGCGCGTGACGGCAGAAAGATCAGCGTGAGGTTCCTGGGAACCCTGAGCTTGTCGGTCGTGTGCCAGCCGGCCCGATCCAGCAGCAGGACGGCGTGCGCATGCCTTGCAACATGACGGCTGATCTCGTCGAGGTGAAGCTGCATGGCATAAGTGTTGGCGAGGGGAAGGACAAGCGCTGCTCCCGTACCTCTCGCGGGGCAGATGGCGCCGAACAGATAGGCTGATTTGTAGCGTTGATCCGCTGGCAGGCGCAGACGTGTGCCCTTTCTGGCCCAGATCCGTGTCCGTCCGTTCTTCTGCCCGATGCGCGCCTCGTCTTGTGGGATGGTTCGCCTCCTCTCCGGCGGATACGCTTTTGATGTTGAAAACAGGGGGACATAATGACCATCACACAGATCGGCATCGATATCGGCAAAAACACATTCCACGTCATCGGCCTGGATGCTGGCAACGCAATTGTGCTGCGCAGACAGTTTTCCCGCGCGGGATTGTTGCGCTTCTTTGCAGAGAAGATAAACGAACCAGCCGATATCGCCTTCGAGGCGTGCTCCGGCGCCCATTGGCTGGCGCACCGGCTGATCGCGCTGGAGCATCGCGTCCTGCTGCTCACACCCGAAAGCGTCCGGCCGTTTGCGAAAGCGCAGAAGAACGACTGGAACGATGCTCTGGCGATCGCAGAAGCTGCCCGCCGGCCTGGCCGTCACGCCGTCGGCATCAAGTCGGAGGAGCAACTGGACATGCAGGCGTTGCACCGCGTCCGCCAGCGGTTGATGACGGCCCGGACGGCAATCATAAACCAGTTGCGTGGGCTGATGCGCGAGCGTGGAATTGTGGCGCCAGGTGGACGTGCCCGCTTTGAGCGCTTCGTCAGCGAACAGTTGCTTGGAGACGGCGCCGCGCTCAGCCCCGTCTCACGTGCCCTGTTCGCAACGTTGGCCATCGAGTACGAGAGCATCAGCGTCAGGCTCGCCGAGATCGATCAGGAACTTGAGGCCTTCGCCCGCGAGAACCCGGTCTGCCGGGCGCTGTTGCCAATCCCGGGGATAGGCTTCGTCGTGGCGACCGCCCTCTACAGTGCCGTCGCCAACATATCGGACTTCCGGACCGGGCGGGATCTCGCGGCGTTTCTTGGCCTCGTCCCGCGACAGCGCTCGACCGGCGGCAAAACCGTGCTGCTCGGCATCTCCAAACGCGGCAATACCTATGTCCGCACCCTCATGATTCACGGCATGCGATCGGCCTTCCACCACCGGGCCAGGCGGGACAATCGGATGACGCAGTTCATGGACCGCTTGGTCGAGCGTGGATTGCACACAAACAAGATCGTTGTTGCCTGCGCCAACAAGGTGGCGAGGATCGCCTGGGCTGTTCTGACGAAGAACGAACCGTTTCGGTCTGCTGCCTGAAAGGCAGACTGAGCAACTTGCGAGGAGAGAGCAATGGTGTCGCGGATCTGATCGGATGCGCAGCCTGGTGGTTCCAGTAGATCAAACTTCGACCGCCCATGGAGGCGCCAAACCTGGTGGTGGCAGAAGAGAAAACTCTGATCGTCTTGTAAGGAACGCATCCCAGCGGCTCCCATTGTGGCCCGGGCAGCAATCGCCCGCATAGAGGCCGGATACGCTGAAGCAGGGTCTTCTGGGGCACCCGTTTCTTCTTGCAAACCGGAGGCGAACCATACACTGGAACCAAATCTCGATGTGCTTGTGTTGAGAAACATGGCTCAGGTGCGCGGCGAGCGTGTCGGCGAAGTTTTTTTGAACATCTCGATCACCCGCGCATCCTGCTTTGGATGCCGGGGACGGCCTGACAGGCGCGAAAAGCCCAACGCCTTTAGCAGCGTGCCGACATAACGCTCATGATAGTCGACGCCGAAGCGTTCCCTGATGACGCGCTGGATGTCGACGCGCCGCCAGCGCACAACGCCGTCGGTCAACGGATCGGGACCGGTCTCCACGATTTGGGCCAACTGCGCTTTCTGATCCGCTGACAGCCGAGGCGCCCGCCCGCCACCATGCGTGTCCTTCAGCCCGTCGGGGCCATGCGCGTTGAAGCGGTGCACCCAGTCGCGCAAGGTCTGACGATCCATGCCGCCAATCCGCGCCGCATCGGCGCGGCTCATGCCGGCCACAACAGCGGCCAGCGACAACAGCCGACGGCTCTGCTTGCTGTCCTTTGAATGCTTGGCAAGTTGGCGCAGTCGCGCCGATGAACAGTCGGTCCGCAGTTTGACCGGTGATCCCATGGGCGAATCTCCTTTCGCCTCAACGAATCACAGAGTGCACAAAACGGGAAGCCCCCTGCGAGTCAGCGCGAGCAGCCGTTGGTATAACTCCGAAAAAGGCAATAATGGACGAACACGGTTTCGCCGCGGTCTGCATCACGTTTCCCGGGGCAGCTCCGGCAGCAGCGTGCGGAAATAGTCGATCGTCCATTCAAGGCCGGTATCAAGGTCGGTGCGCGGCTCCCAGTCGAGGAGTGTCTTGGCGCGCGTGATGTCGGGCTGGCGCTGGCGAGGGTCGTCAGCCGGCAGGTCCTTATGGACGATTTTCGATGTCGAGCCGGTTATCGCAATGACCTTTTCCGCCAGCTCGGAAATCGTGAACTCGCCTGGGTTACCGAGATTGACAGGACCCGCCACATCGTCTCCCGTCTCCATCAACCGGATAAAGCCCTCGACCAGGTCGTCAACGTAACAAAATGAGCGCGTCTGCTGGCCGTCGCCGTAGATCGTGATCGGCGAGCCGCGCAGGGCCTGCATGATAAAGTTCGACACCACACGCCCATCAGCCGGATGCATGCGCGGACCGTAGGTGTTGAACACCCGCGCGACCTTGATCTGCAGTTCGTGCTGTTTACGGTAGTCGAAAAACAGTGTTTCGGCGCAGCGTTTGCCCTCATCGTAGCAAGCGCGCGGGCCGACCGGATTGACATTGCCCCAATAGGTTTCCGGCTGGGGATGGATCATCGGATCACCGTACACCTCGCTGGTCGAGGCCTGGAAAACCTTACATTTGAGCCGCTTGGCAAGGCCAAGCACGTTGATCGCGCCGTGCACGGACGTTTTCGTCGTTTGGACAGGGTCGTGTTGATAATGCACCGGCGAGGCGGGGCAGGCGAGATTATAGATCTCGTCCACCTCGACATAGAGCGGGAAGGTGACGTCGTGGCGCATGAATTCGAAGCGCGGATGGTTGTGCAGCTGGTCGATGTTACGCTTGGTGCCGGTAAAGAGATTGTCCACGCACAGAACCTCATGGCCCTGCTCCAGCAACCGATCGATCAGGTGCGAGCCGATGAAGCCGGCACCACCGGTCACGAGGATGCGTTTGCGGGTATCGTAGAGACGGGTCATCTGGCGTGGACTCCAAAACTCAGCAGTTGCCCAGACATGTCTGGCTCATGAAACAAACGGCATGGCGCCCGTTTGCAATTGGCTGCCATCTCTTCATCGATAAGCCAAAAGCGTCGATATGATTCGCTCAGCCGCGTTACCGTCCCACTTATCCGGTCGCTTGCTTCCAGACAAGGGCGATGAAAGCGCATCCGCGATCGCAGCGAGGATCGGTCGGCGGCTGGTTCCGGCAAGCCGATTCGTTCCTTGCTCGATTGTGATCGGCCGTTCCGTGTTGTCGCGCAGGGTCACACAGGGAACACTCAGAATGGTGGTTTCTTCCTGCAGGCCGCCCGAATCGGTCAACACAAGTCGAGCACTCGCGTTCAATTCGAGAAACTCGAGATAGCCAATCGGATCAGTAAGCCAGATTCCACGCTGTCCCGGTTGTTGGGAAAACCGGTCGCCTATCTGGAACTCCATGATCCGCTGCCTTGTGCGCGGATGCGCCGGAAAGACAATCGGCAGATCACCAACCCCGTCTTGGATGGCATCCAGGATTTCGACAAATCGGTCCTTGTCGTCGACATTGGCCGGCCTGTGCAGCGTGAGCATCCCGTAGGACCGCGGTTCCAGGCCCAGCGAGGCAGCATATCTGCGCGCCTTTGCGCTTTCGAGATGGCGCAGCAAGGTGTCGATCATGACATTGCCGACGAAGTGGATGCGGGTTTCGTCGATGCCCTCCTTCTTCAGGTTCTCATCGGCAATGATATCGGGCGTAAACAAGATATCGCTAATCGCGTCCGTGCACAGCCGGTTGATCTCCTCCGGCATTGTCATGTCGCGTGACCTGAGGCCCGCTTCCACATGGGCCACCCGAAAGCCAAGCTTCTTGGCCGTAAGCGCACAGGCGAGCGTCGAGTTCACGTCGCCGACGACAATCACCACATCAGGTGCCAGGTCGATGAACGGCTGCTCGACCGCCATCATTACATTCGCGGTCTGCGCCGCGTGGCTGCCCGAGCCGACGCCGAGATTGAGGTCCGGCCGCGGCATGCCGAGATCATCGAAGAACCAATCGCTCATACGCTCGTCGTAGTGCTGGCCAGTATGGATCAGTGTGTGCTCGATGTGCCCATCCGCCCTCTCCACGGCATCGGCGATCGGGGCCACCTTCATAAAGTTCGGCCGGGCACCAACAATGCTCACGATCTTCAGAGTCACCCGTTCAACACCTCCGTTCAGATAGCAGAAACGCGCGTCGAACCCGACGCGCGCTCCTCTACCGCCGTCGCCAACACCAACAACATATCGCCCGCCAGCGCCGTGCGGTTGTATCGCGGCGCAGCGGCAAGAGCGTGCGCCCTGTAGACGGCGAGCCTGTCCTCGTCGCGCGCGAGCGCCAGCAGTGCATCTGCAAGCGCTTCGGCGTTTTGCGGCTCGACCAGTTCACCCACACCCTCACGCTCCACAATCGCCGCTGACTCGCCCCGTACGCCATGCAGAACCGGTATACCCATCGCCATGCATTCGAAAAGTTTCGATGGGATAACGGTCTCGAACAATGCGCTCTTGCGCAAGTGGATGATGGAGACGTCGAGCAGCGCCCAATAGTCGGCCACCCGGTCCTTCGCGACCGTATCGACGAAAACCACATTGGTCAGGCCCTTATGCTTTGCATAAGCCACCAGACGCGCATTTTCCGCGCCATCTCCAAGCAGCAGGAACCGAATCGCCTCCGCGTCCGATCGCTCCTTCAGAAGCGCCGCGGCTTCGAGCAAGGTGTCGAGCGCGTGCGCCATGCCGTGTGTCCCCACATAACCGGCGACGAACTTGCCGGAAAGGTCCAGCGAGGCCGAAAGCGCAGCGGGTTTCGGACTTGGAGAGAACCGCGACAGATCTGCTCCGTTGGTCACAACGGCGATTTTCTGCGCATCTACGCCGCGCGCAACAATCGAGCGCTGGAAGGCGTTGGTCACACAGACGATGCGATCGGCACTGCGATAGAGGTCCATCTCGATTCGCTCAAGCAGCCGCAGAATGGGCCCGTCTTTCATCGCCCCGACAACCTTGATCGACTCGGGCCAGATATCGCGCAACTCGAACACCCATGGCCGGCGCTTGAGCGCCGCCACGACCCGCGCCGCACAGACGGTGAAGAGCTGCGGCGAAGTGCCGACAACGATATCCACGCCCCTCACGAATGGTGCCGCTAAGACCGCCGCAACCATAAAGCTCACATAGTCGAGCGTCCGCCTGAAGAAACCCGCATTGGCGGCAATGTAGGTCCACAAGCGGATCACACGAATGCCGGCCATGGATTCCGAATGCCAGATCCTGTTGCGGTAGCCGGCGAAAACCTCACCCTTGGGAAAGTTCGGCGCAGTCGTCAACACGGTCACCCGGTGCCCGGCCTTTACCCATTCGCGGCAATGCTCGAAGGTGCGGGTGGCGGGCGCGTTGACCTCCGGTGGAAAGTTATCGGTTAGAAACAAAATGTGCATCAGGTAGGGCGTAATGTCAGCGTGAACCGGCCGGCGGGGATATCGGCCGCTAGCGCGTGAGTGGCACATTGTTTGCCGAACTCCGGTGCCCAATAGCTTGGCGCGAGCCGTACCGGCGCCGATGCCTCGAATGCGATTCGCCGTCCGCGCCCAGTCGTGAGGCAACCGCCACAGCCATCGTCCGCTATGTCGGCCTTTATGTCCGGGTGCAGATGAAACCGCGCGACGGCGCTGTCGTAGCGCCCCGTGATCTCGTCGCCGATCCGCGCCGAACCGGGAGCCACGTCCCAGCGCCGACTATGGATGGGCTGCCCCTGCAGAAACCGGTATCCCGTGTGAGACGCCGACACGCTGTGCACGTCGCTCTCCGACCACACGCGGCGATGCGTGATCCGGGCCCGGCGCCCCACACGAAAGCCGGCCCAAACCTCCGACGAGTTTGCGCCGTCGATCTCGATCGTCGAGTGGTGAGACGTCGAGCGCTCTTGCGCCCGTATCTCACCTATCTCATAGGTCGACGTGCCACCATTGATGATCACACGCTCATCCTCGAACGACAACTCGAACGACAGCGTATCGGCATGGGCGTGCCCCGGTTGATAGTCGGGTCCGACGGGCGCTGCGTCGATCAACGCCGTAAAGGGTCCGGCTGCCACACGCACATAACCGCTGTCTGCAAGGTCGATGAAGTGCGCTGACGGCGGCATGCCGGGTCTCCCGAGGCGCCGGGCATAGGCGTCGATCTCACCCGGCGTCGGCGCGATGCCGAACGCCGCATCGTTGAAAAACCCGATCTGCCCGTCCGGATGGCTCATGGATGCAAGCCAGCATTGCATCCGCTGCGCCGTGCGCTGCCAGATCTTGACCATGCGCCGCGGCAGAACGGTCGGGTAGGCGCGCGCGAGATTGAGGAGATCGAGCAGGTCCTCCAAAATAATCGCATGATACATCGGACTGCGCTCGAAATGGCCACCGTCAGCGAGCACCTGCTCCGGCACCTGCCGCCGAAGAATAGCGAGCCCGGATTCCCGCCAGCCACGGGCCTCCTCGCCGTCGAAAAAGCATCCGGCAAAGACCAGCGCCTTGGCGTTGGCGAACAAATGGTTCGCCATCAGGTGCCATTCGGTCCGCTTGCGGAGAAATCGCACTTGCACTGCTAGACTCTGGCGCGCCGTGTCCGAAAGGTCGCCGGGACCGAGGTGCCATTTGATCCAGTTTACAATCCTGAGCGACAACGGATAGGGTTCCCAGCCATTGCCTTTAGCGGGCGGATTGTCGGCAATCCAGCGGGCGATCAAACCGCTGTGCGCCTCCTCCCTCGTCGCCGCCCGGGCGCATCCGAGATCGTCGAAATAGTGGAGATTGTAGAGCCAAAGCTTTGGCAGTTGCGGATCGTTCCAACCTTGGGGAAAGACAAGCTGTTCTGCCTGATTGAGGAACCGGAAGCGGCTATCGGCAAGACTCGGCTGCTCCTTTGGGACCGGTGCGACCCACTCCCCGGTCGGCTGACGCGGGAACGGTGCGGGTGAGGTGTCGGCTCGCGGACGTGCGAGGTGAAACATGACCCGCGCAAGCACCTGATGCGGCCTCAGATAACGTACGGTGCGCCACGTCAGCGCTGCGTTCGCAACAGACGTCAACGCGGTGGGCAGCGGGGACCGTACCTTGTCAGCCAAGCTTGCGGAAATAGCGATCCTACCTTCGGCGGTTCAGAATGCCGCGTGCCGGCGTGTGGACGGGCCGCCCGCTTCCGAAACTCCGGTTTCAGGCCGACATCGATGTTTTCGTACTTGTCATGCCCGATCACGCGCTTCACAAGCCCAAAAATCAGGCCAAACGACGTCGTTGAAGCCGACAATGCCGCCCGGTTTGAGCAACTTGTCGCCACAAACGAAGTCGATAAAGACGTTGCCGAAATCATGGACGCCATCGATACGGGCGAAATCCAGGCATTTCCCCCGCCAGGAGGTGCGGCAAGGCGCCGTAGCTTGGCTCATGAGGGTATATGTGTGCCGCTCCGCGAGCCGGCGCTCCCGACATGCGGCAACGTGGTCACTGAAGGCATCTCGCTCACTTGGGCGCTCCGGGTGTCTGCCTGTATCATCGGTCGGCGTCAAGCACAGCGGATCGCCCAATCCGAAACCTCGGCAATCTCGCCGAAAGGGATCGGCGTGCCGTGTCCGTCCCGCACCGCGGCGACAAAGGCGCTGGCGCAGGCCCTTTGCCCCTTGTCCTGCCGCCAGCCGCCCATCGATGAAAAACCGGGCCAGCCATATCCGCGCAATCGCCGGAAATTGTCGAGTTGCAACACACGCCCACCGGCGAAAGCATCGATTCGCTCCTTGGGAAACGATCGATGGCCACTCGCGAAGTAGTGGACAGTACCGATCGATCCTTCCTCGAAGGCAAGGCTGATACTTGCCGTATCCCGGGTTGCCTCCGGCGTCGCGAACCTTTTGGCCTCTGTGATCGGCGCACCGACGAGAGCCCGCAGAAAATCGATGAAATGGCACGCCTCACCGACAATCCGCCCGCCACCCACGTCGGGGTCCTGCGTCCAGTGACCAACCGGAATGGCGCCGGCATTGACAGTCGCGATGAGTGCCTTCGGACCGGGAATCGTCCCGAGCAACGTTTTCATCTTTATCGCATGGGGCGCAAACCTGCGGTTGAAGCCCACCATCAGGATCGGGGCGGACCCACGCTTGCATTGCTCATCATAAGCTACCCGGACTGCGTCGAGCTCCACCAGACTAAGGCAAAGCGGCTTCTCAACAAACACATGCTTGCCGGCCCTAAGGGCGCGGACAGCAAGATCGGCATGCGTGTCATGGCGTGTTGCAATCACCACCGCATCGATATCCGGGTCCGCGATTGCGGCCTCGGCATCGGTCAATGCCCGCTCGAGGCCGTGCTTTTCGGCCGCGACCACGCCGCTTAGACCGGCACCGCTGACCACGCTTTTCAGCCTGGCGCCGGCACCTTTCAATGCCGGAATAAGAACGCGGCTCGCATAGTTGCCGGCACCGAGAACCGCGACGACCGGAGCGTTCACCAAAGCCCGTGGCCGAACCGCGGGAGATCGAATGCTCACGGAGATTTGCTTCGCGTCCGCTGCAGCGGGGTCGCGGGCCGGCGGATAATCCAGCAGGATGCCGAGAGAGGGCGTATCGGAGGCGAGCAGGTCGTAGGCAGCCCCGGCCTCCCCGATCGGAAACCGATTCGAGACGAGCGGAGCGACGTCGAGGCTGCCCGCCGCCATCATGTCGAGCACGGCCTCGAAGTTACGTCCTTGCGTCCAGCGCACGAACCCGAATGGATAGTCGTGTCCCTTCTCCTCGTAGGCCGGATCGTATCGACCCGGCCCGTATGAGCAAGACACCTGGAAGCTGAGTTCCTTCTCATAGAAGTCTGCACGCGATAGTTCGAGGCCCGCAACGCCAACGAGCACGATGCGCCCACGTTTGCGGCACATGGCGGCCGCCTGACTCACCGGCTCATTGCTGCTGGTCGACGCCGCGATGACGACGCCGTCGACACCGCGTCCGCGCGAGAAGGCCACCGCGCGGGCCACCGGATCTTCGCCCTTCGACAGATCGACGGTTTCAGCGCCGAAACGCGCCGCCAGTGCGAGCTTCTCCGGATCGTAGTCGAGCCCGAGCACCCGACAGCCGTGGGCACGCAGAAGCTGCACGACGACAAGACCGATCAGCCCGAGACCGGTCACGACGACGGCCTCGCCAAGCGTGGGCTGCAGCAGCCGTACGCCCTGCAATGCAATGGCCGACAGCACGGTGAAACTTGCCGCGTCGTCGCCGACCTCGTCCGGCACCTTGGCGCACAGATTGGTTGGTACAGCAACGATCTCGGCGTGTTTGCCGTTGGACGCGACTCGATCGCCTGGCTCGAAACCGCTGACGCCGACGCCCACGGCCAACACGTCACCGACGTTGCAGTAGCCGAGCGGCAGCGGCTCGTCGAGCTTATCGCGCACCGCCGCGAGCGTCGGCACGACCCCATCGGTACGCATCTTATCGAAGACCTGACGCACGCGTTCGGGCTGCCGACGCGCCTTCCCAACCAGATTGGCCCGGCCGAATTCGATCAGCATGCGCTCGGTTCCAGCAGACACGAGCGAATGGCGCGTGCGGATCAGCACTTGCCCTGGGCGGGGCTGCGGCACCGGCACATCGACCAGCCGGGTCGCGCCCGACTTAAGATCCTGGAGAACTTGTTTCAAATCAGAATGTCCGGCACCTTCGAGTGGCTATGGCGTTGGTTGGGTAGACGCTCAAATTGACCGAACGGCGACCGCGTCGAACGCATCTGGCGAGGCCGAATGAGCTGGGCCAAAGGCACGACACCAGAGTTCAACACACATGATCGAGAAAAGCGTGTATGTCGCGTCGACCTGCCCATTGGCATCCGCCTTTCTAAGAGAATCCACCGCGTTCGCGTCGAACAGGCCCCTTGCTTGAACGGTCTGCCTGTCAAGAAGATCCTCAGCGAATGGCTTCGCCTCACCCTTCAGCCAGTCACGCAACGGAACGCCGAATCCCGATTTAGGACGCGTCAGGACGGCATGCGGCAGCCTGGAACGCTGCGACATCTTAAACAACCATTTCGGTCTCAGCCGGCTAAGTTTCCATTCCAGCGGTACTGTCGCAGCGAATTCCACAATCTCTTTGTCGATCAGTGGCACGCGAACCTCGACGCCGGCGGCCATCGCCATTTTGTCCGTGTAAAGAAGATTATGATCCGCCAGGAAAAAGCGCTTGTCCAGATAAAGACAGCGCTCGACTGTCGGATCGGCATCACGACTGTCAAGCTCCAGCTTCAATGGCATCCTGACCGAATCGATATCGAGTCCGTCGCGCAGGTCGGGAGCCAAAAGAGACAAAGCACGACTCGGCTCGACCCACTCAAATGCCGAGAATATCGCCTCATCACCCTCTTTCGCCAACAAATCGGCAGCGCGACTGAGCTTGCGTGCCAACGGTAGGCCCTTGTTCAAACGGCCCATAAACGCAGCAACCGGTCCGGTTACGCGTTGCGGCAGGCGCCCGCTGGCGCTGAGCAGCGAAAGCACCGTATGACGTCGGTAGCCGGTAAACATATCGTCACCGCCGGCACCGGACAAAAGCACTTTCATCCCCATCTCCCGTGCCAGCCTGGCGATGAAAAACACGTTCAAACAAGCCGGATCGGCGATAGGCTCATCGAGCATTTGAACCATGTCGGCTAGCGCCGCACACATCGTGTCGGTATCGACGGCCACCTCACGCAGGTTGACATCGAGCGCCTGCGCGACCTGCCGCGCATAGGGAAGGTCGTCGGCGGTTCCGCGCTCAGCGCCGCCGAGCAACTTGATGGTGAAGCAATCGATATTGTGGCCGGCGTGCCTTACCGACGCAACGATCGCGCTTGAATCCAGCCCGCCGGATAGAAACGAGCCAACCGGGACATCCGCGACAAGCTGCCGTTCGACACAGCGGTCAACCATGTGCGTGAGCCGGCGGCCGCAGGCCTCCATGCCCTCATCGTAATCCGGAGCATAATCGGGCAAGGACCAATACCGCTGCCGCTTTGATACCCGGCCCTGACGGACGACCATCGCAAAACCAGGCTCCAGCTTTCGCACATCGCGAAGCAGCGTGCCTTCGCCCGGGCATGAGAGAAATGTAAGATATCGAACCAGCGACACCGGGTCGATATCCCCGCCACCATCCATAAGCGGAAGGACGCCCTTGAGTTCACTGCCAAACACAAAGCGTCCACGCTGTTCAACGTAGTAAAGCGGCTTTATTCCCAGATGATCCCGGGCAAGGAACATGTCGCCCGATTGTTCGTCATATACGGCGAACGCAAAAATGCCGTTCAATCGATCAAGGATACCGGCGCCCCATTGCGCGAACCCTTTAAGAAGGACTTCGGTGTCGCATTCGGTGCGAAAGGTGACGCCGCTCTGCACCAAATCCCGACGCAACTCCGCGAAATTGTATATCTCACCATTATAGGTGATGACCAAGCCTGAATCCTTGAAGTGCATCGGCTGACGACCGGCCTCCGACGGATCCAGAATGGATAGCCGGGTGTGGCCAAGTCCCACGCGCTGACCGGCGTCTACGTAAACGCCGCAAGAATCCGGACCGCGGTGAGAGAGCGCGACAGTTGCAGCTTCAAGCGCCGAGCGATTGATCGGAGCAACTGCCGAGATGCCGACAATACCGCACATCGTCTATTCACCTCCGGCGCGCGACGCGAACTCTCGGACCTTCGCATCGGTGGCAACCATGTTGGAAAAAACCAGGCAGCAATAAAGCCAGCCCGGATAGCCGTCAAGAAACCCGAGACGGACAACGTACAGATAAAGAAAAAGCCAAACCGGCCGCAGCGGCAATCTGGCACCCAGCCTCTTAAGCGCTCGCCGCCGCTTCACCGGATCGCCATTTAGCAGGTCCCGCAGCACGATCGATTGACCACGCAATCTCTTAAACTCCGCCGCCTCTTCCGACGTGTAGCGATTGTGCCGCGCAATCCATTGTGAAATGCCCTTGCTGAAGGCCTCGTGCCGCCAACCCTCACGCATATAGGCAAGCGAACCGTCCGTAACCTCGCTCTGGCCATGGCCGCTCTTCTCGAAGCGGACCTCGCCTCTTTTCAGCAACCGCAATTGGTGGGATGGATACAGGGTCGACCATTTCAACCAGGTTCCGAGAAAGTAGTTCTTCCCGGCTATGAACGCGCCGACCGAATCACCGGGATCGGCGACGAATCGCTCGAGTTCATCCATGAACTCCGGCGTGCTATACTCGTCCGCATCGACGAACAGCACCCAATCGTGTTTCAAGATGGCGTTGTCGAGGGCCCAGTTGCGCTGCTGCGCGAAGTCCTCAAAAGGATTATCGAAGATGCGCACATCAGGCCGGATGGCGCGAGCAGCATCGAGCGTCGCGTCCCTGCTGCCGGAATCGACAAGCACCACGTCATCGATTTGCGCCAAACCGGACAGGCACGGCCGCATATTGGCTTCCTCATTGTGAGTCAGCACGATAGCTGTCACGGGAATACGCTGGTGGCTCACACCACCCGCCTCGAACGCGTGTCTGCGATCATTTCTTCGTAGACTGCGATCGTCTGCCGCGCGATCGCAGGCCAGGTGAAATGCTCCGCCACAAGCCGACGCCCATTGCATCCTTGCGCGCGCATCCGATCCTCGTCTGCAAACAACTCAAGAAGAGCATCGGCGACCGTATCGGGTTCGGCGGCAACAAGGAGACCGGCGTCGGCGGCTGCAATCTGCGGAAGATTGCATCTGGCGGTGGCCAGCACCGGCAGGCGCGACGCCATCGCTTCGATCACGGCGACCGGCAGCCCTTCTGAATGCGAGGTGAGCGCGAATGCATCCGCGCCGGCAAACAGACGCGCTTTCTCCGCACCACGCACTTCGCCGACGAAACGGCATTTGTCATCCACTGCCAGCGATCGCGCCAAAGACCGCAACTCCTCGCCATATCCCGAGCCTGCATCGTCACCGGCAATGATAAGCACGACGTCCGCACGCTCGCGGGCAAATCGGGCAAATCCTTTCAAGAGGATGTCGAGACCCTTCTTTTTGTGGAGGCGTGACAGAAACAGCAGAACCTTGGAGTCCGCCGGCAATTCGAGCTTTGCCGGCAGCCTGACGCGCGGGCTGCTCAACCAGTCCGGCTGCACGCCGTTGGGAATGATCGCCGCCGGTGCCGACAGCCCGAACGCTCGAAACTGCGCCTCTTCCATCGGGGTCAGGGCCTGCAGGCGCGCCGCACGGTCGATCAACGGCTTCTCGATATGGCGCGCATAGAGCCGACGGTGCCACGACCCCGCGGCAATCGCCCACGGCTCGAGCGAACCCTGCGGCGCGACCATGTACGGAACCCGCGCCCGGTTGGCTGCGCGCATCGCGTAAAAGGTCGGAAAATTCCAGATCGCGTGCACATGAACGACGTCGAAACAGCCGACCGCGGCCGACATTCGGCGTGCGAACGGCAAAGAGACGCCCGGATGGCCGTTCGCCAGCGTCACCGGGAACTTGGCCGAGCGCACCAACGCCGGATCGGGTAAGGCGGGTGGCGATGAGGTCTTTTCAACAAAGAAAACCGAGATCTCATGGCCGAGCTTCGCCTGCTCTTCCGTGAGCGGTCCTACAACATGTGTGGTCCCGGACGAGTTCTCAAGGCCGCGAATGACGTGAAGGATCTTCAAGATATTCGTGTCGCAGGCAAGCGGATCGCTTTAAGGCCGCCTCGCAATTGCCACCATCGACTTGGCAAGCGGGGACACGCGGCCCACGCGCTCAATCATTTCAACGGCAAACCCGGCTTCGGACAACAGCCGGTGCAATTGCGGAGCCGAGAAGAACTTGATGTGCCCCCCTTCGTGCAGAGGCTGATGATACCTGTCCAAGCGTCCCAACACGGCCAGGCCAAGGTATTTCCAATATCCATTAGAAGGTGTCGACACGACGGCCATCCCACCGGGCTTTGTGACATCAAACAGCGTACTCGCGAACCGCGCCGGCGAATAGAGATGTTCCACCACCTCCAGACTGACGACGAGTGAAAACGACCCGAGTTGCCCGGTCAGGTCGTCGTAAGCGTCTGCTTGCAGGAAGCGGACGTGCGGGTAGGCCCGCCTTGCTATCTGCAATCCTCTGTCAGACGGATCGATGCCAATCGCTGCAAAGCCAAGCTGTGCCAAATGATTGGTGACAAACCCATTGCCGCATCCAAGATCGAGCACCGGCCTTTCGCTATCCGGCATCAACGCGGCAACCCGTTCGACCACCGGCAGAAGGTAGGTGTGCGACTGGTTTCCGCGCGCGTGCCCGTAGTAGTAATTGAGTCCTTCGGTGATCATCGCGCCGCCCGCCCGGACGCACCGCTCGCGCTGGACAATGTTGCTACAAGCTCGTCGCCGAAACGCTCGGGACCCCAGTTCGAGACCAGGCATCGTGCCTTGTCGCCGACCCTCGCACGTTCTCGATCGGAAAGCGCCGCAACCCGCACCATTGACTGCACCAACGAGGCATCGTTGAATGGGTCGAAACGCCAGCCCGTCTCGCCGTCGACCACGAGTTCGGAGGCGGACCCAACGGTCCGCGACACCAGCAGCGGCAAGCCGCTCGCCGCTGCCTCGTTGACGACAAGCCCCCACGGCTCGGATTTGGCCGGATGAACAAAGGCCGTCGCGAGCGCGTAATAGGTCGGAAGATCCGTGTATTGGACAAAACCGGGCCATTGAACGCCCTCGACCCCCAGATATCGCTCGAGGGAAGTCAAAGCAGGCTTCTGATCGCCGCTTCCAGCAATGACCAGCCCCCAGGGTTCGTCGCGGGTCTGCGCCCTATATACCGCATAGGCGCGCAACAGGCCATCGACATTCTTGCGTTCGAGAAACCGTGTGCATGCGAAGAAGAAACGACGCGGCAGAGAGAGTTCGTCCCGAAAGCGGTCCGCATTGTCGCGCACAGCAGCGGTGCCGCTGGCGAAATAGTTATTGTCCACGGTGTTATAGCCAAGTCGAATGCGATCCGCGGGAAAGCCAAGTGACACGAGATAGCGCGCGTGTGGTCGACCGCCGACCAGCGCGTCATCGTAGCGCCTCACGATTAGGCGCTTGATCGCTTCTTTCCAGGCCTGCCTTGGCGAATCATCCGCCTTCGATTCGCTCATAAGAATCGCTTGGCGACGATTGTTCCGGCACCAGTCCAGCGCCGCGCGCGCTTCCGGCACGGACCATCCGTTAATGGCGACGGCTTCCGGAGAAAGGCGTTCGAGCGCAGCGTAAACGCCACGCCGCATCTCCAACGTTGAGAGCGTGTGGTAATTGCAATCAGCAAAGACCGTCACACGCTCGAAACCCCGCGCGCCCGTTTCGAGGGCCCATTCATACTGGCTGTCCTTCGCTGCGATCTCAATGCCGACCACCTCGACTCCAGACGCCGCGCCAGCGCGCGCCGCGCCGGCCAACCGGGCAAGGTGGTAGGGCCCAAAACGGGACCATATGACCGCCAGTTTCAAAGCGGCCTCGGCCCCAGGCGCGCAGCGTATCGTCGCGCCGATTGCGGTCCGATCCAGAACCGCCACAGGAGCCCGCCGACAACTCCCATGAACATCAGGCGCACCATCCAGGCCGAAAAGCTCTGGGTTGGCAGGTAGACGCTGAGCGCCAGCATCAGAAACAACAACACCGTCCAGAAGCCACCTTCCCTGCGATGGCGTCGCCACACGAAAGCGTATGCCCACCCTAGCACGAAGAACATGATAACAACGCCATAGGAGAACTCGGAGAATCCGTCCGCAATCGAGCCCGACGACGAGCCATCGAGCGGAACGAAACCTACTACATCGTGCAAGTCCTTAAATGCCCCACCACCCCCATCTTCAAGCCAGTAGGCGCCCATGTCCTGGTATTTTGTCGGCCATATCTGCCGTGGGATGGGCCTGATAAAGAATGTCACGAAATAGCGGTAGCCCCAGAAATAGTTCTCCGTCGCCCGATACGTCGCGACGAACGCCGTCGCCACAACATACTCGTTACCTTCGTCAATCTCGCCAGCAATCGCCTCGACAGCACGCGTGACGTCGAAACGATCTTCCGATCCAACATAAACGGTCTGACGGTTTGCGAAGACCGCGATGATCGCGAAGCCGATCAGGCTCACGGCGATGACTGCCTGCCCCATTGACGGCAGGCGGCCTTTGGCGACAAACCAGGCGAAGAAGAGAACGGCCAGCGACATAAAGAGTGGGCCGCGGCGGCCAGCGAGAGTACCGGGTATAAGCTGCGGCAATATGAAAAACAGTGCGAAAGCGATATCCTGAAACCTGGGACGACCGTCACGGAGCCGTACCGCCAGCGCAAGCATCAGGACAGCGGGAAGCGCAAGGAGTGAGGCCTCTCCGACATATCCGCTGGCAGCATAGCCTCCGCCTTTTCCCGTGCTATAGGCGCGGATGAAGCGACCCGGATTGAAATCGAACAACGAAGCGTAGGCTACGAGCGCAACAAAACCCAAAATAAGGGCACATGAATAATATCGCCGCCACATCAGCGACGACAATCCGCCGAACAACGCGGCCGGGCGGCGGCTGCGCCGGACGACGGCACTCATGGGCCCGGAATTCAGTCCGACATAGAGTGCCGCGATCGATACCAGAAAGACAATACTTGCGTGCCAATAGAAGTCGCTTGGAAGAAAGAACTCCAAAACGCCGCCTCGGTTCAAGATCAGCGGCCAGATGCTGTAGAAGTAAAGAAAAGGCGGCGCCAGGATTACAGCAGGATGGAGCGCGTCCCTGGTGCGCTGATACGCTATCAGCGCACCAAGGGCGATGAGCGCACCGGTCAGGATCCAAATCGATTCAGGCATCCGTTCTCGCTAGGGCCGCGGGGGCGCCAGATCGTGGACGGTTGGCTTGGCCTTGGCACTGTGCCGATGCCGTGGATTTAGCCGAGGAAATCACAACATCAATCAGTCTAGGGCGCCCGACATAGGAATTGGATATTGAACACCAACTGCCCATTTACTTTGTCGGCGTCGGCGAGGGGGTCGACGATCTGGAACCCTTCGCGGCGAAGGATTTCGCCACGGCCATCGCCGGCGCGCCGGGGACGGCCGTGCAAACATCAGGAAACGATCCGCATGAACCAGCCGATCTTTGAACGAGACCCCTCCGATCCGGAGCGGCAGACCATCAATCCCGTGCTGAAAATGGCGCTGGAACTCGGGCCGCTTCTAGTGTTCTTCTTCGCCAATTCCAGGGGCGAGTGGCTGGCGGCAACGTTTCCGGTTCTCTCCGGCTTCGGCGGTCCGATTTTCATCGCCACCGGGCTGTTCATGATCGCGACGGCGATCTCGCTGGCTTTGTCATGGGTTCTGACGCGCACGATTCCGATTATGCCGCTGGTCTCCGGCATCATCGTCTTCGTCTTCGGCGCGCTCACCCTTTGGCTGCAAAACGACACTTTCATCAAGATGAAGCCGACCATCGTCAACGGGCTGTTCTTCGCCGTCCTGATGGGCGGTCTGCTTTTCGGCAAATCGCTGCTGGCCTATGTGTTCGACAGCGCGTTCCGGCTCGATGCGGAAGGGTGGCGGAAACTCACTATGCGCTGGGGCCTGTTCTTTCTGTTCCTGGCCATCGCGAACGAGGTGGTCTGGCGCAATTTCTCCACCGATTTCTGGGTCGCCTTCAAGGTCTGGGGCATCATGCCGATCACCATCGTCTTCGCCATGTTCCAGATGCAGGTCGTCATGAAACACTCGCTGGACGAAGACGGCAGCAAGGCCGGCGGCTGACGAGAGGCATCTATGAGTATCTGTTGCCGTGCAGGCGACTTACGCTAACGCAGCTCCGATGGTGCGCCTTCGACGGTGAGAAAACGCGGACCGTTCGGCTCGCCGAGCACCACGGCCGTCAACCTGCCGGTGAGGAAGGCGCCGGTGTCGATGCCCACTCGATTGGGCCTGATCTCGGGCGCCTCGGTCGGGGTGTGGCCGTGCACCACCACAACACCGTGATCATCCTCGCTTTTCAGGAAGCGATCGCGAATCCACAGCAGGTCCTTCTCCGTCTGCTCCTCAAGCGGAACGCCGGGAACGATGCCGGCATGGACGAACAGATGATCCGGTGTGCTGTGATAGACGGGCAGAGCCCGCAGCCATTCAAGGCGCGCGGAGCCGAGGCGATCGAGCAGCTGATCGGGATCGAATTTGCCGAAACGAATGACGATGCCGAGCTCCTTGACGACCTTGTCGCCGCCATTGCCGAGCCAGTTCAGCCAGAGCCGGTGGTCTTTCGTCTCCGCGCAGGCCATCATCATCGCCTCGTGATTGCCCTTGAGGCACACCTGCTCGAAACCATCCACTCCCCGCATCAGCCGGTCGATGACGGCAATGCCATCTGGGCCGCGGTCGATATAGTCGCCGACATGGACGATCGTCGCCGGTTCGTTGCCGTGCCGTGCGCGATGATCGGCGATGATGCG
>Ga0209785_1000110_pt1 | contig 32173 bp, 32 predicted proteins | sample WorMetG1BERMUDA2_FD_187403 | JGI IMG/M metagenome (GOLD analysis project Ga0209785, IMG submission 187403) | Marine gutless worms symbiont microbial communities from Max Planck institute for Marine Microbiology, Germany - Inanidrilus... ...
TCACGTTGGCGTCAAGGAACGACTGCTCGTTGCCGCCGTAGCCGACCCACTCCTCCATGAAGCCGCCGAGGCCGATCTTCAGCTTCTCGTCGGCCAGCGCCGGGGACGCCAGCAGGGCCGCCGAGAGGACCGCGACGAGGATGTCGCATCCGATGACCTTGATCGATCTGCGTTTCGGCGCGGCCGGCGCCTCGCTACCGAAACCGGCGGCGGCGATTGCCAGCTGCCACGTCCGGCCGACGCGGCGCCGTGAAATTTCCAGGGTGTAGAAAATCGGTTTCGCGGCCTTGGCCGGGCCGCGGACGGCCAACGGCCGCCGTTTCAGGATCACGTCCATGCTTCACTCTTCCTTGCCGCGCGCACCCGCGCGGTCGACGGTTGTTGCCGCGGAAAAAATGCCAGGGATGGAGAAGAGGTCGGATATCTGGCTGTCTTCCCGATCGCCCACCGCGACGGTTCACACACAACAGCCGGCCGGTCTCCGGGCTCGCGAGATGGCCCCGTCTTGTCCGAGGGCCTACCGGGATGCCTTCCCACGCCGGTCTGGTGACCTTGGCGCAGTGGCGTCGTATCCCGTTTTCATCGCTTACCGTTGCGGGGGCAGCGTCGGCATTGCCCCACCCCGATTAAAACCGAGGTGCGACTCACCAAACTTCCCGTTTACCTTCCTTGCGGAAGACCGGCTGCACGGGCGACCCTATGCGAGCCCTTCGCGCCTGGCAAACGATTCTTTCTTCCCACCCCGATCGCTGCGCGCATACCCCGCTTGCGGCCGATCTGCGATCCGCGAACAGAAGCTGCGCCCGGATGTCCTTTACCGATTCCCCTGTTGCCGACAGAATCGCGCCGACCGGCCCAAGGGGCCTTGACGCGACGTTGACGCAGCCTTATTAATGCAATTGAGAATGATTTGCAATCGCATTTATAGAGAGTACACGAGGCCCATATGAAAAACCGCGCGACCGGCTCCGGTCTCCAAAAAATCGCACCCGCCCAGGCGACCCGCTCCGGCGTTCGTCAAACCACCCGTCTGATCCCGAACAAGCCAACCGGTTCCGAACTCGTCACGTCCACCCGAGAGTTGGCGATCGAGGAACAACGCCTGCTCTGGGCGGTTCGGATCTGGGTCGCTTCCGGACGGTTTTGCAACGGCTTGACCGGAGTGTTCGGCGAACTCGGATGCGCGCGGGCCCTGCCGCCCCTGCAGCGACTGCTGCGCACGATCGGACGCGCGGCCGCACGCACTTTCTGGGTGCGGCATGTCGGATGCCCGGCGGTCAACGGCGATGAGGCGGAACTGCTCGAGCTACTGTCGACGGTCCGGCGCGGCCGCTTCAACGTGGCCGCCCACCGCCTGCGCGCGATCCTGCCGCTGGTCGATGTGCCCTCGGCGCTGCTCAGCCTGCGCGCCATCGCCGACGCCCTGCCGCCGGCCGGTGCCGGCGCCGCCCTGAACGCGGCCGACACGATCCCAGAACCGGAAAGCCGGATCCTGCACTAAAGGAGCCCCAGCGATGGAAGATCTGAAAAAGGAAATCGGACCGGCCTGCAACCTGCTGCGCGCGGTCGGCCATCCGGCGCGGCTGGCGATCCTCTGCGCCCTGTCCAACGGCGAGCGCTGCGTCGGTGACCTTGCCGCACATCTCGGCCTGGGCCAGTCGAACATGTCGCAGCATCTGTCGCGCCTGCACGCGGCCGGGCTGGTCAGTCGCCGGCGCCAGCACGTCACAGTGTATTACGGCCTTGGTGGCGAGACGGCGGAGAAGTTGCTCGACGTTCTACGTGAGTTGTGCTGCGAAGACCGGCCCGCGGCGCGTCGCTATTTGGAACCCTTGGAATCGCGTCCCGGCGCGATCTGATCGAGCGTCGGTCCCGGTTCCTGTGCCCGCCCCATCAAGATGTTCCAGGTCCTGTCGGTCCACGACGCCGCCGCCATGCTGACTGCCGCTTTCAGCGACGACTCGACCGAGACGGCGGGTATCTCTGTCACCGACGGTGAGGCGGCAAAACCCTTCAAGGTGACGCCGTGGAAAGCTACCAAGTCGTCGCGCCGCCGGTACAACGCCGTGACCGACAGGATCTTGTCGTAGCCGCCGGCGATTTGCGGCAGGTCGAGGCTGATCTGGTAGCGCTGGTTCGAGGACAGCCGGTAGTCGATCTCGGTGATGAACATGAAAGCGGAGAAGGCCGCCGTCACGTCGCCCTGCCGACAGGTGAACTCGACGTCGTAGTCGGCGGTGTCGAGGAATTCGCGCGGCACCGACTGGCGGCCGATGAAGCGGATCACGTAGTCGCAGGCGGCGGCGGCAAAGACCCGGCCGGTGAGGTCGCGCTGCAGCCGCCCATCGATCAGCCGCCGCGTCGCCGGGCCGTAGACGAAGCCGTATTCCTTGCCGTCCTCGCCATAGACCGCGACCCAGTTGCCCCGCGCCGCGCGCCCGGCGGACTGCACCAGGTTGCCCTTGCGCAGGCGCCCGACCCGGCGGCCGTTGCGGCTTGGCGCGCACGCGCAGGCGGTCCTTGATGATCCGGATCGGTCCCGGGTCGGGCCTGATCTCGGTGCCGAGGAAGGTCGGCGGCGGCATTGCTTCCGGCTCGGCCGCGCGCGCCGATGCCGGCGCCACGGCCAGCAGCGACAACAGGACGGCGATTCGGAAAGGACGGATCAAGTTCATGGCTCGCTCGTAAGGTGGCCGACTATAGGCGCTGCGGCGCGGCAATTCCAACCTCTCGACAGGCCGCCGCCCCGGCGCGATACTGCGCCGCCATGATTCACGACTCGCTCGATGAACTGAAAGCCGCCCTGCCCCGGCACCGCCGCCTGCTCGGCCTCGACGTCGGCTCGAAGACCGTCGGCCTGGCGCTGTCCGACGTGCTGCTGACCATCACCACGCCGATGGAGACGCTGCGCCGGACCAAGTTCGGCCGCGACGCCGAGGCCCTGATCAGGCTGATCCGCGAACACGAGGTCGGCGGCCTCGTGCTCGGCCTGCCCATCAGCATGGACGGCAGCGAGGGCCCGCGCTGCCAGTCGACGCGGCAGTTCGCCGCCAACCTGCAGGGCGCCTTCGACAATGCTGGCCTCGGCGACCTCGGGCTCGCCTTCTGGGACGAGCGCCTGTCGACCGCGGCGGTCGAGCGGCTGCTGGTCGACGAAGTCGACATGACCCGCAGACGCCGCGCCGAGGTGGTCGACAAGATGGCGGCGGCCTACATCCTGCAGGGCGCGCTGGACGCGATGGCGCGGGGCTGACCCCGCGCCGCCGATTCCAGCGGTCGGTATCGCCGGCGGTCGGCAAAATCGCCGAAAAACCCACGGATTCCGGGCCCTTCACAGGATGCTTGCCAGAACTTCCGTGGCGGCCCTATAGTGCGCCTTTAATGACCACCCAATCCCCCACGCAAAGCGCGTTTCGACACCGCCACCTGCTCGGCATCGAGGGGTTGAATCCCCTTGAGATCACGACCCTGCTGGACGGCGCCGAAGCCTACGTCGAACAGAACCGCCAGGCCGACAAGAAGAAGTCGGTGCTGCGTGGGCGCACCATCATCAATCTGTTCTTCGAATCCTCGACCCGCACGCGGACCTCGTTCGAATTGGCCGGCAAGCGGCTCGGCGGCGACGTCATCAACATGACCGTGGCGACAAGTTCGGTGCGCAAGGGCGAGACCCTGATCGACACGGCGATGACGCTGAACGCCATGCACCCGGACGTGCTGGTGGTGCGGCATTCGGAATCGGGCGCCGTCAAGCTGCTCAGCGAGAAGGTCAACTGCGCCGTCATCAACGGCGGCGACGGCAGCCACGAGCACCCGACCCAGGCGCTGCTAGACGCGTTGACGATTCGCCGCCGCAAGGGCCGGCTGGATGGTCTGCAGGTGGCGATCTGCGGTGACATCGCGCATTCGCGGGTGGCGCGCTCGAACATCCACCTGCTGACCACCATGGGCGCGCATGTGCGCCTGATCGCGCCACGCACGCTGATCCCGTCGCAGGCCCACCGCATGGGGGTCGAGGTGTTCCACGACATGGACGAGGGCCTGCACGGCTGCGACATCGTGATGATGCTGCGCCTGCAGCAGGAACGCATGAGCGGCAACTACTTCCCCTCGATCCGCGAGTATTTCCACTTCTTCGGACTCGACTACGAACGCCTGGCGCACGCCAAGCCGGACGCCCTGATCATGCACCCGGGACCGATGAACCGGGGCGTCGAGATCGACACCGACGTCGCCGACGACATCGAGCGCAGCGCCATCCGCGAGCAGGTCGAGATGGGCGTCGCCGTGCGCATGGCCTGCCTGGAGATCCTGGCCAACAACATGATCCTGGCGCAGCAGGGAGAGGCGTGATGGGCATGCGGCCAAAGGGGGCACAGGGGCGGGTCTCCTACGTCAACGCACGGCTGATCGATCCGGCCAGCGGGCTGGATCAGACCGGTGGCCTGATCACCGAGGGTGAAACCATCAGCGCCGTCGGCCCCGACGTCAACGTCGACGCCTTCCCGACCGAGGCGACCCCCACGGGGACGATTGTCGTCGACTGCAACGGCAAGTGCCTGACCCCGGGGCTGGTCGACATGCGCGTGCATGTGCGCGAGCCGGGCGAGGAGCACAAGGGTACCCTGGCGTCGGCGGGGCGCGCCGGAACCGCCGGCGGCGTGACCTCGATGGTCTGCCTGCCGAACACGGATCCGGTGATCGATGACATCTCGGTGCTGGAATTCGTCGCCCGCCGCGCCCGCCTGCTCGGCCTGGCCAAGGTCTATCCCTACGGCGCCGTGACCCGGGGCGCGGCCGGCGAGAACCTGGCCGAGATGGGCATGCTGGCCGAGGCCGGCGCGCTCGCCTTCACCGACGGCAGTCAGGCCGTCGCCAACGCCCAGGTGATGCGCCGGGCCCTGGCCTATGCCTCGACCTTCGACCTGCTGATCATGCAGCATCCCGAGGAACCGAGCCTGGCCCGCGGCGGCGCCATGAACACCGGCGAGACCGCGACCCGCCTCGGCCTGCCCGGCATTCCGCGCCAGGCCGAGGTGATCATGATCGAGCGTGACCTGCGGCTGCTGGAGATGACCGGCGGACGGCTGCATTTCGGCCATATCTCGACCGCCGATTCGGTGGCGGTGATCCGCGCCGCCAAGGCGCGCGGCCTGCGCGTCACCTGCGACACAGCGCCGCCCTACTTCGCGCTGAACGAGACCGCGATCGGCGACTACCGCACCTTTTCCAAGCTGTCGCCGCCGCTGCGCGACGAGAGCGACCGCTTGGCCATCGTCGCCGGCCTCAAGGACGGCACCATTGACGCCATCGCGTCCGACCACGCGCCGCAGGACGAGGACGCCAAGCGACTGCCGTTCGAGCAGGCCGCCTTCGGCGGCGTCGGCCTGGAGACCCTGCTGCCGATCACGCTCGAGCCGTTCCACAACGGCGAACTGTCGCTGACCGCGGCGCTGCGCCTGATCACCTGCGCGCCGGCCGACCTGCTCGGCCTCGGCGCCGGCCGCCTGGAACCGGGGGCGCCGGCCGACCTGATCGTGTTCGATCCGGACCGCGGCTGGAAGGTCGACGAGACCTCGCTGCATTCGAAGTCGAAGAACACGCCGTTCGACGGCCGCCCCGTTCAGGGCCAGGTCTTGCGCACTGTGGTCGACGGCCGCACCGTTTTCCACAGGACATAGCCAAATGGACGGTTCGATCCTCGCCAACATGACCACGCAGCACCAGCTGGCGGCGCTGATCGGCTACGTGCTCGGCTCGATCCCGTTCGGCCTGGTGCTGACCAAGCTCGCCGGCATGGGCGACATCCGCAGCATCGGCTCGGGCAACATCGGCGCCACCAACGTGCTGCGCACCGGCAACAAGGTGCTGGCGGCGGCGACCCTGCTGCTGGACGGCGGCAAGGGCGCGGCGGCGGCGCTGGCGCTGTGGTCGGTCTGGGGCTACGAATTCGCGCTGATCGGCGGGCTGTTCGCGGTGGTCGGCCACAACTTTCCGATCTGGCTCAAGTTCAAGGGCGGCAAGGGCGTGGCGACAACGCTCGGCGTGCTGCTGGCGATCGCCTGGCCGGTCGGCATCCTGGCCTGCCTGACCTGGCTGGTGATCGCCGCGGTGTTCAGGTTCTCCTCGCTGGCGGCGCTGGTCTGCCTGGCCGCGGCGCCGCTGTTCATGGCCTGGCTGGCTACACCGCCGGCGGTGGTCGTGGCGGCGCTGCTGGCGTTGCTCGCCTTCATCCGCCATCACGCCAACATTCGCCGCCTGCTCGCCGGCGAGGAACCCAGGATCGGGGGCGGCAAGAAGGCGGCCGAGGAAAGCGAAACCGATGCCGGAACGGATGCCTGAGTCAGGCTTCGGATCCGCGTTTCAACACCAGGCACCTTTTTTCCGTAATCTCACGCTGCTGGTCGAAATCCGGAAATTCGCGCCGGTAACGCGCGGCGATCTCCTTTTCGCCGGGTCGATCGGTGTCGTCCATGAACACGGTTCCGCCCGGCACGATCTTGGCGAACAGCATCGGCCCGGCGGGGTATGGGACCAGCGGATCGATCGGCATCGGCGGCCCGTCGACGACCAGCAGGTCGACGCCGTCCCCGGGAAGGGCGTCGGCATCGTACCATTGCCAGTCGCGACCCCCCAGGGTCAGCTTGCGCAACGGTGCGTCGATGACGGTGGCCCAGTCACCGAGGCCGTAGCGCTCCAGGTCGGCGCGGGTACGCTGCGCGAATTCGACGTCGTGGTCGAGCGCGAAGACATGGCCGGCGCCGTTCAACTGCATACAACGGGCCAGGGCCACCGTCGACACGCCGGAGCCGCATTCGAGCACCACCGCCGGTCGCTCGGCGCGGGCATGGCGCACCAGCAGCAGCAGGAAATCGGGCGACGCCGCCCAGCCGCCGGCCGGCGGCAGCGGAATCGGCAGGTCGAGTTCGCTGTGCAGGATGTCGAGATACTGTTCCTGGCGGAACAGGTTCTCGAGCTTCTCACCGAGGCTTTCGCGCACTTCCTCGACGGACATGTGGATCTTGCGGATCTTGTGAAAGGTTCACGACACCACCAGGGCCATCAGCAGCAGCGTCAGCAGGACCAGGAGCGTGCTGTTCATCGGCGCGGCATTTTCGTTGCAGGCTCCCCTCTCAGTCCGGCGCCGATTCTGTTTGGGCCGGGCCGTTCCGCTGACACGCTACTTTTGCGCCGTTTGCCTGTCCACCGAAATCGCGCCGCGAGCCCGGTGTTCCGGTCATTTCGGGCGCGCCCAGGCGACGCCCCCGAAAAGCGGTTGAACCGGTCAGCCAATGGCGCTAATCCTCTGCTCGCCCGTGCAAGGCGATTCGACGGTGTCGCGCTAGCACCTCCGACGGGTTCGAAAGGCTCGCACTGATGCAGGACCAGACGGTTCGCGTAATTGTCAACCGAAAGATCTCCCCGGACTTCCTGGAAATCGAGTTCGAGTGGCGCGCGGAGTGGGGAATTCCCGTCCCAGGTCAGTTTTTCGAACTGCGAATCACCGACCAGTCCGCCCCCCTGCTTCGCCGGCCCTACGCCTTTTCCGGCTACGACGAAGAGCGCCAGGCGGCGGCGATGATCTACCAGGTGGTCGGCGTGTCGACCCGCATGCTGGCGGATCGCGCTCCGGGTGATTCCGTGCGCGTTCTCGGCCCGATCGGCAACGCCTTCGGCCTACGCGGACGGCCGGACAAGGTGATCGCGCTGGGCGGTGGCGTCGGACTCGGCCCGATCCTGTTCGCCGCCCGCGAGATGATGCTGGCCGGCAGCGATGTTCGCCTGGTCACCGGGTTCCGCAACCGCGACCTGGTCCCCGACGGCTCGGTCTGGCAGGGCATGGATCCCATCGTCTGCACCGACGACGGCTCCGAGGGATTTGCCGGCAACGTCGTCGACTACCTGCGCACGCTGAGCGGCGAAGAGCTGTCCGGCGCCCGGCTGCTGGCCTGCGGACCGATGCCGATGCTGGCGGCGGCACACGCCTTCGCCGCCGAGAAAGGCCTGGTCTGCGAGGTCTCGGTCGAAGAGATGATGGCCTGCGGCCTCGGCGTCTGCGTCGGCTGCGTGGTCGAGCGCGCCGACGGCGAGATGGTCCGCGTCTGCACCGACGGCCCGATCTTCGAGAGCGAGGTGCTGGCATGGACCTGAGCGTCAAGATCGGCAAGGGAGTGCTGAAGAATCCGGTCGGCGTCGCCTCGGGCACCTTCGGCTACGGCCAGGAATTCGCCGAGATCATGGACCTGAGCAAGCTCGGCGCGATCTACACCAAGGCGATCAGCATTGAGGTGCGTCGTGGCAATCCGACCCCGCGCATCGTCGAAACGCCGTCGGGCATGCTCAATTCGATCGGCCTGGCCAACGTCGGCGTCGAGAAGTTCATCACCGACAAGATCCCGTTCCTGGCCGAACTGGATGTCGCCACGGTGGTCAACGTCGCCGGCACGACCATGGACGACTACTGCAACGTGATCAAACGGCTCGACGACATCGACACGGTCTGGGGCTACGAGATCAACCTGTCGTGCCCCAACGTCGAGGCCGGCTCGATCCAGTTCGGCACCGATCCGGCGATGGTCGAACAGGTCACGGCGATGATGCGCGCGGTGACCGAGAAGCCGCTGCTAGTCAAGCTGTCGCCCAATGTCACCGACATCGCCGAGATCGCGCTGGGCGCCGAGCGCGGCGGCGCCGACGGTGTCACCTGCATCAACACCCTGATGGGCATGGTGATCGACACCGCCAAGCAGGAAACCGTGATCGCGCGCAAGACCGGCGGCCTGTCCGGGCCGGCGATCCGCCCGGTCGGCGTGCGCATGACCCATCAGGTCAGCCGCGCCATCGGCATCCCGGTCGTCGGCATCGGCGGCATCACCAACGCCGACGACGCCATCCAGTACCTGCTGGCCGGCGCCAAGGCGGTGCAGGTCGGCACCTGGAACTTCGTCGAGCCGGCGTCGTCCGAAAGCATCAGCGACGAGATCGCCGCCTACATGGAAGATCACGGGATCGAGCGGATCGACGATTTCGCCGCCCTGCTCGACCGACACAAGGACGGCTGACCCCACAATCGGTAGAAGTGTTAGGATGGCGCCATGTCCGACGAGAACGCCATCCTCGCCCCCAACGTCGCCTTCTATCACGCTTTCGCCAGCGGCGATTACGACGCCATGGACGCGGTATGGGCGCGGCGGCATCCGGTGGCCTGCCTGCACCCAGGCTGGGGCCCGGTGGCGGGGCGCGACGAGGTGATGAAAACCTGGCGCGCGATCCTCGCCAATCCCGGCGGCACGCCGGTCGAGTGCATTGCGCCGCAGGTTTTCCCTCTGGGCGAAACGGCCTTCGTGGTCTGTCACGAACAGCTGCCCCAGGGCACCCTGATCGCGACCAACCTGTTCGCCCTCGAGGACGGCGTCTGGCGCATGGTGCACCACCAGGCCGGCCCCGGACCGGCGGTCTCGCCGGCGCGCGGCAAGCCGGTCCAGGCACCCGGCACGCGAACCCTGCAATAACCACAATTCTGTTATGGGTATTCCGCATACCTCATGACCTCCCCCGAGGCGTATAATTTACAGTGCTAATGGGAGGAATAGTCCGCCCATGTGAAGGGGGCTGACATGACGAATCCGTTCAAAATGTCGATGCAGATGCAGCAGGCCTCCACCGCGGGCGCGTTCTGCATGGCCTCGCTGATGATCGCCAACACGGTCAAAATGATGCAGGCGCAGCACCAGGCGCTTTCCCATACCTGGACGCCGCACCGCGCGAAAGACATGCACGCGCAGGCTCAACCCGAAGGAAACGATCCCGACCTGCTGTATCACTACGGCCGGCGTCACCACGACGTCGACGTCGAACATATGCGCTGATATCCGCCCGGCCACGGTGGGACGCGGCCGGGATAGGATTTGAAGCGTACTGGTGGATCCCAGCGATGGGAGGGGGGGAAGTTGTTCGCTTCCGCCCTTTTTTTGTGTCGGAACGACCGTGATCAGGCGGGTGCCGCGGTCTCCTTGGGCGGGTTCTGTTTGGCTTCCTTGGCGGCCTGCTTCTTGGCCAGCCTGGCGGCGCGGCGGGTTTCGCGGCGCACGCGCCGCTCGATCCGCCAGTCGTGCACGTTGGCCCGCACCATCAGGGCGCTGGGCGTCACCACCAGGGTCAGCACGGTGGCGAAGCCGAGGCCGAACACGATCGACGTGGCCAGCTGCGTCCACCACTGGGTCGCCGGCGCGCCCATCGAGACCTCGCGGCTGGCGAAGTCGATGTTGACGCCGAACACCATCGGCATCAGGCCGAGCATGGTGGTGATCGTGGTCAGCATCACCGGACGCAGGCGTTGCGCGCCGGTGCGTAGGATCGCCTCCATGGCGTTGTTGGCCGAGCCCTTGAGCCGGTCGTAGGTGTCGATCAGCACGATGTTGTTGTTGACCACGATGCCGGCCAGCGCGATCACCCCGATGCCGCCCATGACGATGCCGAACGGCTGCTCGGTTGCGATCAGGCCGAGCAGCACGCCGACCGTGGACATGACCACCGCGGTCAGGATCAGGAAGGCGGAATAGAAGCTGTTGAACTGGGTCACCAAAATCAGCGCCATGATGAACAGCGCCACCCCGAAGGCCTTGACCAGGAAGGCCTGCGCCTTCTTCTGCTCCTCGTCCTCGCCCTTGAAGGTGACGTCGATGCGCGGGTCCAGCCCGGCCTGGGCCATCCAGTCGGCCAGTTCCTTGACCTTGGTGTCGGGCAGTACGCCCTCGGCGACGTCGGCCTTGACCGTCATCTGCCGCCGTCCGTCGCTGCGGTCGACGGTGCCGACCCGCGGCTTGGCCACGCGCTTGACGAAGTTGGTGATCGGCACCAGGCCGGCGGCGGTGGCGATGCGCACGTTGTCGAGCTGCTCGATAGTGCGGTAGTCGCGCGGGTAGCGCGCCCGCATCTCGACCTCGTCGTCGGTGTCGTCGGGCCGGTACTCGCCCAGCTTGATGCCCGTCGTGACCATCTGGATGGCGCGGCCGATGGTGTTGACGTCAGCGCCGAATTTGGCCGCCTGGGCGCGGTCGACCTTGAGTTCCCAATCGATGCCCGGCAGCGGCCGGCTGTCCTCGACGTTGATCAGGCCATCGATCTGTTCGAAGCCCCGCAGCACCTGCTCGACCGCCGGCTGCAGCAGTTCCGGAAAGCGCGACGAGAGCTGCACCTGCACCGGCTTGCCGACGGGCGGGCCCTGCTCCTCCTCGCGCGGATCGACGTAGATGCCGGCCAGGTCGGCGGTGACGTCGCTCATTTCCTGGAAGATCTCGGCCGCCTTGCGCCGCTCGTCCCAGTCGGCGAGCTCGAGGGCGATGGTACCGATGATGTCCTCGGCCTCCTGGCTCTGCGGATCCTTTCCGGTGCGCGTGTAGACGGTCTTGAACTCGCCGTGCTTCTCGTTCAGGGCGAGGATGCGCTCCTCGACCTGGCGCATCAGCGCGTCCTTCTCCCAGACCGACAGGTTTCCGCGGGCGCGGACCTGCAGCTTGGCGAACTCGGGCTCGACCTCGGGGAAGAATTCGACCCCCTTGCCGAACTTGCCGTAGCCGGTGTAGGCGCCGACCAGGATCACCAGGGCGCCGACCAGGACCAGCGACGGGAACCTCAGCGCGCCCTTCAGCACCTTGACGTAGACCCCGGTGAATCCGCCGGCGGCCTCCAGGTTCTCCTCGGTCTCGCCCGCGGCCAGCGCCCGCATCTTTTCCGGATCGGCGGCACCGGCCTTGCCGATCTTCGAGCCCAGCGTCGGCACGAACACCAGGGCCATCAACAGCGAGGCCGACAGTGTCGCCAACAGCGTCAGCGGCAGGTATTTCATGAACTCGCCGACCACGCCGGGCCAGAACAGCAGCGGGAAGAAAGCGGCCAGCGTGGTCGCGGTCGAGGCGATGATCGGCCAGGACATGCGTTTCGCCGCCTGCGCGTAGGCGCGGTGGCGCGGCTCGCCCTCGGTCATCTTGCGATCGGCGTATTCGGTGACCACGATGGCGCCGTCGACCAGCATGCCGACGGCCAGGATCAGGCTGAACAGCACCACCATGTTGACGGTCAGGCCGAGCGAATAGAGCAGCAGGATCGCGGTCAGGAACGAGCCCGGAATGGCGACGCCGACCAGCGCCGCCGAGCGCACGCCGAGCGCCGCGACGACCACGATCATGACCAGCACCACGGCGCTGATGACGTTGTTCTGCAGGTCGGTCAGCATGTTGCGGATCTGGTTCGACTTGTCCTGCGAAAACGAGATGTGCACCGCCTCGCGCAGGCCCTCGGGCCAGGACGCCTGTTCCTCGGCGACGACGCGGCGGACGTTCTCGATGGTGTCGATGATGTTCTCGCCCGAGCGCTTCGAGACCTCGAGCACGATCGCCGGGTTGCCATTCATGCGCGCGAAGCTGTCCGGGTCCTTGAAGGTGCGGCGGATGTCGGCGAGGTCGCCCAGGCGCACCACGGCGTCGCCCGACACCTTCACCGGCTGGTTGATGACGTCGTAGACGGTCTCGTAGAGCCCCGGCACCTTGACCGAGAAGCGGCCGCGGCCGGTGTCCTGGGCGCCGGCGGCGACCAGCAGGTTGCTGGCCTTGACGGCGGCGATGGCGTCGGCCGGGGTCAGGCCGTAGCTCTCCACCCGCACCGGATCGATCAGCACCTCGACGATCTCGTCGCGATCGCCGGCGATCTCCGCCTTCAGAACGGTCGAAATGCTCTCGATCGCATCCTGCAGGTCGCCGGCCAGGCGCACCAGGGCGCGCTCCGGCAGTTGCCCCGACAGGGTCACCACCACCACCGGAAACAGGCTGAAGTTGACCTCGTTGACGGTCGGCTCCTCGGTTTCCGCCGGCAGCTCCGGCTTGGCCATGTCGACCTTCTCACGCACGTCGGCGAGGGCCGCGTCGGCGTCGAAGCCGGCCTCGAACTCGAGGATCACGTTGGCGCCGCCTTCGAAGCCCGAGGCGGTCATCTCCTTGACCCCCTCGATCACCCGCAGCTCCTCCTCCATCGGCCGGATCAGCAGGCGTTCCGCGTCCTCCGGCGAGATGCCGTCATGGGTCATCGCCACGTAGATGATCGGAATGTTGATGTCGGGCTCGGATTCCTTGGGAATCTCGATGAACGCCACCGTGCCCGAGATCAGGATCAGCACCAGGCTCGCCAACACCGTGCGCGAGCGGCTGAAGGCGCTGTCGATCAGGGATTTCATGACGCCGGAACCTTCGCGGCGATGGCCGACTCGGGCATCGGCAGGACCTTCTGCCCGACGGTGACGAATTCCTGCCCAACCGTGATCACCCGCGCCGCCGTCGGCAGGCCTTTCAGCCAGATGCCCTCGGCGGTGTCGGCGATCAGCTCGACGGCGTGGAAGCGGACCACGTCATCGGCGTCGACGGTCTTGACCCCGACCACGCCGTCGCGATCCAGCGTCAGCACCGCCGGCGACAGTAAAAGCGCGGTGACGGTCGCCAGCGGCAGGCGCAGCTCGGCGGTCAGGCCCTCGGCGACGGCGCCGCCGGGATTGTCGAAGGCGACCTCGACACGGAAGGTGCGGGTTTCCTGCGTGCCCATCTTGGAGACGAAGCGCACGGTGCCGGCGACCTCCTGGCCGGTGACCAGGCGGGCATGCGCGACCGAACCGGGCCGCACCCGGTGCACGTCGCGCTCGGCAACCTCGCCGACGATCAGGATCGGGTCCAGGTCGACCACGCGTCCGGCGTGATCGCCGACCTTGACGTAGTCGCCGATCTCCAGCGGCAGCGCGTCGACAACCCCGGCGAACGGGGCGCGGAACCGGGTGTGACCGATGTCGGTGCGGATGTTTTCCAGCGACGCCCGCGCCGCTTCCAGGTTGGCCTTCTCCTCGGCCAGCTTGACCTTGGAGCGATAGTTCTTCTTCGACAGCTTCATCGCCGCGTCGTAGGCGATCTTGCGCTGCTTGACCAGCGCCTCGGCCTGCTTCAGCTTCGCCGGCCGGTCCTCGAGCGCCAGGCGCAGCAGGGTCTGTCCCTTCTTCACCTTCTCGCCCTTCTTGACCAGGATCTCGCTGACCCGGCCCTTGGTCTCGGCGCGCATGTCGACCATGCGCTCGGCCTCGGTCCGTCCGAACAGCACCAACTCGTTGGCCCGCTGCTGGCCCTGCACGGTGCGCACACGCACCTTGATCGGCTTGGCCTCCTGCGGTGCCGACTGGGTCTGCATCTGCTGTGCGTCCTCGTCGCTGACCGCGACGTTGCCGCCCATCTGGCCCGAGGCGATCCAGCCGCCGACCGCCAGGGTCAGAGCCGCCGCTATGATGTATGAAGTTCTCATCGCTCACCTCCCGCGGCGCGGCGCAGTTTCGGCTCGGCCCGTTCAGCCGTCTCGTCGTCGAACAGCAGATGCCGGTGGCTTTCCATGAATTCGACCATCGCCGTGTGATATGCCTTGCCCATCTCAAACACGAACTGGTGTCCGGGGGACACGTTCTCCATGTGGCAGGCGTCCTTGTCGGTCATTTCCGCGAGGCTGGACTTATGAATGGCCAGGTAAGAGCCGAAGACCTCCTGGCGCCGGTCGGGATTGAGCAGGTCGGCGAAAAACAGGATGAACAGAAACTCCGATCGCACCCGGTCCACGGACGGCGTCTTGCGGATCGCCTGCTTCAACGCCTCCATGCCGGTGGTGGTGATCGAATAGACCTTCTTGTCCGGACGTCCCGACTGGGACTCCTCGACGAAGGTCACCTTGCCCTCGTCCGCCAGCGCCGTTAGCGCCGGGTAGATCGAGCCGAAGCCGACCGCGTGAATATGCCCGAATGGGCCATCCTCGAAGTGCTTCTTGATTTCGTAACCGCTGGCATCGCCCAGGGCCAATACGCCCAGGCAGAGGGTTTTCGCATCCATGATAAATCGCCGCTGTCGTTTGCTCGTTCGTCACGGGCCGCCCCCGGCCCGCCTCGCAATTGCAGAACTTATATAGGTTCGATATATATATCAAATCAATATATATCCTACCGAAATAGGTAGCTCAGGCCCGCTCACGGAACTGTGAAGAGGGTCACAAAGGTCGAGCTTTATTTACCGATTGGATAAATGGGCAAGAGGCGCTTTCTCGTGCACCACACGAGAATTTTCCTCTAATAAATTATTATCGTGAGCTTTCTTAGACGCTTGCCTGCACGATCGCGTCCAAAGCCTCGGCGTCGTTGATGGTCACCGAACCGCGTCCGAGGGTCAGGAAACCGTCCTCTTCCCACGACCGAAGCTGCTTGTTGACGGCCTCGCGCGAGGCGCCGGTCATGGCGCCGAGCATCTGCTGCGACAGGTTCAACGCGATTCGCACGCCGCCCTTGGACTCCTCGCCGTGGCTTTCGGCCAGAGCCAGCAGACGCTTGGCCAGGCGGGTTTCCAGGTCGAGGAAACTGAAGTCTTCGAGCTGCTCGCTGGTCGAGCGCAGGCGTTCGCACATGATCTCCAGCAGCTTGATGCACAGTGCCGGATTGCTCTCCAGGTAGGGCCGGAAGCTGGAGCGCTCCAGGATCAGCACCTCGGTCTCGCCCATCGCGATGGCATCGGCCGTGCGCTCGCCGGCGCCGATCACCCGCAGCACCACTTCCTTGCCCTCGGCCGAGTAGGTGACGATGCGCACGCGGCCGCGTGCAACCGCCATCATGCCCGACGCCGGGTCGCCCTTCAGGAACATCGGCTGATTGTTCTTGTAGGTGCGCGAGCGCACCAGCCCGGCCAGCTTTTCCATGTCCTCGGGCGGCAGGTGCTTGAGCAGGAAATGCTCGGCAAGAATGTTCATTTTCATCGAGTTGTACCCCTCCCCGGGTACGGCCGCCCGAATTGCGCTCGGGCTTGACCGAAATCATTTTGCCGGCCCGATGACCCGTCGTACAAGGAGAAACTGCAACAAAAGGATTCGCCAAGTCCGATGAATCAGGGACATTCGAGCTCGGCAGCGATGATCAGGTGTCCGCGCGGGCACCGGACCCGGCGCGCCTGGGCCGCATGGCTCGGCACGCTGGCCCTGCTGCTGCACGCTCTGATCCCGATCGGTCAAGGCATCACCGTTTCCCAGGCGGGCGAGCGAGACAACCCGTTCGACCAGGCTTTCCTGGTCATCTGCGCCGCGTATGGGATCACGCCCCTGAACCAGGGGCAGCAGGCGCCGAGCGAACGCACGTCCGACTCGCACGCCTGCGTCATCTGCCAGATCCAGAGTCTCGGCAAGTCGACCGTGGCGTCCACGCCCGTAGCGTTGCCAAAGCCCACGGTGCACGCCGCGCGCCTCGGCTCCCCTGCGCGCGAGAGCGACACCGACGGGCGGACGCCACGCACCGTCCTGCCGCGCGCGCCGCCTTCCTTGACCTGACGATTCCCAAAGATTCGTAAATACGTTGCCCGGACACCGTGGCCGGCTCGGCGGTCTCCGCCGGTGCGCAGCCGGTCGCGGTGTCCACGCCAATCGTTTGATTGAAGGAAGACCAATGAAGAGACTTGCCCCCCTGGCATTCGCCGCCGCCGCCCTGTGGGCCGCCGCCGCCGGCGCCACCGATATCTCCGTCAGCGACGCCTGGGCCCGCGCCTCGGCCGGGCCGGCCCGCGCCGGCGCCGCGTTCATGATGATCATGAACAAGGGCGCCGCGGACCGCCTGGTCGCGGCGAAATCCGATGTCGGTGCCCGCACCGAGCTGCACACCCACATCAAGGAAGGCGAAATCATGCGCATGCGCCGGATCGAGGCCGTCGACGTGCCCGCCGGCGGCGTGGCCATGCTGAAGCCCGGCGGCCATCACGTCATGTTCATGAAGCTGAAGGCGCCGCTGAAGGAAGGCACCACCTTCCCGCTGACCCTGACCTTCGAGAAGGCCGGCGACATCACCGTCACCGTGGCCGTGAAGAAGGCCGGCGCGATGGGCGCCGGCCACAAACACATGCACCACGACCACGGTGGCATGAAGATGAAAAAGACCAACTGAGCGGTCTTTCGCGCGGGACGGCGAGCTTCGCCGTCCCAGCCACCCCTCTTATTCAGCGGCCGCAGCGTTGCCCAGGGCGCGCAGCGCGTCGAGCACCTCGGACGGTTCGGCCCGCCGGGTGTAATCCGGATCGACATCGGCGAAGACCACCTTGCCGTCGCGGCCGATGACGTAGGTCGCCGGCAGCGGCAGTTCCCACGTGCCGTCGCCGTTGTAGGCGGGGACGTCCAGTTTCAGAACCTCCTGAAAGACCTTGCGCAGGCCGTTGTCGATGGTGAACACCAGCCCGTATTCGCGCGCCGCGGCGTTGCCGATGTCGCTGAGCACATGGAACTCGAGTTCGTTCTTCTCGACCAGGGTCAGCGAGTTGTCGGGCGTCTGCGGCGAGATCGCCACAAGGTTGCCGCCGGCGGCCTCGATCTCGGGCAGCAGTTTCTGGAACTCGCGCACTTCCATGTTGCAATAGGGGCACCAGGTGCCGCGGTAGAAGTTGAGGATCACCGGGCCCGCGGTCAGCAGGTCCGTCAGCGTCACGGTCTTTCCGGTGGCATCGGGCATGGCGAACAGCGGCGCCGTCATGCCGACCCCGACGGCGCGGTCGGCGAGCCCGCTTTCGTGCAGCCGTTTGGTCGCCGCGTTCATCTCGGCGACGACGTCCTCGCCCATGCGCTGAACGGCATTCGCCTTGCGTTCGGCCAGTTGTTCCTTGAGGCTCATGACGAGCTCCTTCCTGTTGTGTTGTTGGAAATATTTTTTGGTGGACTGACGAGGACCGACAGGGCGAGCCGCGCGACCTGGCGCAGTTCGCCGGCGTCGGGGTTGACCTTGCCCAGGACCTGCAGCCCGTTCAGGCTGCCGACCAGGAACCGGGCCAGGGAAGCGGCTTCGTGCAACGGATCGATCTCGCCCGCCGCCTGGCCGCGGACGATGGCCTCGCAGTAGGCGGCCTGGGTCGCCGCCAGGGCGGCTTCCAGCCGGGCCCGTACGTCGGCATCGTGCGGCGCCAGTTCAACCGCCGAGTTACCGATCATGCAGCCGCAGGGTGTGGCGTCGCGCAGAAGACGGGCGATGACATTGTCGAAGGCCCGCGCGATCGCCGCCTTGACCGAGGTGCCCTCGGCGAGGGTCGCCTGCAGCCGGCGCAGAGTCACCCGGCCGTAGTGGTCGAGCGAAGCCAGGAACAGCTCGTGCTTGCCGCCGAAGGTCTCATACAGGCTGCTGCGGCTGAGCCCCATGGCGCAGGTCAGGTCGCACAGCGACGTCGCCTCGTAGCCCTTGGCCCAAAAAACCTGCATGGCGCATTGCAGCGCCGCGTCGGTGTCGAATTCTCGCGGTCGTGCCATCGTCCCGGCATCCGTGATGTCGTGTTTGCAGAGTGGATATAGGCATTCCGGAACGATCGGTACAGAATTATTTTGTCACGTTTCCGTGACGGCTCCGGGCAACTGATCCAGCAGGCCGGTGAGGTCGGCGACGCTGCCGATGACGTGATCCGCATGAGGGTCGAGCTCACCGGCTGCGGCGTTGCCGGACAGCACCCCGATCGCCAGGCCGGCGCCCGCGGCGCGACCCATTTCGAAGTCATGAATGTTGTCGCCGACCACCGTGATTTCAAGGGGTTGACAGCCGATCTTATCACAGAACGCAAGCGCCATGCCGGGCCCCGGCTTGCCGCCGTGGCCGCTGTCGAAGCCGGCCAGGAAGTCGAGCGTGTCGAGGATTCCGAACGGCGCCAGCGAGGCCCGCGCCCCCGGCTCGCTGTCGTTGGTGGCGACGCCGACGGCGATTCTGCGCGTCTGCAGGCCGGCGAACAGTCGCGGCAGATCGACCAGCGACACGGCGGTGCGCGCGGTCACGCGCATGAAGATACCGTCCAGCCAGCCGCCCATGTCGGCGCGGCGGCGTGCGGCGGGCAACAAGGCGCCCCAGGCATCGCCGATCTCGTCGTTGGTGCCGGCCGCCAGCAGGGTCCCCGGCACCGCCCGTGCCGAAGCCAGGTCCCACCCCGTCGCGACCAGCAGGCGTTCGCTGAGCTCCGCGTCGCCGCCAGCCACTTCGACCGCCGCCTCGGCATAGGCCGGGTTCCAGGTGGCGTCGTAGTCGAGCAGGGTGCCATCCTTGTCGAACAGAATTCCGCGAATCGGGGGCATGTCTTTCCTAACGCTGGGTTCGCTCGTAGTCGTCTGCACGGTAGACAGCCGCCGCAGACGTTTCCAGCGGCGCCCGGCCGCGGATGATGTCGGCCGCTTTTTCGGCCAGCATGATCGTCGGCGCGTTCAGGTTGCCGGTGGTGATCCGCGGCATGATCGAGGAATCGACCACGCGCAGGTTCTCGAGCCCCCTCACCCGCGTCTCCGGATCGACCACGGCCATATCGTCGATACCCATCTTGCAGGTGCAGCTCGGATGATAGGCGCTCTCCACGGTCTGGCGCACGAAGGCGTCGATCTCGTCGTCGCTCTGCACCTCGGGTCCCGGCGCCATCTCCTTACCTCGGTAAGGCGCGAAGGCGGGCTGGGCGAAGATTTCGCGGGCCAGGCGCACGCTGGCGCGCATCTCGATCCAGTCGTCCTCGTGCGACATGTAGTTGAAGCGGATGCGCGGCGCCGTCTTCGCATCGTTGCCGGCCAGCTTGACCCAGCCGCGGCTCTTCGAGCGCATCGGTCCGACATGGGCCTGGAATCCGTGGCCGCCGGCCAGCGTCTGCCCGTCATAGGACATCGCCAGCGGCAGAAAGTGGTACTGGATATCCGGATAGGGCACGCCGGGGCGGCTGCGGATGAAGGCGCCGGATTCGAAATGATTGGTGGCGCCGAGCCCGTCCTTGAAGAAGAACCAGCGCGCGCCGATCAGGAACTTGCCCCACAGGTTCATGTGCTTGAAGAGCGTGACCGGCTGGGTGCATTCCTGCTGCACGTAGAGCTCCAGATGGTCCTGCAGGTTCTCGCCGACCCCGGGCAGATGATGCACCAGCGGCACGTCGAACTCGGCCAGTTGCGCGTGGTCGCCGACGCCGGACAGCATCAGCAGTTGCGGTGAGTTGATCGAGCCGGCGGACAGGATGACCTCGCCCGCCGCGACCCTCTGAACCTGGCCGCCGCGCTCGAATTCGACGCCGACGGCGCGCTTGTCCTCGAACAGCACGCGGCGGGTCAGCACGCCGCTGTCGACACGCAGGTTGCGGCGATTGAGCGCCGGCTTCAGGTAGGCGTTGGCGGCGCTCCAGCGCAGGCCCCGGTGCACGGTCATGTCCATGTCGCCGAAGCCTTCCTGCTGGAAGCCGTTGGCGTCCGCGGTCGACAGGTAGCCGGCCTCGATTCCGGCGGCGATGAAAGCGTCGTACAGCGGGTTGGTCTTGATCCCGTTCGAGGTGTTGAGCGGCCCGTCGGGGCCGCGGTAGTCGTCCCCGCCCCGCGCCCGCGTCTCGGCGCGGCGGAAATACGGCAGCACGTCGGCGTAGGACCAGCCGGCCGCCCCCGCCTGTTCCCAGCCGTCGTAGTCGAGCGCGTTGCCGCGCACGTAGGCCATGCCGTTGATCGAGGAGGATCCGCCGAGCACGCGGCCGCGCGGGCAGTGCATGCGCCGGTCGTTCAGGTTCGGCTCGGGCTCGGTGTAGTAGCGCCAGTCGTACTTCGGCGAGTTCATCGGGATCGACAGCGCCGTCGGCATCTGGATGAAGATGCTGCGGTCCGAACCGCCGGCCTCGAGCAGCAGCACGGTCTTGCCGTCGTCCTCGGTCAAGCGATTGGCCAGCACGCAGCCGGCCGAACCGGCGCCGACGATGACGTAGTCGTAGGACCCGGCGTCAGTAGGGGGAGTCGACATCGCCGGTCTCGACATAGACGCTCTTGAGCTGGGTGAAGTGCTCGATCGCGGCGACGCTGTTCTCGCGTCCGAAGCCGGAGTTCTTGTAGCCGCCGAACGGCACCTCGACCGGGCAGATGTTGAAGGTGTTGATCCAGCAGGTGCCGGCCTCGAGCCGCGCCACCACGCGATGCCCGCGCGCCAGGTCGCTGGTGCAGACCCCGGCGGCGAGACCAAAATCGGTGTCGTTGGCGCGGCGGATCGCTTCGTCCTCGGTATCGAACGACAACACCGACATCACCGGGCCGAAGATCTCGTCGCGCACGATGTCCATGTCGTCGGTGCAGTCGGCGAAGATGGTCGGCTCGACGAAGTAGCCGCGGTTGGGCTCGGCCGGCACGCCGCCGCCGCAGACCAAGCGGGCACCGGCGGCCCTGCCCTTCTCGATGTAGCCGAGCACCTTGGCGCGGTGATCGGCCGAGATCAGCGCGCCGACCTGGGTCTCGGGATCGGTCGGGTCGCCGATCTTCAGCGCCCGCACCCGCGCCGCGCACTTCTCGATGAACGGCTCCAGGATCGGTTTCTCGACGAACACCCGGGTGCCGTTCGAGCAGACCTCGCCCTGGGTATAGAAGTTGGCCAGCATCGCCGCCGACACCGCGTTGTCCAGGTCGGCGTCGGCGAACACGATCAGCGGCGACTTGCCGCCCAACTCCAGCGTCACGTGCTTCAGCGTCTCGGCGCCGGCGGCCATGATCTTCTTGCCGGTCGGTACGCTCCCGGTGAAGGTGACCTTGGCGATGCCCGGATGGCTGCTCAGCGCCGCGCCCAGGTCGCGGCCGCCCGGCAGCACGTTGAAGGCCCCCGGCGGCAACCCGGCCTCGTGATAGATCTCGGCCATCTTCAGCGCGGTCAGCGGCGACAGCTCGGACGGCTTGAACACCATGGTGTTGCCGCAGGCCAGCGCCGGCGCCGACTTCCAGCAGGAAATCTGCAACGGATAGTTCCAGGCGCCAATACCCGCACACACACCCAGCGGCTCGCGCCGGGTGTAGGCGAAGTTGCCGCCCAGCTCCAGATGCTGGCCGTGCAGCGTCGGCGCCACGCCGGCGAAGAATTCGAGGCTGTCGTAGCCCGATGCGACGTCGACCACCTCGGCCTCCTGGATCGGCTTGCCGACGTCCATCACCTCCAGCGCCGCCAGTTCATCGTTGCGTTCGCGCATGATCGCGGCGGCGCGCATCAGCACCTTGGCCCGCTCGGCGCCGGTGCGCCGCGACCAGTCCTTGAACGCTTCGCGGGCCGCGGCGACGGCGGCGTCGACCTCGGCGGTGCCGGCTTCCTGCAAGGTGCAGATCACCTCCTCGGTGGCCGGATTGACGGTATCGAAGGTGGCCTCGCCGGCGGTATCGACATAGGCACCATTGATGAACGGACGCGGTTCGGGCAGAGCGGTCATGGGCGCGGGTCTTTCGTTGCGGGAGAGTTCAGAAGCAGACGCTCGACCACGGCATTAACGGTTTCGTGGGCGGTCTGCAAATCGAAATTGCCCGCCGACAGCGCGGCGTGCAACCAGAGACCGTCGATCAGCGCCGCGACCGCCAGCGCCGCCGGCTCGACCTCGGCTGCCGGCAGCATCCGGCGCAGCGGATGGCGCAGGTTGGAGCGCAGCCGGCGGGTGTTGACACGGCGCAGGCGGGCCAGCGCCGGATCGTGCGCCGATTGAACCCACAACGCCAGCCAGCCGGCGACGGAATCCGGGTCGAACTGCTCCGGTGCCAGGTTGCCGGCGATGATCGCGTCGAGCCGCTGGCGCGGTGTTTCGGCGCGGCGCAGGCGTGCCACGACTTCCTGGCGCAGGCGCTCGATCAGGCTGCGCAAGGTCGCTTCGAGCAGACCGTCCTTGTCGCCGAAATAGTGATGGATGATGCCCGTCGACAGGCCGGCGGCGGCGCCGATGCGGGCCACAGTGGTATCGGCCAGGCCGTGCCGGCCGATCGACGAGATGGTCGCCTCGATCAACTGCTGCCGCCGGATCGGCTCCATCCCCACTTTCGGCATGGTCGAATTCCCGCCCCATCCAGATCAAATTCTCCGGTTCGCCTTACGGGTTTTTAATTGAACGGTCAATCAAAATAAAACACCATGCCGCCGCTCGGTCGATTGATCGGCCGGAAGAAACGGAGCCATACTCTTCAATCTGCCGCGGCAACGATCCGCATCTCGGCAGCACAAGATCCATCGCCTGGGGAGGCCAACATGACTTCATCGACCTGGAAAACCATCGCCCTTGCCGCTGCCCTGATCGCCGGCGGTTCCGCCGCGGCGCAGGCCGCCGATTCGGCCGCCTGTCAGACCGTGCGCTTCTCGGACGTCGGCTGGACCGACATCACCGCGACCACGGAGGCCACCTCGGCGGTCCTCGCGGGACTCGGCTACAAGCCGCAGACCAAGCTGCTGTCGGTGCCGGTGACTTACGCCAGCCTGAAGAACAAGGACATCGACGTGTTCCTCGGCAACTGGATGCCGACCATGGAAGGCGATATCGCCAAGTACCGTGACGACGGCTCGGTCGAGACCATCGGCGTCAATCTCGAGGGCGCCAAGTACACCCTGGCGGTCAACCAGGCCGCAGCCGACGGCGGCATCAAGTCGTTCGCCGACATCGCCAAGTTCAAGGACAAACTGGACGGTAAGATCTACGGCATCGAACCGGGCAACGACGGCAACCGCCTGATCCAGAGCATGATCGACAAGAACGCTTTCGGCCTGAAGGGCTTCGAGGTGGTCGAGTCCTCGGAACAGGGCATGCTGTCGCAGGTCAAGCGGGCCGAGCGGCGCAAGAACTGGATCGTCTTCCTCGGCTGGGAGCCGCATCCGATGAACGCCAACTTCAAGATGGCCTACCTGTCCGGCGGCGACGACTTCTTCGGCCCCAACTACGGCGGCGCCACGGTCTATACCAATGTCCGTGCCGGCTACCTGTCCGAATGCCCCAACCTGGGCAGGTTCCTGAAGAACCTGAAATTCACCCTGGCCATGGAAAACGAGATCATGGGCGCGATCCTGAACGACGGCGAGGATCCGGGCAAGGCCGCCTCGGCCTGGCTGAAGAAGCATCCGGACGTGGCCAAGGCCTGGGTCGCCGGGGTCTCGACCCACGGTGGCGGCGACGGCTGGGCGGCGGTGAAGAAACACCTGGGCCTCTGATCCGCGACGAGATCACCGGCCGGGCCGCCGAGGCCCGGCCGTTTCTCTCTTGAGGTGCGGGGAGACGCCCAATGGAGTGGCTGCAAGCCAACAAGATCCCGGTCGGCAAGTGGCTCGAGGCCTTCGTCGACTTTCTCAACGACTATTTCTTCTGGTTCTTCGACGGCCTGACCATCGGCTTGGAATTCCTGCTCAAGGGCACCGCCGACGGGCTCAACTTCGTCAATCCTTTCCTGCTGACCGCGGTCATCGCCGGCATCGCCTATGCCATTCACCGCTCCTGGAAACTGGCGCTGATCATCGTGCCGGCACTGCTGTTCGTCGCCAACCAGGGCTACTGGGAAGAGATGAACCTGACCCTGTCGCTGATCATCTGGTCGACGGTGATCTGCCTGCTGCTCGGTGTGCCGCTGGGCATCGCCGCGGCGCACCGGCCGCGCCTGTGGACGGTGCTGCGCCCGGTCCTCGACATCATGCAGACGCTGCCGACCTTCGTGTACCTGATCCCGGCGCTGGTGCTGTTCGGCCTGGGCATGGTGCCGGGCCTGATCGCGACCATCATCTTCGCCATCCCGGCGCCGGTGCGGCTGACCTACCTGGGGGTCTCGTCGACCCCGGTGCCGCTGGTCGAGGCGGCCGAGAGCTTCGGCGCCACCAAACGCCAGCTGCTGTGGAAGGTCGAGGTTCCCTACGCCCTGCCGACGATCATGGCCGGGCTGACCCAGTGCATCATGCTGTCACTGAGCATGGTCGTGATCGCCTCGATGGTCGGCGCCGAAGGGCTGGGCATCTCGGTGCTGCGCGCCATCAACACGGTCAACGTGGCCAAGGGATTCGAGGCCGGCATCGCCATCGTCATCGTCGCCATCCTGATGGACCGGATCTGTAAACAGCCGCAGGGCAAGGGGGCGAACCAGTGAACACCTCCCCTGCCCCCGTTGCCACCACCGCCGCGGTCGAGTTCCGCGATGTCGACATCCTGTTCGGCGACGACCCGGCGACGGCGCTCGAGCGCCTCGACGCTGGCGCCACACGTGCCGAGGTCCTGGAAACGACGGGACAGGTGATCGGTGTCGCCGGCGCCTCGATGGCCATCGCCGAGGGCGAGATCTGCGTTCTCATGGGGTTATCCGGCTCGGGCAAGTCGACCTTGCTGCGCGCCGTCAACGGCCTCAATCAAGTCACACGGGGCCAGGTTTTGGTAAAGGATGGAGACACCACCGTCGACGTCGCCGCCTGCGACCCGGCGACCCTGCGCCGGCTGCGCTCGAACCGGGTCGCCATGGTGTTCCAGCAGTTCGCCCTGCTGCCCTGGCGCACGGTGCGCGAGAACGTCGGCCTGGGGCTCGAACTGCGCGGCATGGACAAGAGCGAGATCGGCCGTGTCGTCGACGAGAAGCTGGAACTGGTGCACCTGGACAAGTGGGCCGACAAGTTCGCCCACGAGCTGTCGGGCGGCATGCAGCAGCGCGTCGGTCTGGCCCGCGCCTTCGCCACCGATGCCGAGATCCTGCTGATGGACGAGCCGTTCTCGGCGCTCGACCCGCTGATCCGCACCCACCTGCAGGAAGAACTGCTGGAGCTGCAGAGCGCGCTGCGCAAGACCATCGTGTTCGTCAGCCACGACCTGGACGAAGCCCTGAAGATCGGCCGCCGCATCGCCATCATGGAAGAAGGCCGCATCGTGCAGCTGGGCGAACCCGAACAGATCGTGCTCGACCCGGCGAACGAATACGTCGCCGATTTCGTCGCCCACATGAACCCGCTGAACGTGCTGCGCGGCGGTTCGCTGATGCGCCCGGTGGAGGATCTGGCGCGCAAGGACGACCGTGTCGTGCTGGACGCCCAGGGTTACTACGAGGTTACTACGAGGTGGCCCTGGACGCCGGCGGCGTGCCGCGGTCCGCGTGGTGCGACGGCCGGCCGGTACCGCTCTCGCACGCGGCCCCGGAAGCGCCGGTCGACGAACAGATCGTCGGACTGCCCGTTTCGGTGCTGATGCGCGAAGCGGTCGAGACGCTGCACCATACCGGATCACCGGTGCTGTTGATGGAGGATGACCGCATGGTTGGCGTGATCGGCCAAGCCGAAATCTATCGCGGCATCCTCCGGCAAAGCCAACTGGGACAGTCTTGATGACGGAGCTGCCGGCATGCACCAGAAGACGTCAAAGGATTGGAAAAAAACCGGACGAAGACCTAACCAAACTGTCGTTTTGCTGCGGCGCTCATGCGCCGTAGGGTCTTCGCGGCCGGTTGGAATTCCTTTCCAAACAAGGCCTTGAAACCATTATGACGGCGCGGCTGGAGGACGCGAACCGATGACAATGTGGAATTTGGCATTTTGACCGATTTATTGGGATTTTGATGGAATCGGTGTAACATTGTGCCGGATGGCGAGTTGGCCTAAGCTCGTCGAAAATGAACACGCATCCGTTATCCGCCGCCGGGGAGTGAGGGGATCGGATGTCGATAATCACAGGGAGAAGGAGCACGCATTCATGTCCGCACACAAGGAATCCGTATGGCTCAAGCGGGCCGCCTGGGCTGTCTCTGCAGGCGCGTTCGCACTCGGTATTTCGGGTGCCGTCAATGCCGCCGAGTTGAAGGTCTACACCGCGATCGAGGCCGACGACCTGAAACGTTACGCCGCCGAGTTCAACAAGGTCTATCCGGACATCAAGATCAAGTGGGTGCGTGATTCGACCGGCATCGTCACCGCCAAGCTGCTGGCCGAGAAGGACAACCCGCAGGCCGACGTGGTCTGGGGTCTGGCCGCGACCAGCCTGATGCTGCTGAAGAACGAAGGCATGACCATCGGCTACATGCCGAAGGGCGGCGACAAGCTGGACAAGAAGTTCATCGACTCGGCCAACCCGCCGCACTGGACCGGCATGGACGCCTGGGTCGCCAGCATTTGCGTCAACACCATCGAGGCCAAGAAGAAGGGCCTGCCGATGCCGAGCTCGTGGAAGGATCTGACCAAGCCGGTCTACAAGGGCAGCGTGGTGATGCCGAACCCGAACCGCTCGGGCACCGGTTTCCTCGACGTCGCCAGCTGGCTGCAGCTGTTCGGCGAGGACGGCGGCTGGCAGTTCATGGACAGCCTGCACCAGAACATCGCCTGGTACACCCACTCCGGATCGAAGCCCTGCCGTCAGGCCGGCTCCGGCGAAGCGCCGATCGGCGTTTCCTTCGCCTACCGCGGCGCCAAGGTGAAGAACAAGGGCGCCCCGATCGAGATCGTCGTGCCCAGCGAAGGCATCGGCTGGGACATGGAAGCCACCGCGATCATGAAGGGCACCAAGAACCTGGACGCGGCCAAAAAGCTGGTCGACTTCTCGGTCTCCAAGGAAGCCAACGTGATGTACAACAACGTCTACGCCGTTGTCGCCTATCCGGGCGTCGCCAAGCCGGTGAAGAACTATCCCGAGAACATCGGCAGCGCGATGATCGACAACAAGTTCGAGTGGGTCGCCGCCAACCGCATGCGTATTCTCAAGGAATGGCAAAAGCGCTACGATTCCAAGTCCGAGCCGAAGTAGTAGGACTGGACTGAGCATCGGGGCGCAAGCCCCCTTTCCCGGCCACTCTGCCGCGTCTCGGCAATGAGTGGCCGGTGTTTCATCAGGGAGGGGTTGATGGCGGCGGACGGCGACGGCAAGGCGTATCTCAAGATCCGCGATCTGACCAAGATGTTCGGCGACTTCACGGCGCTGCGCGACATCTCCCTCGACATTTTCGAAAGCGAATTCGTCTGTTTCCTCGGCCCGTCGGGCTGCGGCAAGACGACCTTGCTGCGCGCCATCGCCGGGCTGGACATCCAGACCAGCGGCTCGGTCGAGCAGGACGGCCGCGACATCTCGGCGCTGCCGCCCAGCGAGCGGGACTTCGGCATCGTGTTCCAGTCCTATGCCCTGTTCCCCAACCTGACGGTCAGCAAGAACGTCGCCTACGGCCTGGAGAACCGCAAGCTGCCTCGCGACCAGATCGAGGCCCGGGTCACGGTACTGCTGGCGCTGGTCGGCCTGCCCGAGCAGGGCAGCAAGTACCCGGCGCAGCTCTCCGGCGGCCAGCAGCAGCGCGTCGCCCTCGCCCGCGCCATGGCCACCTCGCCGGGGCTGCTGCTGCTCGACGAACCGCTGAGCGCGCTCGACGCCAAGGTCCGGGTGCGCCTGCGCTCCGAAATCAAGGACCTGCAGCGCAGCGTCGGCGTGACCACCATCATGGTCACCCACGATCAGGAAGAAGCCCTGACCATGGCCGATCGCATCGTGGTGATGGACCACGGCGTGATCGAGCAGGTCGGTACGCCGCAGCAGATCTACGGCGAGCCGCGCACCTCCTTCGTCGCCGACTTCATCGGCACCATGAATTTCGTGCCCGGCGAGGTGATCGCCGAGAACACGGTGCAGATGGGCGGCGCCACCCTGACCTGCCCGACCGACGGCATCACGCCGGGCCACGCCGTCACCGTGGCGATCCGGCCCGAGGACATCAACGCCCAGGACATCAACGGCGGCGACGACAACGTCATCGAGACCGAGATCAAACACCTCGAGTTCCTCGGCTCGTTCTACCGCGCCGGCCTCGGCGGCGACGCCTTCAGCGGCCACGAGTTGGAGGCGGACTTCTCGATCAACCTGGTGCGGCGCAAGAACGTCGGGGTCGGCTCGACCATCCCGATCAGGTTCCCCAACGAATTCATCCGCCTCTATCCGCGGGACTAGGTCATGAGCGAAGCCGTCGCACCAGCCGCCGCCGCCGCGCGGGTCAAACCGAAGGTCAGCCGCGACGACTGGATCATGCGCGCCTGCATGATCGGCATCGGGGTGTTCCTGCTGGTTTCGGTGCTGTTGCCGCTGTACACGATGTTGTCGAAAAGCGTCGAGAACAAGGACGGCGACTTCATCGGCCTGGCCAACTACGCCGACTACTTCTCGATCCCGGCGCTGTTCCTGTCGGCGATCAACAGCCTCGAGATCTCGGTCATCGCCACCCTGATCGTGCTGGTCACCGCGTTCATCTACGCCTACGCCCTGACCCGCACCTGCATGCCGATGAAATGGTTCTTCAGGCTGGTCGCGGCGATCCCGTTGCTGACCCCGTCGCTGCTCAGCGGCATCTCGCTGGTCTACTGGTTCGGCAACCAGGGCGTGGCCAAGGAGCTGCTGCTGGGTGAATCGATCTACGGGCCGATCGGCATCGTCATCGGATCCTCGTACTGGGTGTTTCCGCACGTGCTGATGATCGTGATCACGGCGCTGTCGATCACGGATGCGCGGCTGTACGAAGCGGCGCTGGCGCTGCGCGCCGGGCGCGTGAAAACCTTCTTCACGGTCACCCTCCCCGGCTGCAAGTACGGCCTGATCAGCGCCGGCTTCGTCGCCTTCACCCTGATCTTCACCGACTTTGGCGTGCCCAAGGTGATCGGCGGCAACTACAACGTGCTGGCCACCGACATCTACAAGCAGGTGATCGGGCAACAGAACTTCCAGATGGGCGCGGTGGTCTCGGTGGTCCTGCTGATCCCGGCCGTGATCGCCTTCGCGGTCGACCGCATCGTGCAGAAGAAGCAGGTGGCGCTGCTGTCGGCGCGGGCCGTGCCGTACACGCCGAAGCCGGACGCCAAGCGCGACTGGCTGGCCTTCGCCTTCTGCATGCTTGTCGCCCTGGTCATCCTGATGATGATCGGCATGGCGCAGTACGCGGCGCTGATCAAGTTCTGGCCGTACAACCTGGAACTGACCCTGGACAACTACGAGTTCGACCTGGCCAACGGCGGCGGCTGGGATTCGTATTTCAATTCGATCCGCATGGCGCTGTACACCGCCTTCTTCGGCACCATCATCATCTTCTTCGGCTCCTACCTGATGGAGAAGGGCCGCGGCTTCCTGGCCGGCCGCACCACGTTTCACGCCATCGCCATGCTGCCGCTGGCGGTCCCGGGCATGGTGCTGGGGCTCAGCTACATCTTCTTCTTCAACAACCCGGCCAACCCGTTCAACTTCATCTACGGCACCATGACCATCCTGGTGGTGGCGACGGTGGCGCACTTCTATACCGTCAGCCATCTGACCGCGGTCACGGCGCTGAAGCAGATGGACGCCGAGTTCGAATCGGTGTCGGCGTCACTGAAGACGCCGTTCTACCGCACCTTCCTGCGCGTCACCGTGCCGGTCTGCGTGCCGGCGATCCTGGACATCTCGATGTACCTGTTCCTCAACGCCATGACCACGGTGTCGGCGGTGGTGTTCATCTATTCGACCGAAACAACGCTCGCGTCGGTGGCTGTGCTGAACATGGACGACCAGGGCGAGATTCCGTTCGCCGCGGCGATGGCGATGATGATCGCCTACACCTGCACCGGCGCGCGCATCCTGCACGCGCTGCTGACCCGCGGCATCACCAGCTCGACCCAGGCCTGGAGAACACAGTGAGCGCGTCGGCCTCCTCGCGCCACCCGATGTACACCGAGGAGACCGACATCATCCGCGAGCAGATCCGCCGCTTCTGCGAGCGCGAGATCATTCCCCACGGCGAGCAGTGGGAGGAGGAAGGCACCTTCCCGCGCGAGCTCTATACCAAGGCCGGCGAGGCCGGCCTGCTCGGGCTCGGTTTCGGCGAGGCGTACGGCGGCGCCGGCGGCGGCATGCTGTATTACTGCCTGGCCCGCGAGGAGTTGAGCCTGGCGGGATTCGCCGGGGTCCGCGTCGGTCTGATGGCGCACGGCATCGGCCTGCCGCCGGTGATGCACAACGGCAGCGAGGAGATGAAGCGCCGGGTCGCGCCCGCGGTGCTGAGCGGCAAGCGGATCATCTGTCTCGCCATCTCCGAGCCCGAGGCCGGCTCCGACGTCGCCAACCTGCGCACGGTGGCGAAGCGCGACGACGATCATTTCATCGTCAACGGCTCGAAGATGTTCATCTCCAACGGCGTTCGCGCCGACTACTACACCACCGCCGTGCGCACCGGTGGGCAGGGCATGGACGGGCTGTCGCTGCTGCTGATCGAGCGCGACACGCCCGGGCTCTCCACCACCTCGCTGAAGAAGTCGGGCTGGTGGACGTCGGACACGGCGGCGATCTACTTCGACGACTGCCGGGTGCCGGCGGCGAACCTGATCGGCGCCGAAAACGCCGGCTTCAAGGGCATCATGAACAACTTTAACATCGAGCGCTTGGGCATCGTCGCCACCGTGCTCGGCCAAGCCAAGTGCGTGTACGAGGCGACGAGAAAGTACACCGCCGAGCGCAAGACCTTCGGCAAGCACCTGCGCGAACACCAGGTGGTGCGCCACAAGCTGATCGACATGGCAACCGCGATCCAGGCCATGGAGGCCAACCTCGACGCCGTGCTGTGGCGGGTGCTGCAGGGCGAGACCTGCATCCCCGAGATCGCCATGCTGAAGAACTTCGTCACCGGCTGCCACGAGCGGATCTGCAGCGAGGCGGTGCAGTTGCACGGCGGCGCCGGCATCATCCGCGGCCACGAGGTCGAGCGCGCCTTCCGCGAGTCCAAGATCCTGTCCATCGGCGGCGGCTCGACCGAGGTGATGAAGGATCTGGCGGCGCGGCAGCTGGGGCTGTAGGCCCTCCCGTCAATACAAGGCGACGTCACCCTGATGGGATATCAAGCAAAGGCCCCAGGTGGTACAGGCGACGTCGTCGTAAAATGCCATCCCCTCCGGCATCGATTGGCGCGCTTCCTCGGATCCGAATGCCATGGCTTCGATGTGCGATAGGACCCCGTTATCGTTGAATTTCGCGGCCAGGAAATATTGCGTGGCCAATCCGGCGCCCGCAACCGTGTTCGGGACCAGAATCAGCATCACCGCGTGAAGTTTGCCTTCGGCGTAGATAAAGAGGCGTTCATCATCGAAGACATGGCGTGGTTCACCCAATGCGATCAGCACATCGACACGTCGCGATTTGCCGACCTCCAGGTTTCGCACCGCCTCTTCCTGAAACGGTTTTGATCCACCCACGGGAATGGGAACGATGGCGCAACTTGACAGCAGCAGTACGGCCAGACCAAGCCAACCGACGATTAGAGCACATTTGACGAACGTAGAATCGTTTTTAACCGATGTCTGATTCCCTGCCCTGGTGTTTTTAGCCAGGGAGGTTTTCATGGGCTGGGCGTACGGGATTGATCTTCGGCAGCGTGTGGTGGA
>Ga0209785_1000112_pt1 | contig 31614 bp, 29 predicted proteins | sample WorMetG1BERMUDA2_FD_187403 | JGI IMG/M metagenome (GOLD analysis project Ga0209785, IMG submission 187403) | Marine gutless worms symbiont microbial communities from Max Planck institute for Marine Microbiology, Germany - Inanidrilus... ...
GCCGAAGATCAATCCCGTACGCCCAGCCCATGAAAACCTCCCTGGCTAAAAACACCAGGGCAGGGAATCAGACATCGGTTAAAAACGATTCTACGTTCGTCAAATGTGCTCTAGTCGGCAAGAGCCGCCTGTCGCGCGCCGCCAAGGTCGTTCAGGCCGGGCTATCCATACAGGAGTTCGCCAACGCGCTAATGGAAAACGGAGTGAACCCCTCGGGCGCCCTGGAGGTCGAGGGCAAGCTGAACCATGAAGCGCTGACCCAGCTGGCCAACCAGTTTAAGGAAGCCTTCGCAGGTTCTCGGAACGCCGCCAAGGCACTGGTGCTCGACAACGTCGTGACGTGGAAACAGATCTCGATCAGTCCCGAGGATGCCGAGCTGCTGGCATCGCGGCGCTTTTCGACCGAGGAGCTGGCGAGGATTTTCCAGATACCGCCGCCCATGGTCGGGATCTGGGATCACTCGACGTTCACCAATTCGGAAACCGCCGGCCGATGGTTTGCCCAACACACCCTGGGCGGATGGATCGCCAAGATCGAAGCGGAATTCGCACGATCGGTGTTCAGTGAGGCGGCGCGCGCCACGCATCGTCTGGAGCTGGATCTGTCGGGGTTCCTGCGCGGTGATCCCGAGACCCGCTGGAAGTCGCACGAGATCGCCGTCCGCAACGGCATCCTGACCCCGAACGAGATCCGCGAGCGCGAGGGATGGAACCCGCGCGACGACGGGAACGACCTGGCGAACGGCGTTCGCCAGTCGGAAAGGTCCGACGATCCGGATCCGGAGCCCGAGGAGGTGCCGGACGATGGGTGACGTTCTTTCCATCTCTCGGCTGCTATCCGAAGACCAGGTTGCCGAGCTTCTCGACGTATCCGTCGACACGGTACGTCGGGAGCGAAAACGCGGTAACCTCGGCTTCACCAGGATCGGCGGCCGAATTCGATATACTGATGACCAGGTCGCCGCGTATCTGCGGCGCGGGAGAGTAGATCCATGTCAGGAGACCGAAAAGACCGACGCGGACAGATCGGAGAATTCTGGCTCTCACAGCGGGCAAACAGCCCAATGTGGTGCCGAACCTGGTTCGACGCCCGCCGTCGACAGACGCGACGCGCATCGCTTGGCACAACGAACTTTCAAGAAGCCCAGATCAAACTCGCCGAATGGGTCGTGAAGAACCAGCACTTGCGCGATGAGCGGCCGAACGATCTTCCCCTGGAAACCATCTTCGTCCGCTACTACGAGCATCACGGGCGGAACCTGCGCAGCTCTGATCAGGTGCGCATCGCGCTCGGGTACTGGTCCGATTTCTTCGCCGGCGCCACGGTTTCGGAGCTATCCCTCGATCGCCAGGAGGAGTTCGTCAAGTGGCTGCGCGAGCGGGGTTATGCCGATGGCTACGTCAAACGGGTCATCGACGTGGGCCGCGCCGCGCTGAACAGGGCCACAGGCGCCAGGAGTTGGCCAGCGTGCCCTACGTCGCCCCGATCCAGCCCGGACTGCCCAGAGATCGAATTCTCTCCATGGGTGAGGTCATGGCGCTCCTGGAGGCCGTCGAACACAATCACCTGCTCATGTTCGTCCTGGTCGCCCTCAACACCCTCGCGCGGCCCGAGGCGGTTCGCGAGTTGACCGTTTTTCAGATCGATTTCGAACACCGCCTGATTGACCTCAATCCTCGCGGCCGCCGCCAGACCAAGAAATATCGCCCAGTTGTCCCGATAACGGAAACGCTGTTGCCCTGGCTTCGCTCGGCCAGCTCAGAATACGTCGTCAACTGGTTCGGCCGTCCGATCAGCGGCGTCCGAATCGCCTGACGCGAAGCGCGAACACGGGCAGGCCTCGGCAAGGAGGTCACCCCCTACACCCTGCGCCACACGATGGCGACCGAGCTGCGCAAGCGTGGCGTTGCGCCTTGGGAGGTCGCCGGAATGCTCGGGCACAAAACCGGCGGCTATCGAACCACCGAGATCTACGCCAAGTTCGCGCCCGACTATCTGGGCCAAGAGGTGAAAGCGATTGACCAGTATTTCGCCGAAATGACGGCCCGACTGACCCTGAAGGGGCTGGAGCACACTGAGGTCTTGCGTGCTAGTAGCGTGCTAGCTGTCGCGGGATCGGATATCCCGAAAAGACGAAACCCCCAGGTTTCCCTAGGGGTTTCGATGGTGGAGCCGAGGGGAATCGAACCCCTGACCTCTACAATGCCATTGTAGCGCTCTCCCAACTGAGCTACGGCCCCTCGGTGTGATCTTGGTCCGCGCGGCGTTTGGGCGCGCCGTTGCGGAAACCGCGTGTGCGGTCGGGAAAATAATGACAGTGACGCCGCAATGGCAAGGGAAAAATCACCGGGACTCCGACCCGGCGCTCAGCCCTTGTCGTCTCCGTCCGATTCGACGTGTTCCATGACCTCGGAAACGTCGGCGGCGGCGCAGAGATCGGAGGCGTCCTCCATCAGCGTCTCGTCGACGTCGTCGTCGAGCGCGTTGTCGTCATCGTCGGTTTCGGTTTCTTCAAGCACTTCTTCTTCCGCTGGTGCGGCCGGCTCCTCGGCCTTCTCCTTGGCCTTGGGCGCGGTCGCGCGGGCGGGTTTGATGTCGGCGGCGAAGTTGTTGACCGTGCCGCAGGTCGGACATTCCGCCGAGTTGCGGTTGAGGTCGTAAGAACGCGCCCCGCAATGCAGACAGCTGCGCTTCTTTCCCCACTCGGGCCTGCTCACCCGGACACCTCCCAAACAGTGTTGCCCAATCGGTCCTGGCGCTGATCGCCGATTGACCGCGATCAACGCAGCCGGTCCGTGCCAATTGCCATGTTCGCCGGACGGAGTCAAAAGCAAAAAGCGTCCCACCGGTGTTTTTTACCCGCCGTCGGACGCGGAAGCCGCGGGATTGTCCGGGCGGGGGTCAAGGAAGTGTACACTCGGCGCTATGCCGCGAGCGGGATTTCGTGGTACAGACCGCCGTCCCGCCGGCCACGCTTTCGACTGGCCGGGGGCAGCGGTCCTATGATGGGCCCGTGATGGCAAAGAAGGGGTTTGGAGATTGACCGCCGAGCTGTTCTCCCGCGCCGCCGCGCCGCTGAGCGGCGATATCCGCGTTCCGGGCGACAAGTCGATCTCGCACCGCGCCCTGATGCTCGGCGCCATCGCCGTCGGCAAAACCCGCGTGCACGGCCTGCTCGAGGGCGAGGACGTGCTGGCCACGGCGGCGGCGATGCGCGCGCTGGGCGCCCGGGTCGAACGTGGCGACGACGCCACCTGGTCGGTGCGCGGCCGCGGCGTCGGCGGCCTTGTCGAGCCCGAAGGCGTCCTCGACATGGGCAATTCCGGCACCGCCGCGCGGCTGCTGATGGGCCTGGTCGCGAGCCACCCGATCACCTGCTTCTTTACCGGCGACGCGTCGCTGTCGGGCCGGCCGATGGCGCGGGTGATCACGCCGCTGGAAAAGATCGGCGCCGAATTCACCGCCCGTGCCGGCGGCCGGCTGCCGCTGGCCGTGCGCGGCGCCACCGAGCCGCTGGCGATCGAATACCCGACCCCGGTGCCCTCGGCGCAGGTCAAGTCGGCGGTGCTGCTGGCCGGGCTGAACGCGCCCGGCACGACCACGGTGATCGAGCGCCAGGCGACCCGCGACCACAGCGAGCTGATGCTGCGTCACTTCGGCGCCGAGGTGGCGGTCGCCGTCACGGAAGACGGTGGCCGACGCATCGACCTGACCGGACAGCCGGAACTGCGCGGCGGCGAGGTCGAGGTGCCCGGCGACATCTCGTCGGCCGCCTTTCCGCTGGTGGCGGCGCTGATCGTGCCGGGATCCGAGGTCGTGCTGCGCCACGTCGGCATCAATCCGCTGCGCACCGGCCTGCTCGACTGCCTGCGCGAGATGGGCGCCGACATCACGCTGGAGAACCAACGCGAGGCCGCCGGCGAGCCGGTCGCCGACCTGCGGGTGGCCCACTCCGGCGCCCTGAAGGGCATCGACGTGCCGCCCGAGCGCGCGCCCAGCATGATCGACGAATATCCGGTGCTTTGCGCCGCCGCCGCCTGCGCCGAGGGCCCGACCCGCATGCTCGGCATCGGCGAGCTGCGGGTCAAGGAGAGCGACCGCCTGGGGGTGATGGCCCAGGGATTGGCCGCCTGCGGCCTGCGTGTCGAGGAGACCGAGGACAGCCTGACCGTGCACGGCGCGGGTGCGCCGCCGGCCGGCGGCGCCGTGGTCGCCAGCCGGCTCGACCACCGTATCGCCATGTCCTTCCTGGTTCTGGGCATGGCCGCCAAACGGGACATCGGCGTCGACGACGGCGGGCCGATCGCCACCAGCTTCCCCGGCTTCGTCGCGCTGATGAACGGCCTGGGCGCACAGATCGAACAGGGAGAGGCGGCATGATCATCGCCATCGACGGGCCGGCGGCGGCCGGCAAGGGCACCCTGGCCAGGCGGCTGGCCGAGCGACTCGGTCTCGCGATGCTGGACACCGGGCTGCTGTACCGCGCGGTGGGCATGAAGTGTGTCCACGCCGGCATCGATCCGGCCGACGAAACGCCGGCCACCGAGGTCGCCGAGGGACTGCAGGCCGCCGACCTGGAAGCCGATGGCCTGCGCGGCGACGAAGCCGCCAACGCCGCCTCCAAGGTCTCCGCCGTTCCCGGCGTGCGCGCCGCCCTGCTCGACTTCCAGCGCGACTTCGCACAGGCCCCGCCGGGCGCCGCCAAGGGCGCGATTCTCGACGGCCGCGACATCGGCACCGTGGTCTGCCCGGACGCCGACGTGAAACTGTTCGTCACCGCCAGCACCGAGGTGCGCGCCGAGCGGCGCGTTAAGGAGTTGCGGGAACGCGGACTCGACGCTATATATGCGCGCGTTCTGCAGGACATGCAGGAGCGGGATGCCCGGGATTCGTCGCGGGCGGTCGCTCCGCTGGCGCCGGCCGACGACGCAGTCGTCCTCGACACCAGCGATCTGGACGCCGATGCGGTGTTTGACCAAGCGCTCCAGATCGTCGACGCGCATGTCCGCTAGGGCGGAACCGGGAAGGTTAGCGTAGGATACGCCGTTCCAACCCAATGACCACCGGACCGACGCGGCCCTTAGTGAGAACCGAGGAGCACGTTGGCCGTTATTTGTGCAAAGACCGCCGGAACCAACCGGCTGGCCGGAAGCTGTGAACAACGTAAGGATTGATGAAAGATATGACTCCTGCCGAGACCACTGCCGCGGATGCCGAGATGCCCGCGATGAACGAGAATTTTGCCGATCTGCTCGAAGAGTCCATGGGCGGATCCGAAGGCTTCGAGGGCCAGGTGCTGCGCGGTACCGTCCTCGCCGTCGACAACGACATGGTGCTGGTCGATGTCGGCCTGAAATCTGAAGGCCGCGTGCCGCTGAAGGAATTCGGCCTCGCCGGCCAGGAAAAGACCCTCGGCCCCGGGGACATCGTCGATGTCTTCGTCGAGCGCTACGAGGATCGTGACGGCGTTGTCCGCCTGAGCCGTGAGAAGGCCCGCCGCGAGGAAGCCTGGACCGAGCTGGAGAAGGCGTTCAACGCCGGCCAGCGAGTAAACGGCGTCATCTTCGGCCGCGTCAAGGGCGGCTTCATCGTCGACCTGTCGGGCGCCGTGGCGTTCCTGCCGGGCAGCCAGGTCGACATCCGCCCGGTGCGCGACATCAGCCCGCTGATGGGCACGCCGCAGCCGTTCCAGATCCTGAAGATGGACCGTGCGCGCAACAACATCGTTGTGTCGCGCCGCGCCGTGCTGGAGGAAACCCGCGCCGAGGCCCGCTCGGAGCTGATTTCCAACCTCAGCGAAGGTCAGGTGCTGGAAGGCGTGGTCAAGAACATCACCGACTACGGCGCCTTCGTCGACCTGGGTGGCGTCGACGGCCTGCTGCACGTCACCGACATCGCCTGGCGGCGCATCAATCATCCGTCGGAAGCCCTGCAGATCGGCCAGACCGTGAACGTGCAGGTGATCCGCTTCAACTCGGAATCGCAGCGCATCAGCCTGGGCATGAAGCAACTGGAAGCCGACCCGTGGGACGGCGTTGCCGCCAAGTACCCGATCGGCACCAAGTTCATGGGCCGGGTCACCAACATCACCGACTACGGCGCCTTCGTCGAGTTGGAGCCGGGCGTCGAGGGCCTAGTCCACGTCTCCGAGATGAGCTGGACCAAGAAGAACGTGCACCCGGGCAAGATCGTTTCGACCAGCCAGGAAGTCGAGGTCATGGTGCTGGACACCGACCCCGACAAGCGGCGCATCAGCCTCGGCCTGAAGCAGTGCTCGGGCAACCCGTGGGAATCGTTCCTGGAGCAGTTCCCGGTCGGCACCGAGGTCGAGGGCGAGGTCAAGAACATCACCGAGTTCGGCCTGTTCATCGGTCTGCCCGGCGAGATCGACGGCATGGCTCATCTTTCCGACCTGGCCTGGGGCCGCGCCGGCGAGGACGCCCTGGCCGAGTTCAAGAAGGGCGACATGATCCGCGCCAAGGTGCTCGACGTCGACGTCGAGAAGGAGCGCATCAGCCTCGGCCTGAAGCAGCTGACCGACGATCCGTTCGAGACCAGCATGTCCGGCGTCAAGAAGGGCAGCATCGTCACCTGCACCATCACCAAGGTGGTCGACAACGGCCTCGAGGTCGAGGTCGGTGACGGCGTTCCCGGCTTCATCCGCAAGGCCGAACTGTCGCGCGACCGCTCCGAGCAGCGTCCCGACCGTTTCGCCGCCGGCGAGAAGATCGACGCCAAGGTCACCCAGCTCGACCGCGGCGGCCGCCGCCTGACCCTGTCGGTCAAGGCGCGCGAGATCGACGAGGAGAAGCAGGCGATGGCCGAATACGGCTCGTCGGACTCGGGTGCCTCCCTGGGCGACATCCTCGGCGCCGCGCTGCAGGAAAAGCGCGAGGCCAACGCCGACGCCGAGCCGGCCGAGGACAAGGCCCCGGCCAAGAAGGAGGAAGCTGCGGAAGAGGCGGCCGAGGAAGCCCCGGCCGAAGAGGCCGCGGCTGAGGAAGCTCCCGCCGAAGAGGCCGCCGCCGAGGAAGCCCCAGCGGAAGAGGCCCCAGCGGAAGAGGCCCCTGCGGAAGAAGCCGCCGCAGACGAGGCCGAAGCCGAGGACAAGAAAGACGCGTGATCGCGCCGCCGCCCCGCGTGACCGAACGCCGGGCGGCGCCATTGGATTGGCGAGGTATCGATGACCCTCGACCCTGATCACATCACCGACAGGCGCCGCCTCAAGCGGCGCCTGTCTTTTTGGCGCATCGTCGCGGTGCTCGCCGTGGTCGCCGCCGTCGCCGCGCTGTACGCCCGTTTCGACGGCCTCGCCGAGGACGGCTACATCGCCCGCTACACCATCGAGGGCGTGATTCTGGACGACCGCAAGCGCGACGCGGCGCTGGACGAGATCGCCGAGGACGACGACGTGCGGGCGCTGTTGGTGCGCATCGACAGCCCCGGCGGTACGGTCGCCGGCGGCGAGGCGATGTACCGCTCGCTGCGACGGGTGGCGAAAAAGAAACCGGTGGTCGCGGTGATGGGCGAGGTCGCCGCCTCGGCCGGCTACATGGTCGCGCTGGGCGCCGACTACGTGCTCGCCCGCGCCGCCACCGTGACCGGCTCGATCGGCGTGCTGATGCAAAGCGCCGATATCACCGGCCTGCTGGAAAAGCTCGGCGTCAAGGCCGAAGTGATCAAGAGCCGGCCGCTGAAGGCGCAGCCGAACCCGCTGGAGCCGCTGTCACCTGAAGCCCGCCAGGCGAACAAGGAAACCGTGCTCGACATGTACGCGATGTTCGTCGACATGGTCGCCGAACGCCGCGGCCTGCCGCGCGAGCAGGTCCTGACCCTGGCCGACGGTCGCGTTTTCACCGGCCGTCAAGCCAAGGGCAACAAGCTGGTCGATGCCATCGGCGGCGAGCGCGAGGCGCTGGACTGGCTGGCGGAAAAAAAAGAAATCGACCGCGAAAGCCCGACCCGTGACGTGAAAATCGACTACGGCGACACGCTCTGGCATCGAATGGTACAAGGAATTTTAGGAAAAACGCTGTTTTCTGAACGAGTTAAACTTGACGGCTTGGTCTCGCTTTGGCACCCTGAGATGTGGTAGCGGAGCGGAACCAGTCTTATACATAACAGACCTCCGCGCGCGGGAACGGGTCCGGGCGGCGAATCCGGAACCGAACAAGGGAACTGTGTCATGACGAAGTCTGAATTGATCGCGCGGCTGGCCGAGGCCAACCCGCACCTCTATCAACGGGATGTCGAGCGGATCGTGACCACGATCTTCGACGAAATCAGCGACGCGCTGGCCAGCGGCGACCGGGTCGAGTTGCGCGGATTCGGCGCATTCTCCGTCAAGGCGCGCAACAGCCGTATCGGGCGCAACCCGCGCACCGGCGAAGCGGTCGAGGTCGAAGCCAAATACATCCCTTATTTCAAGACCGGCAAGCAGCTTCGCGAAAAGCTGAACGCACCCTCCTGAGGACGCCTGACCAACCCGGCATGCCAAACCGGGATTCGCCAACAACACCTCGCGCGGTCCGCGTTCCGGCCGACCGCGCCGATGATCGGGACTGCTAATCATGGTGCTAGTCAAACTGCTCTCCTGGCTGCTGATGGTCGTCATCGGCGCTGCCATCGTCTTCTTCTGCGTCGCCAACCGGGGCGCCGTGACCATCGATTTCTGGCCGCTGCCCTACCTGCAGGATCTGCGCGTGTTCCAGGTCGTGCTCGGCGCCATGGTGCTCGGCTTCCTGTGGGGCGCGCTGGCGACCTGGCTGGCCAACGGCCGCACCCGCAGCAAGGCGCGGCAGCGGTTCTACGAACTCGACTTCACCCAGCGCGAACTGCGCCACATGAAGGAAAAGGTCGAGAAGGCCGAGGCCGAGGCGCGGGCGCGTCGCCGCGCCGAAACGGACGCCGCAGCGCTGCCCTCCGCCGACGCCGCTTGATCCCGCCCCGACATGCGTGAGATCTCCGCAGACGCGCTGCGCCGGGCGCTGCCGCACGCGGATCTGGTCGACCGGCTGGAGGCCGATTTCCGCGCCGGCTGCACCGTGCCGCTGCGCCATCACCACACCGTCGACGTGCCCGGCGGCAGCGACGCGACGCTGCTGCTGATGCCGGCCTGGCGATCGGGCGAGCACATCGGCATCAAGCTGGTCACCGTGTTTCCCGACAACGGCGCGCAAGGCCTGCCGGCGGTGATGGCGTCGTATCTGCTGCTCGACGGCACCACCGGCGAGACCCTGGCGCTGATCGACGGCGGCGAGCTGACCCTGCGCCGCACCGCCTGCGCCTCGGCACTGGCGTCGCGCTATCTGTCGCGCGCCGACAGCGCGCGGCTGCTGATGGTCGGCACCGGCAAGCTGGCCCCGCACCTGGTCCGCGCCCACGTGTCGCAGCGGCCGCTGAGCTACGTCGCGGTGTGGGGTCGCGATCCGCAAAAAGCCGCCGCTGTCGCCTCCGAGCTGCGCGACGAGGGCATCGCCGCCACCGCCACCGCGGACCTGGAGGCCGCCGCCGCCGAGGCCGACGTGATTTCGTGCGCCACCCTGGCGTCCGAGCCACTGATCCACGGCGCCTGGCTGCGCCCGGGACAACATCTCGACCTGGTCGGCGGTTTCACCCCGGCGATGCGCGAGGCCGACGACGAGGCGGTGCAAAAATGCCGGGTCTACGTCGACACCCGCGAGGGCGCCTGCCAGGAGGCCGGCGACATCGTGCAGCCGCTGCAAAACGGCACCCTGACCGAGGCCGGCATCGCCGGCGACCTGTTCGAGCTGACCCGCGGTGAAAGCGCCGGCCGCGGCGGCGACGACGAGATTACCTTCTTCAAATCCGTCGGCACGGCGCTGGAGGACCTCTCCGCCGCCGGCCTGGCCTACGAAAGAGCCTGAAAAACACCATGCCCGAGATCAGCAAACCCACCGACCGCATCTATGTGCCGCTCGACACCCCCGACGTCGAGCGCGCCGTCGGGCTGGCACAGCAGCTGCGCGGCCATGTCGGCGGCATGAAGGTCGGGAAGGAGCTGTTCATGGCCGGCGGTCCGGCTGCCATGGAGCGCATCGCGGCACAGGGCATGCCGATCTTCCTCGATCTAAAGTGGCACGATATTCCCAACACCGTCGCCAGTGCCGTGCGCGCGGCGCTGCCGCTGAAACCGGCCTTCGTCAACATCCATGCCAGCGGCGGCAGCGCCATGATCCGCGCCGCCGCCGAGGCGGCGAAGGACGGCGGCGCCGACCGGCCGAGCCTGCTCGCGGTCACCGTGCTGACCTCGCTGGCCGAGGACGACCTGGCCGACATCGGAGTCGGCGGCGGCGTCGAGGATCAGGTGGTACGGCTGGCCAAGCTGGCCCAGGCCAACGACGCCGACGGGGTCGTCTGTTCGGCCCGCGAGATCGGCGCCCTGCGTGCCGCCTGCGGCCCGGACTTCGAGCTGATGGTCCCGGGCATCCGCCCGGCCTGGTCCTCGACCGACGATCAGAAACGCATCATGACCCCGGCCGACGCGGTCGCCGCCGGCGCCGACTACCTGGTCATCGGCCGCCCGATCACCGGCGCCGAGGACCCGGTGGCCGCGGCCCGGCGAATCGGCGACGAACTGGCGGGCGGAACGTCGTGAGCGTCGCCGTCAAAATCTGTGGCCTGAGCACGGCCGAGGCCGTCACCGCCGCCGTCGAGGGTGGCGCGGCGATGGTCGGATTCGTGTTCTTTCCGCCCTCGCCGCGCTCGCTGGAACCCGAGCGCGCGGCCGAACTGGCCGCCCTGGTGCCCGATCACGTGACCAAGGTGGCGCTGACCGTGGACGCCGACGACGCGCTGTTCGACGCCGTCGTCGCGCACCTGGATCCCGGCATCCTGCAGCTGCACGGCAAGGAAAGCCCGGCGCGAATGATGGTGCTGCGCCAGCGCTACGGCCGCGAGATCATGAAGGCGGTGGCGATCTCGGGGCCCGGCGACGTGGTCCGCGCCCGCCGCTACGAGGACAGCGCCGACCGGCTGCTGTTCGACGCCAAGCCGCCCAAGGGCGCGACCCGGCCCGGTGGCAATGCCCTGGTGTTCGACTGGGCGGTGCTGGCCGGCGAGACCTGGTCGAAGCCGTGGATGCTGGCGGGCGGCATCCACGCCGGCAACCTGGCCGAGGCGGCCGAGGTCAGCGGCGCCGCGATGGTTGATGTATCTTCCGGCGTCGAGGACACGCCGGGGGTCAAGAACACCGGCAAGATCCGCGAGTTCTTGGCCCTGGCGGCATCCCTGTAGGCACTCAAAAACACGGTGTTTTCCCGCCCGCGTTGGATTATATATGGGCCGGAAACCACGTGAGGCGCCAATCCCGATGGATACACTGAACACCTACCGCGGCGGCCCCGACGAACAGGGGCGGTTCGGCAAGTACGGCGGCCGCTTCGTCGCCGAGACGCTGATGCCGCTGATCCTGGAGGTCGAGCAGGCCTACGCGGAGTGCAAGAACGACCCCGCCTTCCGCGCCGAGCTGGACGGCTACCTGGCCAACTACGTCGGCCGGCCGAGCCCGCTGTACCATGCCAAACGTCTGAGCGAGCAGCTGGGCGGCGCCAAGATCTTCTTCAAGCGCGAGGACCTGAACCACACCGGCGCGCACAAGGTCAACAGCTGCATGGGCCAGATCCTGCTGGCCAAGCGCATGGGCAAGAAGCGCATCATCGCCGAGACCGGCGCCGGTCAGCACGGCGTCGCCACCGCCACCGTCTGTGCCCTGTTCGACCTGCCCTGCGTCGTCTACATGGGCGCCAAGGACATCCACCGCCAGGCGCCCAACGTCTACCGCATGAAGATGCTCGGCGCCGAGGTGCGCCCGGTCGAGGCCGGCTCGGCGTCGCTGAAGGACGCCCTGAACGAAGCCCTGCGCGATTGGGTCGCCAACGTCGAGGACACCTACTACCTGATCGGCACCGTCGCCGGGCCGCACCCGTTCCCGATGATGGTGCGCGACTTCCAGTGCGTGATCGGCGACGAGGTCAAGGAGCAGATGATGGCGCAGGAAGGCCGGCTGCCGGATTCGGTGATGGCCTGCATCGGCGGCGGCTCCAACGCCATGGGCATCCTGCACCCGTTCCTGGACGACAAGGACGTGCGCCTGATCGCCGTCGAGGCCGCCGGCGAGGGCGTCGACACCGACAAGCACGCCGCCAGCCTGACCGCCGGCAGCGCCGGCATCCTGCACGGCAACCGCACCTATCTTCTCCAAGACAGCGACGGCCAGATCCAGGAGGCGCACTCGATCTCGGCCGGGCTCGACTATCCCGGAATCGGCCCCGAGCACGCCTGGCTGCGCGACGTCGGCCGGGTCGAATACGTCTCCGCCACCGATGCCCAGTCGGTCGAGGCGTTCCATGCCTGCACCCGCATGGAAGGCATCATCCCGGCGCTCGAATCCGCGCACGCGATTGCCCACGCGATGACCGTCGCGCCCGGCCTGCCCAACGATCACCTGATGGTCGTCAACATGAGCGGCCGCGGCGACAAGGACCTGAACACCATCGCGGCGCTGGACGAGAACGCGCCCGACGAGGACGTGTCATGAGTTTCGAAACCCGCATCGACCGCCGCTTCGCTGCACTGAAGGCCGAGGGCCGTGGCGGCCTGGTCACCTTCGTCACCGCCGGCGACCCGGACCCCGCGACCGCGCGCGAGATCCTGATGGGCCTTCCCGGCGCCGGCGCCGACGTGATCGAGCTGGGCATGCCGTTCAGCGATCCGATGGCCGACGGCCCGGCGATCCAGGTCGCCTCGCAGCGTTCGCTGGCCGCCGGCGGTTCGCTGCGCGACACATTGGCCATGGTGCGCGAGTTCCGCCAGTCCGAGGACGACACCCCGATCGTATTGATGGGCTATTTCAATCCGATCTACGTCTACGGGGTCGATGAATTCCTGCGCGACGCCAGGCAGGCCGGCGTCGACGGCCTGATCGTGGTCGACCTGCCGCCCGAGGAGGAGAGCGAGCTGTGCCTGCCGGCGCTGGACGCCGGGGTCAACTTCATCTTCCTGACCGCGCCGACCACCGACGATCAGCGCATGGGGCGGGTGGTGCGCCATGCCAGCGGCTTCGTCTACTACGTGTCGATCACCGGCATCACCGGCACCGCCTCGGCCGCCGCCGCCGACATCGGCGCCGCGGTCGAGCGCCTGCGCCGGCATACCGAGCTGCCGATCGCCGTCGGCTTCGGCATCAAGACGCCCGAGCAGGCGGCCGAGGTCGCCGCCGTCGCCGACGCCGCCGTGGTCGGCACCGCCCTGGTCAACAAGGTCGCCGAGGGCCTGGACGCCGACGGCAAGGCGGGCGAGGGCCTGGCGCGGGGCGTGCTCGGCCTGGTCGCCGATCTGGCCGCCGGCGTGCGTGGCGCGCGGACAGGGGAGGCAGCGCAATGAACTGGCTGACCAATTTCGTCAAACCGAAGCTGCGCGAGCTGGTCGGCGGACAGAAGGACATCCCCGAGAACCTGTGGCACAAGTGCTCGGGCTGCGGACAGATGATCTTCCACCGCGACCTGGAGAAGAACCTGCAGGTCTGCCAGCACTGCGGCCTGCACATGCGCATCGGCTGCGACGAGCGCATGGCGCTGCTGTTCGACGAGGGCAACTACCAGGTCATCGAACAGGAGGCGCCGGTCGCCGACCCGCTGAAGTTCAAGGACCGCAAGAAATACACCGAACGCATGAAGGAGGCGCAGACCAAGTCGGGCAAGCCCGACGCGCTGACCGTGGCGCACGGCAAGATGGGCGGCCAGCCGGTGGTCGTCGCCGTGCTCGACTTCGCGTTCATGGGCGGCTCGATGGGCATCGCCGTCGGCGACGGCCTGGTCGCGGCGGCGCGGCTCGCCCAGGTGCAGGACGCCTCGCTGATCGTGGTGTCGTCCTCGGGCGGCGCGCGCATGCAGGAGGGCATCCTGTCGCTGATGCAGATGGCCCGCACCACCATCGCCATCGAGGAGGTGCGCGAGGCCGGCCTGCCCTACATCGTCGTGCTCGCCGACCCGACCACGGGTGGGGTCACAGCGTCCTTCGCGATGCTCGGCGACATCGCCATCGCCGAGCCGGGCGCGGTGATCGGCTTCGCCGGCGCCCGGGTGATCGAGACGACGATCCGCGAGACCCTGCCCGACGGCTTCCAGAAGTCGGAATACCTCTACGACCACGGCATGGTCGACATCGTGGTGCGCCGGTACGAGCTGCGCGACACCCTGATCCGGGTCATCAACCTGCTGCGCAACCCGGGGCCGGGGGCCGAGATCGTCGCCATTCCGGCCGCCGAGATGATGCGCCAGGCGGCGCCGGGCCCGGACGAGCCCGAGGAAGAGGCGGAGAGCGTCGAAGAGCCGGAGGCTGAAGTCCTGCCGCCGGAACCGGAGCCGGAACCGGCTTCGGCCGAGGAGGACAAGAAAACTGACTAGCGACCGGGTCCTCGAGCGCCTGATCCGGCTGCACCCGAAGATCATCGATCTGTCGCTGGGCCGGGTGCATACCCTGCTGTCGCGGGTCGGTTATCCGCACCACAATCTGCCGCCGGTGATCCACGTCGCCGGTACCAACGGCAAGGGCTCGGTCATCGCCTTCCTGCGCGCGATGCTCGAGGCCGCCGGCCACCGCGTGCACGTGTTCACCTCGCCGCACCTGGTCCGCTTCAACGAGCGGGTGCGTCTCGCCGGCGAACTGATTTCCGAAGACGACCTGCTGGCGGTGCTGGAGGAATGCGAGACCGCCAACGCCGGCGATTCGATCACCTTCTTCGAGATCACCACGGTTGCCGCCTTCCTCGCCTTCGCGCGCACGCCGGCGGACGTGCTGCTGCTGGAAACCGGGCTCGGCGGCCGGCTCGACGCGACCAACGTGATCGAGCGCCCGGCGCTGAACGTGATCACCTCGATCTCGCGCGACCACGAGCAGTACCTGGGCAGCGACCTGGCCGGCATCGCGCGCGAAAAGGCCGGCATCATGCGCCCGGACGTGCCCTGCCTGACCGCGTCGCAGGAACGCAAGGTCGCGCGCGTGCTTGTCCAGGCGGCGAAGGAGGCCGGCACACCGCTGGTCGAGGAGGGCAAAGCCTGGAACGTGCAGATACGCGGCGAGCGGCTGTCCTACCGCGCCGGCGAGGTCGAGCGCGATCTGCCGCTGCCGCGCCTGGTCGGCAAGCACCAGGCGCGCAACGCCGGACTGGCGGTGGCCTGCCTGGACCATCTGCCCGGGTTCGAGGTGCCCGACGCGGCGATCGCGCTGGGCCTGCGCAGCGCCGACTGGCCGGCGCGGCTGCAGCACCTGATGGGCGGCCGCCTGGTCGAGCTGCTGCCGCCGGGCTGGCAGCTCTGGCTCGACGGCGGCCACAACGCCGCCGCGGCCAAGATCATCGCCACCCAGGCGCGGCAGTGGCGCGACATGCCGCTGCACCTGGTCTTCGGCATGTTCAACACCAAGGACCCGGCGGCCTTCCTGAAACCGCTGGCCGGCCGGCTCGGCGCCCTGCGCACGGTGACGATCCCCGGCGAGCCGAGCGCCCTGCCCGGCGAGCAGCTGGCCCACATCGCGCGCGGGCTGCTGTTCGAGGCCGAACCGGCCGGGACCGTGGCCGCGGCGCTGGAGGACATCGCCGCCGCCACCGACGGACCGGCGCGGGTGCTGATCGGCGGCTCGCTGTATCTGGCCGGCGACGTGCTGCGCCGGAACGAGGAGGGACTGCCGACATGACCGGCGCGCTGTTCGACACCGAGGCCTTCGACGGCCACGAGGAAGTGCATTTCTTCCACGACGCACAGGCCGGCCTGCGCGCGATCATCGCCCTGCACAGCACCGTGCTCGGCCCGGCCGGCGGCGGCATCCGCATGTGGCCCTACGCCAGCGACGACCTGGCCCTGCGCGACGTGCTGCGGCTGTCGAAGGCGATGACCTTCAAGATGGCGCTGGCCGGGGTCGCGCTCGGCGGCGGCAAGTCGGTGATCATCGCCGACCCGGCGCGCGACAAGTCGGAAGCCCTGTTCCGCGCCTTCGGCCGCGCCGTCGACAGCCTGGGCGGACGCTACATCTGCGCCGAGGACGTCGGCACCACGCCCGAGGACATGGTCCACATCGACCAGGAGACCGACCACGTGGTCGGCCTGCCGGGCAAGTCTGGCGACACCTCGCCGCTGACCGGCCGGGGTATCTTCCGCGCCATCGAGGCGGCGGCACGGCATCGTTTCGGCTCCGATGACCTGAACGGCCGGCGTGTCGCGGTACAGGGCTGCGGCAATGTCGCGGTACAGGGCTGCGGCAATGTCGCGCGACATCTGATGGGCTACCTGAAAGACGCCGGTGCTGCGATCGTCGCCGCCGACATCAGCGAAACCGCGGCCGCCCGCGCGGCGCAGGAATTCGGCGCCGAAATCGTCGCGCCCGATGCGCTGCTCGCCGTCGACGCCGATGTCCTGGCGCCCTGCGCGCTCGGCGGCATTCTCGACGATGCGAGCATCCTGGTGCTCCGGGCCCGGATCGTCTGTGGCGGTGCCAACAACCAGTTGGCCGAGGATCGCCACGGCCGTGCCCTGCACGAGGCCGGCATCCTCTACGTGCCCGACTATGCCGCCAACTCGGGCGGCGTGTTCAGCGCCTCGCGCGAGGCCCTCGGCGGTGGTGAGGCGCGCGCCCGTGCCCAGGTCGATGGCATCGGCGACACGGTGGGGCGCATTCTCGAACGCGCCGAGGCCGACGGAACGGCACCCAGCGAGGCTGCCGACGCGATCGCGCGGGGGGTCATCGCAGCGGCGAAAGACGCGTCTATTCAATAAGTTACGATTTTCACGCACCGTAAACCGTCACCCCCGGCTTTGACCCGGAGGTCCTCGCGTCTGCCACGTGGATGCCCGTGACAAGCACGGGCATGACGTCCCTTTTTTCACTTGCGTCGGCGGGTCAATTCCAATATATGAATACTTGTTCAAATGTTTTGGTATTAAAATGCCACACCGCATGCCCGACCACGCCATCGAAGCCGCCGAAGTGTTCCGCCTGCTGGGCGATCCGACGCGGCTGCGCATCCTGCTGACCTGCCTCGACGAGCCGCGCAACGTCGGCGACATCGCCGAGGGTATCGGCGCCTCCGCCTCGCTGGTCAGCCACCACCTGCGGCTGCTGCGCGCGGTACGCCTGGTGCGGGCCGAGCGGCGCGGGCGCAACGTGTTCTATTCCGCCGACGACCATCACGTGCGCTGCATCATCGCCGACATGATGGACCATGTCGCCGAACCGGCAGGCGAGGAGGTGCACTGAGATGTCCGGCAGTTGCTGTTCAGGACCCGAGGAGAAAGATCTCACCGAGACCTACCGCAAGGTCCTGTGGGTGGTGATGGGAATCAACGCGGTCATGTTTGTCGCCGAGACCGTGGCCGGCCATTGGGGTCGGTCGGTGTCGCTGCAGGCCGACGCATTGGATTTTTTCGGCGATGCCGCGACCTACGGCATTACCCTGCTGGCGCTGGCGCATGGACCGCGCTGGCGTTCCGGCGCGGCACTGGTGAAGGGCGCCGCCCTGGGCCTGTTCGCGTTGTGGGTCTCTGGTTCGACGGTCTATCACCTGATCCAGGGCACCCTGCCCAGCGCCGGCATCATGGGCGGGGTCGGCGTCGTGGCCCTGACCGCCAATGTCGCCTGCGCGATGCTTTTGTTCCGGTTCCGCGACGGCGACGCCAACATGGAATCGGTTTGGCTGTGCAGCCGCAACGACGTGATCGCCAATCTCGCCGTGATCGCGGCCGCCAGCGGTGTCTGGGCGGCGGCGTCCGGCTGGCCCGACCTGGTGGTGGCGGCGATCATCGCCGGCTTGGGCGGCAGCGCCTCGGTACGTATCATCCGCCGCGCCCTCGGCGAACTGCGCCAGGTCTCCGTCCCCGCCGCCGCCGAATAGGACCTACCGCATGAGCACTCCGCGCCAGCGCGCGCTCGATGTCTTCACCGCCGGCATCGCCAACGGCGAGTTCGGCCTGCCGCCCGAGATGGTCCGGGTCATGGAACGCGGCGAGGGCTGCCGCCTGTGGGACGCCGAGGGTCAGGAATTCCTCGACTTCTCGATCGGCTGGGGCTCGGTGCTGGTCGGCCACGCCCGACCCGAGGTGGTCGCGGCGGTGCGCGCGCAGGCCGAGAAGGGCTTCAATTTCTCCTACCTCAACGACCAGGTGCTGGCCGTCGCCGAAGAGATCAAGCGCCGCGCCCCGGCGGTCGAGCGGCTGCGGTTCTGCGCCTCGGGCACCGAGGCGACGATGTACTGCCAGCGCTTGGCCCGTGCCGCCACCGGCCGGCGCAAAATCGTCAAGTTCGAGGGCGCCTACCACGGCGCCAACGAGACCGGCGTGACCAGCCTGTTCGCCTCCGGCGAGACGCCGTTCCCGCAACCCGAATTGACCAGCGCCGGCGTGCCCGAGGTGATGGAGACCCTTCTGGTCGCCCCGTACAACGATCTCGAGGCGACCCGCGCCATCCTCGAAGCCAACCGTGTCGACATCGCCGGCGTGATCGTCGAGCCGCTGCAACGATGCTATCCGCCCAAGCCCGGCTTCCTCGAGGGCCTGCGCGCCCTGACCCGCGAGCTCGACATCCTGCTGATCTTCGACGAGGTGGTCACCGGCTTCCGCCTTGCCGCCGGAGGGGCGCAGGAATACTACGGCGTCGAACCCGACCTGGTCGCCTACGGCAAGGCGCTGGGCGGCGGTTATCCGATCGGCGCCTTCGGTGGCCGCGCCGCGGTGATGGAATGGGTCAGCGAGCACCGCATCGGCGGACCCGACTACGTCTGGATGGCCTCGACCCTGGGCGGCAACCCGATCTCGGCGGCGGCGGCGCGGGCGGCGCTGGGCGTGCTGTCGGGACCCGAGGTCTACGAACGGCTGCACGGCCTGGGCGCCTATTTCCGCGGCCGTTTGGCCGAGGTCGCCGCCAACCGGCAGGTAACGGCCACGGTGATCGGCGACGGGCCCTTGGCGCAGATCGTCTTCGCCGGACACGCGGTCACCGATCACCGCAGCGCCAACGCCGCCGACAAGGCGCTCGGCCGTGCCGTGATGCTCGGCTTGTTCCGCCGCGGCGTGTTCCTCAATCCGCTGGGCACCAAGCTCTATCTTTCGGTCGCCCACGACGAAGCCGTCTGCGATACCTTCTGCGACCGCCTCGACGACACGCTGAGCGAGGTCCACCGGGCATAGAAAAAGCCCCGCCGAAGCGGGGCCCGTTCAAACGCACTGATCCGCGGTCAGACGTTCTGCTCGACCCACTCGAACAGCTTGCCCTTGGGCATGGCGCCGATCTTGGTCGCCGCGACCTGGCCGTCCTTGAAGATCATCAGCGTCGGAATGCCGCGCACGCCGTACTTCGACGGGGTCATCGGGTTTTCGTCGATGTTGATCTTGGCCACGGTCACCCGCTCGCCGAGCTCGGTCGACAGTTCCTCCAGCGCCGGCGCGATCTGCTTGCACGGTCCGCACCACTCGGCCCAGAAGTCGAGTACCACGGGAGTCGAGGATCCCAGGACCTCGGCGTCAAAGGAGTCGTCGGTTACGTGCTTCGGCATGTTGTCTTCCCTTCGCTAGGCAGCGCGACTGCGCCGGTCGATTGCCCTTATGGGCGGTGCAGAGAACGTAGGTTTGCCGGGCGGGTCCGTCAAGCCACCGCCCCAAGCGCCCGGCGTATATGGCCGTTCGACCCTAGGCCGCCCCCGGCGCGTGCGCCGCCAGCACCGATTCGGGCAGTTCCATCAGCCGCGGCCCGTCGGTCCACAGCAGCAAGGCGCGCACCCGACGCTCGGGGTAGATGCGGCGCAGGGCCTCGGCGTAGGTGGCCATCTGGCGCAGGTAGACCGCGGGCACATCGGCGACCTGCTGCGGCGGCGGCCGGTTGGTCTTGAAGTCGATCACCGCGACCGCGTCCGGGGTGACCAGCAGGCGGTCGACCTGGCCGGCGATGACGGCGCCGTCGATGTCGCCGATCAGCGGCACCTCGGCGCGGCTGGCCGGCCCGAACAGCTCGGCGAAAGCCGGGTCGTCGAGCACCGCCAGCACCTCGGCCACGGTGTCCTCGACGGTGCCGGCCTCCAGCCCGTGTGCCGGCCGGGCGAGGAAGGCGCGCGCCGCCGCCGGGCGCTGATCCGCCGGCAACTCGGGCAGGTGCTGCAGCAACTTGTGCACCAGCCGTCCGCGCAGGAAGCGGGCGCCGTCGCCGGCGCCGAACGGCGAGCGCACCGGCGGATCGTCGTCGGGGCGCGACGGGGTCAACGGCCGCGACGGCTCCGGCTCGGCCGGCGCCGGTTGCGCGAGCCAGACCGGCGCCGGCGGTGCGTCGACCTCGCCACCGGATTCGCTGGCGCCCTCGATGTCGGCGGTCTGCGGGCTGTCCAGGCGCCAGCCGGTGCGTCCGTCGGGCAACTCGATCTCGCTGCCCTGGCTCTCGATCGCCGGCGCCACCAGGTCGTACCAGCAGCCCTCGGCGCGGCCCTGCTTGCCTTCCCAGCCGCAGACGTAGAGCCGGTCGCGCGCCCGGGTCATGGCGACGTAGAGCAGGCGTCGGTATTCACGCAGGCCGCGCCGCTTTGCCGCGTCGCGGAAATCCTCGGTCAGCGCGACCCCGCCGTCGCGATGCGGCACCCACAGGGCGTAGTCGTCGTCTTCGTCCCAGTAGACCTTGCTGTCCAACCGGCTGTCCGGCACGGCGCAGGTGTCGGGCAGAAGCACGATGTTGGCCTGCAGACCTTTGGAGCCGTGCACGGTCATCACCCGGACCACGCCCTGGCTCTGCTCCAGATCGCGCTTGACCTGGGTGTCGCCGGCCTCGACCCAGGTCAGGAATCCCTGCAGTGACGGTACGTGGTCGCGCTCGTACTGCAGCGCCAGGCCGAGGAACTCGTCGATCGGATCGGCGGCGTCGCGGCCCAGGCGCGCCAGCAGGTCCCGGCGGCCGCCGCCGCGCCCCAGCAGCTCGGCGTAGAACTCGAACGGCGGCGTGAAGTCGGCCTTGGCCAGCAGCGCCTCGAGCTTCCGCGCGGCGGCGGCGAAGCGGGGCTCTTCGTGTTCGCGCAGAACCGGCCACAGCCGACGCTCGCCGCGATTCCAGGCCAGGGCGAAAAGATCCTCGTCGTCGAAGCCGATCAGCGGCCCCTTCAGCACCTCGGCCAGAGTCAGGTCGTCCTCCGGCAACAACACGAAGCGGCCGAGCGCCAGCAGGTCCATCACCGCCATCTGCTCGGTCAAAATCATTCTATCGCTGCCGGCGACGGGGATGTCGCGGTCCTTCAGCGCGCGCACCATCTGCTCGGCGAATGCGCCGCGGCGGCGGACCAGGATCATGATGTCGTCGGGCTCGATCGGCCGCCCCTGCGAAGGCAGAATTTCCTTGTTTTCCAACCAAGTAGCGATCTGCGCCGCGATCCGTGCGGCCAGCCGCGCCGGCGGGCTCTGCACCGAGACCTGGTCCAAGGGCGCATCCCAGGGGTCGAGGTCCGGCTGTTCTTCGGGCGTTTCCGTCGGCCACAGCTCGACCCGACCGGCGGCGCCGTCGCGGAAGGCGAAATGCCGGATCACGCCGCCCGCGGCATCGAGCCCGTCGCGCGCGCCCGGGTCCTCGAACACCCGGTCGACGGCGCCCAGCACGGTCCGGGCGGAGCGGAAGGAAAGCGGCATGTCGACGTTGCGCCAGGGCCGCTCGGCGGCCTCGGCCTGGGCCGCGAAATGCGCCCGCATGGCGTCGAAGCGGTCCGGATCGGCGCCCTGGAAGGAATAGATCGACTGCTTCTCGTCACCGACCACGAACAGGGTACGCGCCGCCTCGCGCGCGCCCTCGCCGGCGAAGAACTCCTCGGCCAGCGCGGCGACGATGCGCCACTGGTCCGGGCTGGTGTCCTGCGCCTCGTCGAGCAGGATGTGGTCGAGCCCGCCGTCAAGCTTGAACAGCACCCAGGAAACGCCGCCGCGGTCGCCGAGCAGCCGCCGCGCGCCGTCGATCAGGTCGTCGTAGTCCATCAGCGCGCGTTCGCGCTTGAGCCCCTCGTAGGTGTCGAGCAGGGCGGCACCGAGAGTCAGCAGCGCCCGCGTCGCCGCGACCAGGTCGAGCGCCTTCAGCCGGTCGAGCAGGGCGGCGACGCGGGCCTGCTCGGCGAACAGGATGTCTTCGGCGCCCGGGTCGGCGGCGAGCACACCCTTGGTCGTCAGCTTCTTGCGCGGCGCCCCGGCGGCGGTCAGAAACACCGGCACGTAGTCAGCGCGGAAGTCGCTCCGGCCTGCGAGCCAGGCGCGGATCTGCCCGGCACGATCCCGGTCGTTTGCGGTGCCGGCGTCAAGCGCGGCGCAGGCACGGGCGAGCGCGTCGGCATCCACCCGGCGCGCCTCGGCCAGCAGGGAGTCGGCATCGTCGCCGGAGTGCAGGCCAAGGGCGGCGCGGGCGCCGTCGAGCACGCCGTCGATCGAACCGTGCCGGGCCAGCATCCGGCGCAGGCGGCCGCGCTGGCGGTCGAGCTCGCCGATCACCCGGTCGAGCGCTTCCTCGTCGATCAGTCCGGCCAGGGTGGCGAGCGCCGCCGCCACCTGCTCGCCGTCGCGGCCGAAGGCGCGCAACAGCAGCCGGTCGCGGGCCTCGCGGCGCAGCTCGGCGGTGGTACGCTCGTCGATCACCGAGAAATGCGGCGCGATCCCGGCCTCGAGCGGGAAGCGGCCGAGCAGGGATTCGCAGAAGGCGTGGATGGTGTGGATCTTCAGCCCGCCCGGCGCCTCCAGGGTCTGCGCGAAAAGCCGCCGCGCGGTGATCAAGTTGCCGGTCTCGGGTACGGTGCCGGTCAGGTTCTCCAGATCTTCGGCCAGGGCATCGTCGGCCATCGCCGCCCATTCGCCAAGGCGCTCGGCCAGGCGGTTGGCCATCTCCGCCGCTGCCGCCTTGGTGAAGGTCAGGCACAGGATGCGCGCCGGCGACGTGCCGGTGAGCAGCAGCCGCAGCACCCGGTCGACCAGCACCCGCGTCTTGCCGGCGCCGGCGTTGGCGGCGAACCAGACCGACGCGGCCGGGTCGGCGGCCGCGACCTGGCGGCGCAACAGGTTGCTCAGATCGGCCGGCCGGCTCATTCGTCGCCTCCCGCGGCGCGCCATTCCTTGACCCGGGCCAGATGGTCGTAGTCGCCGAATCGGCCCTCGAACATCGGTACCGGGCGCGAGCGGTAGGGGGTTTCACGGAATTGGAACGCCGCGACGCGCTTCTGCAGGCCGGCGCGGGCGGCGTCGCGGACCTCGCCGACATCGAGCTTCAGAGCGCGGGCGGCGCCGGGTACGCGGCCGCCCGACAGGCGCACGTACATCAGCTCGTCGACCGTGCCGGCGGACAAGCCCTCGAAACCGCCGTCGGCGGCCATCGCCGCCTCGAGCGACAGTTGCGGTGTCAGTCCGGCGTCGACCTGTTTGTCGCTCGGCGGCGCGCCGGTCTTGTAATCGAGGATGGCCAGTCCGCCCTCCGCCAGCCGGTCGATGCGGTCGGCGACGCCGGTCAAACGGAAGCTGCCGGCAGGGCCCTTGATGTCCAGCTCGCCTCTCGCCTCGATGGCGGCGGTGACGATACCGCCGGCTCGGCGGCGACGTTCGAACTCGACGAACCAGGCGGCGATACGCTCGAAGCGGGACCACCAGAAGGCGCGCACCGCCGGGCGGTCGCGGTAGGCGTGGAACACCTCGTGGCCGATATCGAGCAGGCGGTCGAGCGCGTCCGCCGGCAATTCCTGGGGGCAGGACTTGATAAATTTCTCCAACACTTCGTGCACGACGATGCCTCGGTCGGCGGCACCGACGTCGGCGTCGAGCGGGTCGAGCGGCTTCAGGCCGAGCACGTGGCGCGCGTAGACGGCGTAGGGATCGCGGATCCAGGTCTCGATCTGGGTCACCGACAGGCCGGGCGGCCGCGCCTCGACGGGCGGACAGGGCGCCGGCGGCGCCACCGGCGATACCCGTTCGGGCACATCCAGGTTCACCGCCCAGTCGAGCCAGGGCGCCCGGCGCAACGCCTGTGCCCCGGGTTCGGTGGTGTCGAGCAGGTTGTCCAGGCGCACCAGCCAGCGCGACGGCACGGTCGGCGTGCCCTCGTCGCGCTCGGCGCGGGTGATCACCACCTCGGGGGCGCAGAAGCCCTGCACGAAATCGTGCGCGGTCAGGCCGACACGGCGCTCGGGCAGCGGCAGGCCGAAGGCGGCCATCATCGGCCGGCTCATCCACGGGCTGGCATGCGCCTGCGGTGGCCAAGTGCCCTCGTTGAGGCCGGCCAGCACCACCCTGTCTGCGTGCTGCAGGCGGGCCTCGAGCAGGCCGAGGACGGCCACGCGCGGGTGCCGGCCAAAGCGCGGCCGCACCACCCGGGTGGCGAGCAGGGTCTCCAGAAGTGCCGGATAGTCCTGTCCGTCGACACCGGCCAGCAGGTCACCGGTCTCGCTCAGCTCGGCGACGAAGTCGGCGGCGGTCTCGCCGGCCTCGCCGGCCCACAGCCGCGCCGCGCCGGTCTCGCTGTCGCTGGCGGCCAGCGCCTCGGCGGCCTCGACTTGGGCGCGCAGCAGTTCGCGCAACGGCGCCCGACGCCGCGACAGCGCCGCGGCCAGCGGATGCAGGGCCTGCTCGAACCGGGTCAGGAAAGGCTCGAGCCCTTGGTATTTTTCGCCCAGGCTGGCGCGCAGGCCGGCGATTCCGGGGGCCGGGCGCAGGCCGCGCAGCACGCAGCGCTCCAGCATCCGCACCTCGGCACGGAACGCCGCTGGCGCCTGCCCGCCGGCGGCCAGCGGGTGTTTCAGCGCCGCCAGCAGCGACACCGGCGCCAGCCGCTCGGCGACCATCTGCGCGGTCAGGCGCAGGAAGGCGCCGGGCGGCGTCTGACCCAGCGGCAGGCCGGCGGAATCATTGACCTCGACATCCCAGCGGCGCAACTCGGCGGTGATGCGCCGGGCCAGCGCCCGGTCGGGCGTCACCACCGCCACGGTCCGTCCCGGCGTCTCCAGCGTCTCGCGCACCAGCAACGAAACGGACGCGGCTTCCTCGATCGCGGTCGGGCAATCGATCCGTGTCACGCCGTTCAGGGCCGCGTCGAGCCGCAGCGCCGCCCCGGTCGCCCCGGCCGGGCGCAGGGCCGTGTTGATCAGGCGTGCCCGCGCCGGCAGCGGATCGTCGCACCAGTCGTGCACCGCGTCGCGACCGATGCCGAAGCGCGCGAGCAGGCGGGCCAGGCCGAACTGCGGATGCGACGGTTCCAGCGCCGCCCAGGCCTCGTCGGGCAGATCGCGCTGCAGCCCCGGCAGCACCACCGCGCCGTCCGGCAATCCGGCGATGACCTCGAGCAGGTCGGCGGTGGCCGGGATGCTGCCGGTCGAGCCGGCGGCGATCACCGGGTCGGCGGGCGGATTCGACTGCCAGGCCTCGGCCCGCCGGGCGAGCAGGCGGTTGCGCCGCTCGGCCGGGTCGAGGCAGCCTTCGGCGGCGAGGATAAGCGGCCAGTGCTCGGACAGCAGGGTCAGGAATTCGAGCGTGATGCGCCAGTGATCGGCGAATTCCTCGGGTACCAGCTCGGCGAGGCCGTCGAGCGACAGGCGTTCGGTATGCACCTGGTCCATCAGCCGCGCCAGCTCCTGGGCCAGGCGCGCCGCCTGGTCGGGCGACATGTCCTGCGCTTCGGCACGCGCGCGTTCGGTTTTTTCTTTGGCCAGGATCAGGCGGGCCAGCAGCAGTTGCCGGCGCAGGCCGCCGATCGCCGGCGGGATGTCCGGGTCGAGCGCGCCGCCGCCGGCCGGCTCGGCCTCCCAGCCGAGCAGGTCGAGATCCTCGTCATCGAGCTCGCCCAGCGGCAGCAGCCGGGGCAGCAGCATCGGCCGGCCGTCGCCCTGGCGCAGGAAGGCTTCGCGCAGGGCGCGGCAGGCGCGCCGGGTCGGCAACAGGATGGTGAAACGGATCAGCGCCTCGGGATCGGCGCCGGCCCTCTCGCGGACCCCGCCGGCCAGCGCGTCGACGAAGGGCACCCCTGCCGGGATGGTGAAGACCTGTGGCGGACGGGGCGCGCCGTCGCTCATCGGCGCCGGGATTCCGGCCAGCGCTGGGTCAGGTAGTCCTCGGCCTCGGCCAGGCCGTCCGGGTTGCCGACGTGGAACCACTCGCCGTCGTGCACGATCCCGTACAGGCGCTCGGCCTCGCCGGCCTTGTTGTACAGCAGGTTGAGCGAGAACGCCCCCTCGGGGCAGCCCTCGAACAGGCGCGGGTGCAGGATCTGGATGCCCGAAAACAGGTAGGGCGAATCCTCCTGTTCCGGTCGCCACGAGATGCGTCCCAGCGGATCGAGCAGGAAATCGCCGCGACCCGAATACCCGAAGGCGGTGACCGTCGAATGCACCAGCAGCAGCGCGTCCATCTTGTCGTCGTCCCACTGGCGCCACATCCGCCACAGCGCCGATTCATAGCCGTCCAGCCACATGCTGTCGCCGTTGACCACGTAGAACGGCTCGTCGCCCAGCAGGTGCAGGGCGTGGGCGACGCCGCCACCGGTTTCCAGGATCTGCTCCTCCTCGGGCGAAATCAGGATTTCGGGCGCCTCGCGCTGGCGCAGGTGCTGCTCAATCAGGTGGCCGAGGTGGTGGGTATTGACCACCACGGTCTCGATCCCGGCCTCCTCCAGCCGGTCGATGGCGCGGTCGAGCAGCGAGCGGCCGGCGACCTCGATCAGCGGCTTCGGCAGATTGTTGGTGATCGGGCGCATGCGCTTGCCGAATCCGGCGGCCATGACCATGGCGCGGCGCGGCAGGCCGTCTGGCTTGGCCGAGCCGTTGGTGACCTCTACGACTGGGCGGCCGGACATGGCGGGATCTCCCTTTTTTCTGTTGGTATGTGGGTGGCGAGCCAGGCGTCCAGCGGCGCCAGCAGCGGGTGTTGCACGGACCGCTGCAGCAGGCGCCAGACGCGGGGAATGTGTTCCAGGTAGTCGGGCTTGCCGTCGCGCAGGCACAGCCGGGTGAAGATGCCGATGACCTTGGCGTGGCGGGTGGCGCCGAGCAGGGCGTAGGCGGCGTCGAAGGCGTCGGCATCGAGGCCGGGAAAGGCGGCGGCGTAGCGCCCACGCATGGCCGCGATCAGATCGTCGCCGATGTCGCGGCGCGCGTCCTCGAGCAGCGACATCAGGTCGTAGGCCGGATGACCGGCGACCGCGTCCTGGAAATCGAGCTGGCCGCAGGCGGCGATGCCGTCGCGGCCGTCGAGCAGGATCAGGTTGTCGACGTGGTAGTCGCGCAGGACGATGGTGCGCGGGCCGTCGGCGAGCCGCGGCAGCAGCGATCGCCAGATGCCGACGAACTCGTCGCGCGCCGCCGCCGGCGTGTCGGCGCCGAGCACCGCCGGCATGTACCAGTCGGCCAGCAGGCAGGCCTCGTCGGTCAAGCTGTCGGTGTCGTAGGCTGGCAGGCCGGTCGGCACCGCCGCCGTCTCGGGATGGTGGTGCAGCGCGATCAGGGTGTCGACGGCGAGGGTATAGAGGTCCTCCTCGTCGGCGCCGCCGGCGAGCAGGCGGGTATAGGTGGCGTCGCCGAAATCCTCGAGCAGCAGGAACCCGCGCTTGACGTCCTCGGCCAGGATGCGCGGCGCGCTGAGTCCCAGGCCGATCAGGTGGCGCGCCACCCGGGCGAACGGGCGCACGTTCTCCTTGTCCGGCGGCGCGTCCATCAGCACGGCGCGGCGGCCGCCGTTGACGACGCGTTCGTAACGGCGGAACGAGGCGTCCTCGGCCAGCGTGCTGCGCGCCGCGCCGGTCCAGCCGGCGCCGCTGAGAAAGTCGTCGATTTCGCGGCCTCGCTCAGGCATGGCCGGATTCCCGCAGCCGCTCCATCCAACTGCCACCGCCGCGCAACACCGCCCGGCGGGCCTTCTTGCCGCGCAGGCTGAGCTCCAGGTCCAGCCGTTCGCGCGGCAGCAGCCCGCGCACCCGGTCCGGCCACTCGATCAGCGAGACCCCCTCGTGAAAGGCGTCCTCGATGCCCAGCTCGTAGGTCTCCTCGGCCCGGTTCAGGCGGTAGAAGTCGAAGTGGAAGACCGGCCCAACGCTCAGGTCGTAGATCTGCACCAGGGTGAAGGTCGGGCTCGGTACCTCCTCCTCGGGATCGCCGAGGGCGCGGATGAAGGCGCGGGCGAAGGCGGTCTTGCCGCTGCCCAGGTCACCGTGCAGGGCGATCACGTCACCGATGCGTACGACCTGCGACAGCATCTCGGCGAGGCGTGCGGTCGCTGCCTCGTCGCGCAGATCGATGATGATTTCGGTCGTCGAACCCATGCCGGCCTGAAGGTCCCTTCGAATGCTTTCCGATAACCCATCCGGAGGCGCGCGCAAAGCTTGATTATGCCGCAACGTCTGTCCATTTTAGGGGCGCCGCGCCGCACGGCCCAGTTTTACCGCGCGGCTCCGAGTTATTCCATGGGGGTTTCCATGTCAGATGCCAATTCCGGTGTGAGTTCCGGCACCGGTCAGCGGACCGATGTCGCCATCGTCGGCGCCGGCCCGGTCGGCCTGTTCGCGATCTTCGAATGCGGCATGCTGAACATGCGCTGCCACGTGATCGACGCGCTGGAAGGCGCCGGCGGGCAGTGCTCGGCGCTGTACCCGGAGAAGCCCATCTACGACATTCCCGGCTACCCCGAGATCATGGCCGAGGATCTGGTCGCCAAACTGGAAGAACAGGCGGCGCCGTTCGAGCCGGTGTACCACTTCGGCCAACAGGTGGTGTCGCTGGACGAAACCGGCGAAGGCCGCTGGCGGGTCGAGACCTCGGCCGGCACGGTGATCGACGCCGCCGTGGTGATGATCGCCGCCGGGGTCGGCGCATTCGGCCCCAACCGGCCGCCGATGGAGGACCTGCCGGCCTACGAGGCCAGCGGCGCCGTGCGCTACCTGGTCACCCGGCGGCGCGATTTCCGCGACAAACGGGTGGTCATCGCCGGCGGCGGCGATTCCGCCGTCGACTGGGCGCTGTCGCTGTCCGAGCTGGCGGCGCACGTCGCCGTGATCCACCGCCGGCCCAAGTTCCGCGCCGCGCCGGAAAGCGTGGCGCGGCTGCAGAAGCTGGCCGAGGACGGCAACGTCGAGCTGGTGATCCCGTACCAGCCGGCGGCATTGGAAGGCACGGACGGCCAACTCGCCGCCGTGGTCGCGCGCGACCTGGACGGCAACGAGAAGCGGCTCGAGGCCGACTTCTTCCTGCCCTTCTTCGGCCTGGCACAGAACCTGGGCCCGATCGCCGAGTGGGGCCTGAACCTGGACTACAACCACATCCAGGTGACCCCGGCGACCTGCGCCACCAACCGCGCCGGCATCTTCGCCATCGGCGACATCGTCACCTACGAAGGAAAACTTAAACTGATCCTCAGCGGTTTCGCCGAGGCCGCGGCGGCGGCGCACGCGGCGCGCAGGATCGTCTACCCGGACGAGGAGCTGCACTTCGAGTACTCGACCTCGAAGGGCGTGCCCGGATCATGAGCGCGCGGGCCTTCGATCTGACCGCCGCGCGCGCCGAGACGCCGGGCTGCGCCGAGGTGCTGCATTTCAACAACGCCGGCGCCGGCTTGATGCCCGATCCGGTGCTGGCGGCGGTCAAGGACCACCTCGACCTGGAAGCGCGCATCGGCGGCTACGAGGCGGCAGCGCGCAACCATGACGCCATCGAGCGGGTCTACGGCGCCGTCGCCGAATTGATCAACTGCGCCCCCGACGAGGTCGCGGTCATCGAGAACGCCACCCGCGCCTGGGACATGGCCTACTACGCGCTCGCCCGCACGTTCAAGCCGGGCGACCGGGTGCTCACCGCCGAGGCCGAATACGTGTCGAACTACCTGGCGATCCTGCAGACCGCCAAGGCCAGCGGCGCCAGCGTCGAGGTCGTGCCCTGCGACAACACGGGGCAGGTCTCGCTCGCCGCCCTGGAGGAGATGATGGACGAGCGGGTGCGCCTGATCGCGCTGACCCACGTACCGACCCAGGGCGGCCTGGTCAACCCGGCGGCGGCGGTCGGCGCGGTGGCGCGCAAGTTGGATGCGCTCTATCTGCTCGACGCCTGCCAGTCGGCCGGACAGGTGCCGTTGGACGTCGCCGCGATCGGCTGCGACATGCTGTCGGCGACCGGGCGCAAGTACCTTCGCGGACCGCGCGGCACCGGTTTCCTGTACGTGCGCCGCGACCTGATCGAGAAGCTGGAGCCGCCGTTCATCGACCTGCACGCGGCCGAATGGACGTCGACCCACGACTACAAGATCCGCGCCGACGCGCGCCGGTTCGAGAACTGGGAATGCTACTACGCCGGCAAGCTCGGATTGGGCGTCGCCATCGACTATGCGTTGGCCTGGGCGATCGAGACGACCTACGCCCGGCTGCAGGGCCTGGCCGCCGACCTGCGCGCCGGGCTGGCTTCGGTTCCAGGAGTCGCGGTGCACGACCTGGGCGCGGAGAAGGGCGGCATCGTCACTTTCACCCTCGCCGGCCAGGATCCGCAATCCCTGCACGGGACGCTGGCGGCGCAGGGCATCAACACCTCCGTCTCACCGCTCAACTACGCCCGGCTGGACCTGGAACGGCGCGGGCTCGATGCGATGGTCCGCGCCTCGCTGCACTACTACAACAGCGAGGACGAGGTGGCGCGGTTCCTCGGCGCGATCGAAGACCTGGCGGATTAGGCGCCGACCAGGTTCTCGACCCACTCGATGACGTCGGCGGCGGCGCCGTGGCTGAGCCAGCCGGACAGGAAGCCGGCGAAGAACTTGATGTCGACGATGAAGTTGAACAGCCAGCCGCCGACGAAAAAGGTCAGATAGGTCACGAGTCGGCGCATTCTTGCGGCCCTCCCGAATCAAAAGTCCCGCCACCGATCGACGGAGGCGGGACTTTGCGTTGAATTTGTGTCGGAATCAAGGCGGCCTAGTAGCGGTAGTGCTCCGGCTTGTACGGCCCCGCGACCGGCACGCCGATGTAGTCGGCCTGCTTCTGGGTCAGCGTCGTCAGCTCGACGCCGAGCTGGGCCAGGTGCAGCGCCGCGACCTTCTCGTCGAGGTGCTTCGGCAGCACGTAGACCTTGCGCTCGTATTCGCCCGGCTTGGTCCAGATGTCGATCTGCGCCAGCACCTGGTTGGTGAACGAGGCCGACATCACGAAGCTGGGATGGCCGGTGGCGCAGCCCAGGTTGACCAGCCGGCCCTCGGCCAGCAGGATGATGCGATTGCCGCCGGGGAACTCGATCTCGTCGACCTGCGGCTTGATGTTGGTCCATTTGAAGTTGCGCAGACCGGCGACCTCGATCTCGCTGTCGAAGTGGCCGATGTTGCAGACGATGGCGCGGTCCTTCATCTGGCGCATGTGCTCGACGGTGATCACCGCCTCGTTGCCGGTGGTGGTGACGAAGACGTCGCCGCGGGTGCAGGCGTTCTCCATCGTGACCACCTCGAAGCCCTCCATCGCCGCCTGCAGGGCGCAGATCGGGTCGATCTCGGTGACCAGCACGCGGCAGCCGTTGGCGCGCAGCGATTCGGCCGAGCCCTTGCCGACGTCGCCGTAACCGCAAACCACCGAGACCTTGCCGGCGAGCATCACGTCGGTGGCGCGGC
>Ga0209785_1000113_pt1 | contig 31335 bp, 28 predicted proteins | sample WorMetG1BERMUDA2_FD_187403 | JGI IMG/M metagenome (GOLD analysis project Ga0209785, IMG submission 187403) | Marine gutless worms symbiont microbial communities from Max Planck institute for Marine Microbiology, Germany - Inanidrilus... ...
GGTTGTCCATGGCGCTACCTCCCAACAGATTTTCCCCCTTACCGACCGGTTAACTCTTACTACAACAAATGGACGGACAATCGAACGTTGGAAAAAGTCAATACCGCGCTACGTCAGAAGTTACGTGGAAAAAGTCGAAACCCAGACCCGACGGCAGCCATCATTGACAGTCAAAGCATCAAGGGAACCCCAGAGTCCTGTCTGGAATCAGGGTTCGATGGAGGAAAGCTCATTAAAGGAAGAAAAATAAATATCCTGTCGATAACAATGGGTTGTCTGATTATTGTTCGGGTGTTTGCAGACAACGTATTTGATGGGAAAGCGGCTCGTCAGCTCATAACGGATCTGCTCTCATTCCTTCATACCATCCAAAAACCTGGGCCGACAGCGGTTATTCCGGCCCAGAGCTTTCCGATTGGCTCTGGCATCCAATTCGGATTCCTGATCGATGTCGTTAGAAAACAAACAGGGTTTCCCGGCTTCCACGTGTTACCTCGTCGATGAGTGGTTGAAAGAACCTTTGCCTGGCCAGTTCGATCACGTCGATTAAGTAAAGATTACGAACGCAAGCCAACTTCGAGTGAAGCTCAGGTTTGTTTCGCATCAAGTCACTTGCTTCTCTGACAGACCTGTAATAACCAGACGCCCTATAAAATGACCGTTGGGTGATTTTCTATTAACTTATGTCTTTTTAGGGGATTTATATACTTGACTCCACCAGATTCATCACCATATTCTAGGTGACAGCAAGGAGCAAGCCCATGAGTCGGTCCACGATCAGCACCTTCCAGCTCTTCGAGATGTTCCCTGATCAGGAGTCGGCGCGGGTCTACCTCGAAGGGCGGCGCTGGCCCAATGGCGTGGCCTGCCCCCATTGCGACAGCCAGAAAATCACCGCCCGGAAGGGCGCGCGCATCGGCTACTACCGATGCCGCGATTGCAAGGAAGAGTTCACTGTCCGCACAGCGACGATCTTCGAGCGCTCGCATGTGCCGCTCCACAAGTGGATTTACGCCATGTACAGCGTGGTGACGGCCCGCAAGGGCGTGTCATCCATGCAGCTCGCCAAGGAGATTGGCGTCACGCAGAAAACGGCATGGTTCATTCTCGGCAGACTGCGGGAAGCCTGCGGCGACGACATCGGCAAGCTGGGCGGCATCGTCGAAATCGACGAAGCCTATATCGGCGGAGTGGAGAAGAACAAACACGCGAACAAGCGGCAGAACCTGGGCCGCGGCCCTGTCGGCAAGCAGGCGATCTTGGGTATGCGCCAGCGCGGCGGCAAATCGGTCGCTAAGCCGATCTCGGCCACGGACAGGGCCACCCTTCACGGCCAGATCAGCCGCCATGTGGGATTCGGCTCCACGATCTATACCGATGAGCACAAGGGATACGCGGGCGCACGGCAGTACCGGCACGGCGCGGTCAACCACAGCGCCGGGGAGTATGTCCGCGAGGGTGACATTCACACCAACGGGGCCGAATCCATGTGGGCACTACTCAAGCGCAGCATCCACGGCACTTGGCACCACGTCTCGCCGAAACACCTGCACCGTTACGCGAGCGAGTGCACCTTCCGGCTCAATGAGGGTTGGTGCGAACGGCACACGCTGGACCGGCTGGTGTCCTTCGCGGCAAAGGCGTTCAAGCACAGGCTCACCTATCGGGAGCTGTCGGCGTGATGGCGAAGGTTCCCAAAACGCTGGACGCGATCACGGATCGCGTCCTGTCCTATCGGCCATCGAAGCCAGAACCCGAGCCGTCCGAAATTGACCATGCAGAGGCTTGGTCAACATCAATCGCCAGCATCCTTGAGGATGATGGGCTTCGTCTCGACGCAGCGTACTTCAATCCCGAAGTGGAGAAGTTGCTTACGACAATGAACAAAGCGGGGATGCGGGCCGAAACCCTCGGCTCTATCGCTTCCAGCGTCTTCATTCCCCCGCGCTTCGCCCGTGTATACGTCGAAGCCGATCATGGGGTGCCGTTCCTGCAAGGTAGCCATGTGGTTCATTTCGAGCCCGCCAATCTGAAATTCCTGTCGCGGGAAGCGCACAAGAACCTCGACCAGTGGATCATCCGTGCGGGATGGCTTCTGGTGACGCGCTCAGGGACCATCGGAAACGTCACGATCTGCCCACCCGAATGGAACAACTGGGTGGCCTCGGAACACATTCTTCGCATCGTTCCCGACGAAGAGAAGTGCCCAAGCGGCTATCTGTGCTCGTTCCTCGCCTCCCCGCTCGGGCAGGTGCAGTTGATGGCGAAGATTTACGGCGGCGTCGTGGACGAAATCACCGAAGAGCAGGCGGCGAGCGTCAAGGTTCCGATCCCGACCACCGATGAAGGATGGGAACGGGTTCGGTCCATAGACGCCACCATGAAGAAATCCGTGGCCGAGAGGTCGAAGGCGGTGAGCCTGTCGTCGCAAGCCGTGAACCTCTTCATGGAATCGTGGCCGAATCTTTGACCGACAAAATCTCATACCTCGTCCCGCCGGGGAAAATCCGCTGTTTCATCACCGGGAAGTTGAGGCCGGACACGCCCGAAGAGAATGTCCGCCAGCGGTGGGCAAGGAGCTTGGTAGAGGAGTACGGCTATCCGAAAGAGGATATCGGTGTTGAAGTGACGGTGCGGATGGGCCGTGCGCACAAGCGGACGGACTTGGCCATCTACACCCACGACGCTGCGCACCGGCAGGAAAACGTCTCCATCGCCATAGAGGTAAAGCGGGATGACACGCTTCCCTCAGATGACAAGGACGGTGACGGGCAGCTAATAAGCTATATGGCCGCCTGTTCGGCGTGCCGGTTCGGACTGTGGGTCGGTAGCGAGCGCCGGGCTTATGAGACTCTTGAGGGGGGGGGTGTCGAGCGGGTTCCCGATATTCCCCGTTTCGGCGCAGATCGCCCGAAGCGACCGTCGCGAGAGGATTTGGTGCGCACTCACGAACTCAAGTCCATCTTCCGGCGGTGCCACAATTACATCTACGCTAATGCCGGTTTGCAGAAGGCCGAAGCGTTCCACGAATTGCTCAAGCTGATTTTCTGCAAGACCTTCGACGAGGAAGAGAGTGGCGACGAGTTGCTGTTTGGGGTGGACCCGCAGGAACGCCGGAGCACAAGCGGCCAACGCCGGTTGATGGAAGAGCGGATCGTGCCGCTCTTCCACCGTGTGCGAGACCGCTATCCGTTCATCTTCGACGATAGCGACCAGATCAGGCTGGAAGAGCGAGTCGTCGCCTACGTCGTATCTGAGATGCAGTTCATCGCCTTGCTCGACACCGAAACCGACGTGAAGGGCGATGCCTACGAGGAGCTCGTAGGTGCCAACCTGCGCGGTGATCGCGGCGAATACTTCACACCTCGGAATGTCTGTGACATGGCGGTGCGCATGGCCATGTCTCTCTTTGATCCAACCGAACTGACATCGCTTAAGGTGCTGGATTGCTGCTGCGGGACGGGCGGATTCTTGGTCTCGTGGCTGAACAACCTGTACTCGCTGCTGTTGGCTCAAGAGCTATCCCGGCCTCGGAGAACGAGCACCCCGGAAGAGCGCGCCCGCCGCCGGGTGCATGACGTTTGCACGCGCAACCTGTTCGGCCTCGACATCAATCCCAACCTCGTCCGAACCTGCCAAATGAACCTTGTGCTGCATGGCGACGGGTCGTCGAACATCTACCGTGTCGATTCCACCCGCTCCCCCGGCGAATGGGACGGGGAGACGCGCCGGGCCGTGCCGTATGGGCAAGTCGATATCCTGTTCACCAACCCGCCGTTCGGCGGGAAAGGAAAGATCGACGACAGCCATATCCTAAGCCGCTACGAACTGCCGGGATGGGGTGCACCAAAGCTCCGTTCGTCCATGCCGGCGGAACAACTGTTCGTCGAGGCCGCCTTGCGCTTCGTCAAGCCCGGTGGATACCTGGTGATCGTCGTACCGGACAGCATCGTGAACAATCCCGGCCTGCGGTTCGTCCGCTCCTGGCTTCTGCGGCGCTCGCGGGTCGTGGCTTCCGTGGGCCTGCCAAAGACGACGTTCGCCGCGAGCAAGGGCATCAAGAACCCATCGGTTCTCATCGTGCAAAAGCTGTCACCGAGCGAAGCGCGGCAGGCGGATTCTGGCATTCTTCAAGCCACCTACAACGTCTTCATGAGCACTCCGCGCACGTCTGGAATCGACAACCGGGCGAAGCCGGTTTACCGACGGCAACCGGACGGACAGGAGATGGTCGATGACTCCAGCTCCCGTATCCGCGACGACGAAATCGGTAGCGTGCCAGAACGGTTCCGCGACTGGATCAGCGGGGAGTCAAGTATATAAATCCCCTTCTTTGCCTCTTTCGTTGTGCCATGCAGCGCGGTCTGGGTGCGCAGCGTATCTCGGTTAAACCACCGGATCCGCGCTTTGAACGGGCCGATCGAACGCAGCTCTTCCGGTGAAGCTTCGACTTTAAGGGCTACGTCGTTCAAGGTACGAAACACATCCTGCGGATCGATGCCCCGCTGGTGGTCAACCAAGGTGGTCTTCACGACGATGTCCGTGGGGTTCTGAACGTCTGGGGTGAAGTTAAGGTCCAGATCTGCCTGGGCGTGCTCGCTCAGTAGCTTCTTCATCCCCTCGATCGGGATGCGCTTACCATCGTTGTAATGGACGTCAATGGGAAACATTGCCTGTTCGCTCATGGCCTGAAACGGATTCTGCAGGCGACGCAAGAAGGCATTCACAAAGCGCTTTTCGACCGTCTCCTTACTCCAGTCCGTACGCAGGGCAGCGATTTCTATGACGGTGCCGGAGATCCCTTCGTGCATTGGCGAAGCAGCGACAACGCTGATCGGCACATCGTCGATCGCGAGATCAGGATCCTCGAACTGCCGCCAATCGAAGTTGACGCGGTGTGCTCGTCTGCGAGAAGCCCAGGAAGTGACGGTGGCGCGATCGCCCAGGCGCATCATCGCCAAGCGGCCGGTACCCTTGTTACCGAGGACGGTACGATTGGACTTGCTGGTCTGCGTGGCTAGACGGGAAGGGGTGCCGATGCGCAGGAAGACAGACTCCAGTTCCGCGTGGTCCATGCCGCTGCCGCGATCGGTAATCGAGATCGTGTTGATCGTCTCTAGCACCTCAATTATCTTCGCCCGCGTGGCCGCAGCCGCCAGCGCTTCAACAAGGGCTTCAGCGCGGATGGAATCGCCTTCTGGTTTAGCTCCTTCCGCGCGCAGTTGGTTCGCAGCGTCAGCCAAAAATGCATCCTGCGCCTGTTTCGTTCTCCTGAAACCGCGTGCCTGCTCCAGCAGATGGTCAAGCTTTGCTTTCGGCAGACCGCACCGGAAATCAATACGAACGCGTTTAGAGTCTGCATCGAAGGCGTTCTTGATCAGCTCGTTGAGGGCCACCTCGTCCGAGGTAATCAACTCTGCGCCAAGATGGATCAGAGTGCGAGCAGCTACGGAGAAACTCGCCACGTTCGTCGTTTCCTAGTCTGTGAAGCTGTCAGCAAATCGCACCCCAACGCGTCGACGTTAAGCGGCACATGAATCTCGTCGATGACAACACCGTCGTCCTGAATGGTGCTCTCGACGAAGGGTGTAAAGTCGAACCTAAGCGTACCTAAAGCGATACTGCCACGCTTAACGGCATCGACCCCTAGGCATATCTGCGCGAGTCACTCCCCCTCGGAGACATCGGTGATCGCCCCGCCGCCTTCGTCAACCTCCGTTGGGGACAGCGTGTTATCCAGATGGGCGCGTGCGTGCTCGATAGCCTCCAAGAGCTTCTTTTCCAGAAGCGCGCGCGGTGGGAGCTCGGTCAGATAGCTCGCCACGCGGATCGAGCCCTCGGTGAGCTGTAAGAGCTCGATCTGCTCATCGTTCTTGTCCGCGCACAGAATGAGACCAAGCGGCGAGTTCTCGTGGGGCTGGCGCTCATGCTCATCGAGCCAACGCAAATACAGCTCCATTTGGCCTTTGTCGCGGGCGTCAAAGCGACCCAACTTGAGCTCTACGGCGACGAGGGCACGCAACGCGCGGTGAAAGAACAGCAGATCGAGATAATAGTCGTCGGGACCGATCTGCATGCGCTTTTGTCGCGCCACGAAGGAAAAGCCCTGCCCCAGCTCGAGAAGAAAGGACTCAATTTCCCGCAGGATGGCCGCCTCAAGCTCACGCTCGCTGTAGTCGGCAGGCAAGCCCAAGAAATCGAGCACGTAGGGATCGCGAAAGACGAGATCGGGCGTCATGCGCCCCTCTTCTTCCAGAGTGACCAGGGTCTGTTCCACTACAGCCTCTGGGCGTTTGGCGATAGCGGTACGCTCAAAGAGCATGCCGGCGATCTTCTGCTGCAGCGTGCGGGTGCTCCAACGCTCGCGCCGGCATAGCTCGACGTAGAACTGGCGCTTGAGCGGGTCATCGAGGGCGATGATCTCGCGCAGGTGCGTCCAGCTCAATTGTGCACGCAGTGCCTGCACAATCTCCGGATCGGGAAAGACCTCGGCGAAACGCAGCATGTAGTGCAGGTTGCGTTTGCCGAAACCACGGCCGTACTCGGCCGACAGCGTCTTCGCCACGGCGGCAACCACTTGCTCGCCGTAGGCACCCCGACCCTCGCCAACCACGTCCTGCCGGAGCCGGTTCCCCACATGCCAGTAGAGCCAAATCAGCTCTCTGTTGACCACCTGCGCAGCCCGTCCGCGGCCAGTCTCGATGATCTGTCGAAGATCCGCGATCAAGGCTACCGGAACTGGCTCAACGCTATCTGTCATAGGTTCCCGCCTGCCTTACAGAATTTGTGCAACAAGCTGCTGCACAAATTGCTTCTGCTCCTTGTCGTTCGACCGATCGTACCGCGCTGATCTGGGTAGACGCGGCCTTCCGCTTCAAGATTCTATTCCATAGGACTTTTCTAATTGATTCGCCGCCCCCTCGCAAACCTTCAAAGGCCTGGATCGATTCTTGGGTAGTTTCTTGGGTAAGCGCCCCAGAACCCGCGGTTGTCCTACGGAATCCCAGTTATCGCACCATGGACGCCAGCACCTTTAGCCGGACTGCTCCTCGACCTTGGAAATGGCCTCCTTGGCAGCGGTGAACAGCGCGTCCCAGAGACCAAGCTGGTCGGGATCGCGTTCTTTGGCAAGTTCAAGAGCCGCGGCGTGTGTCTCTCTAAGGGCGATCAGTAGGTCCGACAACACGGGGAGTTCCGTCACATCGGTTCGGTACCAGTCCTCGGCCCACGGATTTTGATGGAAGTAGGTCTCGATCGCTTCCTCACGGGACAAGTCACCGATGTCGCCGTCGTCCTCGTACCAGTTTTCCTTCACGTAGGCATAGAGCCTGGCGTCCATCTCGGCCTCGGACAAGCAGCTGCAAATGCTGGTGCCATGCCGATGGTCGATCACGAGCGTGTAGATGTTCATTGGTCTTTTTCCTTTCCTTGGAGAAACAGGGTTGCGTTCATGCAACCCTGACTAGCCCCGCGGCAATGAGCGGGGGAGACCGTCACATCCCCGGCCTGGCCGGAGGGGGATCACCCGCCCTGCACAAGGCGCTTGAGCCTTGGCGAAAGCGACGCGGAAGGGTGGGGAGACCGGCCCAGGACGCGCTTGCGCCTGGGGATTGACGGCCGGGGGCCGCAGGCCCCGAAAAGAAGGTCTTACTGCACCGCCTCGCGCACGGCGCGGAAACTGGAGCGAATAGGTGGTAGGTGGAAGCTGCAATGGACCGGCAATGGCCATAGGAGACACCTGAGGGCGGTCTTCTGTTTTTCCGCCCCCTCCCCCCGGCACCGCCGCCGAAAGGCATTCAGGAGGCCGGAAATCGAAAAGACGGGGGGATTTCAGATCACGGGCTCCGACACGCACGGGAAAGCACAACCCCTGTTGGGCCTACCCCGACCGGCACGGCCCTTCCCTGCCCTTACGTTCCGGCCATCCTTGTCTCCAACAGCGGGCGCACTGACCAATTTTCAGCCAGAGGCGCACCAACCGACCACCGGACAGTCGAATAGCCCCTCCCCTCACAGCCTATCCACAGAGACGGCCACAAAATCTGGGGATAACCAGGGCTCACCGGATGAGCCCGCAGCTCGTTACCCTCGCATCCATAATCGCCGCCGACAACACTCTCCAGAGCGTCCCTGCCGAAACCGCCACCATCCATTCTGCAGTGCCTTGTAACGAAACGTGGCGGATGGCGTTACGGGGTTTCAACGATGCGTTACCTGAACCGGGTCTCGACGTGAGGCGTCTCTCCCGCTCACAAAGACGCCATCTATCTGTTTAATCGTCTATTTTTGAGTTTCTCAAAAAGCTGGCACAGCGGCTGCAATGACTTAAAGCGAGGGCCGACAATGGCCTCCACCCTAAACCCGATACTCAGGAGAACCATCATGAAGACCATCATCACCGCAGCCGACGCCGCTCTGTTCGCCGCCAACGTCAGCGCCGTGGAGATCTATCACGGCCTGGCCAATGGCAACCCGGACCTGTTCAAGAGCACCGGCAGCCAGGAGCGCGCCAGCACCGGACGCCCGGACATCTACATGAACGTTTCCGGTAACCCCGATCTGCGATTCTGAGGGGTTGGGTGAATCCGGGGGCGGGAATCCGCCCGCCCCCTTCCCGTCACCAGACCTTCTGCAAGGCCTCCACCCCGCCCCATCGGCGGGGTTTTCTGTTGCCGGCCGCGTGCCCGCAAGCGGCAAAGAACGCGTTACCAACATGTGGGGAGGGCCAGTGAGGTTTTTACCGGCGGAAGGTGCTCGCTGATCTGCCCAACGACCTGCTTACGCCCGGAATGCCACAACGGCGATCGCGGCATCTGGAGCTCACCGGACGAACCCGTGGCCCCGTTACCCTCGGGTCCATGATCGTCGCCGGCAACACGTTGGAGGACTTCCCCGCCCCGGCCTTCACCATCCTGGTGTTCTGCGAGACCTGCGGGTACAGGAACCCGCTCGACCGGGCCAAGGTGCCGGAAGGCAGGACCGTGCAGGTGCTGGTGCGGTGGCTGCGCTGCAGCGCCTGTGGATCGCGTGAGGCCTCGATCCGGATCGTCTACACCGGCGCCGGCGGCTTCGAGTACGGAGAAAGAATACCGCCCGGCTGTCCCTGCAGTGTCTTGACCAGCACGCGGAGCTCCTCCACATGAGCGGCCCGTTCGGTGAGCGTTGCCGCCTCGATGCGCAGCTGTTCCACCTGATGGCGCAGGGTCTGTAGCTCTTTATCCTGCTGCTTGTTCGCCGCCAGGCGTTCCTCGGCAATGGCCCGGGCCTCGCGGACCAGGGCATTGGCGGTCTCGAAGACCTGCTCGTGGGTGACACTGGGTCGTGCCATGGGGTGATCCTCTGCAGGAATCACTATGATATGAAACACGACAGAGAAATGGAAGCCTAGGGTGGTAGGTAGAAGCGGTTTTTCGGGGATGGCCAGGGAGGACAGGTCGCCGCCCGTCTAGCGATCCGGCGCTGGGGTTGGCAACGGCTCGCGGGCCCGCAGCTGATCATTCCAGTCGCTGCCCTCCCCTTCCGGTAGATCCCGGATGATGGTGAGATCTGTTCTTGTGGTCTGCCTGGTGATGGCTTGGATCTGCTTGGCCAGCGCGCGCCTGCTGGCGTCGTTGTCGGTGGTGATCACGAGGGTTGCGCCCGTCCCAAGCTTCTCGATGGCGCTGCGGATCAGGGCTGGTTGGCTAGGGTTCAGGGACCCGCTGGTGCTGGCATAGTGGGCCTGCTTGTTCGGGTGCAGCACTGTATGGGACAAGGCATTGATGCCGCTCTTGGTGATCACCACCTTGTCCCCGTCCGCGCGGCGCATCACCGCTGAGTTGCGCGAGCTGGCCTTCCTGTCCAGGACATAACCTTGGCCTACTGCGTACTCGGTCAGATTGATCTCGCATTTGAAGTCTTCCAGCTTGTCTACGCTTCGGCCCCTTTCCTAGCCTCCTTATAGATCTAGCTTATGTTCTTTTCTCTACTGTCCGGTGTAGCACGCCTTTACGAAGAGGGATAGTTAAAAAGAACAAGGTGCGTTGAAGGGTGTAGGCCGACGTAGGAGGCCATTGAAAGGGGGTCCGTAGCCGAAGGCTAGGACTCCTTTTGAGCGCCCAGGGAAGGGCGCGCAAGGCCGGAGCGAAGCGGAGGGGCGGAGCAGGATGCGGAGGGTAGGTACGCGTAGCGCGTTTTTTCAGATATGAGAGAGCGATGGCGTTGTCCACAGCGGATAAAAAAGGGAATAAAAGGATAAAGAAAGGAAAGGATAAGGGCGCGCGAAACGGCGAAAAAGGCAATTAAAACAGTAGGAAAGAAAGAGGCTATTGCGGCGTCTACCTACCACCTACCCTCCTATTGCGGCGTCTGCCTACCACTTTTCTTGGCTATTGCGGCGTCTGCCTACCACATCTGCGGCGTCTGCCTACCACTTTTCTTGGCTATTGCGGCGTCTGCCTACCACTTTTCTTGGCTCCAAGAGCCCAGTTAATTGACGTAAGACGGGGGAAAAACACCATTGCGGCGTCCACCTACCACCTATTGCGGCGTGCGCCTACCAGGTATCGCAGCGTCCACCTACCACCTATTGCGGCGTCTACCTACCACGTGGCAACGACTTATACACAGGCGCCGGCGCGAGGGTCGCACGGGAATCTTTTAGGCGAGCGTTGGCGGCTTTCACATCCTTGATAAAGTCGGAGTGAGCGTGGAGTCTGTACTTGATATCGACGATCTTGCGCCCTGCCCTGCGCTCCTCTGCGCGCTCCCAAGAGTGCAGAACGCTGCTTTCCTGCAGCTCTTCAAAGGCCGCGTCCAAGGCCTTGAGATTGTCGTTAGTGCGTTTGTAGGTAAGGAGACCGCTATCGCGCTGTATGGAAGAAAACAGAATGTCGTAGGGGTCCAGAAGGCTGGCATTCGTGTAGTTGTGAGAGAGCCGTTTATGGAGCCACCGGGAGAGCTGGGAAGACAGGGACATCAGGACGCCGTAGTTAAACTGGCGATAGGTCAGCTCGTTAACGCTCTTGGAAATCAGGGCTGGCAAGCGTGCAACCCAGGTCATCGACGTATCTTTCAGGTACTTCTGCCTCGTAACGTGGGTAACGTCGGAGAGGATCGGGGCGGAGTAGACAGGATCGTCCGTATCATCGAGAAACAGGGCGACATGCGTTTTGGAGAGAATGTCTATGGATCGCTTGATCTCGTCGAGGCTTCTGGTTTTCCCACGCGCTTTGAGCTCCTTGCGAACCATCTGTACCGAGAAGCGGACCCAGCTCTCGGTGTTGCCAGGATCATGAAGCCCACATTGCTGATCGGCGAAGATCTTGCGGATAACCTCATCTACCAGCTCCTCGTCTGTGCTGGGGTAGAAATCGACGTAACCGTCTTTGGTCTTAATCGAAGCGGGCTGAATGGCGACCCGGCAGGTACTTTCGAACCGCTGTCCTGCTCTCCGTGACGCATAAACAAAGCGGTACTCGTGGACGGGGAGGCGTTTATCGGGACTGCGGAGAGCGTTTTGTGCGCGAGGCGATACAGCATATTTCGGGATCGCATCCCAAAGCTCGATAGTATTCGAAAACTCGGCTGCCTCACCGAAGAACGTCGTAAAGAGATCGTACTGCAGGCTTTGCGGGAGGTTCTCTGGCGGCTTTTTCACAGTCTTTCTCGACACTCCCTACCCTTTCCCTGGATGATAACGAAATCGTTAAAAAACGAATTCGTTCTTTCTTTAATATCCACCACGATGTTCCTTCACCAACTCGAAACCTTCGCGCAGAAGGTCCACCATGCTGACCCCGTGTGATGCGGCGTACGACTTGAACTCCCGGTGAAACTCCGGATCCACTTTGAAATTGAGAGGCTTCAGCGCGCCGCTTTGCGGTTTCTTGAGATTGTGAACAACGGCTATCGGCGCCGGCGCGTCGCCCTTGCCGTTGGCAGGTGAACCGGCCTTTGCCGGAGGCGGAGGCGGTTTAGCCATAAGCAGCGCTCCTCTCGTCGGCTGTGGACGCGGACAGTCGGTCCATGATGGCCTGAGCCACATCATCAGCTTTTTTCTTGAGTGTCGGGAAAGTACATTCGGTCAGCGCCTTGCCCTCGTCGGTGGCACGGCGGTAAGCAACGCGCTCTGGCAATGACGCGGGCAACGCGGCATATCCAGCCTTGGACACGTAAGACTGGCTTTCGGATAGTTCCGCCTCGCTCTCTCCGACCCGGCAAAAGACAAATAAGATCTTGTCCTTGGGAACCCCCTGCCCCGTCAGCTCATGAGCTAGCAAAACCGCGGGCTCCATGTCGTCAACAGAAAGCCCGGTAGGAAGTACAACGAGATCGCTTGCCTTGGCGATGCCAAGTGTTCCGACATTGGAGTGCGCGGGACCGTCGAAAATAAACAGATCGTAGTGATCCGCGAAGGGCAATGCCTTCTCGACGGTGCGAAAACGCTCGACCGCAATGTCCGGTTCGACCTTCGATTGCAAACGCCTGTTGTGCCACTTGAAGGACGTACCCTGTCCAGGGTCAAGATCGGCGATCTTCACATTCCAGCCACCGGAGGCATACTCACGCGCGACCAGACGGGCGAGGGTGCTCTTGCCAACCCCTCCTTTCTGGGAAACAAAACCGAGAATGCTTGCCATGCAGGCCCCCTAATACGTTATTTCATGATTTGACGATAGCACGAAATAACGTTTTATTTAAATCGTTTTTTCACGAAAGCCCGTTTTATTTATTTCATTTTTTCGTTATTTCGTTACTCCTGGATCGTTGCCTTGCTCCTGCTTACAGGAACTCCGGCGTCTTACTGTCCACGCTACGTCGCTACGGAAGCAGGCGAAATGGCCGATCTCGTTATTTCTTTCTTTAACGTTTTAACGCTTTCTCGCTTTAACGCATTCTCTCTGGATTTAGATTAGATAAAACCGCAGGGTATGGTCGGCGGTTCCTCCATCAGGGGCTAAACAGCCGCCCGCGACTTGACAGCCCTGCGCGCACATGGTGGTAAAGGGTGCTTGTCATCGACGACGGACGGGAAGGTACGGTGGATTTGACCAAGAGAATCGGTTTGCGGCTACGCGAGGTACGAAGAGGGCAAAGCGCCTCTCTCGCAGCCCTGGCCCCCACGACGGGCGATACGCTCTCCAAGAGCCGGATCTCGAACTACGCGCAGGGATTGCGCTGCATGGGGATTGAGGAGGCGCTCACGCTCGCGAAAGCCCTGGGGGCGGTATCGGCGACCTACCTGCTGTGTCTGGACGACGATGGAGTCCTCGCGAAGGACGAGAAGAGATTGATTGAATGTTTCCGGCGCATGGACGAGCGGGGCAGGGCGGCCGTGCTCGCAATCGCGAAAACCGAAGGGGGAAGACGATGATGGCCCGTCGTCTGACGCTCCTGTTCGCCGTCCTCCTGGCCCTCGTCGGGAACGCGCCGGCCGAGACGCTCTCCGGCCGCGTGGTGCGCGTGATCGACGGCGACACCCTCGTGCTTCTGGTCTCCGGAAATGTCCAGGAGCGTATCCGCCTGACCGGCATCGACTGTCCGGAACGCGGCCAGGCCTTCGGCACCAAGGCGAAGGATGCCCTCTCCGAACGCGTCGCCGGAAAGACCGTCTCCATCGAATGGAACAAGCGCGACCGCTACAAGCGCATCGTGGGCAAAGTGCTCGACGGGGAGGGCGATGCCAATATCGCGTTGGTGCGAACCGGAATGTGCTGGTGGTACCGCAAGTACGTCGGCGAGCAGACGCCCGCGGACCGGGTGCTCTACGAAGACGCCGAGGAAAAGGCGCGCCGGGAGAAGGCCGGGCTGTGGCGGGACCCGCATCCGATACCTCCGTGGGAGTGGCGCAAGCGAAGATAATGCCTGCGTAACGGGCGCGTCCGGTCCCCGTAATTCTTTCAATGGACGCCAGGGCACTATGGCGGAACGCCCCCGATTCCTTCCTGAAACCAACACGGGAAGGGAGGTGTGTCCTACACGCCACCAACCCCCTGGACATCATGTCTTCGCTCGTTCGGTGTCCCACGCGAACACTACGTTCGGTCGCTCGTTGCCCTTCTTAACGGGCGAGGAAACGTCCCCCCATACTTCTCGAGCTTCCCCCGAAATAAGCCGGCTTACGGCGATATAGGTCAGTAACGGACCACGGACCGGATCCGGCTGACACGCGAGGGCAGGGCGTCTTAGACGCGCCTCGCGACCTTATCGACGCATTCTGTCTACAGGGGGGCCCGCTGTGGCGCTTAACAACATCCTCGATCCACTCTACCTGCCACTGAGCGTCCTGTGCTTCTCGGGCGGTGGCCTTTACTTGAAGCGTTTCGCCGACGGCGGTCCTGCTTCCGACCTATGGATCGCACTGACCGTCTATTTGCTGGGCGATCTCCTGCTAATCGGCGTTTTGCAGAAAGGACTCGGATACGCGATGACAGTGTCGAGCTGTCTTCAAATGGTCTTTATGTGCGGCGCCGGAATTGTCCTGTTCGGGGAAAGCCTGAGCCCCGCGAAAATGGCCGGGCTGGCTTGCGCGCTGCTCGCCGTCGCACTGTTCTCCCTCCCGTCTCCCAATGGAGTAGCCGATTCCTAGACCGATACAAGATGTAACGGGACACGGACCTACTGGGGCGAACGCCATTGCCATGAGGACACAGGATGCAAACCACTTCTTACCCGATTGCCCGCACCCGTCCAGAGGCCGCATCACCGGGCGGTTCCTGGGGCACGCGGGATACCTACCGCACCGGGGATGGAGTGGCCTTTTTCGAATTCGAGTTCGTGCGCACCGGCGATCATTACGAGATCGATATCCTGCAACAACCGTCCTACCGCAACCGCCCTCCGGATCTACACAGCACGCACCGACTGCCGTCCGCGCGCAGCACAGCCGAGTACCGGATCCGCATCCGCTTCAGCGATCCGCGCGCTGCGCGCGATCTGGCGGGCGCCTACAAATGGGCCGGGGTCTGGGCCGAGTACACCTGGGCGTACATCCGCACCGGCACGCCCTTTCCCAGCAGCGACGGCGCACCGGTACGGACCCCCGAAAGCAACCGCCAAGACCGCTTTCTCTGGCTGCAATCCGTCATCGATCATGAGCTCTTCGGTATCTGGAGAGTCTTCCCGTCCGCCCTGTTTCTGCTTTGGCTCGTGCTCTAGCTTGTTCTGGGATAGGCGCCGCCACAGCCACCCTCGCCGCCAGGGAGTTGCTTCTCGGTACCTCGGTCTATCATTTTCTGCGATACCGAGCCTCGGGGATTCCCACTCCGTTGAGTTCTGCCCCTCGGCCGGCCGATTTCGGCGTCGGCAGCCCTTTGCCCATCCATACCCCCTCTCACGGCGGCGGCAGCCGTGGTCGTTGTTAAGGGCAGTAGGAAAAGGAAATCACTGCCCGGAATAGGCTACAGGTCATCAGTCACGACCCAGCCGGAACTAGCGGCGCCGGCCGCGTTCGTGCGCCCGCTCCATAACCTCCCGCTCCATGCGCTCCTGGATCCCATTGAGGCGACCCATGCGCTCCTGAAATCGCTGCTCGACGCGCCGGGCGGCGTCACGCTCGATGACGCGCGGATCGGTGGAACGATCGATGATCGGAGGGACAAGGCGGTCGCCAACGGGGCGGTGGCGCTCGGCTGTCAGACGCCCGATCTCCTGGAGGATCCACAGCTCGCGGTGGCGCGCATACTGGGTGCGCGCCTGGTCGCGCACCGCCAGGAAGCGTTTCTCCAGCTGGCGCTGCTCGATGATGGCGCTCGGGCTGTGCTGCAGCGGCTCGAAGGTCCGGCGCCGCGTGGCGCGCTCGAAGGGGCCTCCGGCGCTGCGATCGGAGAGTCTGTAGTCGTCTATCGGCATGATATTGCTTCCTTTTTTGGGTGAAATTTGCAGCGGATTTTCATTTGCTGCTAGGCTGGATAAATGACCAGTACGAATGACAATCGATCCTTCCGGGAGATGACGACGAACCCGCAGCGCGAGTTCGTGGACCGTGCCCTGATGTGGACGGTCGAGGGCCTGCTTGAGCGCGGCGTGCCGCACTATCAGATCGCCAAGGCGCTGTTCGACATGGCCATGGCCATCGCACCGGGGGAGGGGACGGACGGCGGGGACAATGCCGACTGGGTGTATCTCGTGGAGTACTTCGCCGACCGGTCGGTGACCCAACGCGAGATCCTCGAGGAGCTGCTGACCGAGTCCTGGCAGGGAAGGGAGCATTAGCCTCACCCCCAGCCCATGGCCCGCGCGCCGAGCAGCACAAGGCCAATCCAGAAGCCGGCGAAGAGCAGCCACAGGGGCAGCCCGACCCGCCGCTTGCGCCGGCGTAGCGCCTGCTTGCCCGCCCCGCGCACAAAGACCCCGCGACTCGTGTAATCGAGCCGGATGCGCGCCGGTCCCGGCAGCTTGCCGCCCTCGACCGGGTTGTCGTTGAGCCAGGCCAGCCAGGGGGAGACGCAGTCGTAGGGCAGCTTGTGGCAATGAATCGGACGCAGCCCTTCGATCAGCACCAACTGCTCGTCGGCAGGCATGTTCATGATCCGCGCCGGGGACATCAGGGGGACCTTGTGCACCGAGGCCGATTCGCTGAGCTCGTCCCAGGGCGTCTTGCCCAGATTGAAGCTCTGGCGCGAGACATAGCGATCCCCCAGGCGGGCGGAGAGCCGCTTGGCCAGCTCCAAATCGGTCACGCCGAAGAAGCTCTTCAGACTGCTCTGGTTGAAGATCGTGGGACCGGCATGCTCGCCGAAGACACGCAGCATCTCGGCGTATTCCTGGGCGATGAGCTGCACCCGCACCCCGGCGCCGCGCAGCGCTGTGAGCTTCTTGCTGATGTCGAACGAAAAATTGGTCGCCTCGTCGAGCAGGAGTTGGCGCAACCGGACTGGGAGAGCGAGACGGCCATCGGGATCGATGTCCGGGTTGTGAGGCTGGACAGGAAAGGCCGGCCGATCAAGGCGCGGGTGTTTTTCCCGAAATCGAAGCTGACGGATGGGACGAGGAGGTCCTGGCCGAACTGACGCAAAGCGGTCCCTACACGGCCGATGACTTTGCGGTGCGCGGGCTGCGAGCCGGGAGGAAGACTTAGGGAAAGACTGAGTAAGGATGCTGCAAAAGGAGTTCAATTTCCGGTCGCTGATGGTCCAGGACGAGGACAGAAAGTACCGCCTGGCCTCGGGCGAGGAGATCATCGAGGCCGCGATGTCGGAGATGCAGCGGCGCTTTCGCCGCGGCACGACCATCAGCTCGCCGGAGGCGACAAAGGAGTTTCTGCAGCTCAGGCTCGGCCACCTTGAACACGAGGTCTTCGCCGTGCTCTGGATGGACAACAGGCACAGGGTCCTAGCCTTCGAGGAGCTGTTCCGGGGCACCATCGACGGGGCCAGCGTGCATCCGCGCGAGGTGGTCAAGATGGCCCTGAAGCACAATGCGGCCGCGGCGATCTTCGCGCACAACCATCCAAGCGGCGTCGCCGAGCCCAGCCAGGCCGATCAGCGCATTACGCAACGGCTGAAAGACAGCCTGGATCTGGTGGAGGTGCGCGTTCTCGATCATGTGATTCTGGGCGAGAACAGCTGCTCCCTTGCCCAGAGAGGATTACTGTAGGGAAATGGGATACTGCACGGCCTGTTTTCGCCGGCTCGGGCCACCACCCCCTCAACGTATCTGGAGCACACCACCGTGATCGAAATCGAGTACATCGTCAAAGACAACAAGGGAACGGAGAGATTGCGCACGACCGACAAGAAGGCCGCTGATGCTTACGATAGAGCCCTGGATAACGCCGAACGCCTCGCCCGGCTCCTGCGCCACGACAAGGTCCTGCCGGACCTGTCGGAGACGGATCTCGAGGAGCTGACCATCTATCTCGCGCGCAACGCCAAGAACGTGGAGCGGGCCCTTAAGGGCAAGGAGCCCGAGTTGGGGCAGGGCGACGAGGAGGCCGCGAAAGGGGACAATATCGCCCGTTTGAAAACCGCCAAATGATCCGGCGAAGGCTCTCCGGGACTTACCAGATCCCACAGCCACCGCAAGTGCTCAGGAACCCGATGAGCTCTTCGAGCTGTACCTTGGTGACGCCCGGGGATGAGGGCGTTCCCGGCGCCGGCGGCTCAAGGAGCAGTAACGGGTTTCCTCACACGGTGAGTCCAATATACTGCTAAGGAAACTAACGCCGATTGAGGCTATATCCTGCTGTCCTTAAAAAAGCGAAGCAGTCCTACTGCTCGGTGGTTTCACACAAACGATAGTCATTCCGAAATGCACATCGCGTACCCGGTGATTTACTCGTGCAAAGTACGCCACCGCCCATCAGCCGCGGAGTCAACGTGTCAGATAACAATCTACTCTTAATCGACAGCATACCCAAAAATCTTCTTGCGAACCTCGAGAGTCGAGATGTCGCGCTTTGGGTCCGATCCCTTCCAGCAAATCCATCTAGTCTTAAATCCCTCGTTGGCTTCTTCGGACTTCCTTGGCGACTTATCATCTCCGAGACCTACGATTCTGAACTCTTCGGGGCTTTGGAAGCAGAGACCAGTCTCAACGACCCTCTTACGAGAAAGCGAGGATTCGTCCAGATCATCGACAATGACCCGTCGCGTGTCGAGTTACCGCAGCGGTGCCTTCCGATTTACCTTTTGAACGGCCGGAAAGCCGCTTCAGTTTCATCAGATTTTGAGAGTCGGCTTAGACGTATGACGATGCTCGACGCACTCCGGCGTTCGGGTACTCGGGAAATCCTCGTTCTCGCAGACGGGACAGAGCCGCTCCCTCCAGATCTTAGTGACCTTTGGTCTACGGGCTTCAGAACGTTCCTTACATTTGTATCGACTTCTTCGGATGCGGAGGACTCTCTAGCAACCTGGTTGAGGAATACGGACGGTTTCGCTACGGCGAACCTTCTGCGCACTTCCGCTTTACAAGTAATCGACGACCTCTTGGCGCGGTACCGTGAGACGTATCCGATAGAGCTCAACATAATTCGTGCGCGCGACCGCCAAGGTATTTTGCACACGATCGACATCACAGAGATCGATGAGCCAGAACGCCCAATACTCAGTCAATATTCTCTTATCGAAGAGAGGGATCTCACTGCGATCATGCCCGAGGAGCTTTCTGAGGACGATTTCGTAGAATTTTTTCGCGACCCAGAAGCATCCTGGCGTCCTTATGCCGCCGGACTACCGTGGATTCGTGATGCACAATTCAAAAATAACCTTGAGCGTCTTCTAAAAAGACTAGATGACATCGGTTCCGATGAGAATTACGTTGCCTACATTGCATCCGAGTCCGGAGCTGGTGGCACCACGTTAGCGCGCCTCCTAGCATGGGAATGCGCGCGCGATGGGTATCCGGTATTTCTGGCTAAGTCACTTCCATTCGTGCCTGAAGCGCTTCCCGTCGTAAATTTTTTAAACCGTGCTCATGGCCGCATCGCCTCCCAGATCACTCAAGACTTATCCTCATCAGATAATCCACAGAAAGGACGGTACGATACTCCCTGGATAATCGTATTCGACAGACTGCATTGGGAATATAGAGACAGCGAGCTTACCCGCTTCCGTAACGAAATGAAGAAATCGGGTCGTCCCGTCTGCTTACTAGTGGTTACTGGTACGACTCTCGGACTGTCTTTTTACAATACATCGATTTTTAAGGAACTAGGGGCGCTTAATCATACTTTAACACACGACGACGCGCGCAATTTGGGCCGCCATCTCAATAAGTATCTACGCGTCTATGGAAAACCGCGACAAGAATGGCAATGGGATAAGTTCTACGAAGACCATACGGTACGTTATCTTGAGGGATTATCTTCTTTCTGGATTACTCTATCGTTCTGGATTCAGGGGCAATATGACATTTCCGAGTCAATTCAAAGCTGGATGTATCGATCATTCAAGGACCGTATCACTGATCGTCTTATCCAAGAGGCGATTCTTCAAATCGCCGCCCTGAGTTCTGAGCGTCTTCCCTTACCAGAAGGGCTACTTCCTTCTTCTAAAGGTCGATGGCCTACCTCACAGTTACTGGAAGATTGCCGTTCAGATCTTTCTACTCTAGGGCTCACGCGCATCTCTACAGATGGTGAACGATATTGGGCACTGATCCATGACATCCTCGGTCGTTTCCTGATCAACGCACTGTTCTACGACTTTGCCGCCCGCAAGGAACTCGGCTTTGAAGATGTTCAAGACGTGGAACATCTTCGTTTTCTGCTGCTACGCGGGATATCTCAGAATCCCATGCTCGGGGAACGGATCTACAGATCTCTTGGAGAGGATTTTTCTACAACGGTATTTAAAATTGATCCTAATCACGGCCGGGGTAATTTTCTACCGCTTTGGAAAGACGTGTTACACGCACTCGATTCCATGCCGCATGCGCTGCGTGATACCAGTCGCGTCTTCCGACACCACACTGCTATCTCGCGCCGCAGGATTGCTAAACTTGACGAAAGAATCTATAGCGTTTCGAACGAGGAGAAAATTGATCTTCTCACTAAGGCGATAGACGATATCACCTATACTCTCTCGTTCATTGACTACACTCCTGGATCGGAGTCTGACCTTAACCTGTTTAATTCTCTTGCAAATGCATATCTTGATCTTGCGGACGCGGAATCGGTTCAGGGATCTCCTGCGGAGCGAATTGTCGAGTTGCGTAGATTGGCTAGCGACGCCACGCGCAAAGCTTATGACGAAAGTCCTACAAATTCCTTCGTTATAGAAACATATGTAAAAAATTTGCTGGGATCCGTAGAAGATAATCCAGATTTGATAATCCAGAGATGTATCGAAGCTCTCGGCGTCTTATTCTCTGCACTCACATCGAACGAAGATACTTACAGGAAATCGCATCTTGGCACACTCGCCGACAAGGCTCTGGCAATGCTACTAGAAAGCAAGCCGAGAAGGCAGAAGACAACCAAACCTGATAGCGCTATCGGCGTACTAATCAATGCTTGGGTGCTTTTGGTGGAAGGTGAAGATTTTGATGTAGAGATAGATTTATCAGAGTTATCGGAAGAGAACCGGTTGCGAGCGCTTGATGCTTTGTCTGATCCACTGGGACAGGGCAATATGCAGGTGATCCGGCTTACGTATGATCTCACATGTATTACCAATCCGCATGGATACAAAAAGCAACTAGAAATGGTCGAACAGTTGCAAGCTACGGATTATCGGTTAACGCCTCAGTTGCGTTTGGAATACGCGATCCTTCTTTTCCAAAACGGTCGTGCTGTAGAGGGCGATAATGTATTCCGATCATTACGTAGACTGTGGCGAGAAAGCGAGCAGTTTGTTCAAGTTCCAGATAGGCTAAGGTGGCTCTGCACAGCAGATGGAGAGGATCTAAAGAATGTTCACGGAGTAACAGGCTCTGATCGAGAGAATCGACCAATGATGCAAGTGAAGGAATTTGGAAATTCGCTTGTACCATTCCGACCTGAAGAGTTCGACGTCCGCGCGCCACGACCAGGAATTCCCTTTACCTGTCACGTATCCTTTGGCCATAACGGTCCCTTCTTGCGGCCAGTAACAGCACAACCATTCAGGGCCAGCCGCAGAAACGATGCCTCAACAAACTGATTTCGTTGCGATCTATGGAAAATCTTTGGGATTTTCCATCGCAAGCCGGACTGTTCTGGTGGAAGGCACGACAGATGTCGACCTATTCAATTTGGCAGCACGTCTTGAGAGAGAACATTCCGGCGAAAAACTCTTGGGAAAAGATTTAACTATTGTTTCCTCTGGCGTAGCAGATCGTGGAGGAACAAGGGGCGTGATCAGGCAGTTAGTCACCCTACGCGAAATGGCGCAGACGTGCCTTCTCAATAATGGACGGCCACGCTATCGGTTCATCGGTCTTTTGGATAACGATAAAGCCGGCAGAGCCGCTCTAAAGACGGCGCGGGCGGTTGATACTAGCATGGTAGAGTACAGAGATCTTTTTCGCCTTTGTCCGGTAATGCCATGGAAGGGAAACCTAGACCCGAAGTCGTTACAGAAGAACTTTGAGCGCGAAAACTCTGGGTACAAAGGCTTGGATTGGGAGCTAGAGGATTTATTGCCGCAGAACTTCTACGACGCTTTTCTTGGGGATTTCCCCAGCGCTGTTACTCGTTCCGTTCCATTGCAGGGGAAAATACACAGAGATCTTACGAGGGACGGCAAAGCGAAGTTGCACCGGTTCATCAAAACATACGCAGAGTACAAGGATTTGCAGGATGTGATCAACGTTCTGAAAGCAATCAGATTTTATCTGGGCTTGCGATAGTTGACCACCACGTGTCGCGTTAGGTGTATAGGATTGCTTTCAAGTCTGTTTTTTGTCTTTTCTAGTTCATCTGCATGTGCAATACGAAGCTTCTTGAGTATGTCTGGCGCGCGTGTTATGTATAGTACATAACCTCCTTTATGTACTATACATGGGGGTTGCATGGCAGGGGATTTGATCGCGGCAACATCGGGGAGTCTGGGGACCGGAAACGGGGCTCGGCATGTGCCGTCGTTGGTGGTTCAGGCCGGTGGTGGTGCGCAGAAGCGCTTCATCGAGTTCTTCGCCGCGCAGATCAGGAACCGCAACACGCGCGAGGCCTATATCCGCGCCGTCGTGGATTTCTTCGATTGGGCCGAGGAGATGGAAATCGGCGGTCTGCTGGATATCGAGCCGGTGCATGTGGCGGCCTGGGTGGAGCTCAAAACGCGGTCTTTCGAGCCGCAGACCGTCAAGCAGCAGCTCGCGGCGCTGCGGCATCTGTTCGACTGGCTGGTCACGGGCCATTTCCTGCATACCAATCCGGTATCCTTTGTCCGGGGGCCGAAGTTCTCCTACACCAAGGGCAAGACGCCGATCCTGACGCCGAACGAGGCCCGGCGGCTGATCCGGTCAATTCCGACCGACACGGTTACAGGACTGCGGGACCGTGCCTTGATCGGGCTGATGATCTACACCTTCGCACGGGTCTCTGCGGCGGTGCAGATGAACGTGAAGGATGTCTATCCGAAACAGGAATCCTTATGGGTCCGGTTGCACGAGAAAGGCGGCAAATATCATGAGATGCCCTGCCAGCATAATCTGAAGGACTGGCTGCGCGAGTACATCGAGGCCGCGGGGATCGGCGAGGACAAGGACACCCCACTCTTCCGCTCCGTAGATCGCAAGACCAAGGAGCTGAGCCCCCGCCGTCTGGACCGGCAACGGGCTTGGGCGATGGTGAAACGCCGTGCGAAACAGGCCGGAATCGAGACGCCGGGAATCTGTAATCACACCTTCCGCGGCACCGGCATCACGGCCTATCTGGAAAACCCCGAAGCCAAGCTGGAGCATGCGCAGCAGATGGCCGCGCACTCCGACCCCAAGACAACTCGGCTTTATGACCGGCGCAGCGACGAAGTCTCGATGGATGAGGTCGAACGGATCGGGATTTAGGAATCTCTGGCGGATATGCAATCTCACCTGTCGTAGTACCGCTCTCCTCGATCAAAGGCAGATCGCATCCTGGAAACGCACACCGATTGCCGCTACTAAGCGTAGCGTTTGAAGCGTCACTGCGTACCTTTTGTTAAATCTCTTCAGAACAGTAGGTTACAATTATTACCAACTGACATTGCTTTGTTTACGCTTAGTAAATCCAACACCCGATTGATTGTTATCAGTTTTAGCTTTCCCATCATTTATTTCTCCCTAGCACTCCACCGTAATCAAGCTGCGCTACAGAACTGATCGATTGTGATAACCCTCGGCAACAGCCGTCCTTGGCTTCCTTTCATCATTCGGACGATTTGGCGATTGTTCTCCGGCCCATAGCTGACGTGAATCGGCAAGTCGGCCCCATAGAAATAGAGTCGGTCGAACGGCGTGTTCGCTACCACCCATTGGGCGACTTCACGCATGTCTTCATCGTCCACGATGAAGTCCGCGGCAGCTCCTTGGCGGGTGCAGACAGGATTGCCGAGGCGATTCTGCTCACATGAAGAGTGCTGGTCGAGCTTCGGATCGATGCGGCCGGGGATTTTGCGTGACAGCTCCGGCGAGCAAAAACCATAGGTCATCCGGACCATACCGAACCAATCGATGACGGGATCGAGCACGTGCTCGGCCAGCTCGTAGAGGGCGTTCCAGCTCTCGACTCGCTTCGGAAGGTTCGCAAGTCCGGTCGAGGCCTGGGTCTCTCCGCATTCGATCAGATCGCGGAAGGTAAGGAAGCGGCCGCAGGGTTCGTCCAGGCCTGGGATGCTCCTGGAGCGTATCAGCGAGAAGTCATCGATCTCCCTGCGATGGCGCGCGAGTGTTTTGCTGAAGTCTCCTGGCGAGGGGCCATAACCGGACAGGTCGAACAGGCCAAGAGCATCGAGTGCCTCGTCGAAGGCGAGCTGTTCCGGATAGCGTGGATGCTCCTCGTTGATGTACCGCGACTTCCAGTAGAGATACGGCGGCTCGTAGTCTTCGCCGTAGCTGTAGTACTCGACGTCCTGCTCACGCAGCTTGATCTTTACCCGCTCAACCATGCGCGGAAGCGGCGCATCGTCGAAGTCGTCGAAGCGCATCAAGGTAAGCTTGCCGGAACCGATATGAATCTTGATCAGGTCCGCGTTGCGGTAGTCGCCATAGGCGGCCGATGCCGCGCCGACATAGACACGCAGTAAGCCGGGCAGCTGCTCGACCATCCTTGCGTCGAGCTGCAATGACAGCGCGCGAGGGCCGTCTTCCCCCTCGCCCACTTTCGGATCTCCTTCAGCGTCGGGTGCGTCGTCCTTGGCCAGCCAACCGAGTCCATGCTCGGCAGCCTCGCGACAGGCCTGCTCGACAGCGGGTACATACGCGATCTGAAGCAGAAGCTCCCAGCCGGCCGACTGCGCGGATCGATAATCGCCGAAGAACTGCTTGATGTCCCGCTTCAGCCCCGGCTCTAGATGCTTGTAGGCTTTGCGGCGCTCGAACTGGTTAAGGGCAAAGTAAACCGTAAGATCGTCAACCCGAGCTGCCTCGGCCCTAGCAAGCTCGCCGGCAAATTCATCTTCCCCGCTCTGCTTGGCCTTGTGCGCCTCTAGGAAGCGCAGGGCCTTACCGACGGAACCGAAGACCTCGGTAAGGCTGATGGCATTGTCCACTTCAGATTTATCCGGGCGACGCCCGAGACCCAGCCAGTGGTCCCATAGCGATTCCAGCTCGGATTCGTGAGCAGCGTATTTCTCCGCCGCCCGGTCTCGCCGCTTTCGCTCTTTGGGCGCACGCTCGCGAACGGACGGATCGCGCAGCCGGTTTCGCCGGCTCCGGTAACGCTCCACGAAGAACCGTTGCTCGGCATCCTTATCCCGGAACACGTAGAGCACGCCTGGCGCCACCGGTATGGCCTCCTCGTCGAGAACCTCCTCGAGGAACGCCTTGATCTCCGCCTGGGTGTAGTACTTTTGGAAGGTACCTCGCTGGGTTCTGACCCCATCGCGGAAACGCTCACCGCGCGCGTCGTTCTGGTTAGCCAGCATCACCGATACCACCAACAACGTACCTTCCAGCGACCAAGCCCGCTTCAGAGCCTCCAAGCGCTCGTCGAAGTCCTCGATGACATTGACGACGAAACCGAGATTGACGAGATCCGCTGACTCGATCACTTCCTCCGATGCGAAGTACGGGTCCCAGCCCCTTGCCTCCAGGCCGTTCTCAAGAAGGCCGCGTACATCGTCGCCGCGACCACAACCGTAATCGAAGAGGTGGTAACGTCCGTCGAGAAATCCATGTCTCGCTAGCAACTGAATTGGAGCGGAGAAGCCGTAGCGGCTCAAGGCCGTTCTATGTCGGGCTGCTTGCCAGCCAAGCTGCGCCCTCTCACCACTTTCCTCGTAACAAGGATCTCCATTCTCATCCCTGACGTTTCCGATCGGTACCAAACGATGATCCCGAATCTCATACCCCTTTTCGCGCACTAGCTGTTCCCATTGGCGCCTATATCCTATTCGTCGCGTATCATCGAATAATCCAATCTCCTCGCAGGCATCTGTCAACGCTTTCGCTTCCATTTTCCGACAATCACTTTCCGGCAACAACAACTCTTTTCGATGCAATATTGGCGGATTCAGTGAATCTTCGTAGCTACGATGGCTTAATGTCCTCGCCTCTAAGTTCACCATCCAACTATCCGAGAGCGCCGGGAATGGATCCTGGAAGAATCTAGGATAAGACAACAGCGTTACAATCTTCTCATTAGTGTCAAAGCGGACAACATTGAACGATACCTCCCTCGTCCGGCTCGATACTTCCTCCGCTTCGCTTACCAACGATTCCCATTCCCTGCCCATTTCCTCTAACACGCATACGTGCACATACGTATGGTTACCGACAGCCTTCCCAACCGCAGCCACGATCGTTTGCCTACTGCTGTTGTGTCTGTAGTCCTTCCCTCACCCGTTCGTGCTGGTAGAAAATCTCAGAATGGTGAGGAACCGCTAACGCATAGCGATGCCCGCAGAAATGCAGAAGCCATCGCATAGTTGTCTGCCACGTAGCGGTAGCATCTCGGTCCGGGCACAACTCTTTAATCAAGTTCTTCATCGACCCAAACCTCCGGGGCTCTCTTGTATACTTATCTATCCGTCTTATCGCCGGCGCTAGCAATAAAGTTGCCGCAATCACCGCGTTAAAGCTTTCCTCCGAATGGCCGATTGGGACCGCAAGCCTTTCAAGATCTTGAACGGCACTTTCTTTCGCCGCGCTACTAACCGCTTCATCCCTTCCGCTGTATACGAGATACAATACATCTGGCATGCGGCACAAAGGCAACCATCTGGCGCCCACACTAGGGGCTCTGTTGTCAACTCGATGCGAGTCGATCTTTTCCACCGCGCGCATCAAATCCTCATACGTTTGTTGATCTACCAACACCGCATTCTCTCGTACAGCACAAAGCGCATCCAGCAATTGAGTACTCTTTCTGTCTATCGCGACAAGCAATTCTATATTGCTTCTCGCATCCCAGCCCATACCCGCATCAGTGAGATTCGCCGATCCTACAAGAGCCCAAGACTCTGTGGCATAGATCTTCGCGTGGAGCATTGCAGCCATATACAGCGTGCAGCTCTCTCTGGCACGGACAAGATTCCAGACACTTAGATCACTCACCCCTGCAGCAAGATCATCTGGATTCCATCGGACGAATATTTCTACGGGCGCATCCTCTGGGAGCCACGAAAGCACTCTCTCCAATGCACCATACTTAACGAAAGGAGATACGATGGTAAAAGAATCCCCCCCCTTCGCACAATGCTCTTCCAGCAATCGTCCAGGCACTCGCTACTCCTTAGCGGCATCAGAGCTTAAATAAGAGCGAATGCACCGACCCAAGTCGGTCCTATACTGAGCCGCTTTATCGACGTCTGTACTACGGAGCTCCAGATCAGCCAACCCAATAAGAATGACCTGGAGTGCCTTACTCTCCCTAAGAGCTGTTTCAACTTCCAAACTCGCAAAGGGATGGTTGCGATTTATGATAATCTCTGTACACTCCCCACGCTGTCTAAAGTCGAATGCGGCGGAACTATCAACAGACATGATGGAGAACGTATACCGACGCCCCTCGGTTACCCACGCGGCAATCGGTTTGCAAACCTGCTGCTCTGCTTTGTTTGGGGATTTATATACTTGACTCCACCAGATTCATCACCATATTCTAGGTGACAGCAAGGAGCAAGCCCATGAGTCGGTCCACGATCTATACCGATGAGCACAAGGGATACGCGGGCGCACGGCAGTACCGGCACGGCGCGGTCAACCACAGCGCCGGGGAGTATGTCCGCGAGGGTGACATTCACACCAACGGGGCCGAATCCATGTGGGCACTACTCAAGCGCAGCATCCACGGCACTTGGCACCACGTCTCGCCGAAACACCTGCACCGTTACGCGAGCGAGTGCACCTTCCGGCTCAATGAGGGTTGGTGCGAACGGCACACGCTGGACCGGCTGGTGTCCTTCGCGGCAAAGGCGTTCAAGCACAGGCTCACCTATCGGGAGCTGTCGGCGTGATGGCGAAGGTTCCCAAAACGCTGGACGCGATCACGGATCGCGTCCTGTCCTATCGGCCATCGAAGCCAGAACCCGAGCCGTCCGAAATTGACCATGCAGAGGCTTGGTCAACATCAATCGCCAGCATCCTTGAGGATGATGGGCTTCGTCTCGACGCAGCGTACTTCAATCCCGAAGTGGAGAAGTTGCTTACGACAATGAACAAAGCGGGGATGCGGGCCGAAACCCTCGGCTCTATCGCTTCCAGCGTCTTCATTCCCCCGCGCTTCGCCCGTGTATACGTCGAAGCCGATCATGGGGTGCCGTTCCTGCAAGGTAGCCATGTGGTTCATTTCGAGCCCGCCAATCTGAAATTCCTGTCGCGGGAAGCGCACAAGAACCTCGACCAGTGGATCATCCGTGCGGGATGGCTTCTGGTGACGCGCTCAGGGACCATCGGAAACGTCACGATCTGCCCACCCGAATGGAACAACTGGGTGGCCTCGGAACACATTCTTCGCATCGTTCCCGACGAAGAGAAGTGCCCAAGCGGCTATCTGTGCTCGTTCCTCGCCTCCCCGCTCGGGCAGGTGCAGTTGATGGCGAAGATTTACGGCGGCGTCGTGGACGAAATCACCGAAGAGCAGGCGGCGAGCGTCAAGGTTCCGATCCCGACCACCGATGAAGGATGGGAACGGGTTCGGTCCATAGACGCCACCATGAAGAAATCCGTGGCCGAGAGGTCGAAGGCGGTGAGCCTGTCGTCGCAAGCCGTGAACCTCTTCATGGAATCGTGGCCGAATCTTTGACCGACAAAATCTCATACCTCGTCCCGCCGGGGAAAATCCGCTGTTTCATCACCGGGAAGTTGAGGCCGGACACGCCCGAAGAGAATGTCCGCCAGCGGTGGGCAAGGAGCTTGGTAGAGGAGTACGGCTATCCGAAAGAGGATATCGGTGTTGAAGTGACGGTGCGGATGGGCCGTGCGCACAAGCGGACGGACTTGGCCATCTACACCCACGACGCTGCGCACCGGCAGGAAAACGTCTCCATCGCCATAGAGGTAAAGCGGGATGACACGCTTCCCTCAGATGACAAGGACGGTGACGGGCAGCTAATAAGCTATATGGCCGCCTGTTCGGCGTGCCGGTTCGGACTGTGGGTCGGTAGCGAGCGCCGGGCTTATGAGACTCTTGAGGGGGGGGGTGTCGAGCGGGTTCCCGATATTCCCCGTTTCGGCGCAGATCGCCCGAAGCGACCGTCGCGAGAGGATTTGGTGCGCACTCACGAACTCAAGTCCATCTTCCGGCGGTGCCACAATTACATCTACGCTAATGCCGGTTTGCAGAAGGCCGAAGCGTTCCACGAATTGCTCAAGCTGATTTTCTGCAAGACCTTCGACGAGGAAGAGAGTGGCGACGAGTTGCTGTTTGGGGTGGACCCGCAGGAACGCCGGAGCACAAGCGGCCAACGCCGGTTGATGGAAGAGCGGATCGTGCCGCTCTTCCACCGTGTGCGAGACCGCTATCCGTTCATCTTCGACGATAGCGACCAGATCAGGCTGGAAGAGCGAGTCGTCGCCTACGTCGTATCTGAGATGCAGTTCATCGCCTTGCTCGACACCGAAACCGACGTGAAGGGCGATGCCTACGAGGAGCTCGTAGGTGCCAACCTGCGCGGTGATCGCGGCGAATACTTCACACCTCGGAATGTCTGTGACATGGCGGTGCGCATGGCCATGTCTCTCTTTGATCCAACCGAACTGACATCGCTTAAGGTGCTGGATTGCTGCTGCGGGACGGGCGGATTCTTGGTCTCGTGGCTGAACAACCTGTACTCGCTGCTGTTGGCTCAAGAGCTATCCCGGCCTCGGAGAACGAGCACCCCGGAAGAGCGCGCCCGCCGCCGGGTGCATGACGTTTGCACGCGCAACCTGTTCGGCCTCGACATCAATCCCAACCTCGTCCGAACCTGCCAAATGAACCTTGTGCTGCATGGCGACGGGTCGTCGAACATCTACCGTGTCGATTCCACCCGCTCCCCCGGCGAATGGGACGGGGAGACGCGCCGGGCCGTGCCGTATGGGCAAGTCGATATCCTGTTCACCAACCCGCCGTTCGGCGGGAAAGGAAAGATCGACGACAGCCATATCCTAAGCCGCTACGAACTGCCGGGATGGGGTGCACCAAAGCTCCGTTCGTCCATGCCGGCGGAACAACTGTTCGTCGAGGCCGCCTTGCGCTTCGTCAAGCCCGGTGGATACCTGGTGATCGTCGTACCGGACAGCATCGTGAACAATCCCGGCCTGCGGTTCGTCCGCTCCTGGCTTCTGCGGCGCTCGCGGGTCGTGGCTTCCGTGGGCCTGCCAAAGACGACGTTCGCCGCGAGCAAGGGCATCAAGAACCCATCGGTTCTCATCGTGCAAAAGCTGTCACCGAGCGAAGCGCGGCAGGCGGATTCTGGCATTCTTCAAGCCACCTACAACGTCTTCATGAGCACTCCGCGCACGTCTGGAATCGACAACCGGGCGAAGCCGGTTTACCGACGGCAACCGGACGGACAGGAGATGGTCGATGACTCCAGCTCCCGTATCCGCGACGACGAAATCGGTAGCGTGCCAGAACGGTTCCGCGACTGGATCAGCGGGGAGTCAAGTATATAAATCCCCTTTTTAGACAGCCTCTTAGGAATGAAGCCAAGGCCCCCACCGCCGGAGAGGGTCCGGACGATAATTGCCACGGCAATGCAATCAAACAAATCTTTTTCATTTCTTCGGTAGGCGTCCGCACCCGTCGTCGCCTTGGTCGTACCGGGTATACCCACCCGGATAGAGGCTCCGGGCTCGTTGGCTGAGGGGCATGGCTAGGATCCCCTGAGGAAGCCGAATCTTGACAAATGAGTCAAATTTGTTCATTGCACAAAGGGAACCACAAATGAACACAAAGAGACACGAATGATTATTGCAGGACGAGGTATACCAAATCGTCGGCTGCGCTAGGGAGGTACTGAATACCCTTTGGCCTGGTTTGTTGGAGAAACCCGATGAAAACGCACAGGTTGTAGAATTCGGATTTCGGAACATTCCGATTAGGAACGATTCACTAACAAGTTAGACATGTTTAGTATTAGTGGATTCGTTAAAAATGTCGGTAGCGAGTTGAACATACGAGGTTCTTATCTAGGAGAATAAGCCTACCTGAAGTACAAGATACTGGTAACCTGATGAACGAATTTCAAGGCTACGATCAATCGCACGAAGACTTCATGTCTACTTGCGTTCGCTGCCGGAAGAGCAGGGACGCCGCCACGCCGCGGTCGAGGCGCTGAAGATCGGCTTTGGCGGTTTCGCGTATGTGGC
>Ga0209785_1000114_pt1 | contig 31122 bp, 25 predicted proteins | sample WorMetG1BERMUDA2_FD_187403 | JGI IMG/M metagenome (GOLD analysis project Ga0209785, IMG submission 187403) | Marine gutless worms symbiont microbial communities from Max Planck institute for Marine Microbiology, Germany - Inanidrilus... ...
CATTCAGGGAAGTTCTGTTACGGTAAGACTCCACATGAGACTTTCCTTGCCTCAAAGAGCATTGCTCAGGAGAAGCAGCCGGCTGTTATCGGACAGATCAAAACCATGAATCAGGAGAGTGTCAGATAAAATATCAGTCAGGACAGCTCATGTTTATCGGGACATACCCGTTATTGGCATGGATTTCGAGAATATCCTGCCGGTATAAATCCAGCACCCTGTTTCTGAGCTTATGCTCCTGGCTGTAACGTCGGTATTCATCTTCACTCATCTGATAGTACTTCCGGACAGTTTTTCGATCCAGTTGAAGGCAGCGTGCAACTTCTCTCTTGCTCAGCCTCTTCTTCTTAAGTTTCTGGATATCTTGATACATACTTTTTCTGACCATGATTCACTCCATTGTGTCAGTATGAGAGTCAATTCAGTCCCCGGGGAATTCTGCTTTCCACTTACAGGTATGCAGCTCGATATCATCCTGAAAACTCCTGCTGCAGTCTGTTCCCTGCATAAACCACTTCCTGCACCATTTCGAGGAGGATATCCTCAGTGAAATTTTCTCCAGCTGCGGCCAGAAGTACGACACGCTCTCCCATCAATGCGGTCCGACTGAAGCGGAGATCCAGATTGACCCTGAGCAGCCGCTCTATATCGAGCGCATCCCCCTGAGTATAAGAGCCGAGCTGAGTGAAAAACACAAGAAACGCCTCTCCGCTCTCCTCCCGGTTCAACTGGAAGAAGACAGTCACTGTCTTTTCCTCTGCCATGGGAACTTCCAGAATCCAGAAATCCCGCTTGTGCTTATTGATCCCGCCCAGAGCTTGAGCGAATTCCAGAATTAGTGATTGTATCTCCAGGGTGAAGCCTCCGATATCCTGACTGTTGTTGATTTTAATATGCCGGCGTGAAAATGGCAAGGGGTTGAATGCAGGATTGTTGTAAAGCCATGCGTGAGGATGTCTATGCCATGGTTTGCAGCTGGTTCGGCGTCAGCTGAGCCGCCCTGGTTTCCGGGATAGCAATGCTGCTTGTAAAGAAAAGATGTTTACTCTCCTCTTTGTGATCTGTATAATAATGAATGATACGTAGCCTGTGTGTAGATTGTGAGAAGAACTTCTACCCCGGTTGAAGCTGATATATTTTTATACGGAGTCCTGCATGTTAACATTCGGGAAAATGGGTGAAAAATTTTTCGGGCGGAAAGTTGAAGGAACCAGAATCATTCCGATTGCTACAAAAATCACTGTGATTTTTGTGATGTTTATCCTCGCTTCCAGCCTGTCCACCAATTACATCAATCTCATGTACAACAGAGGTGAGTTGATCAAGAACCTGAAGGAGTTACTGGTCAAGGACCTGCGTCAACTCTATACCTATTGCAACAATCAGTATGAGATCTATAATTTCGATAAGGATCTTAATGCTTCGGTCAAGCAGATTGAGAAACGAGCTCTGCATGATTTTAAACTGCATAAGAAGAAATCTATCGCTTTCGGGGTGAAGCCGGATGCCTCATTTCTTTTTCAGAGCACCAGGCAGAAACCTTTTGCCTCCTTTACAGATCGAGTGAGCCTCCAGAAGATGGAAGAGAGGCGTTTGAAGGGGGTCCTGCGCAATGGGGTGAGAGTTGAAGTGCTGGAGAGTTTGATGACGATCACTCTGGGGCAGGAACAGTATTTTGCGGTGTATAAGTACAATAAGAACTGGGGCGCATATATTATCAGGGCCGACGAGATTACAGAGTTTTACGGCGCCTCCTGGATTATCTTCAGGAATGTAGCGTTGATCAGTATTTTGATCACCATCGCCTGCTCCATGATCGGGATAGTTCTGCTGCGCTATATTCTCCGGTTTGTGCAGATCTTCACTGTCGATATCATGCGGATGAGTCAGGATCAGTCGCTGGACCTTATTGATCTGAAGGGGGCGCCGAACGACGATATCACCTATCTTGGTGTGGCTTTTAACGCCCTGTCCAGCACGATCGGCAATATGATGCAGATTTTTCAGAAGTTTATCAACAGAGATGTTGTGGATAAGGCCTATAGAGAAAAAAATGTCCGGCTGGAGGGTACCCGCAAGGATCTCACCTGTCTCTTCTCCGATATCCGGCGGTTCACCTACATGACCGAAACCCTCGGAACAGATATCATCACCATGCTCAACATGCACTACGACCGGGCTATCCGGGAGATTCTGGAGCACGACGGGATTATCGGTTCTATCATCGGCGACGCTCTGCTGGCGGTGTATGGCGCTATCGAGGATTCAAAGGTGAATAAATCCTACCAGGCGGTGCTGACTGCTTATAAAATTCAGGAGGTTGCGCTCAGTCTCCGTAATACTATGATGAAGAAGCGCAAACAGATTGAGAAGAAATATGGGAAGTTTGCTCCCATCGAGGAAAAGGTCTATCGGGCTGTCCTGATTGAGGTTGGCGTTGGTCTGGACGGCGGAGATGTTTTCTACGGAAATATCGGGAGTCGTGAGAGGATGACCAACACGGTTATCGGTGACAAAGTCAATTCCGCGTCCCGATTGGAAGGCTTGACCAGAATTTATAGTGTGCCTGTGATCTGCTCAGAATATATCAAGAATGATATTGAGGATAACATTCACAACCATGGGCTGGTTTTCATGGAGCTGGATACCGTCCAGGTAAAAGGGAAAACAATCGGGGTGAAGGTGTACTGGCCGATCCCGGAAAAAGATATCAAGGGGCGGCTCAAGCAGGATACTGCATTTTTCAGTGAGGGGCTGCAGGACTATTACGCGGGTAAATGGCACAGGGCGCAGCAATCATTTGTACAGTGTAGACTGGAGGCGGCCAGGCTGTTTATCTCACGAATTAAGGGGCGCAGATGTCCCGAGAACTGGAAGGGCATATGGGAAATGAAAACAAAATAAGGGGAGATGAGCTTGTTCTGCGCAAGCGGGAGGAGTTACTTAAAAATACTCTGGATGACACCTCCTCTGCCGATAATTTTTATTTTCTGGCAGACGAGTTCGCCAGGACGAAGCGGGCGAAACAGTTTTTCCTGTATTTGAGTGTGCTGCTGTTTATTGGAACGCTTATCGCAGCTACAATGCTGATGACCATGCATATTCGAAAATCGTCCAAACAGATCGCGATTGGTATCAGCGATTTTGAATCCGTCAATCTTGCAGAATTGCTCACCACAGCAAAAAAAAATGAGGGGCGTATCCGGGGCTTGACCTCAGAGATCAATGATCTCAAGCGTCAACGGGATATGGAGCTTGGTATGATTCAGGAGCGGCTTGCGGCCCGCAGTAACCTTCTCCAGGCGATGAATCTCAGCAGTCCAGAAAAGAGAAGACGCACGAAGGCGTACATCAGGCAGGCTGCTCTGCAGAGCGCCAGGGTCAAAGCAGTCTATGGGCGGAAAATTCAGCTGAAAACGCAGCGGATCAAGTCGCTCAAAAAGCAGGTAGCTCAATCCGGCCGACAATCAGACAAAACCCGGACAGCAATCGATAATTTTCAGAGACTCTGGGATCTTGAGAAGAAGAAGCTCCACATCTCCTATGCGAAAAGGATTCAGGCTCTGAAGCGCAATCAAGTGCGTCAGATGGCAGCCTATAAACGCTTTCATGAAAAATATGTTGCCTCTCTGGTACTCCGCTATAATCCTGTTTTTGAAGAAGAGTCCCTGAAAAAGCTGGTCTCTCAAACCGGTGGCAGCACTGCAATTCACTATTTCAACTGGAGACAACTGCTGGAAGAGGAGCAGGTGATAACCAGAGCGGCTTTTACCGGACTGCGGCGGCAGATTACGGATGATCTGAAGTTGATTAAACGGTTGCAGCAGATCTCTTACACCAATTCCGTGGGCCCGGCTTTGCAACAGATAGATTTGCTGACAAGAACTGCGATCTCAGCGTATGAGAACCTCTGGAATAGTCTGCTGGTCACACTCTCTTCGAAGAATTACCTTTTGAAACAGTTTCATGATGCGCTGGCTTTTTATGCCCGGCAGAACCGGGAGCACGGGTATGTGGTGAGTGTTAAAAATCGTAAATCGATTATTGTAGTGATGAATGACAATTACCCGGTCAGCAACGGGATGCAGGGGATCGTCATCCGCGGGGACAGACAGACGATCGCAACTGTTGACCTGTATAACAGCCGTGAGGGCGTTCGGGCGAGGAATGTCCAGACAGTTTCCAACTTTCGGATCCAACCGCTGGATAAAATCCTGATTAAACTCCACTGACCTGAAAGAGAGGAATTGAATGTTTAATAGATATGTATATACGGCTCTTTTGCTGCTGATTTGTGGGACCGTGACTTCAGCGGACTGGACCGCCTGGAAGCTTTCCAGGGGTCGGCAGAAGAAGAAGAGTTCAGGACAGGTGCTGCACCACCTCAAAGACGCTTCCGGAAACACTTTCACGCTGCTTGCAGACAGGGCTGTGGATGATGCTGTTGTCCGTAAGACAGCAGAGACTGTCCGTATACTGTATGGCTGGCAGAAGCTCAAGCTTCGCGCATTGAGGCTGTATTATATCAATGGAAAATTTCGAGCGATCGCTCTTGCATCGTCGTTTATCTGCGGGGAAGAGGACGTGGCACCATATATGCCTGCAGGAATGGCCTTTTTTTATAAAGAGAAACTGTCCTATGATTTCAGGATGGTGAAGGACAATATTGCGTTGAAGATCCGGGGGTTTTTCAGTACTCGTTCCGAGTTTGCACTCTCAATCGCCAGTGCTGTTAAAAATCCTCTCGCCTACGCCAGTAGAAGCAACTATATGGCCAGGATTGATGAGCTTAGCCGTCGGCTTTCTGTATTGACATACCAGCATCATCAGCTGCAAAGGCGGTTTGACCTTGCGCTTAATGCTATCCTCTACTTCAGAAATATCGGTTTCTTAAGAGGATCACGGAGGATAAAACCTGCTGTCATCAAGCGGGTCGTGCAACTGAAGCGCAACAAGCCCCCCCTGACTGTGGATCAAATCAGTACAATCCTGGACAAGGAGAAGGTGAGGAGTTCCAGTAAGGAGATACATCTCATTCTTGCTCTGTTTTTTAATGACTACAGTCAATAATCCGCCCACTATTTTTCGAAATACTGCGAAAGGGACCTTTTCGGGTCCCTGGCGTTTTTTTCGAACAAAAGCTCTCTCAGATGGTACACTTCTTCCACTAAATGTTCAATCAGATCCTGGCGTTTATTTTTTTTTCCGGTCACACTGTTGGTTGTGTTCAGAAAGGTATCTATGTCTATGGGTGTTCCGAAGATGAGCTCTGCAGCGTATTTCTTCCCTTTCGGGAGGAGCCTACTGATGCCTGTGAGGGTGATGACCGCTTTTGCGATCATTTTCCGGGATCTTCTCTGGTAGGTCTCCACAGCAACAGGAACGATTTTGAGCCCTCTTTGCTTGCGGGTGATCGAGAGGATTCCGCTGGTGGCAAGCTTCTGTTCTTTGCTGATGTTTTCTGCATTGATATGGTAGTTGCTTGTCATTTGTGCGGCATAGGCGTATGAGATCGGTTCATCCTTTTCCAGAGATTTGTGGACTTCGGTTTTCATCTTTTCATAATCTTCAAACTCAAAAATTTCCCCCCTGAAGGGGCGAGGGGTGAAGATGGTCTGATATCGCTTAAGCCCTTTTCTTATGAAAGGAATTTTGTAGAGTGACGGCTTGGCCAGCTGGTGGGCCAGAACTTTGCCGAATTTTGCAATTGCATAGACTATGAAGATGGGGTCAAAATGGTGGAAATGGTTGGCTGTATAGATCGCTTTTCCGGGAAGAATGTTTTCCGAGTTGTGTATCCTGAGATCGTACATCTGTCCAAATTTTTTATCGAATAATGTGATGCTCTTCTCCAGTTCTTCAATGCTGAGGCTTCTTTCCATAATAAGTTATCTCTCCAGATGCTCTTTGGCCAGATGGAAGCTCCCCGGCTCCGGTGCTATTTGAGTTTGAAAGCGGTGCAACTCCATCTGGTCGGCTGTGTAAGGCGACACTGGTAATCTGGTAAATATACTATTTGCAGGGACAATAGAAGAGCGCTCTTTCGAAAAACAGGTAAAAAACTTTCTCTTATCCTGTTAACGTTTCTGCATTGCTATTTTCAAGATCTTGCATGTAAGTGATTGTTTTTTTCAGGGTCAGGACAGCAACTTCAATAAGCTGGCGCAGGCTTTTTCCGGTCTGGATGGCCGATTCCTTTTCCAGCTCAAAAAAACTGGCTGCTGCCTGGTTCATTCTCAGGTTGAGGAGCCGTCCTTTAATGGAGTGCGCTGTTTTGTGGAGTTCTGCCATATCGCGCTTATGAAAGAGTTTCCAGACCGCTTCAATATCTTTATCGCATTGCTTGAGGTAGGTGGAGAGGAGTTTGCGCAGCATACCCGCTTTCCCTCCCAGAACTTTTATCAATCCTTCTCTGTCCCAGAGTTGCGTTTCATTCGAAGAAGGGGAGGGACCGGTGGATTCAGATTGCTCGATATGCATAAGGTAGGATTCCAGCAGGGAGTAGAGTGCTGCTGGAGTCACCGGTTTGGAGAGGTAGCCGCTTATGCCCGAATCGAGCAGGCGGTCTCTGTCCCCCTTCATCGCGTAAGCTGTCAGGGCTATGACAGGGGCATGGCGAGATTCCTGCTCCATTATTTGCTGGATTATCGCGGTTGCTTCAATTCCGTCCATTATCGGCATCTGAATATCCATCAGCACCAGGTCAACTTTATTCTGTTTGAATTTCTCTACTGCGTCTTTGCCGTTAACTGCAATTATCGGTTCCATCCCTTTTCGTCTGAGGATATCCAGCAAAACCAGTCTGTTGATTTTTTCGTCTTCAACTATCAAGATTCTGGCTCCAGCAAAATTTGTTTTAGCCTGATGGCCCGGAAGCTTGCTTTTCGTTACAGTATCGATATCCCCTTCTGTAAGAACCGTTTCTATCATAAGATTCAGATCCGCTTCCATAACTGGTTTGTGGATGAAGCTATGAATGCCCGCCTCTTCCAGTTCCATTCTCTGCTGTTGGTCCGGTGAGCCGCAGAGAAGGGCGACAGCTGGTTCTACCGCACCCCCTGCACAGGAAAGCAGTTCCTGTACAGTTGATGAGAGGTGGGGATCTTCAATACCGGCATCGAGAATGAAAAGCGCTTTTTTATTGTGGTGTTCCGGCTTTTTGATGATAGAGAGGATTTCCTGTATGGATGAAGTGGTGATCAGGGAGATTTTTTTGAACTGAAACATATCGTTGAGGATAGTGCGGCGTTTGTCATCATCGGAAAGAAGAATAAATAGAGCGCTTGCCGCGGCTTCCGGGTGTTTCTGGGGTGCTGGCTTTTTTCCGGGAGCGGTCGTGAACCCTGCGGTGAAAAAGAAGGCAGAGCCGACTCCTTGAGAACTGGTGAACTCGAGCACACCGTCCATCATTTTTACAATTGATGATGTGATAACCAGACCCAGACCTGTTCCCCCGAATTGTCTGTTTGTTGCGCTGTTCGCCTGGGTGAACGCTTGAAAAATTGCATCGGATTTATTCTCTGGAATCCCGATTCCGGTATCTTCGACAGCAAAGCGGATATGCAGCTTCTCACCCTCGATCCTTTCTTCGGAGAGGTAGAGGGAGACCATCCCTTTTTCGGTGAATTTTACGGCGTTACTCAGCAGGTTGATGAGGACCTGTTTCAGTCGGGTTGGGTCGCCGATGAGATATCTGTGGATCCCTGGTTTGAAGTGGAGGTAGAGTTCCAGGTTTTTCTCATGGGCCCTGGTCATGACCGTTTTAAACGCATATTCAGCGATTTCCCTCAGGTCAAAGGGGATCTGTTCCAGCTGAAGTTTTTCTGCTTCAATCTTTGAGAAGTCCAGGATGTCATTGATGACAGAGAGGAGAGTCTCTGCGGAGATTTTGATGTAATTCAGGTACTCTTTTTGGGCCGGTGCAGGAGAGGAAAGAAGGGCGAGTTCCGTCATCCCGATCACGCCGTTCATCGGGGTCCTTATTTCGTGGCTCATTTTTGCCAGGAATTCGCTTTTTGCTTTATTGGCGGCCTCGGCAGTCTCCCTGGCCCGTACAAGGTCCTGTTCTGCTTTTTTCTTTTCAGTTATATCTCTGAAGAATTCAACCAGACAGTAGTGGCCGTCGATTATTGACGAATTCCCGGTTACATCCATGAAGATGACCGTGCCGTCCTTTTTGATAAAGGGTATTGACCGCTCAATTTGTCTATCGATTATGGCATTGTCTCTGAATCTGGAATAGATTGCCGAGACTTTTTCCGGAGGATATATGCCTCTGAGTCCCATAGTCAGGATCTCTTCGACTGAATAACCGAGCATTTCAGTAAGTTTTTCGTTGGCCAGGATGAATTTCTCTGTTTCCAGATCTGTAATGAGTATTCCCTCGGTGCTGGTTTTGAAAAAAGCGGTCATCTTATCCTGATTTTGTTTGAGGGCGATTTCCGCATTTTTGAGCGATTGTGTTTTCTGGAGCAGCAATGCTTTCATTTTGCCTCTCCGGTGCTTGCGGTATGCCAGGTCCCTGATGAAGAATGCGCTGGTGATCAGGGCCAGGATGAGGACCCCCCACGCGGCATAATGCCGCTCGGTAGATGCTCTATCCTGACCAGGATGTATTATGAGTCTGAATCGGGTATTGAAGAGCTGAATGCTTCTGGAGTAACTGAGATGATTTTTTATGGCCCTCTGGCATGGGATTGATGAAAATCGATCCGTGCTGTTTCTGTCATTTATCAGATGGATATCTGTTTTTATGGGGAAATGCTCTTTTGTGCTTTTTTTTATCATATCAGTGAGGTCGAGGTGGATGAAGAGGAGACTCTTGAAGGGTCCATCCTCTCTGCTGTTCATGGTATACTGGCTTCTACTTGCAGGAGGGGAGAGTAGAAGGCGGCTTTTGAATTGCGGGTGAAAGATTGCCGTATCACGGCTTGTAGAGCCGCTCTTATGGATTGCATCTGCTGTTTGCTGATTTGTAATGAAGCTCAGGGAGCGGCCGTCAATTTTTTTTTGAGATATCCAATCGAGCGATCCTATAAACCTCGCATTCCGGACACTCGCTTCTTCTGCAGCAATGATACTGCTTTCGCTTGAGGTGATTATTTTTGCTGCTTTGATGAATTGATTTCTGTCTTGTATCAGCTGTTTCATATTGAGTAGAATTTCAGGCTTCTGTCCAGAATGAATGCTCTCTTTCTTAACTGAAACAAATATAAGCTCAGCTTCTTTCCTGAAATGAGCTCTGATAATTTCGTTTTCTCTGTTCCGGAAAGCAAAGAACAGGAACAGAGAGCCTGTCAGACAAAAAAGAGAAGTAAGAAGAGGTGCAATATTCTTCTGAATGAAAATTTTCTGGATATAGTTTTCCTTCATTACTATGTGAATATTAAACGCCTCCGTTTTTTATTTCTTCTTACTGATTATACAGGAAAAAAGATGTTTTTGCTGCTTGTTTATTGATTTCGCTTTGCTCAGCTTGACAGTTGTATTTTTCGCGCTTAAGATGTTGAAGAGTCAATATGGATACCGTCGTTGTCTTAAATAAAGAGGAGGCCTGTTGAGACTATGAGTACAGGATTGCATTTTTTAATTGTTGAGGATGATTTTTTTGCCCGGGAAATAGTCCAGGGTATTCTGGGTGAGCACGGTATCTGTCATATCGCCTCTGATGGTAAGGAGGCGCTTGAAGCCTGTAGAAGAAGTTATGAAGAAGACCGCCCGTATGATCTTATCTGCATGGATATAATGATGTCCGGGATGAATGGTTTTGAGGCTGCGGCGTCTATCCGTAGACTGGAAAAAGAGCGTGGTGTTGTGTTTTCGGAGAGGGTCAAAATCATGATGATCAGTGCTCTTGAGGATCCGATCAACGTGATGAAAGCACTCTCTGAATCCGAGGCAGACAGCTATATCATCAAGCCTATAGAACGGGATAAATTACTGGAGGAGGTCAGTAAACTCGGATTGATCTGAACCGGGGAGACGAGTACCTTCCGATGATATCAGCCGTTGTATAGTGGCTTTCCTTGAGGGGTGCCGTAATTTTTGTACAATTTGTTGTCAGTTTTATGTATTCTTCCCTTTGTTCAGGCGGTTTCGTCGTTTTTCTATGACCCGCATCAGCCCCAGCGTCCACCGGCGCGGCAGAAAACGGGGGAGCTGGGCAATGAGCCAGTGCTGGAATGAGGGGATCGTGGATGTTTTCTTTTTTTCCAGAGCGCGGATCGCTTTGCGGGCGACCTCTTGCGGGGTGAGCATTCGGTACAGCCAGCCCGGGATATCTGGCTTCCCATATTTAAAGAAGGCGGTGTCTGTGATCCCCGGACATACGGCCGTGATGTTCACTCCGCTTCCCTTGAGTTCTGCCTGCATGGCTTCGGAGAGCGAGAGGAGGAAGGCCTTTCCGGATGCATAGAGGGCGTTATAGGGCAGTGGCTGAAAGGCTGCTGTGGAAGCGATATTGAGAATCCGACCATGTCCATTTCTTTGCATCTCCTTCCCGAAGAGGGTGGCCAGTTCCATGGGTGTTGTGCAGTTGAGTTGAAAGAGGCTGCGGCTCTCTTTGAGAGAGTGGTCGATCTGTCTGCTGGCAGCCAGCCCGATACCTGCGTTGTTGACCAGAGTTTCCACTTTGAGTTTTCCCTGTTTGCAGGTCTTGAACAGCTTCTCTGCGCTCTCCGGTCTGGAGAGATCCATGGTGATGCAGACCGTCACAGTTCCGTCCAGCTCTCTGGCGGTTTTTCGCAGCCTGCCGGCATTGTGACCCACAAGTATCAGTCGCCGTTTTCGTGAGGCGTACTCCCTGGCGATCGCCAGCCCGATTCCAGAGGTCGCGCCGGTTATCAGTACATATTCATCCGTTTTTGGTCTCTGTGTTTTCATCATTTTCACTCCTGTTGTCTGCTGTTATCCAGATGAAGCTGTTTTCCCTGTCCGTGCGGAGTATTCGCGTTTTCCTGCGTGCGGCTATAAAAAGGCAGTTTCCGCTTCTCTTTGCTTTTTTCAAACAGCACTGTTTTCCGTAAATATACGCATAAGCCGACTGAGGAGGGCTAGCGAGATAGGTTCTATGGTGCGGTCGAGCAAGGTCGCATACTCTAACAGGTGGAAATCCTGTACCGGAAGGTTGGCCAGCCACCGGGTAGCGAGTCCTTGAAGGGATTGTAAGTGGAAAGCAGAATTCCCCGGGGTCTAAATTCACTCTCATACTGACACAATGGAGTGAATCGTGGTCAGAAAAAGTATGTATCAAGATATCCAGAAACTTAAGAAGAAGGGGCTGAGCAAGAGAGAAGTTGCACGCTGCCTTCAAACGGTAAATGCCGCCCTGCGGCACTGGCTTAACCGTCGGGCAAACGGCAAGATTTTCCGTGCTACCAGAGAGATTCCGGCCATTCTTTTTGAAGAAGAACAGAAACAGCTGCGAAGTATACCCCGCTGCATATTCGGTGGAAAATATTCTGGAACATAGAGAAGAACGTCTGGTGAATGACAAATCCTGTATTTCTGTCTGCGGCAGTCACTACTCTGTACCGGTTTTATACAGAGGAGGGAGCGCTGCTTCTGTGCATAGAAAACAAAACATGGAGTTTCACCAATTTGAACGATACGTATAGATAATTTCTTTCTGCCAGGATTGGGCCTGAAAGACTGCCTTCTTCGTCCATCCCCTCGCAGCCCAAAGCGGAAATTAAAGTCAAGCAGCGGAGCCTGAAAACATATTGCGCACTGTGTGGAAAGGAATCAGCACATGAAAGCATATTGAGAAGACAATACAACTTTTAAGCATACTCAAAATGAAAGGCATCCTTTCTCAGCTGGACGAAATCATTATAGATGCTGAGCGAGAGAAAAAGTCGTCCATAACTTTTCTTGATTCTATCTTCATTGCTGAAATAGAATACCGAAAAGAAAAACGTCTGAAGCGCAATCTGGCAGCCGCACATTTTCCGGTTGAAAAAACATTTCAGAATCGAGCTGTGATGGGGATTCTTCTTCCTGTGCCGAAAGCTTTGCCTGTGACCCGGAGCACAGGTGGCGCCTGTCGTCGTTTGTATTCGTTCAGGCGGACAGTGCGGAGGACACGGGTCACGGTTTCTTCATCGAATCCCTGCTGTATGATCTCTTCTCCTGACAGGTGTTCCTCCAGATAGAGTCTGAGGACCCTGTCCAGGATATCATAGGGCGGGAGACTGTCCTGGTCTTTCTGATCCGGCCGCAGCTCTGCTGAGGGTGGTTTGTGGATTGTATTCCAGGGGATGATTTCTCTGTCGCGGTTGATCCAGCGGGAGAGTTCGTAGACTCTGGTTTTGAAGACATCTCCCAGGACCGCTAACCCGCCGTTCATGTCTCCGTACAGCGTGCAATACCCCATCGCCATTTCGCTTTTATTCCCTGTTGTAAGCAAAAGCTGTCCGAATTTATTGGAGACCGCCATCAGCAGGCTGCCTCGAATCCTGGCCTGGAGATTTTCCTCAGCAACACCTGGCTCTGTTCCCGTGAAGCTGTTTTCCAGTCCGGCGATGAAACTGTCGTAGATCCCTTTGATGGCTATGGTTTTAATACCTATTCCGAGGTTATCAGCAAGCGACTGCGAATCAGCGACGCTCCCTCTGGAAGAGTACATGGAAGGCATTGTGATGCCGTGAACAGTCTCCGGTCCCATCGCTTCACAGGCCAGAGCTGCGCTGAGTGCGGAGTCAATGCCTCCGGATAGGCCGATCACAGCCTGTTTGAAGCCGCATTTCCGGGCATAGCCGCGGATACCTGTGATCAGTGCGTCGTGGAGGAGCTGTGTTTCATCAGGCAAGGTCCTGTTTTTTTCTTTGATATCATTGGTGTCAACAATGAGGAGCTCTTCCTTGAAGCTGTCACACGCCTGAATTTTGCCATCAGGACTGTAGAAGAAACTGCTGCCATCAAAGATCAGCTCATCGTTGGCCCCGGTTGTATTGACAAGCAGGTACGGGAGGTTATGCTTTTCACTGTGATATGCGGCTATTTTCCTTCTCATGCCTGTTTTCCCTTTCTGAAAAGGAGAGGCAGAGATGTTGATGATTATGGCGGCACCTTTATGGGCCAGGATACTGGCCGGGTCTGTTGAATAGAGGTTTTCTTCCAGGAGTCCGGGGATGTTCCAGCTGTCCTCGCAGATTGTGATGCCGAGCGCTGTTCCTCTGAAGTTGCATATTTCCGGCTCAGGGCCAGGGGTAAAGTATCGGGTTTCGTCGAAAATGTCATAGAAGGGGAGGAGGGTTTTTGCCTGGCTGAAGAGTATTTTCCCTTCAGCGGCCAGCACAGCGCTGTTATAGAGCCTGCTGTTGCGGGGTTCAGTCCGGGGGCTGCCGAAGATGAGCCCGCACCGCCTGGTTTGAGCGGCCAGCTTTGCTGTCCAGGTTTCGCAGGAGCAGCGGAAAGAGGGGATGGTGAGAATGTCGCAGGGGGTGTAGCCGGTGAGAGAGAGTTCAGGAGTGATCACCAGCTCTGCCCCTTGTGCGGCCGCCTCTTCGTAGGCGCGCAGAATCAGGGCGTAATTATAATAGAAGTCTCCGATGATCGGGTCAATCTGTGCGAGGGCGATCTTCATGGCTGTCTCCCTTGATAGAGCTGCAGTATATATAAGGTACCTATATTTATTGAAGCGATCAGGAGACTGTTGTTTCAGGGCGATGCAGCTGTCCCACAGGGAGTTGTTGGCCAGGTGCATGAAACAGATCAGTTGCGCAATTCAGAAATGACTTTGCGGAGCGACCGGTGAAGATCCATTTTCATATAAGTTTTGATAGCCCTGCCTTTATCGGCAATCATTTCTGAGAGAGAATACCCGTCAAGTCAATTTTTGAGGAACCAACGGATTGCCAGATTTTAGTACCTGTTGTAAGATCATGGAGGATACCCAATATCTCGATGACCACATCCTAGTCCCGGCGAGACCCCGGTTCTGGATAATAGAGAATCCAGTAACTCTGAATTCCAGAACAAGTCTGGCTTTTGTTTTGTCCTTGAGTGCGCTGAAATCCCGATCAGATTTCGGGAATTTACTTCCTTTGATAAAAGGAGGGATCTGATCCGGCTTCCCGTTGGTGGAAGAAACTGTGGGCTGATTTGTGATCCTGTATTTCACACCAAAATCCTCCAATACTTTTCTTGCAGGTTTTTCAGTATAGGGTCCGGGATCAATATTGGTCAGCATAGCGTAGATTTTGCGCTGTTTCTTAGCAGCTATGAGCCCCCCATGCCACCCTCCCCCTGACGCCTGTGTATTGTATTGTTTTTTTCATTAAGTTTCTCCTGTATTTTTATTTTTATAACCATGTACTGGCCGTTGCAAAAAAGCCACTTAATGTTGCTTCAGTAGAGTTGCTGCTGTGCATGTCTGTAAAGCCATGGTTATATCGAACTTCTATTTCAAAGAATGCGAAGCTGAAGCCGATGCCAGGATAAACGGATAGATTGATATCAGTTCTCTCCGCGTGGTCTTCGTATTTTTCTGACGGAGCTCTGGCCACCTGTGAGAAGCGGTTGTATCCGATGGCTGGCCCGGCATGGATGTTAAAGCCGAAATCCTTATTTTTGATGACATCAAAGCGAACGATCATTGCCAGCTCCAGAGAAGCATCATCGTATGTGTACTCGGATTAGTATGCAACTGATGAGCAACGGGTATCCCTCCAGGATCTGCACTGAGACAGGCGACAATGCCATATCCTGATCCCTGACGAAAGTGACGGCAGTGTGGCTGACAGCTCGATTTGAGCAGAGCCGGCAACGTACTTCTTTATGAATGAAGCTGTAACCGTCAGCCCGGAGCAAATATTCAAAACCCCGGGACCAGCATCCCGGGATGAGGCGTGTTGCATTTCTATGAATTTTTTTCATAAAAACCAGAACCCGAAGCGCAGTTTCTGGTTCCAATGGGTATGGATACTAACAATACAGATGTACAGTTCAATTTCAGGTGTGGCGCCGGATTGCAGCAGAAGATTGCGGTCTGGAAGAGAAGAAATGGTAAGCGGTTTGTGGAGCTGGCCTGCCTGGCAGTGAAGGAGGCGCTGCTTTTGTATGTGAATGGGAAGCTACGGCTCCATTGCCCACCCTCGGGCAGAGGCTTCTTCCGGCGGGGGTATTCGTCTGAACAGATTACTCTGCCGAAGCGTATGTATGAAGCGCTGGGAGATGCTGCTCAAGCAAATGGGATCAGCCGCGGGCAACTGGTACGCATCAGCCTGGAGCTCTATTTGAGCCACAATCAGGGATTATTCCGATATTCCAGGTTTTACAGGCGAAAGCCTCAGGAGCAGGTCAGATGTCTGTCACGTGAAGCAGGGGAAGAGGGCCGCATAATAGAATGGCCGGTAAAGAAAATGGGTTTGAGTCTCTGATCGCAGCTATTCTTGAGGATCAGGTTGCGCTGTCCCACGCAGCCGGTCTGTGTTCAGCTGTACAGAGATCCCGGCTTTCCAGGAAGAGGGTGAAGAAAGAAAAGGGTTACGAACAGCCTGAAAATTATTCCCTGCTTCCAGGTGGTGATGCTCTTTATCACAGCAGGGTTGTATCAGGGATAAAGCTGTCGCCCATCAGATATCTGTCGCAGGCGATCGCGGCCTTGCGGCCTGTCGCTATCCCGCGAACCACAAGAGAGGCCCCGAGACGGGTGTCTCCGGCAGCGAAAATGCCTTCTACGGAAGTTACTCCGTAGTCGTCTGTTTTCACATTGCCCCGCTCATCCAGGCCCACACCAAGTTCATTGATCAGCTTGCCATGTTCCACATGAACAAAACCCATGGACAGAAGGACCAGTTCAGCTTCCAGTTCAAAGCGGCCGCCTTCTTTGATCTTCATCCAGGGTCGTCCGCCCGGGGTCCCGGGAGTGAGCCATTCCACTTCATCGGCGATGATCCTCTGCACTTTCCCGTTACCCTTGAGTTCCGCTGTTGCAATACCCCACATTCGTTCGCAGCCCTCGCGATGGGAGCTGGAAGTACGCAGAATTGCCGGCCAGTCAGGCCAGGAGGGGTTCCAGGGCTCCTGGTGGTCTGGTGGCATGGGGAGCAACTCAATCTGGTAGACCTTTCTGGCGCCCTGCCTGTTGCTGGTGCCCACACAGTCGCTGCCTGTATCACCGCCGCCGATGACCACGACAATTTTATCTCTGGCTGTGATCTCTTCAGAAGCGGGGATAGGGTCTCCGTTGACTCTGCGGTTGTTCTGAGTGAGGAAGTCCATGGCAAAGTGAACGCCGTCCAGCTCCCGTCCTGGTACCTGAAGGTCGCGCGGTACTCTGGCACCGCAGGCGAGTACGATAGCGTCGAATTCCGTCTTCAGATAACCGACAGATATATCTTCTCCAACTTTTACGCCGTATTTGAAGTCAACGCCTTCTGCAACCATCTGTTCAATACGCCGGACAACAATGTTTTTCTCCAGTTTGAAGTCCGGGATACCGAAAGTGAGGAGCCCCCCGGCTCTTTCGTCCTGCTCAAACACGGTGAGAGCGTGTCCGGCGCGGCGCAGCTGCTGGGCCGCAGCCAGTCCGGCCGGCCCGGCGCCAACAACAGCGACCTTTTTTCCGGTTGTTTCCACCGGGGGCAGGGGTGTAACCCAGCCTTGAGCAAAAGCATATTCGATGATTTCGTTTTCAATCAGCTCAATGGCTACCGGAGCGTCGTTGATGGAGAGAGTGCACGCTTTCTCGCAGGGGGCGGGGCAGATCCGTCCCGTAAATTCCGGGAAGTTGTTGGTGTGGTGGAGGAGGTTGATCGCCTCCTTCATCCGGTTGTTGTACACCATATCGTTCCAGTCCGGGATCAAATTGCCCAGAGGGCAACCGTGGGAGTGGCAGAAAGGAATGCCGCAGTCCATGCAGCGGGCACCCTGCTCGCACAGTTTATCCCTGGAGAACGGCAGACGAAATTCTTTGCAGTCCTTGAGCCTCTCCTCGGCCGGCCGCTCTTCCCAGACCTCGCGGCTGTATTCCATAAATCCTGTTGGCTTACCCATTTCTGGAAAACACCTCCTCAGTGACGACGACAGTGTCGGTATCGCTCTCTTCATCGAGACGCTGCCGGGCAAGAGCCCTGCGGTATTCGATCGGCATCACTTTGACAAAGCGGGGCAAATACTCACTCCAGTTATTGAGAATGCCTTCCGCATATCTACTTCCGGTCAGTTCTACGTGCCGGGTGACCAGATTTTTGAGGGCCTCCTGGTCCTCTTCTATGATCACCGGTTCGATATCCACCATGTCCAGATTGCAGAGGGTGTCAAACAGCTGGTTGTCGTCGAGGACATAGGCAACACCGCCACTCATCCCGCCCGCAAAGTTGCGCCCGGTCTTGCCGAGGACTACAACTGTGCCGCCTGTCATATATTCGCAGCCGTGGTCTCCCACGCCTTCCACCACAGCGGTCGCGCCACTGTTGCGCACACAGAAACGTTCTCCGGTCATCCCGTTGATGAAGACCTCGCCGCCGGTAGCTCCGTAGAGGAGGGTGTTTCCGACAATGATGTTGTCCTGTGAGATGATGTCCATCTTTTCAGGCAGCCGGACCACGATTTGTCCGCCTGACATCCCTTTGCCCATGTAGTCGTTGGCCTCTCCGTGCAGTCGAAAGCTCATCCCCGGGCTCATGAAGGCACCGAAGCTCTGTCCTGCGGAGCCGTCAAAGGTGACATCAATGGTTTCCGCCGGGAGTCCGTCCCCACCGTAGCGGAGGGCAATCTCCCCGGCCAGCATCGCGCCACAGGTGCGGTGACGGTTCTTTATCGGCATCCGGAGCTGGACTTTTTCTTTGTTCTCCAGTGCCGGCTTGCACAGCTGGATCAGCTTTTTGTCGAGCAGATTGCTGAAATCGTGCTGCTGGCCGATGGTGCAGCGCAGCGCAGTCTTTTTATTGAAGTGGCCGGTGTGGAAGATGCTGGAGAAGTCCAGCCCTCTGGCTTTCCAGTGGAGGAGCGCTTCATTAGTTTCCAGCATATCGGCACGGCCGACCATCTCATCCATGGTTTTAAAGCCGAGTTCCGCCATGAGTTCCCTTATCTCTTCAGCCACGAACATCATATAATTGTAGAGATTGCTCCAGCCACCGTTGAACTTTTTACGGAGTTCCGGATCCTGGGTAGCAACCCCGACAGGGCAGGTGTTCTTATGGCATTTGCGCATCATTACGCAGCCCTGGGTTACAAGCGGAGCAGTGGCGAAGCCGAATTCCTCGGCGCCGAGCAGACAGCCGACAACCACGTCGCGGCCGGTCTTCATCTGGCCATCGACCTGTACCCGAATTTTATCCCGGAGCTTATTATTGACCAGGGTTTGCTGCGTTTCTGCGAGCCCGAGCTCCCATGGAAGACCGGCGGAGAGGATACTGCTTCTCGGAGAAGCACCTGTCCCTCCGTCGTGGCCGCTGATCAGGACCATGTCGGATTTCGCTTTGGCCACACCTGCGGCGACAGTACCCACACCCACCTCAGAAACCAGTTTCACAGAAACGCGCGCTTTCGGGTTGGTGTTATGCAGATCAAAGATGAGCTGCGCCAGGTCCTCGATGGAGTAGATGTCGTGGTGTGGGGGGGGAGAGATCAGGGTCACGCCTGGCGTGCTGTGGCGCACTTTAGCGATGATCTTGTTGACCTTGTGTCCGGGTAACTGGCCCCCTTCCCCTGGCTTGGCGCCCTGGGCCATCTTAATCTGCAGTTCGTCAGCATTGACCATATACTCTGTGGTAACGCCAAAACGGCCGGATGCGACCTGTTTGATCGCGCTGCGGCTGCTGGTATCGTCCGCACCCGGCGTGAACCGTTCGACCTCTTCACCACCCTCTCCAGTATTGCTCTTGCCGCCCAGTTTGTTCATGGCAATAGCGAGCGCCTCATGCGTCTCTTTACTGATGGAGCCATAGGACATAGCGCCTGTGGCGAATCGGGTAACGATTTCTGAGGCTGGTTCCACCTGATCAAGCGGAATAGAGTTGCCCTTTTTAAAAGAGAAGAGTCCGCGCAGGGTGTTAAGCTTGCCGGCCTGCTTGTTGATCTCATCAGCATAGACCCTGTACAGCTGGTAGTCATTCTCCCGGCAGGATCGCTGCAGGTTGCTGATTGTGGTCGGTGTCCAGAGGTGATTTTCGGATTTAACCCGGATCCGGTGGGCACCACCGATCTCCAGAGTCCCGGAGAATCGGGATTTGACAAAAGCCAGGCAATGCCGCTGCAGCGTCTCTTCCTGGATCTCTTTCAGACCGATGCCCTGGATGCGGGAAACGGTATTGGTGAAGTATTTATCCACCAGCTCTTTGTTGAGGCCGACCGCTTCGAATATCTGAGCGCTTCTGTAGGAGCGCAGAGTGGAGATCCCCATCTTGGAGAATATCTTGAGCAGACCCTTCTTGACCGCCGTGATGTATTTGTCGGCCGCTGTGTCGATATCCAGCTCGGCGAGTGCTCCTCCTGATTTCAGGGAGGCCAGAGTTTCAAAGGCCAGATAAGGATTGACCGCATTGACGCCGTAGCCGATCAGCAGCGCGATGTGCATCACGTCGCGGGCTTCTCCGGTTTCCACGATAATACCGGCCATGTCCCGGATATCCTCCTGAATCAGGTGGCTGTGGAGTCCGGTGGCGGCCAGGAGGATCGGGATCGGGGCTATCTCTTTGTTGACGCCCCGGTCGCTCAGGATCACAGTGGAAGCGCCGCCATGGATAGCTTCTGAAGCTCTGGCGAACATCTCTTGCAGTCCACGTTCCAGCGCATCCTCTCCGCCGTTAGCCTGAAAGATTGCCGGGATGACTTCAGATCGGAAGATCTCGTCCTTGCCTTCTTTGATCCTTTTGAGATCTGCGTTGGTGAGGATCGGATGCGGCAGTTTCAGTTTATGGCAGTGGTAGGGGGTCTCGTCCAGGAGGTTGTGCTCTCTTCCCACGAAACTCATCAGGGACATCACCAGTCCTTCACGGATCGGATCGATCGGCGGGTTGGTGACCTGGGCGAAGAGCTGCTTGAAATAGTCGAACAGCAGCTGCGGCCTTTCGGAAAGAACCGCCAGGGAGCCGTCTGCCCCCATGGAGTCAGTGGGCTCCTGGCCGTTGGAGGCCATAGGGATAAGAACATCTTCGATGTTTTCTTTTGTATAGCCAAAAATTTTCTGGGTGGTGACCAGAGTATCGTGGTCCGGTTCCGCGCAAACAGTCTCGCCAAAGAGTCCTTTAAGTTCAATTTTATGTTTGTTAAGCCAGTGGCGGTACGGTTTGCGTCTGGATACGCTCGCCTTGAGTTCTACATCATCCATGATCCGGCCGGCTTCTGTGTCAACCACCATCATTTTGCCTGGTTGCAGCCGTCCCCGTTTGAGAATGCGTCCCGGTTCGATTTCTATCACTCCACATTCAGAGCCCAGAACAATGAAGCCGTCTCTGGTGATGGTGAAACGAGCCGGGCGCAACCCATTCCGGTCCAGCGTGGCGCCAATTCTGCGGCCATCGGTGAAGACCAGAGCCGCGGGTCCATCCCATGGCTCCATGAAGCTGGAGTGGAACTCATAGAAGGCGCGTTTGTCTTCACTCATATGGTATTTCACCCCGAAAGCTTCAGGGACCATCATCATAGCGGAGTGCGCCATGCTTCGACCACCGTTGACCAGCAGCTCGAACATATTGTCGAAACAGGCGGAGTCACTTCCGGCGCTTTCGATAACAGGGCAGACTTTTTCCAGATCGTCTCCGAAGAGGTCAGAGCGCATGGAGTGTTCTCTGGCTCGCATTTTGTTGATGTTGCCGCGCAGGGTGTTGATCTCCCCGTTATGCGCCAGGAAGCGGAACGGCTGAGCCAGAGGCCAGCTGGGATGCGTGTTGGTGCTGTAGCGCTGGTGAACCAGCGCCAGAGCGCTCACGAATTCCTCGTCAGCCAGGTCCGGGTAGAACTCCTGCATCTGGTCCGGATTGAGGAGGCCTTTATAGACAATGGTTCTTGAAGAGAAACTGCAGCAGTAGAACTGGATCGCATCCATGCCCTCTGCTGCAGCGGTGTGTTCAGAAACTTTGCGAGCCACGTAGAGGCGCCGCTCCAGATCGTCCCCGCTTTTATCGCCGAAACTGGCGAATACCTGGAGGATGTGGGGGATATGTTCCACTGCGATCGGGCCGAGGCTGCCTGGATTGACCGGGACACCGCGCAAGCCGAGAAGGGTGCCGCCGTTGTCCTTGATCGAGTCTGTGATGATCTCCACAGCCCGTTTGCTTCTGGTCTCATCCATAGGGATGAAATACATGCCGACGCCGTATTTCCCGGCTTCAGGCAGCTCGAACTTTTCTTTTCCGCAGACTTTGCGCATAAAAGCATCTGGAAGCTGGGTGAGAATGCCCGCCCCGTCCCCGGTCTTGAGGTCACCTCCGATGGCGCCTCTGTGGACCAGATTTTTCAGTACTCTCAGCCCCTGTTTGATGATTGTGTGCACTTTCTGGCCTTTAATATTCGCTACGAAGCCCACACCGCAGTTGTCGTGCTCATACTCAGGATCATAGAGCCCCTCTTTTTTAAGGTCCGGCGGATTGTACATGTTCCCCTCCTCTATGTATGCAGACAGGGCTAAGTGAGTTAGCCAGATTTTTAAGAGCTGCTTAAATTTTAAGCGGTTTATTCCGCTTTTGCCTGAAAAGTACTGTTTTCATGAAATGGAATCAAATTTATTCTGCCCCTGCTATTCAAATGAGGGGTGGATGCGGCCGATACTTGTAACAGGTGGAAAAAAGGGACGGAGGCCGCTTTGGAATATATCCTTCTCGGAATCGGAACGGTTCTGGTGATCTATTTCTATGCGGTCACAGCGACCGAGGGAAGAAGGGCTGCAAAAAAGAGAGGCAAAACGAAAAAAAAGAGAGGTGAGCCTGAGGCCAGGACGCTTGAGCCTCCTGCTAAACCGGGAATGCGTATCTGCCCGATCTGCGGTTCTGAGATGGGCCCCTCGGATAAGCTGTATGCCGAGATCTATAAGGCGGTCCCCAGAGACAAGGTGTTCATCAAAGGCTGTCCCAGATGCCACGCCCTTCCTGGGAAGCCGGAGAGTCAGCCTGAATTTGCGGGGGAAATAGATCTGTAGGTTGGGTTCGCAGCTGCCGGGAGGGGATGGAGCGCATCAGCTCGTGGTGCACACATCCGCGGGTGCAATAATCCATCACTATAGTATTGTAATTGGCAGCCTAATTTTAAGATCAGGCCATTTCAGAATTGTTGCATGGAATTCCCGCCGGTCCCTGCTATGCCTCATTGAACTATGGATAAGGGTGTTGTACAAGAACTCCGACTTCAAAACGCCCCTAATTTGTCACAATATAACTCCCACGTCCATAGCTGGTCCGTTGAAGGGATGCAAGCACCTGACGTGCTTTAGAATAGGAAGAGAAGCGGCCCACCTTGATCCTGTAATAGCGCTTACCATTAACAGTAGCGCGGCTGATATAGGCCCGAAAAGAGCGGCTGGAAAGCCGGCCTCGAAGACGGGAGGCACCACCGGAACTCCCCAGTGACGCCACCTGAATTGCATACTTCCCGGAGGGGGAATACACAGAATCGCCTCTGCGCACCCTCCTGGTCTGCCGGGCGATTTTACGCGCACTCCGTCGTCTGGCAGCAACTCGCTTAATCGGAACAACCGTCTTCTTTACAAGCGGCCGTACCGCATCCTTCTGCAGCATTGTCAGCTCCCGCTTCTCTTCTGGAGACAAAGAATCGGCTTTCAATCCGAGCGCTCCGACAAGCTTCTTACCATCCTGAAGGGCAGCTGTTTTCCCGGCTCTACTCTGAGGCATAGCAGCAGACCGCCCTCCTGCAAGGCTCGCTGAAGGCACAGCTGCCCGCCGGCCATCAAGCATCCGCTTCAACGAACCGAGATGCTCATCCACAGATCGATTGCTATGGCGTATGCTACTCTGTAGCCCTGTATCCGAGTGGTCCTGTCCGATCCAGTAGCCAAGTAGAAAAAGAAATACAAGCACAAGAAGCGCAATAGAAAGAATCCAGAAGATGCGGTTATTGTCAAGGCTGAGGATATACATCTCCCTGCGGCCATTTCGTCCCTGCGGTTGTTCCATAGGGGCCCTCCCCGAAGAATGATTCTGCGAACGCCCTGACCTTATCCCTGAGAGCTTCAGGGGTACAGGCGTTCTCAATCACTACTTCGGATGAATTCAGCTCCGGGTTTACGCTTTTCTGCTCCTCAAGCCGTCGTGCGGCTTCCGCAGGAGGTATCCCGCTTCTGGAAACCAGTCTGGAAATGAGTATTGAATCAGGTGCGCAGACCCTGAGCACGCCGTCACACTGCTCATCCAGCCCCATCGTATACAGGACAGCAGCATTGATAGCCACAGGCGAACTGATCCCGTCTATCCGCTGCCGAACACGGACTACCATCTCCGGATGGAGGAGTCGCTCCAGTTGTTTCAGAGCTCCAGGATCAGAAAACACAACCCGACCCAGCTCTCTGCGATCAATCCCCCGAGCGGTCGATACTGATGCACCAAAGAGGGTCCTCACCTGCTCCTGCTTTTCACGCAGCACTATGTGCCCCACCCAATCCACATCGATCTCATCCACACCCAGCTCACGCAGAAAACGGCAGACAGTGTCCTTACCACTGCCCATCAAACCGGTCACCCCGAGCACCCGTTTTTTCATCTCAGTGCGCCTCGTCCCAGTTCTCTCCACTGCCGATACCCACCTCAACCGGCAGTTCAAAAGGCCACGGTTCCTTCATTTTTTTCTCTACCAGAGCGGATACCAGATCCAGCTCGGCATCTGGAACTTCCAGGAGAAGTTCATCATGCACCTGCAGCAGCAACCTGGAAGCCAGGCGTTGCCCTGCGATCGCCTCTTCTAACCTGAGCATAGCCAGCTTAATCAGATCAGCCGCTGTCCCCTGGATGACAGTATTCACGGCAAACCGTTTCCCCATGCCGTAGGTCATTTTATTTCTGCTGGCCAGCTCCGGGATAAACCGGATACGGCCGAAATACGTCCGAACATATCCATCACCCTCTGCCTGAGTGACAATCTCGTTCACAAATTTCTGCACCCCGCTGTACAGCCCGAAATAAGCATCGATGAATCCCCGGGCCTCATCTCTACCGATCTTCAGCTCACGGGCCAATCCAAAGGCACTCTGTCCGTAGATCACCCCAAAATTGACCGTCTTGGCGATAGCCCGTTGCTCCCTATCCACTGCTGCCTCCTCCACCGCAAAGATGGCAGCAGCGGTCCGTTTATGGATATCTGCCCCCTCATTATAGGAGCGGATCAGCTCAGGATCACCGGAGAGGGCTGCCAGTACCCGCAGTTCGATCTGAGAATAATCTGCTGACAGCAATTTCTTCCCTGATGGAGCGATGAAACCGCGCCGCACCTCCCGACCCAGCTCTTCCCTGATAGGAATATTCTGCAAATTAGGGTTACTGGAAGAAAGGCGGCCGGTCGCTGCGATAGTCTGATTGAAGGAGGTATGGAGACGTCTGCTCTTCTCATGCACAAGAGCAGGCAGCACTTCCACATAGGTATTGCGTAACCTGGCCAATTTACGGCAGGCAAGAATGTGAACCGCTATCTGATGCTCAGCCGCCAGCTCCAGAAGAACCTCTTCGTTTGTGCTATATCCGGTTTTGGTCTTCCTGACAGGAGGGATACCCATCTTCTGAAAAAGAATCGCAGAGAGCTGCTTCGGAGAGTTGAGATTGAACTCCTCCCCCGCCTCTTCAAAAACCGCCTTCTCCACCTGCTTCAGCCGTCCTTCAATCTCCTTTGAAAGTGAGGCGAACTGTTTTCCATCTAGAGCGATCCCCCGCCGCTCCATCCGGCTGAGAACAGAAACCAGCGGCATCTCCAGAGTCTTCGAAAGTTCTGTCAGCCCCTTTTCTTCAAGCTCTCCTGCCAGCTTCTCATGGAGGCAAAAGGCAACTTCCGCATCCTCAGCAGCATAAAGAGTAACCTTTTTCAGTGCTACATCAAAAAGGGTCATCTCTTTTTCCGGAACCAGGTCCTTATACGCAATCATCTCTCTACCCAGATAGCGGCGCGCCAGCTCCTCAAGCTTATACCGCTGACCCGGCTCACAGAGGTAGGCGGCAACCATGGTATCAAACAGCGGGCACCCCGGCTCTATCCCCTGCTCCCGAAGCACCGACAGGTCAAACTTGAGATTCTGCCCGATCATCACTGCTTGCGATTCTTCCAGAGTCTTCTTCATAACAGCCAGCGCTTCTCCGGCTGGAATCGGATTCCGCCGATGGGCCAGCGGAATATAGTACCCTTTGCCCTGCTCAAAACTGAGCGACAGCCCCAGCAACCCCCCGCTCATTGGATCCAGGGAGGTGGTTTCCGTATCCAGAGCAAAAAGGTCCGCCTCAAGCAGCTGCTGAACGACCTCTCTGAACTTTTCTTCAGAATCTACAAGCACAGCATCCAGCTCTCTGTTCTCCAGGGCAACAGGAACCAGAGCACCGCTCTCCATCAACGGATCTTCCAGAAGCGACTTGAGCTCCAGCTCAACCAGTCTACCCGCAGACTGCTCTGCATGCAGGCCGGTAAAAATCCATCGCTCTTCCGGAAAATCCAGCTTCTCCACTCTATTCAGCCGCACCAGCTTGAGGCTGAGGTCAGCGTCCTTACGCCCTGCCTCCAGTTTTTTCCGGATGCTCTCTGGCTTCACCTGCTCCAGTTTCTCATAAATAGCGGCAATGCTCCTGTACTCAACCAGCAATTTAGCCGCTCCCTTAGCGCCAATCCCCTTCACCCCCGGTACATTGTCCGAGCTGTCCCCTACCAGAGCCAGATAATCGGCCATCTGCCCCGGGAGCACCCCGAATTTATCCTGAACCATCGCTTCTGTAATACAGGTGATCTCCTGGCGGCCATGCGGGGAGGCCAGCACCTCAACACCATCTCCGAGAAGCTGCAGGATATCCTTATCCCCGGAAAAAATACGACAGCTGTACCCCTTCTCCCGACAGCTGCCTGCCAGAGTGGCCATAATATCATCCGCCTCAAACCCTTCCAGAGAAATGGAAGGTATCCCCATCTTGTCAATAAGTTCTATGATCCAGGGGATCTGCACCAGGAGCTCCTCCGGCGCCTTAAACCGGTTGGCTTTGTAATCCCCGTACAACTCATGACGGAAACTCTTTCCTTTCGCGTCCAGGGCGATCACCAGATCCTGCGGAGAATACTCGCGAATAAGCTTGAACACCATCCGGAAAAAACCGAACACCGCGCTTGTATTCTCACCGCGGCTGTTGATCAGCGGACGGTTTACAAAGGCATAATAAGCACGAAAAATGAGAGCAAAGCCATCAATAACATAGAGGGTTCTGGACATGAGAATTCCTTAATCTATTCAATTCCACTTCTACAGCGCAGAATGTGGGGTGCGTCACGTAGACAACCAGTGCAAAAAAAGCAACAAGAAAGACTTCTATATTAAAAATTATATTGGGAAGTTGTGAATAGAATAAAAAAAGAGCATATTGTAAGTATCTGTATTTTCCCTGAAAAAATCAGTTCTTATTTTATTGGGGAAGAACTCCAGACTTCGGTATATACGAAGCAGGGGTTGAACTCTGCCCCCTGCTTCAAACTTGAGCAGAACGCTTTCCACCCGGCTTAGAGTTACCGCATTCTCACAATATAATAGCGGCCAAAATTGTCATCCCTATAGGTTATGCCATGATCAAGCAGATGATACTCGATATGATAGATCACCTCTTCTACAGCTGGAGAGAAATACTTTGTAATCGTCCAGCGTCGTAGACTATGGGCATTTGGATACTGCACAGCGTACCCATAATCAGGGTAATTGAAGACATCCTCAGGACGGAAGGGGTCTCTTTGAATCGTTAGCTGGCCATTCGTTGAGAACGTTGCGTAAACCAGATCAGCAGCAACTTTGCCATCAGCAAATTCCTCGCGGACCAGAAAAGTTGAAAAAAAGCGGGAAGTAGACTTGACTCCAAAGTCATAGTCCCTCAGAAGTTTGAGTTCCTTACTGAGCATGACTCCGTCCCCGAGCCCGGTCCGGTAACCGCTGGATTTGCCGCTGGGTTTGCCGCGGTCCCAGTAGATTTCGCCGTTTGCAAGGCGATAGCGGATGCTGAACTCATACGGATGACGGGCAACTGGCCCAATGCTGGGTCTGGAGCTGTCAATGGAAGCATCAAACTCCCATATCTCCCGGTAGCCATCGATGGGGTCAACCATTCTGGCTCTGTCAGCAGGAAGTTTCATCCAGCCGCCCTCGATGGTTTTCAGGAAGAGGTCCAGCTGCCTCGGTTCAGGCATAACTCTGACCAGCGCTCTGACAAGCAAGCGCTCAGCGTACATCCAGCGGTATCTACTAATGTAAGCCTTCGACTGCAAAAATTGAACAGGCTTCCATACAGGCGGATCGAAACGCCTTGCTTCGTCAGAGGCTGCAGCGAGATACCTTCCCTCGTTAAAATCTGCGGTATTGAACTCCTCACCACAAGCGGAAAAAAGCACTGCGACTGCAAGGAGAGAGACTATCATAAATTTTTTTCATTTTCCTTCTCCATTTTATTATAATGTATAAACAGCTTTTCATATTTTATAGCAAAACGGGCTCGAATGTCAATAGATAAATCCCTGATGTAAATTCAGTCAAACAGACGTCGTTTCTCCGTTGCAGTATCCGGGCCCTCCTTCTGGAGGACAATATCACAGCAAACTATTTGTCCGGGCCCTGGGCCCCATGATAGAGCTCCGATGCACGCACCTTTCCGTCTGTCTGTTGTGCCTTTTTCACCGGCTCTCTCTTCTCCTCCCTGCCATGCAACGCACCATGAATAAGCGGCCAGAGAGAACGACTCTGTTCCCTGCTGAAGAAAAAACGGAGCAACCTCATGGCCAGTCTTTGCCAGAGCGGGAGGGTTTTATTGAGCCGCTTGAGTATAGTGTGGCGATCCGCAGGCAGCAATGCTGCAACAGATTTCATTTTCCCTTCCAGCGTCAAAAACCTGTTCAGCGGTATCTCCGCACGTTCACAGATGTGGATGAGCAGATCCGGAACTGCGCCGGCAAAAGCAAGCAACGCCTGCAAATAGGGATAACGGCGGGCAAAAGCGACCTCAAGATCAGAGTGGAATTTCTTCTCATTGCTGAGTACAGCTGCCGCCCGCTCACTGTACAGATCCCTTCTGAGCAGCGCCTGCCAGGGAAGCAGATACTCCTGGGCCACCAGCCCCAGTTTCCGGTCCCGGGCCACCTCCAGACGTCTGCTCATAAAATCCGCAGCTCCGGCTGTATGGATAAAGGCCACCGCTCCATCCTCCGGTTCCAGGCTTATGATGCAGTCTCCAGGAACCGCTTCAGGAGAACGCACATCGTTCTCTCTAAGAAAACGTCGGAAGAGAGCTGCAAAATCCTCGGCACCGTATTTTGCACAATATTCCTTCACAGGCTTCCGCTGCAGGATCTCATGCTCAGTGATACAGCGGGGAAAAGCAGCCATGTGATTGCGGATATCCAGAAGCACCATCTCACCGGCCTTGACCTTAAGCTCCATATCACGAGCATAACTGAACCAGGAGTAAAGAAGGATCAGGGATTGCTTGAGCGCTACAGCGTCCTCGTCGCTCTCGCGGCTTCGATTCAGTTGATCAATCAAGCTGCGGCTGACCGCAGACCAGACATCAAACTGTTCGTCAACACTGCCGTTTGCTCCAGAGATGGCAGCGTAGAGTCGCTCCAGAGTATACTGGCAGCCCGGGGACCCGGAAGGGAAGGCACTCTGCAGCATATTATTTACCCGGCTAAGGGCCATGTTGGAAGCATCCTCTGTCAGATGGTTGACCAGCCTGTCGACATAGGCCATCATCCGGGCCATTGCCACACGCTTCACTTCCAGGACCAGAGAACGGGGAAAAACCAGCTCCCCTTCACCGGATGGAAAACTGATCTCCAGCAGCGTATCTCCCGGATCACCCGAATCAAGAATGAGGCTCTGATTGAACTCCTTATGCGAGAGTTGCGTTCGCGCCAGCCGTTTTCCTTCCCTGCTCAGCATATCCACTCCGGGAAAAGAGAGGCCCGGATCAGCAGAGGCTGCAGTGAGCGCGGCGTGAATAGAAGCCACCGTATCAGCAAAACGGGCCTTAGCCGACAGCTCAGAGACCCGATCCAGCGGATGAAGCCGCAAAACAGCTCCTTCCTGTTCTATTTCGCAAAGTCCGGATGCAGCCAGAAGCTGTACAAAGGCCGCCAGCCGGTTCTGCAGAACTGATGCAGCCCGCGGGAAACGCGGCTGCTGTCTCTGATGCTCCGGATGCGCGGCCCAGCGCAAAACGCGTTCCAGCAGATCATGAACTTTGACCAGATTGCTTCTCTTCTCAGCCGCCTCAAGACAGAGAAGACGGAAAAGACGCTCACTGGTCTGGTCAGGAAAGCCGATTCTGGTGAATACTTCCCGTTGCCTGATTGGATCCCACTCTTCAAAATCCATGGCGTATTGCGGTATCTGCTCCTGTGCCATCTCTGCTCCAATTCTTTGTAATGTATTCAGTGTATCCGGAAAAAGCGAGAAGGACAAGCGGGAAAACCAGGACAATCGCATGATAGGGATTGTTTGTGAAATAATACACTACAAGCAGGATAAAGCGTCCCTGCCGGCATAACAGCGGTCTTACCTCGCCTGAAATCTGTTTTTTTCTGCTGTACTTTTATTATTATAGTAGAGCATTGAACACAATAGCAGGCTCTACCGGGGGATGAAAGATGTTCCGCACAATGACACTCGTTCTATCAGCACTTCTGTTACTAACGACAATCAGCGGCTGTGAGAATTTTTACTCCAGCAGCAACGATCCCGCGTATAGAGCAATTACCGCGGCGGGTCTGCCAGACAACGGGATCCTCATTGCAGGTTACCCGCTGGAAAACCAGTCCATATATCCAGACGATACCCTGTACTACACCTTCAAAGAAGCAGTTACGGACAACAGCGTGAACACAAACAGCATCCAGATCATCAATACTGACACCAGTACTGCAATAACAGGGCTCATCATCTCCAGCAGCAACGCACAAACCTTCGAGATAAGCGCCAGAGCGCTGACCACAAATAGAAGATATAAAATAGTTTTCCATTCTTCCATTAAACTCAGCAGTAGCCTATTCGCCCCTACCGGCGAGACGTTTGAAATCAACTTCAAAACGTATAGCAAGCCCAGGGCATAGCTGGACCGGCAAACGACTGAACAGTTTGATAGCTGAACTTAATCTGACATTCTTTCGATAAGACAATAATCAAAGGAGTTACAATTATGGGAGAAGGGGGAGAACTTCCTTAAAACAGCACCCTGGAATGTATCTGAAGCATGCAAGCTAAGGGGCTATTCCAGAGTCAGCTTCTGCAGATTTCCACACCCTTTCCGGTTCCCATCCATATTTTCTCCACAATTTTCTGAAATGATACTATCATGAATCGGGCCTGACTGCTCATCCCGGGTCAGCTGCAGGTCGTAACCGTCCTGTTCTCAAGTTACGGAGGAGTAACAGCCATGCTCATAAGAATCATCGCTTTTTTCACCCATCGCCATCTACTGACAAATATGATCGTAATGGCCGTCTTCATAGGTGCAATCGTAGCCTGGCCGCGCACTCCAAAAGAAGAGCTGCCTGATTTTGCCTCTCCCAATATCCACGTTTCGATCTCCTATCCAGGTGCTACCCCCTCTGACGTGGAACGGCTGGTCACCCGCAAGGTGGAGCAAGAACTTAAAGGGATCGACGGAGTTGAGGAAGTCCGCAGCACCTCCACAGAGGGTCGCTGCTCCATTACCCTGGAATTCCAGCCCGGGTTTGCCGACATGGACAACGCGCTCAACGATATCCGCTCCGCTGTAAACGGGGTCAAATTACCGGCGGAAATTCGTGATCTGCCTGTGATCCGCCGCTGGAAAACCTCCCAGAAAGCGATAATCGATATTGGAATATATCTTGAAAACGTAAAAATGCTGGACACAGGATCAAGGATAAAATTGCAGGACCTTGCCGGCGCACTGGAAAACCGACTCACCTCCTTGCCCGAAATAAGCGAAGTAAACAAAAACGGCTATCTGAAAGAAGAAATCCAGATCA